>Ga0210384_10003992_pt1 | contig 16690 bp, 17 predicted proteins | sample IncBWH2MmetaG_FD_160574 | JGI IMG/M metagenome (GOLD analysis project Ga0210384, IMG submission 160574) | Forest soil microbial communities from Barre Woods Harvard Forest LTER site, Petersham, Massachusetts, United States - Inc-BW-H-2-M | ecosystem: Environmental > Terrestrial > Soil >...
CATATCGGTGGAGCTGACGTACCGCGACGGCAGCCTCTCTGAGATCAAGACGTTCAAGAGCGCCAATCGCAGCAACAATTAGTGGCGCGATATCCCTGCCGGAAAAAAGCCCCTGATGATGCCGGGGCTTTCCCGGCGGGAGCTGCCAAGTCCCCGTGCTCGCTGCCTTACCCCATAATCGAGTATCCGCCGTCGACCGGAATGGCGGTGCCGGTGACGAAATCGGAGGCGGGCGAGGCGAGGAACACAGCAATACCCGCGAAATCGTCGATGGCGCCCCAGCGCGCCGCCGGCGTGCGAGCCAGCACCCGCTCGTGCAGCCCGCCAATCTCGACACGGGCACGCTTGGTCAGATCGGTGTCGATCCAGCCTGGTAGAATCGCGTTGATTTGAATGTTGTCGGCAGCCCAGGCACAGGCGCAGGCGCGCGTGAACTGCACGATGCCGCCTTTGCTGGCGGCATAGGCCGGCGCGAAGCTCGCGCCGAAGATCGACATCATCGAGCCGATATTGATGATCTTGCCGCCGCCGGCCGCCTTCATCGCCGGATGCACCGCCTTTGAGCAGACAAACGCGCTGGTGAGGTTGGTGTCGATGACGCTGTACCACTCCTCGAGCTCAAGCGCGTGCGGCGGCTTGCGGATGTTGATGCCCGCATTGTTGACCAGGATATCGATGCGGCCGAGCTCGCGTCCGACGCGCTCGACCATGCGGCCGACGGCTTCCTTGTCGGTGACGTCGGCGGCAACGGAGATTGCGCGAACACCCCGCGCCGCGAGGTCTGCAACCGCTGCCTTTGACTTGTCCTCGTTGCGGCCGACCACGGCGATCTCGGCTCCGGCATCGGCAAGCCCCTGCGCCATGCCGAGCCCGATGCCGCCATTGCCGCCGGTGACGACGGCGACCTTGCCCTTCAGATCGAACGATTTCATCGCTGCACTTTCTATTCTTGTTGGCTGTCTTTTTTAGCGTTGGCTTTGCCAGATCAGGATGAGGCCGACGGCCGAAAGCGTCGCGCCATATCCCGCCCACTGGATTTGATTGATCATGAAGCTGGATCTCGGCCAGGTGACCACACCTGTGCCCTGGCCGATCCAGAGCAGCCCGATCGCGAGCGCGATCAGCCCGACTGTCAGAAGCAGTTTTCGCATCAGCTTTCCTCCCGCCGGCGCCTGGTTGGTGCCCGCGCTTTTCTACGCAGAGCCGGTCGCTTCAAGCCAACCGTAGCTTTGGACCCGCGGCAAGGCCAGTGAGGGCGCCTCTCAATTGTGGGCGTTCACGCGATGGAGGAGGAAATTGTGATTGGGCGGGGGTCCGCCAGCGCAGCAGGCCTGCGTCGTGCCCATACAAAAAAGCCCCGGCATCCGCCGGGGCTTTTAGGTTCCTTACGCAGGAAGGAGATCGGTACGTCGCTCAGTACTTGGCGACAACCGGACCGGTCCAGTTGAAGCGGTAGACCAGCGAGGTGGAGATCGTCTGCGTCCAGGCGTTCTCGCGGACGCCGAAGCCGGTCGGCAGGTTGGTGGCATTGAAAAATTCGCCAATGTCCTTCTGATTGTAGAAGGAGGAACGATATTCCGTCTTCATGAACCAGCCCGGTGCGGTGATGCCGAAGATGTTCAGGTTGTTTTCGACGCCGCCGCCGACGAACCAGCCGTTGCGGTTGAAGGAGTTGGTGTGCACGATGGACGGCGCACCGGTGAACGTGCTGATCATGTTGGTGCCGGAGAAATGAGCGCCGGAATAACCGCCGTTGACGTAGGAGAGGACGTTCGGGGCAACGAGGTAGCCGACGCGCACGCCAGCGGCCCACTGATCCTGGATCTTCTCGAAGCCGGTCAAGCCGTTCGTGGTGTCGAGGATCGTGCTGCGCAAGCTGCCAAACTGACCGTCGGCGAAGATACCGGCAACCCAGCCCGTATTCACCTGCCAGTCGTAGCCGGCGCCTACCGTGCCGAACCAGCCGGATCCGCCGTTGCGCGTATCGATCGCCAGCGGAACGCCACCCGGAAAGGTCTCGGTGTGCTGGTCGCCAGCCCACAGGCCGCCGCCGCCACCGCCAAAGATGTAGAAGCCGGTCCAGCTCGGAGTGACAATCGGGGGCGGAGCCTTGGTGTAGGTGCGGGCGGGCAGGTCAGCGGCAAACGCCGAACCCGTGAAAGCCGCTACGGCGGTCATTGCGAGCAAGAGCTTCTTCATTGTCAATTCCTCAGTATTAGCGTTCAAACGTCGACCGCGTGACAGTCCCCAGGGCCACCGATTCCGTGAACCCATTATCCGTAATATACGCGGTTCCTCTCGAAATGCTGTTGCGGCGCAGGCACACTCGCCGGAAAACGATCGCTGAACCAATCGATGACGATTTTATAACTCGTTGAAAATACAGCAGAAACGAAAAACGCAGTGGTCACGCTTGTGGCCACTGCGTTGCGACAAGATGGCGGAGCGAGCCTAGACGTCCAGCAGATCGTCGCTGGCGTAGGGGGCCTTGTCGGAAATGAAGGCAAAACGGGCTTCCGCCTTGGTGCCCATCAGCCGCTCCACCGAATCGGCCGTGCCCTCGCGATCGTCGGCCAGCAGAACCACGCGCAGCAGGGTCCGCTTGGACGGATCCATGGTGGTTTCCTTCAGCTGTGCCGGCATCATCTCGCCAAGGCCTTTGAAACGGCTGATGTCGACCTTGGCGTTGGCATTGAACTGGCTCTTGAGCAGTTCATCCCGGTGCGCGTCGTTGCGCGCGTAATAGCTCTTGGCGCCATGTGTGAGTTTGTAGAGCGGCGGCACCGCCAGATAGAGGTGGCCCTCGTCGATCAGCCGCGGCATCTGCCGGTAGAAGAAAGTGATCAGGAGCGAAGCGATATGCGCGCCGTCGACATCGGCGTCGGTCATGATGATGATGCGCTGATAGCGCAGGTCTTCCTCGCGGTAATGGGCGAGCGTGCCGCAGCCGATCGCCTGCATCAGGTCGGCGAGCTGCGCGTTCGCGGTCAGCTTCTCCTTGCCGGCGGAGGCGACGTTGAGGATCTTGCCGCGGAGCGGCAGCACCGCCTGGTTCTTGCGGTCGCGCGCTTGCTTGGCGCTGCCGCCGGCCGAATCGCCCTCGACGATGAAGAGCTCTGATCCAGCAAGGCCGGCTTCGCTACAATCGGCGAGCTTGCCCGGCAGACGCGCCTTCTTGCCGGCTGCCTTGCGCGAGACTTCCTTCTCCGCTCGGCGGCGCAGGCGCTCTTCGGCGCGCTCGACCACGAAATCGAGCAGCTTGTTGGCCTGTACGGGATTGGCTGACAGCCAGTGATCGAAGGGGTCCTTGACCGCCTGTTCGACAATGCGCTGGGCCTCGGCGGTGGCCAGGCGATCCTTGGTCTGGCCCTGGAATTCCGGTTCACGGACGAACACCGACATCATCACAGCGGCGCCCACCATGACGTCCTCGGAGGTGATGCTCGAGGCGCGCTTGCCCTGGTTGACGCGCTCGGCGTGATCCTTCAGGCCGCGAAGCAATGCGCTGCGGATGCCGGATTCATGTGTGCCGCCGTCCGGCGTCGGCACCGTGTTGCAATAGGAGGAGAGGAAGCCGTCGGCATCCGCGGTCCACGCCACCGCCCATTCGCAGGCGCCGTGCGCGCCGTTGCGGCCGGATTTGCCGGAGAAGATGTCCGGGTGCACCAGCGTATCCGCATGGATCGCGGCCGCGAGATAATCCTTCAGGCCGCCGGGGAAGTGGAAAGTGTCTTCGGCCGGAACGTCCTCGACGCCCTTGAGCAGCTCCGGCGCGCAGTGCCAGCGGATTTCGACGCCGCCGAACAGATAGGCCTTCGAGCGCGCCATCTTGAACAGGCGCTGCGGCTTGAAGGTCGCCTTTGCGCCGAAAATATCGGTGTCAGGCTTGAAGCGGATTCGCGTGCCGCGGCGGTTGTTGACCTTGCCGGCGTCCTCGAGCTTGCCCTTGGGGTGGCCGCGCTCGAAATTCATCCGGTAGAGTTTCTGGCCCCGCGCGACCTCGACTTCGAGCCGCGACGACAGCGCGTTCACAACGGACACGCCGACGCCGTGCAGACCGCCCGAGGTCTCGTAGACCTTGGAGTCGAATTTGCCGCCGGAGTGCAGCGTGCACATGATGACTTCGAGCGCCGACTTCTTCGGGAATTTTGGATGCGGGTCGACGGGGATGCCGCGGCCGTTGTCGGTCACGGTGAGAAACCCCTCGGCGTCCAGCTCGACCTCGATGAAGGTGGCGTGGCCCGCCAGCGCTTCGTCCATCGAGTTGTCGATCACCTCGGCGAAGAGATGGTGCAGCGCCTTCTCGTCGGTGCCGCCGATATACATGCCTGGCCGGCGCCGCACCGGCTCCAGGCCCTCCAGCACTTCGATGTCGGCCGCAGTGTAGCCGGCCTCGGCGCCGGAGGCGACTTTCAGCGCCGCACGGCCCTTTGCTTCTCCTTTGGCCGCCCCCTTGGCTTCGGGGCCGGAAAACAGGTCGTTGGGTTTGGCTTTTGCAGTAGATTTCAAAGATTTAGCCATGTCTTTTCATGTGTTGCGCGCGAAACAAGCGCCGCGAATCGGTTCCCGTGACTATGCCACGGATGGGCCTGAAAATGTGACGGGCGGCCGCTTTAAGCCCGTGCGGTGCGAAACACAATCACAGCAAAAAGCGCCATAGCGGCCAGCATGACCAGCGAGCCCAGCACCGGGATTGCGATAAATCCGGTCCCATGGGTGATCACGACGGCGACGCCGAGCGGCATCAGGATGCCGCCGATGATATGGAGCCAGCCCGGTTCTTTTGCCAGCCTTGGACGTTTGCCAGTGTGCTGGCGCCGGCGGCCGGGACGAGCCGGTAGTACAGTCCGAACAGAAACAGCAGGACGCCGCCGAGCAGGTTGAGATGGGCGTGCACGGCTTGCAGCGCAAAATCCTCGCTGATGCCCATGGCAATGCCGAGCACCATGCCGCAGAAAAGCACGACAACGCTCACGCACATCATCAACGAACCAATCATAAGAGCTTCCTTGCGGTTGGAGTCGGGAATGCAAGCCGGCGGGGCAGGAGACTGGATAGGGGATCGGTCACGATCACGTGGCGCTTTGTGACTTGAAGTCACGCGAGCGGCCGGCTTACCTGCTGTTAGGCAGGGATGCTGCAAAAAGGTCAAGACGCTTGAGTCGGGGCGGGAAGGTCGTTCAAGAATGGAAGATTATGCGCACGCACTCGCCAATTTCGTGCGTGACCATCAGGTTTGGGCTGCTCCGATCGTCCTTCTGCTCGCCTTCGGTGAATCGCTTGCCTTCATCTCGCTGCTGATTCCGGCCTGGGGCGCGCTGGTTGCGATCGGCGCGCTGATCGGGGCGAGCGGCATGAGCTTCTGGCCGCTTTGCATCGCTGGTGGCATTGGCGCGGCACTCGGTGACTGGCTCTCCTACTGGTTCGGCTACAAATACAAGGAACATGTCGCGCAGATGTGGCCGCTGTCGCGCTATCCCGACATCCTGCCGCGCGGCGAGGCCTTTGTACGGCGCTGGGGCGTGCCCAGCATCTTCATCGGCCGTTTCTTTGGACCGCTGCGCGCCTCCGTGCCGCTCGCGGCCGGCATTTTCGAGATGCCGTACTGGAGCTTCCAGATCGCGAATTTCGTCTCGGCCTTCATCTGGGCGGCGGCGCTGCTCATGTTCGGCGACGTCATCGCACAGATCATGGAATGGCTGTGGCGCGTGTTCTGACCTAAGCTCACGATCGCAAGCACGCGGAAACGCTGCTACACATGCGGTTAACAGAAGCGGGCGAACTGCTCGAAACTTCTAACGCGGGAGGAAGTTGATGGACATCTCGAGACGCAACGCCATGCTGGGAACTGCCGCGATCGCGGCCGCACCGCTGATGACATCATCAAACGCGAATGCGGCGATGCCCGTCGCCGACAAGCAGGCGCCGAGCTTCTATCGCTACAAGGTCGGTGACATCATGGTCACCGTCGTCTCCGACGGCAAGAACGTGTTTCCGCTATCGGACGCGTTCATCCCGAACGCCAAGAGGGACGACATCAACGCCGCGCTGGAGAAGGCGTTCATGCCGCGCGACATGGTGACGATCTGGTTCGCGCCGCTGGTGATCCAGAGCGGCGGCAAGCTCATCGTGCTCGACACCGGTACCGGTCCCGCAGCGAAAGTCGCCAGCAAGGGCGCCAACGGTCTCTTCCTGGAGAACATGCAGGCCGCCGGCTTCGATCCCAAAAAGGTCGACATGGTCGTGATCTCGCATTTCCATACCGATCACGTGAATGGCCTGCTCACGGCGGACGGCAAACCGGCATTCCCGAATGCTGAAGTGCTGGTGCCGGCGACCGAATGGAAGTTCTGGACGGATGACGGCGAGATGAGCCGCGCCAAGGGCGAGCGGATGGTCGGCCTGTTCAAGAACAACCGCAACATTTTCGAGACCGGCCTGAAGAAGAAGGTCACGCCGTATGAATGGAATAAGGAGATCGCACCGGGCCTGACCTCGGTCGAGACCGTCGGCCATACGCCGGGCCACACCTCTTATGTGCTGTCGTCAGGCTCGGGCAAGGTATTCATCCAGTCGGACGTGACCAATAATCCGCATCTGTTCGCGGCCAATCCTTCCTGGCACGCTAACTTCGACCAGGACGGCGATATGGCGGAAAAGACCCGCCGGCGCATCTACGATATGGTCGTCGCCGAGAAGCTGCAGGTGCAGGGCTTCCACTATCCGTTCCCCGGACTCGGCAATGTGGTGAAGGATGGCGACGGCTACCGGGTCGTCCCGGCGCCGTGGAATCCGGTGATCTGACTGCTCGCCGTCGAAATTGTTGACGCTAAGCGGGCGCGGCCTTATACGCCGAGCCCATGATCCACCTCGCGACCAGCACGATCGTCCGCCGTCGCCGCAGCCTAGCTGCGGTATGGGCGATCGCTCGTGTCTAGAGATCACCCCTGCCGCCGGATTAGTCCGCGGCAGACCTTTTCCCCTCGCAGCGACAACTGATCCGGCGGCTCCACCTCAAGCAGGAGCCTTGCCCATGTCTGTGAATACAAAGTCTGCGAATGCCCAAAAGAGGATCGGCGTGCTCGGCGCCTCCGGCTACACCGGCGCCGATGCGGTGCGGCTGCTCGCGCGCCATCCCGGCGTGGAGATTTCAGCGCTGACCGCCAACACCCATGCCGGCAAGGCAATGGGCGAGGTGTTTCCGCACTTCTTCATGCTCGATCTGCCGGTGCTCGCGGAATGGGAGAAGGTCGACTGGAGCACGCTCGACGCCGTGTTTTGCGGATTGCCGCACGGCACCACGCAGGAGATCATCGCGGCCGTGCTGAAAGCCAACCCCGCGATCAAGGTCCTCGATATGTCCGCCGATTTCCGCCTGCGCGACCAGGCTGATTACGCGCAATGGTACGGCCACGCGCATCGCGCGTTGGAGCTGCAAGGCGAGGCGGTCTACGGACTGACGGAGCTGTACCGGAAGGAGATCGCCGCCGCGCGGCTGGTGGCGTGCCCCGGCTGCTATCCGACGGCGGTGTTGCTGGCGCTGGTGCCGCTGGTGAAAGCCGGCCTCATCGACGCGCATGATCTCGTCATCGATGCCAAATCGGGCGTCACCGGCGCCGGGCGCGGGCTGAAGCAGAACACGCTGTTCGCGGAGGCGGGCGAGGGGCTGTCGCCCTATTCCATCGCCATGCATCGTCATACCGCGGAGATCGACCAGGAAATCGGTGTCGCCGCTGGCAGGGCTGTCACGGCGAATTTCACCCCGCATCTGATCCCGATGGCGCGGGGTGAGCTCTGCACCTGCTATGTCCGTCTGAACGGCGCCAGCGCCGACGATCTACGCGCGGCGCTCGAAAACGCCTATTGCGACGAGCCCTTCGTGCATGTCCTGAAAACGGGCGGCATGCCGCAGACGCAGAATGTGCGGGGTTCGAACTTTGTCCAGATCGGTGTGTTTGCCGACCGCATCAAGGGCCGCGCGATCGTGATTTCCACGCTCGATAATCTCGTGAAAGGCTCGGCAGGGCAGGCGATCCAGAATATGAATTTGATGTTCGGCTGGCCTGAGACGATGGGCCTCGAACAGATCGCGCTGTTTCCGTGAGGACGACACCAGTGGACGACGATACGCTGCAATTCTATCGCCGCAACGCCGAAGCCTATGCCGGCTGGGCCAAAGCGCCGTCGACGCGGCTGGTCGGCTTTCTCGCCATGCTGCCGCAGGCGGGCTCGATCCTCGAGCTCGGCTGCGGCGCCGGCAACCATTCGAAAGAGATGCTGTCGCGCGGCTTTCGTGTACGCGCGACCGACGGTTCGCCGGAAATGGCCGAGATAGCGGCCAAACGGCTCAACCATCCGGTCGAGGCCATGCTGTTCGATGAACTGGATGAAGAGGCGGTCTATGACGGCGTCTGGGCCAGCGCCTGCCTGCTGCACGTGCCTCGCGATGAACTCGCCAGCATCCTGACGCGCATCCATCGCGCGTTGAAGCCCGAGGGCCTGTTCTATGCGAGTTACAAAGTGGGCCATGGCGATGGCCGCGACTCGCTCGGCCGCTACTACAACTATCCGCCGCCGGAATGGCTGGATGCGACCTACGCCGCCGCGGGCGGGTGGACGCCGGTCAAATCCGACACGAGCGAGATCAAGAGCTTCGACGAGGCGCCGGCAACGATGCTGCACCTCGTCATGCGCAAAGGTGCCTAATCCTCATCCTGAGGAGCGGCGTAAGCCGCGTCTCGAAGGATGAGGCCACGTAGCGAGCTCATGGTTCGAGACGGCGCTTCACGCCTCCTCACCATGAGGGAGAGAGCTGAATTACACCAGCTTGAAGATCGCCAGCGCCAGCACGGCTTGAGCGAGGAAGCCCACGGTGAAGGCGAGCGTGCGGAACACCGGCAGGCCCAGCGTGTAGACCACAAGATGTGCGACGCGGGCCCAGAAATAGACGGCGCAGGCCCAGACCGTCCATTTGGTTGAGTAGTCGATCTCGGCCAGGATCAGCACCAGCGGCGCAAAGATCACGAGATTTTCAACCGCATTGTCATGCGCGAACATCAGCCGCGTCGCCCAGGGCGCGTGCGGCTTGGCGCCTGGCGTGGGGTTGGCCATGGCGGCGCCAAGCCCGCGAATCATGGAGCGGTTGATGATGTAGGGGACCCACAGCAATCCCGTCAGAATGACGGTCAAAGTCAGCCAGAATAATTCGGGCGTCAGCAAACCGGGCGTCATGATCTCCCCCTTACTCGATTTCGCGTGTCCCTGCGGGACGACGCCTTATAGCCGAGCGCGAGGGATTGCGCTACGCGCGGACGCGGACATAGCTGCCGGGTGCGTCCTCGATCGGCGGCAATGCGTCGGAGCCCGGCTTGCGCGCCGGCACTTCCTCCGTATCGATCGCGCCGAGCCATTCGCGCCAGTTCGGCCACCACGAGCCCTTGTGCTCCTCGGCGCCCTTGATCCAGTCGGCCAGCGACACGTCGTTGATGTTGTCGTTGAGCCAATACTGGTATTTGCCGCCGGCCGGCGGATTGACCACGCCCGCAATATGGCCGGAGCCGGACAGCACATATTTCACCGGCCCGCCGAAGAATTGCGATCCGTACAAGACCGAATCCGCGGGCGCGATGTGGTCCTCGCGGGTGGCGAGGTTATAGACCGGCACTTTCACCTTGGAGAGGTCGAGCAGGGTGTTGTCGAGCACCATGCTGCCCGATGACAGCCGATTCTCCAGGTAGCAGTTGCGCAAATAATAGGAATGGTTGGCGGCCGGCATCCGCGTCGCATCCGAATTCCAGTGCAGGAGGTCGAAGGCGGACGGCGGCTTGCCCTTCAGGTAGTTGCTGACGACATAGGACCAGATCAGGTCGTTCGAACGCAACATGTTGAAGGCCATCGCCATCTTCGAGCCTTCGAGCACGCCGGATTCCTGCATGTCGCGCTCCAGCGTGGAAATCTGCCCTTCGTCGACAAAGACCAGCAGGTCGCCGGCATGGGTGAAATCCACTTGTGCGGCGAGGAAGGTCGCCGAGGTCACGCGCTGGCGCCGTTTTTCGGCGAGCCAGGCCAGCGTCGTGGCGAGCAGGGTGCCGCCCACGCAATAGCCCATGGTGTGGACCTTCATCTCGCCGGTCGCCTTCTCGATGACGTCCATCGCCGCGAGCGGGCCTTCCTTCATGTAATCTTCCCAGGTCTTCGCACCCAAGCTCTTGTCGGGATTGACCCAGGAAATCACGAACACGGTGATGCCCTGATCGACGCACCATTTGATGAAGGATTTTTCCGGACGCAGGTCGAGAATGTAAAACTTATTGATCCAGGGCGGCACGATCAGGAGCGGCGTGCGCAGCACGTTCTCCGTCGTCGGCTCGTACTGGATGAGCTGGATCAAATCGTTTTGATAAATGACCTTGCCCGGCGTGGTGGCCATGTTGACGCCCACGACGAGATTCGCCGGGTCGGACTGGCGGATGCGCAGCGAGCCGTGACCGGCCTCGATGTCCTCCGCCAGCATGTTCATGCCGCGGACGAGGTTGTCGCCGTTCTGCGCCAGGGTCTCGCGCAACACTTCCGGATTGGTGAACACGAAGTTCGACGGCGCCAGCGCGTTGGTGATCTGGTGAACGTAGAACTCTGCCTTCTTGCGGGTGTGCGGATCGAGGCCCTCGGCGTTGTGCACGAGATCCTGCGCCCATTGCGTCGTGAGCAAATAGGCCTGCATCACGAAATCGTAGAACTGGTTCGATTTCCATTCCGGATCGGCAAAGCGCTTGTCGCGCGGTGAGGGCGAAATCGCCGGCATCGCCTCTTCCCCGGCGAGGCGCCGCATCGCCGAGCCCCAGAGATCGAGATAGCCCTTGGCCATCTTGGTCTGCACGTCGGAGGCGCGCTCATTGTCGGACAGCCAGTATTCGGCAACCGAGGTCAGCGTCTTGACGACCTCGGCGACTTCGTCCGTCGACTTGTCCTTGACCTCGCCGTTCTCGCGCGGCTTGAGGTAGGCCGCGAGCGCCTTGCCGCCGCTCTCCATCGCGCGCGCGACGTTCATCGCAAACGCTTCGGCGTCGAACTTGTTCTCTGGTTTGGCTTCGGTCGAGACGTCGGTCATGACAAGAACACTAACGCTTCATTTCGCATTCGTCACCGCGGGAGATCGGTGCTAACCAACAGAGATTAATCTTTGTTTAGGTGCGTGCTGCACTGCGACAAATCATCTTCCTTCTGTCATATTGCCGCCCCAGCGGTCCAATTAGCTGTTTAGGCCTGATCTGATTTAGGCAAGAATGTTGGGGCGGAAGGGTGGTGCCGTTGAGCTGGCGGCTTAGATCACGGCTCACGGTCATGTTGTGAGTGGGGACTTCCGGTACCATGTCGTCGTTCGATCCGCACAAACGGATGCTTGTGCTGGCTGCGCTGTTGATGGCGCCGCTGGCGCTTGGCGGCTGTTCCGCTCAGCTCGCAGACCTGCCGATCGTCGGTACGCCCGCGGATGCGCCTGCGCGGCCGAAGGAGCAAGGTGCCTATCTACCGGTCAATGACCTGCCGCCGGATCGCGACGACACCGAGATGGATGCCGCGACGCGGGACAAGCTGAAGGCCGAACTCATCGCTGCGCGCAATCACCAGGCGACCGCCACCAAGGACGCGCCCGCCACCAAGGATGCGGCCGGCAAATAGCGGCACGAAATTCCTGCCTAATCGCTGGCGCCGCACCACTAGCGTGGTAAAAGAAGAATTCAACCGTCAGGGCGATGTCAGGAGTCGTCTCTGAATTCACGCTAAGTTGATGATTTTGCGTGATTTCTGGGCAGGCCATTGGGGTCTCGCGTGAGCGAGCCCGTTTCATGATTCCCATCCCCTGGGTTGCCGGAGCCCGAGGACCCATGGAAGATTTTTACCGCATTCGCCGCCTGCCGCCTTACGTGTTCGAGCAAGTCAACCGGGCCAAGGCGGCCGCGCGCAATGCCGGCGCCGACATCATCGATCTCGGCATGGGCAACCCGGATCTGCCGGCGCCTGCGCATGTTCTGGAGAAGCTGAAAGAAACGCTCGGTAAGCCGCGCACCGACCGCTACTCCGCCTCGCGCGGCATTCCCGGGCTGCGCAAGGCCCAGGCGGCCTATTACGCGCGCCGCTTCGGCGTGAAGCTCAATCCCGACACGCAGATCGTAGCTACGCTCGGTTCGAAGGAAGGCTTTGCCAATGTCGCGCAGGCGATCACCGCGCCGGGCGATGTGATCCTGTGCCCGAATCCGAGCTATCCGATCCACGCCTTCGGCTTCCTGATGGCGGGCGGCGTGATCCGCTCTGTGCCGTCGGAGCCGACGCCGCAATTCTTCGAAGCGGTGGAGCGTGCGATCGTGCATTCGATCCCGAAGCCCCTCGCGCTCGTGGTCTGCTATCCCTCCAATCCGACGGCGTATGTCGCCGATCTCGACTTCTACAAGGACCTGGTTGCGTTCGCGAAGAAGCACGAGATCCTGATCCTGTCCGATCTCGCCTATGCCGAAGTCTATTTCGACGACAAGAAGCCGCCGCCCTCGGTGCTGCAGGTTCCCGGCGCGTTGGATGTCACGGTCGAGTTCACCTCCATGTCGAAGACGTTCTCGATGGCGGGCTGGCGCATGGGCTTTGCGGTCGGCAACGAGCGGATCATCGCAGCACTGGCGCGGGTGAAATCCTATCTCGATTACGGCGCCTTCACGCCGGTCCAGGTCGCGGCCACCGCCGCGCTGAACGGGCCGCAGGAATGCATCCAGGAGATGCGCGACACCTACCGCAAGCGGCGCGATGCGCTGGTCGAATCGTTCGGCCGCGCCGGCTGGGACATTCCGCCGCCGGAGGCCTCGATGTTCGCCTGGGCGCCGCTGCCGAAGGCTTTCGCCGAGATCGGCAGCATGCAGTTCGCAACCTTGATGGTGGAGAAATCCGGCGTCGTGGTCTCGCCCGGCGTCGGCTTCGGCGAGCACGGCGAGGGCTATGTGCGGATCGCGATGGTGGAAAACGAGCAGCGTATCCGCCAGGCCGCCCGCGGTGTGCGTCGCTTCCTTGAAAGCGGCATCGAAACGTTGCACAACGTGGTTCCTCTCGCCAACCGGCGCTAAATCTTATCCGTTAGGTTCCTGACTGATGGTCGCACCCCTGAAGGTGGGCATCGCGGGGCTCGGCACCGTCGGTGCCGAAGTCGTCCGCCTGATCGAGAATGAGGGCAAGGCGCTGTCCGCGCGCTGCGGACGCGGCGTGCGCGTCGTTGGCGTGACCGCGCGCTCCAAAGCGAAGAAGCGCGGGCTCGATCTGGCCGATGTCACCTGGGCCAAGGACCCTGTGGCGCTCGCCAGCGATCCCAATATCGACTGCTTTGTGGAGTTGATGGGCGGCTCCGGCGAGCCGGCGCTGTCGGCGGTCGAGACCGCGCTGAAGGCCGGAAAGTCGGTCGTGACCGCCAACAAGGCGCTGATCGCCAAGCATGGCATTCGGCTCGCCCAGGCCGCAGAGAAGCATGGTGGCGCGCTGAATTTCGAAGCCGCGGTCGGCGCTGCGATCCCCGTCATCAAGACGCTGCGCGAAGGGCTCGCGGCCACCGGCATCAACCGCGTCTATGGCATTCTCAACGGCACCTGCAATTACATCCTGACGCGGATGGAGCAGGAGGGCCTGTCATTTGCCGAATGCCTGAAGGATGCGCAGCGGCTCGGCTATGCCGAAGCCAATCCATCATTCGACGTCGACGGCCATGACACCGCGCAGAAGCTCGCCATTCTTGCGAGCCTCGCTTTCGGCACCAAGGTCGCCCAAAGCGCTGTTTATGTCGAAGGCATCTCCTCGATCGCGCCGGAAGATCTACGTGCTGCGTCCGACCTCGGCTATCGCGTCAAACTGCTCGGCGTCGCCGTGAAGACGGCGAAGGGCATCGAGCAGCGCGTGCATCCGACCATGGTGCCGAAATCATCCTCCATCGCGCAAGTGATGGGCGTGACCAATGCGGTGACCATCGATGGCGAGGGCATTCCGCCGATCACCCTGGTCGGCCCCGGCGCCGGCGGCGCCGCGACGGCATCCGCCGTGCTTGCCGATATCGCCGACGTCGCGCGCGGTGTCCGCGTGCAGCCGTTCGGGCGCCCGGTCGATCGGCTGCGCGCGACCGAGAAGGCGCCGATGGAGCGGCACGAGGGCGGCTATTACATCCGCCTGATGGCGCGCGATCTCGCAGGCACGGCCGCGACCATCGCCACGCGCCTTGCGGAACAGAAGATTTCGATTGAATCGATCGTGCAGCGCCATGCCAATGGCGCCGACGTCGGCGCGACGGCCGGTAAGGCATCGCCCGTGCCCGTGCTTTTGATCACCTACGCCACCCATGAGGATGCGGTGCACCGGGCGCTTGCCGCCGTGCAGAAGGACAAGGTGATCAGTGGCCGGCCGCAGGTGATCCGGATCGAAAAGAATTGATGCGCCATCGAACCGGATGACGCATTGGGGCATTGTTGGCGGGCTAATGGTCCGCGACTGAGTTTGAGGGAGTGCGAGAGATGTCGACCCATATTTCCGTTCCGCCGCAGTTGATGCTCGAGCGCATCCTCACGCTTGAAATTGTGCGCGTGACCGAGCGGGCGGCGGTCTCGGCTGCGCGGTTGCGCGGCCATGGCAATGAGAAGGCCGCCGACCAGGCCGCCGTGGATGCGATGAGGCGAGAACTCAACAAGCTACCGATCGAGGGCACCATCGTGATCGGCGAAGGCGAGCGCGACGAGGCGCCGATGCTGTTCATCGGCGAGCAGGTCGGGATGAAGGCAGGTCCCCAGGTCGATATCGCCGTCGACCCGCTGGAAGGCACCACGCTGTGCGCCAAGAACATGCCGGGCGCGATCGCGACCATGGCGATGGCCGATGGCGGCACGCTGCTCCACGCCCCCGACGTCTACATGCAGAAGATCGCGGTTGGCCCCGGCTATAAAAAGGGCGTGGTCGAGCTCGACGCAACGCCTGCCGACAACGTCAAGCGGCTTGCCAAGGCCAAAGGCGTCGATCCCTCCGCGATCACGGTTTTGGTGCTGGACCGTCCGCGCCACGCCGAGATCATCCAGGGCGTCCGCTCGACGGGCGCGGCGGTGCGGCTGATCACCGATGGCGACGTCGCCGGCGTGATCCATTGTGCCACCCCCGAAGAGACCGGCGTCGACATGTATATCGGCACCGGCGGCGCGCCGGAGGGCGTGCTTGCGGCCGTGGCGCTTCGCTGCATCGGCGGCCAGATGCAATGCCGCCTTATCCTCGACACCGAGGAGAAGCGTGAGCGCTCCCACAAGATGGGCATCAAGGACCCGAAGAAGATCTACGGCATCGAGGACATGGCGCGCGGCGACTGCCTGTTCGCCGCCACCGGCGTCACCACGGGCTCGTTGCTGACCGGCGTCAAGTTCAGGAAGGACGTGATCGAGACCGAGACGGTGGTGATGCGCTCAGTCACGGGCACGGTGCGCTATATCAAGGCAGAGCACCGGCAGCTCGACAAGTTTCATCTCGACTAGTCATTCCGGGGCGCGACGAAGTCGCGAGCCCGAAATCCATAACCACGGTGCTGGGCTATGGATTCCGGGCCTGGCCCTTCGGGCCATCCCGGAATGACAAGAAATTGAGACCGACAACAAGAAGAAAAAGGGAGCGAGCATGTCCGACATATCCGGAGTAAAGGCGCTGGTGTTCGATGTCTTCGGCACCGTCGTCGATTGGCGCACCAGTCTGATCAACGATTTCACCAAATGGGGCGACGCCAACGGCAAGAAGGCCGACTGGACTGCGCTGGTTGACGGCTGGCGCGCGGTCTATGCCGCCTCGATGGACGTGGTACGCAAGAACCCGCAGAATGGCTATGTCATTCTCGACATCCTGCATCGCCAATCGCTGGAGAAGCTGGTCGAGCAGCTCGGCATCAAGGGCCTGAGCGATTCCGATTTGCACCACCTCACCATGGGCTGGCATCGCCTTTATCCCTGGCCCGATAGCGTCGCGGGCCTGACGCGGCTCAAGACCAAATACATCATCTCGCCGCTCTCGAACGGCAACGTCGCGCTGCTCACCAACATGGCGAAGTTCGCGGGCCTGCCGTGGGATCTCGTAATGTCCGCGGAATTGTTCGAGCACTACAAGCCCGATCCCGAGACCTACCTTGGCGCCGCCAAGTTGCTCACCCTGAAGCCCGAGCAGGTGATGATGGTCGCCGCCCACAACCACGATCTGAAGGCCGCTCAGAAGCAGGGCCTGAAGACCGCCTTCGTGGCGCGGCCGACCGAATACGGCCCCTTGCAGAAATACGATTTCGAGGCGAAGGGCGAGTGGGACGTCATCGCCAAGGATTTTGGCGGCGTCGCCGACAAGATGGGCTGCTCATTGAAGCTGTCGTAGCCCGCATGAGCGCTAGCGGCATGCGGGGCCTTCCGTCCCCGGGTGTCGCTTCCGCCTTCGCTCGTTGAGCTACGGCGGACGCAGTCGCTCACCCGGGCTACAGCTTAAGCCGCCGCACCCAGGATCACACCGAACCAGCCGAGCCCCTGATACGTCTCGTAGCCGGGCGTGGCGTGGTAGGCGACCAGCCCGCCGGAATGGTCGTGGTAGAAGCCGCAGCGCCCACTCTTCATCGATATATTCACGCGCTCCGAGAGCAGGCCCTTGCCGTCGGAGGCCGCGATCACGC
>Ga0210384_10003993_pt1 | contig 16685 bp, 17 predicted proteins | sample IncBWH2MmetaG_FD_160574 | JGI IMG/M metagenome (GOLD analysis project Ga0210384, IMG submission 160574) | Forest soil microbial communities from Barre Woods Harvard Forest LTER site, Petersham, Massachusetts, United States - Inc-BW-H-2-M | ecosystem: Environmental > Terrestrial > Soil >...
ATCTTCGAGCGCGACATCCTGCGCTCGGGCAACCCGCGCTCCGCGATGACCGACGGGACCGCGCTCCTCTGGCGGGTGAAGCTCGACGCGGCGAGCGACCGGCCGCTTCCCTGGCGCTCGCTGGCCGACCTGGCCGAGAAGGTCTCGCGCCCCGGCTTCATCTTCGGCGAGGTCCACGCCGCCTTCGCCTACGCGGCGTGCGGGGACGAGGCGGCGCTGGCCCGGTTGATGGACGGCCTGCGGGCGCTGGGCGCGAAGGGCCACCCGATCGCGGCCGGCGTGGTGTTGCCACTGGTGCAGGGGACGGTCGCGTTCGCGGCGGGCGACCATGCCGGCGCGCTCCGTCACTTCGAGCCGGTCGAGGCCGAGATGCATCGCATCGGCGGCAGCCACGCCCAGTGGGAGATCTACGAGGAGACCATGGTGCAGTGCTACCTGGCGCTCGAGCGATACGACGATGCGCTGCGTCTGGTGCAGCGGCGCCTCACGCGCCGCGCCTCCCCGCGCGATCTGAAGTGGCTCGAGCGGGCGAGCGCCAAGCCCGGAGGGCCATAGCATGATCGAGGTGCGCCGGCTGGGACCGCAGATCGGCGCGGAGATCCGCGGCGTCGACGTCAAGAGGCTCGACGACGCGGGCTTCGCGGTCATCTATCGCGCGTGGCTCGACCACAACGTGGCGGTGGTGCCGGAGCAGGAGCTCGCCATCGACGACTTTTTGGCCTACAGCCGCCGGTTCGGTCGCGTCGTCCCGCACCCGTCCAAGATGACACGCCACCCGGAGCGCCCCGAGATCACCCTGCTCGGCGTGAACAAGTTCGGCGCCGACGGCGCGCTCGACCTGGCGATCTACCGCCGCGGGGCCGAGGGCTGGCACACCGACGGCGCCTACGACGAGGAGCCCTTCAAGGCCACCCAGCTCTACGCCCTCGCGGTGCCGAGCCGCGGCGGCGACACTCACTTCGCGAGCATGTACGCGGCCTACGACGGGCTGCCGCCCCGGTTGAAGGAGCGCCTGGAGGGGCGCAAGGGCGCCTTCACCTACGGCGGCCGGCGGAAGGCCACCGCACTGCTGAACGCGGAGGACCGTGACTGGACGCCGGTCTTCCACCCGATCATCCGCACGCATCCCGAGACCGGCCGCAAGGGCCTCTACTTCGACCCGGGCAAGATCCTCTACGTCGACGGGCTCGAGCCGGCGGAGAGCGACGCGGTGATCGACGAGCTGACCGAGCGCATGATCCAGCCCGACGCCGAGTACCGGCATCGGTGGCGGAAGGGCGACGTCGTCATCTGGGATAATCGCTGCTCGTACCACAAGGCGGCGGGGGACTATCCACCGGAGGAAGATCGCATCCACTGGCGCGTTTCGATCAAGGAGCGGACATGAACGTCGTCGCGAGAATGCTCACGCAGGAGCAGGACGGCATCCCCGGCTACATGGCGCATCCGGACGCGCCCGGCCAGCGGCCGGGCATCCTGATGGTGCACCACGCGCACGGGGTCACCGCCGACTACAAGATCGACGCCTATCGCCTCGCGTGTCTCGGCTTCAACGTGCTCGCCCCCGATCTGTTCAACATGTTCGGCATCGCGGGTACCACCCACATCGGCATGGGCGCGGATCTGCAGGCCAAGCACGGCGACGACGAGTTCCTGGGCAAGATGGACGAGGCCTGGCGTTACCTGATCGACCGCATGCACACCGACCCGGCGCGCACCGGCTGCATCGGCCACTGCATGGGCGGGCGACTGTTGATCCCGTTCGCGTCCGACCATCCATCCGTCAAGGCGATTGTCCTCTACTACCCGTCGGTGCGCGACGAGCCCGAGACCTCGCACCGGCCCCGGCACGCCTTTCACCTGGCCCAGACGCTGCAGTGCGCGTCGCTCGTGTTCGCCGCGGGCCAGGACTTCATCGCCACGCCCGCCATCCAGGGCCCGCTCTGGCAGAGCTTCATCGCCAACGGCAAGCTCGTGGAGTGGCACTTCTTCTCCGACGCGCAGCACGGCTTCCGTCACCCGGACAACGCGGGCTTTCAGCCTTATTACGCCGATCTCACCTGGCCGCTCACCACCAGCTTCCTGCAGCGCACCGTCTAACACCCTCGTACGAGAGGAGTACTCGATCATGAACGAGCCCAAGCAGAAGTTCAGCGCCAGCCTCGCCAAGGACGCCGTCTACCAGCAGGGCCTCCGCAGCTTCATGGAGTACCGCGACCTGGGGATCGCCGACGCCACCCACGGCAAGATGCGCGCCCACGTCGTCCGCGTGAAGCAGGGCGGCGACACCCACGATCTCCACACCACCGGGCTCCACAAGCACGAGTGCGATTTCCAGATGTTCTACGTGCTCAAGGGCACGATCAAGTTCGTCTACGAGGGCCAGGGCGAGCGCACCTTCGGCCCCGGCGACTGCGTGCTCCAGCCCGCCGGCATCGTCCACAACGAGCTCGAGTGCACCGACGACCTCGAGATCCTCGAGATCTACTCGCCGGCGGTGCACCCGACGGTGGTGGTGGAGCGCATGCCCGAGGTCACCGCCGCCGCTCGCTGAGACGACCCATGGCCCCGACCCTCCCCGACTCGCTGTGGACGGCGACCGCGACGCCACCGTCCGCCTATCCGCGGCTCGAAGGGGAGGAGCGGGCCGATGTCTGCGTCATCGGCGGCGGATTCACCGGCCTCTCGGCGGCGCTGCACCTGGCCGAGGGCGGCGCGGCCGTCGTGGTGCTCGAGGCGGGCCCGGTCGGCTCGGGCGCGTCCGGCCGCAACGGAGGCCAGGTGATCCCGGGGCTGAAGCTCGATCCGAGCGAGCTCGAGGCGGAGTTCGGCGCGGAGCGGGGGGCGCGCCTGACCGAGCTGGTCGGAGGCGCCGCGGATTTCGTCTTCGGCCTGGTGCGCCGCCACCGCATCGAGTGCGACGCCCGTCAGGACGGCTGGATCAAGGCGTGCCACTCGGAGTCGGCGCTTCGGGCGGCGAGCCACACCGCCGGCGACTGGGGCCGGCGTGGCGCCGCGGTGGAAGCGATCGACCGCGTCCGGATCGCGGAGCTCACCGGGACCGACGCCTACATCGGCGGCTTCGTCGATCACCGCGGCGGGGTCGTGCAGCCGCTCAGCTACACGCGAGGTCTCGCGCGGGCCGCGCAGCAGGCGGGAGCGCGCATCCACGAGCGGTCGGTGGCGGGGACGCCGCAGCGGGGCGGCGGCCAGTGGGTCGTGTCCACCGCGACCGGCTCGGTGCGCGCGGACAAGGTGATCATCGGGACGAACGGCTACACGGACCTCGCCGGTGCACAGGGGCCGTGGCCGAAGCTCGCCCGCACCGTGATCCCCGTCTACAGCTACATCGCCGCGACCGGGCCGCTGCCAGACGATCTGCGGCGGGCCATCCTGCCCAAGGGGCAGGCGGTGTCCGACTCCCGGCGGCTCCTCCGGTACTTCCGCCTCGACGCGGCCGGACGGATGGTGATGGGCGGGCGGGGGAGGACGCGAGAGTCCGCCGATCGGTCCGACTACGCGAACATCATCGCGAGCGCGGTCGAGCTGTATCCGCGGCTCGGCGGGCGCGACTGGGAGTTCGTGTGGGGAGGCAAGGTCGCGGTCACGCTGGACCACCTGCCGCATCTCCACGAGCTGGCCCCCGGCGTTCACGCCGCGCTGGGATACAACGGCCGCGGGGTGGCGATGGCGACCGTCATGGGGAAGGTCCTCGCCGACCGCGCGCAGGATCGGGGCGCCGCGGTCTTCCCCGAGAGCCCGCTCCGGCCGGTGCCGTTGCACCGCTGGCGCCGGCCGGTGTTCGAGCTCATCGTGGCGTGGAAGCGGGCCCTCGATCGCGTGGAGGGCGTCCATCGCCGCGCCCGGGCTTAGCCAGCCGTCGCCGAGAGGCGCGGAGGTCCGCATCGAGGGCCTCGTCAAGACCTTCGGCACGACCCGCGCCGTCGACGGCGTGACCCTCACCGCGCGTCCCGGAGAGTTCCTCACGCTGCTCGGACCCTCCGGCTCCGGCAAGACGACCACGCTCGCCTGCGTCGCGGGCTTCGCGGTCCCCACCGAGGGCGAGGTGCTGATCGAGGGCGCGCGGGTGACCTTCGATCCGCCGTTCAAGCGCAACGTCGGGATGGTCTTCCAGAACTACGCGCTCTTCCCCCACATGACGGTGGCCGACAACCTCGCCTTCCCGCTCCGGATGCGCAAGCTGCCCGCCGCGACCATCCGCGACCGGGTCGCGCGGGGCCTGGCCCTGGTGCAGCTCGACGGGCTCGGCGCGCGCCATCCCCGCCAGCTCTCGGGCGGGCAGCAGCAGCGGGTGGCGATGGCGCGCGCGCTCGTCTTCGAGCCGCCGGTGCTGCTGATGGACGAGCCGCTCGGCGCGCTCGACAAGCAGCTCCGCCTCGAGATGCAGCTCGAGCTCAAGCACCTGCAGGCTCGCCTCGGCGTCACCGTGATCTACGTGACGCACGATCAGGAGGAGGCGCTGACGCTCTCCGACCGCATCGCGGTGATGAACCGGGGGCGGATCGAGCAGATCGGGGAGCCGACCGAGCTCTACGAGACGCCCGCGACCGGGTTCGTCGCCCAGTTCATCGGCGAGTCCAATCGCCTCGAGGGCACGATCGGCGCCGGCGACGGGGGCCGTCCGGTGCTGATCACCCGCTCGGGGCTGCGGCTGCCCGCCCGCTCGAGCGGCGTGCCGATCGGCGAGGCCGCGGTGCTCTTCCTCCGACCGGAGCGCATCGCGATCGGGCCCGACGGCGGGGCCGGCGCCGGCCCGCCGGTGGCGGGCGACGTGGTGGAGGCGGTCTTCGTCGGCGAGGCCATGCGGTACGTGGTCCGCGCCGCCGGCGGCGAGACCTTCACGGTCAAGCGGCTCAACCTGGACACGGCCGACCGCTTCAAGGTCGGCGCGCGCGTGACGCTTCGCTGGGACCCGGACGCGGCCTTCACCCAAAGGAGAGATCCATGAGCTCGATGACCCGGCGCTACGTGCTGAAGATGGGGGTCCTCACCGCCGCCGCGTCCGCGGCCACCCGCGCGGGCGGGCCGTGGATCGCGCGGGCCCAGTCCAAGCAGCTCGTGGTCTGCTCCTGGGGCGGCGCCTACCAGGAGGCGCAGCGCAAGACCATGTTCCAGCCGTTCGAGAAGGAGACCGGCATCAAGATCGTCGAGGCCAGCCCGACCGACTACGGGAAGCTGAAGGCGATGGTCCAGAGCGGCAACGTCGAGTGGGACCTGGTCGACGTGGGCGACCTGAACGTGGTCGCGGGCGCCAAGGACAACCTGCTCGAGCCGCTCGACTACCAGGCGATCGACACCAAGGGCGTGTTTCCCCAGGTCATTCACAAGTACGGCATCGGCACCATCTACTACTCCACCGTCCTCGCCTACAGCACCAAGAAGTACGCGAAGGGCGATCATCCCAAGACCTGGGCGCAGTTCTGGGACGTGGGAAAGTTCCCGGGCCCCCGGACCATGCGCAACAACCCGCTCGACAATCTCGAGTTCGCGCTCCTCGCCGACGACGTGCCGATGGACAAGGTCTATCCGATGGACGTCGAGCGCGCGTTCCGCTCGATGGACCGGATCAAGCCGCACGTCAACGTGTGGTGGACGACCGGCGCCCAGCCCGCGCAGCTCCTGGCCGACGGCGAGGTGGAGCTGGCCACCTCGTGGAACGGGCGCATCTTCGCGATCCAGAAGCAGGGCGCACGCGCCGGGCTCGAGTGGAACCAGGGCAAGCTCCAGTGGGACTCCTGGGTGATCCCGCGCGGCAGCAAGAACAAGGACGGGGCCACGAAGTTCATCGCCTGGTCGACCCAGCCGAAGCCGCAGGCCGCGATCGTGAACGAGATTCCGTACGGGCCGGTCAACCAGCGCGCGTTCGAGTTCATCGGCGCCCAGGCGGCCCGCGACATGCCGACCGCTCCCGACAACGCCAAGCGCCAGGTGATGGTGGATCCGGCCTGGTGGGGCGAGCACCGCAACGTGCTGGTGGAGCGCTGGAACGCGTGGCTGCTCAAGTGAGACGACCCCGGTGGACGAGCGAGCTGCTGCTCGTGCCCGCGCTGGCGTGGCTCGGCGTCTTCTTCGTCTACCCGATCGGCCGGCTCTTCTACGCGAGCCTGTTCACGCCGGCGTTCTCGCTCGGCAACTACGCGAAGCTCGCGGGCTCTCCCGTGTACCTGAAGGTGTTCGTCAACACGTTTGAGATCGGCGTGACCGTCACCCTCGTCACCCTGGTGCTCGGCTACCCGCTCGCCTTTCTCCTGGCCACCGCGGGCCGGCGCGCGGGCGGTCTCATGCTGGTCGCGATCATCCTGCCGCTCTGGACCAGCGTGCTCGTGCGCACGTACGCGTGGATGGTCCTGCTGGGCCGCCGCGGGCTCGTCAATGAAGGCCTCCAGACCCTGGGGCTCACCGACGCGCCCCTGCCGCTGCTCTACAATCGGCTGGGCGTGACCATCGGCATGGTCCACGTGCTGCTGCCGTTCATGGTGCTGCCGATCTACAGCGTCATGAAGGGCATCGACGTGGAGCTGCTCAAGGCCGCGCAGAACCTCGGCGCCAACCGCCGCCAGGCGTTCCTCCGCGTCTACCTGCCGCTGTCGCTGTCCGGGCTCGCCACCGGCTGCCTGGTCGTCTTCGTCACCGCGCTCGGCTTCTTCGTCACCCCGGCGCTGCTGGGCGGGCGCGGCGACATGATGATCGCGATGCTCATCGACGTCCAGGTGAGCCAGCTGCTCGACTGGGGGCTCGGCTCCGCCCTGGCCGTGGTGCTGTTCGCGGTCACCGTCGCGATCCTCCTGGCGGTCCAGCGGCTCAGCGGCGCGGAGCGGATGTGGGTCCGCGTGCCGTGACGGATCGGGCCCGCGCGCTGCGGCTGGAAGCGGCGGGCCCGCTCGGTCGCCGACACCCCGCGCTCATCCTGCTCGGGCTGGCGACCCTGGTCTTCCTGGCCGCGCCGCTGGCGGTCGTGGTGCCGATCTCGTTCAGCGCGGCCAAGTACCTGACGTTCCCCCCGCCCGGGTGGTCTCTGCAGTGGTACGAGCGCTACTTCGGCAGCCGCGAGTGGATGAGCGCCACCGTGCGCAGCTTCGAGGTGGCCCTGCTGGTCACGGTGGCCGCGACCGCGGTGGGCACCGCGGCCGCCATGGCCCTGCGCCGGCCGTTTCGCGGCCGCTCGCTCGCGCGGCTGATCATCCTGGCGCCGCTGGTCGTCCCGGTGATCATCGTGGCCATCGCGATCTACGGCCTGTACGCGAAGCTCCGGATGGTGGGGACGCTCCACGGCCTGGTGCTGGCCCACACCGTGCTGGCGCTGCCCTTCGTGGTCGTGGTGGTGTCGGCGACCCTGAGTGGCTTCGACTCGACGCTCGAGCTGGCCGCGCAGAACCTCGGCGCGAACGGATGGCGGACCTTTCGCTTCGTCACTCTCCCGCTCATCCGGCCCGGGATCGTGTCCGCCGCGCTGCTGGCCTTCGTCACGTCCTTCGACGAGGTCGTGGTCGCCATCTTCGTGAGCGGGACCCAGGCCGCCACGCTCCCGAAGCAGATGTGGGACGGCATCCGTACCGAGATCGATCCAACCGTGGCCGCGGTGTCCACGCTCCTGATCGGGGTCACCGCGGCCGTCATCTGCATCAGCGCCGTCGTCCGGCTGCGAGCCGGCGCCGACGGCTCATAGCGAGGCCAATCGAACTATGCGTAAGACGATAACCGGCACGGGCGGCATGCTGCTCCTCCAGACGCTCAAGGACGCGGGCGTGGAGTATCTCTTCACCAACCCGGGCTCGGCGGAGACCGGCCTCTTCGCCGCCATCGCCGAGGACGGAGACAACCGGTTGGTGGTGGGCAAGCACGAGGGCCTGGTGGCCGCGATGGCCGACGGCTACCACCGCGTCAGCGGCAAGGTGGGCGTGGTCATCGCCCATGTGATGGGCGGCTCCTACCAGCTCGCCGGCCAGCTCTTCAACGCGCAGGTGGCCGGCTCCTCGCTGCTGGTGATCGCGGGCGACTGGGCCTCGGAGCTGCAGGACTACCGGGGCCTCGCCCCGTTCCCCGGGCTGAGCCAAGCGGAGTCGATGCGGCCCATCACCAAGGAAGCGCGCTGCGCCTACCAGGTGCACACCAATCCGAAGGCCATCAGCGTGGCGACGATCCGGGCGTTGCGGGAAGCGACGACGCCGCCGACCGGGCCCGTCTACCTCTCGATCAGCGCGGAGCTGCTGCACACCGAAGGGCTCGAGGCGACGATCGGCGAGGACGCGCACTACCAGATCGAGCGGCCGGGGCCGGCGCGGGCCAAGACCATCGAGGCGATCGCGAAGCGGCTCGGCGAGGCGCAGTGCCCGGTGCTGATGTTCGGCGACGACGTCTGGCGCGAGGGCGCGCAGGCCGAGGCGGTGCGGCTGGCCGAGGCGCTGGAGGCGCCGGTGTTCGTGAGCCGACAGATCTTCCCGAACTTCCCGACGCGGCATCCGCTCTTCTGCGGCAACTATCCCGTGTCGAAGGACTTCGAGAAGACGACCGGGCTCAAGCCGGATCTGATCTTCCTCGTGGGCTGCCAGGGCGTGCACGGGAGCGTGAACGAGCCGGTCATCATGCAGATCGGCCCGAACCCGCTGCTCATGGGCCGGCACTACCCGCTGGACCTGGCCGCGCAGTGCGAGCTGCCCGAGACGCTCAAGGCGGTCACCCAGGCGCTCGGCCGGCTGCACGGCGACAAGGCGGCGGCGTGGGCCCGCCAGCGCGGCAAGGTGCGCGCCTTCGCGGCCGCGCTCATCGAGCGCGAGGAGAAGCTGGCGCGCGAGCACGAGCACGACATCCCGGTGCACCCGGCGGTGCTGGAGGCGCAGCTCGCTTCGGTGCTGCCGAAGAGCACGGTCATGGTGCAGGAGAGCTCGACGGCGCGCACCGCGCTGATGGCCTTCGGCCACGGCGGCATGGGGTGGACGCGCAGCGGCGGCGGCTCGCTCGGCTTCGGGGTAGGCGCGGCCATCGGGGCCAAGATCGCGGTGCAACGTGACCGGCCGGTGGTCCTGCACCTGGGCGACGGCGCGCTCACCTACAGTGCCTCCGGCTTCTGGACGATGGCCCGCTACAACACCGCGGTGCTCACGATCGTGTCGAACAACGAGAGCTACCAGATCGTGCGGCACAACTGGGCCCGGGAGATGCCGGACAGCAAGATGATCCGCGAGGGCAAGTATCCCGGTCTCTGGCTCAGCGCCCCCGCCACCGACTACGTGGGGCTGGCGCGCTCGCAGGGTGTGGACGGCGAGGCGGTCACCACCGTGAAGGACCTGGAGCCGGCGCTCCGGCGCGGCATGGACAAGATCACGCGCGAGAACCGACCCTACCTCATCGAGGTGTCGGTGGCGCGCGAGGGCATCGGCGCCGACTCGACCTGGTACCAGGACTGGCAGCTCTGAGGCGGCGGTGCTGACCCGGCGGTGGGCGACCCTGGCGCTCGCGCTGGGGCTGCTCGCGTGGGGCCGGGTCGCGCTGGCGGGGTCACCCAGCACGTCGAGCCTGCTCGACTTCGTCACGTTCGACGGGATCGACTATGTCCGCTGGGCGGACGAGCCGGGCCGAGCCCTCACCCGGGACGACCTCGGCGTGGAGTTCGCGACGGTGGCCTGCTCGATCGGCGAGGACAACCGTAACTGCTCGTACGGCATGGACGCGGCCGCGGCCTTCATGCCCGCCGGCACCCGGATGTACGCGATCCGCGGCTTCGCGACCGAGTTCCGGCTCGCCGCGGTGTGGAAGGAGCGCATCTACCTCTATCAGGCGTGGCGCAACCCGCGGGCGAAGGTCGGTGGCGATCTCTTCGACATCGCCGGGAAGGTGCGCGAGATCGAGGTGCAGCGCGGCGAGCCGGAGGCGGAGCCGACGGGGAAGCCGGCGATGATCACCTCGCGTCAGGACCTGGAGGCGATCGTGCATCTGGTCGTCCACGGCACGATGCGCCGGCCGGGCGCGCGCGCGGCCGGCGAGCCCCGCTACTGGGTGACGTTCTGGCTCACCGACGGCACGACGCTTGGCCGCCCCTATTTTCCGGGGACGGCCGAGCTGATGGGCGGGGTCGTGGTCGCCCCCGAGTTCCGCGCGATTCTCGAGCGCTACCTGGCCGAGTGAGGCGGCGGGGGGGTTTGTGCGGCCCCCCGGCTTGCACTAGAATGCCTGTCGTCCAGGCATGGTGACCCTCTCCGCCCGCTCCCGTCGATTCGTCCTCCTCGTGTGCGCCGTGGTCTGTCTGGCGGTCCCCGGCCGCGTCGTGGCCGGGCCCGAGGGCACGCTCACCGTCGCGATGCACTTCAGCCCGGTCACGCGCTGGCTCGACCCGGGCGAGGGCGAGAGCACCATCACGCCCTACCTCCTTCTCTATGCGCTCCACGACGGGCTGCTGAAGCCGATGCCGGGGCAGGCGTCGGCGCCGAGCCTGGCCGAGTCGTGGTCGATGGCGAAGGACATGGCGAGCGCCGAGTTCACGCTCCGGGCCGCGAAGTTCCACAACGGCGATCCGGTCACCGCGGAGGACGTGAAGTTCTCCTTCGAGCGCTACCGCGGGGGCGCCGCCAAGGCGTTGAAGGACGCGGTGAAGGAGATCCAGGTACTCGCCCCGAACCGCGTGCGGTTCGTGTTCAAGGAGCCCTGGCCCGACTTCCCGGCTTTCTACGGCACGTTCGTGGCGAGCGCGGGCTGGGTGGTTCCGAAGAAGTACGTCGAGCAGGTCGGCGAGGAGGGCTTCCGCAAGGCGCCCATCGGAGCGGGCCCGTACAAGTTCGTGAGCTTCAATCCGGGCGTGGAGCTCGTGGTGGAGGCCTTCGACGGGTACTGGCGGAAGCAACCGTCCATAAAAAGAATAATCTTCCGCAGCCTGCCCGACGAGACGAGCCGCGCGGCCGCGCTCAAGAGCGGCGACGTGGACCTGGCGATGCTCCTGAGCGGCCCGACCGCGCAGGACGTCAAGCGCACCCCGGGCATGCGGCTGGCCGCGCCGCTGCTGGGCATCTTCTGGCTCGATTTCCCGGACCAGTGGAATCCCAAGTCGCCCTGGGCCGACAAGCGCGTGCGGCTGGCGGCCAGCCTCGCGATCGATCGGCAGGGTCTCAACGATGCGGAGACCCTGGGCATGTCGCGGCCGACCGGGAGCACCGTCCCGCGCGACTTCGAGTTCGCGCTGCCCTTCGATGCGCCCGCGTTCAATCCCGCCCGCGCCCGGCAGCTCCTCGCCCAGGCGGGCTACCCGAACGGTTTCGACGGCGGCGAGCTGACGCCGTTCCCGCCCTACAACTCGATGGGCGAGGCCATCCAGGGCTGGCTGCAGGCGGTGGGCATCCGCACGCGGATGCGCCCGATGGAGCGCGGGGCGTTCATGACCGCGTGGCGGGAGAAGAAGCTCCGGGGCGTGGTGCTGGCCATCAGCGGGGTGTCCGGGAACGCGGCCACCCGGCTCGAGTCGTTCGTCACGAAGACCGGGGCCTTCGCCTACGGCTCGCTGCCGGAAGTGGACGACCTCTTCCGCCGCCAGGAGAAGGAGCTCGACCGGAAGAAGCGCGAAGCCCTGCTGCATCAGATCCAGCGTATCCTGCACGAGCAGGTCGTCCAGGCGCCGATCTACCATCTGGGCTTTCCCATCGGGGTCGGTCCGCGCGTGGACGACATCATGGCCACCGCGATTCCCGGCTTTTACATGTCGCCGTACGAGGACCTGAAGCTCCGGCGTTGAGGTATGATGCTCGCCCGAGCATATTGAGACCGAGGAGATCTGCCACATGCGATACGAGGCACCGGATTCACTGGAGGGCGCGGTAGCCCTGCTCGCCGCCGCGAACGGCGACGCGCGGGTGCTGGCCGGCGGCACGGACCTGTTGGTGCAGATGCGCGCCGACGTCTTGGAGCCCGAGCTGATCGTGGACATCAAGCGCATCCCCGAGACGCGCGCGGTCACCGAGGAGAAGGGCGGCTGGCGCATCGGCGCCGCGGTGACCGGGGCCGAGCTGAAAGAGCATCCGCGGCTCAAGAAGGTGTGGCCCGGCGTGGTGGAGGCGGCCAACCTGATCGGCTCCACCCAGGTGCAGGGCCGCGCCACGCTCGGCGGTAACCTGTGCAACGGCTCGCCGGCCGCCGACAGCGTGCCCGCACTCATCGCCGCGGGCGCGCTGGCGACCCTGGCCGGGCCCAGGGGCAAGCGGGATCTGCCGGTCGAGGACGTCATGCTGGGGCCCCGGAAGCTGGCGCTCCAGAAGGGCGAGATGGTCGCGTCCTTCTTATTGCCGGCCCGTCCGGCCCGCTCGAGCGATGCCTACCTGCGCTTCATCCCGCGCACGGAAATGGACATCGCGGTGGTCGGGGCGGGCGTAAGCTTGACCCTCGATGGCGGTGGGGTCATCACCGCGGCCCGGGTGAGTCTGGGCGCGGTGGCCGCGCGGGTGCTGCTCGTTTCGGAGGCAGCCCAGGCCATCATCGGCAGTCGGCTGGACAAGCCGGCTCAGGACCGACTCGAGGCGGCGGCGCGAGCGGTGTGCCGACCCATCGACGACAAGCGAGGGACGATCGAATTCCGCATCGACGTGGCGGCCGTGCTGGCCCGGCGGACCGCCCTGATCGCGCTGGACCGAGCGAGGACCAACTGAGATGGCCAAGCACCATATCGAAGCGACGGTGAACGGGGACGCGGTCGAGTTCCTGTGCGAGACCGAGGACACGCTCCTCGACGTGCTCCGCGATACACTCCAGCTCACGGGCAGCAAGGAAGGCTGCGCCTCCGGCGACTGCGGGGCCTGCAGCGTCACACTGGACGGCCGGCTCGTCTGCTCGTGCCTCGTGCTGGGCTGCGAGGTGGCCGGGCGGAAGATCGAGACCATCGAGGGCCTGGCCAAGGGCGAGACGCTCCATCCGCTGCAGAAGCAGTTCCTGGAGCACGCCGCGCTCCAGTGCGGCATCTGCACGCCGGGCTTCCTGGTGGCGGGCAAGGCCCTGCTCGAGAAGACGCTCGACCCGACCGAGACCGAGGTCCGCTACTGGCTGGCCGGCAACCTCTGCCGGTGCACCGGGTACGATAAGATCGTCAGCGCGGTGATGGACACCGCCGCGGCGATGAGAAAGGGTTAAGACAATGGGCGAGACGAACGGGCACTCTCAGGCGAACGGGCAGCACTACGTCGGCACCCGACAGATCCGGCCGGACGGAGCGGACAAGGTGACGGGTCGCGCCCGCTTCGGGGCCGACTACAACCTGGCCGGCCAGCTGATCGGGCGCGTGCTGCGCAGCCCGCATCCGCACGCGCGCATCGTCTCGATCGACACCTCGAAGGCGGAGGCGCTGCCCGGCGTCAAGGCCGTCATTACCAGACAAGATTTCGCCGACCAGCCGTCCGAGTTCATCCCGGCCGGCGAGATGATGATGAACTACAAGGACGTGGTGCGGAACGTCATGGCCCGCGAGAAGGCCCTCTACGAGGGCCACGCGGTCGCCGCGGTCGCCGCGACCAGCACGGCCATCGCCCGGCGCGCGCTCAAGCTCATCGACGTGAAGTACGAGGTGCTCCCGCACGTCATCGACGTGGTCGAGGCGATGCGCCCGGACGCCCCGCTGCTGCACGACGACCTCTTCACGGTCGGCGTCGAGCCCAAGCCCGAGAAGCCCTCGAACATCGCCAAGCGGGTCGAGATCAAGCAGGGCGACGTGGCGGCCGGCTTCAAGAAGGCGGACCTCATCATCGAGCGGGAGTTCAAGACCGCGCCGGTGCACCAGGGCTACATCGAGCCGCACGCGGCCCTGGCCACCGTGTCCGAGGACGGCTCCACCGAGCTGTGGACGACCACCCAGGGCCACTTCATCGTGCGCGCCCATTGCGCCCGGCTGCTGGGCCTCGACATCGGCAAGGTCCGCGTCACCGCCACCGAGATCGGCGGCGGCTTCGGCGGCAAGACGGTCGTGTACCTCGAGCCGCTGGCCATCGCGCTGTCGAAGAAGGCCAAGCGCCCGGTGAAGATGGTGATGTCGCGCGAGGAGGTGTTCAAGGCCTCCGGGCCCACCTCCGGCGCTACCGTGCGGGTCAAGATGGGCGCCACCAAGGACGGCAAGTTCGTCGCCGCCTTCGCGGAGCTGAAGTATCAGGCGGGCGCCTTCCAGGGCTCGCCGGTGCAGCCCGGCACCATGTGCGCCTACGCGCCCTACGACATCGAGAACGTGCACGTGATCGGCTACGACGTGGTATCGAACCGTCCCAAGGTGGCGGCGTATCGCGCTCCGGGCGCGCCGATCTCGGAGTACGCGGTCGAGAGCGTGGTGGACGAGATCGCCAAGAAGCTCGGCCTCGACCCGATCGAGCTGCGGATGATGAACGCGGCGCACGAGGGCACGAAGGCGGCGTACGGGCCGAAGTTCGGACCCATCGGCCTGGAGGAGACGCTCAACTCGATCAAGAAGACCGAGCACTGGAACACCCCGCTGCGGAAGTGGCAGGGGCGCGGGGTGGCCTCCGGCTTCTGGTTCAACATCGGCGGCGAGACCTCGGTGTCGCTGACCGTGAACGAGGACGGCACGATCTCGCTGATGGCCGGCACCCCGGACATCGGCGGGCTGCGCGCCTCGCTGGCCTCGGTGGCCGCGGACGAGCTGGGGGTGTCCTACGACAAGGTGCGGCCGATCATCGGCGACACCGGGTCGCTCGGCTTCAACTTCCTCACCGGCGGCAGCCGCTCGGCCTTCTCGGGCTCGATGGCCATCGTGGAGGCGGCCAAGCAGATCAAGGCCGAGCTGTGCGCTCGGGCCTGCAAGCTCTGGGAGGCCAAGCCGGACCAGGTCGAGTGGAAGGACGGCGCGGTGCGGCCGCTCGGCGCGCTCGCCGAGAAGGTCAAGCCGATGACGATCGCGGACTTCGCCAAGGTGTCCGGCAAGACCGGCGGGCCCATTGGCGGCGTCGGCCGCATCAACGCCCAGGGCGCGGGACCGAGCTTCGGCACGCACCTGGTCGATCTCGAGGTGGATCCGGAGACCGGGCGCACGACGATCCTGCGCTACACGGTGGCCCAGGACGCCGGCCGCGCGCTGCATCCGGCCTACGTCGAAGGGCAGTTCCAGGGCGGGGCGGTGCAGGGCATCGGCTGGGCGCTGAACGAGGAGTACGTCTACGGCACCGACGGCAAGCTGCAGAACGCAGGCTTCCTCGACTACCGCATGCCGGTGGCCTCCGACGTGCCGATGATCGACGCGATCCTGGTCGAGGTGGGGAACCCGAAGCACCCGTACGGGGTCCGTGGCGTCGGCGAGACGCCGATCGTGCCGCCGCTCGGGGCCATCGCCAACGCGATGGAGAACGCGACCGGCATCCGGTTCACCGAGCTGCCGATGTCGCCGCCCAAGGTGCTGAAGGCGCTCAAGGAGAAAGGTCTCAACAAGGTCTGAGCCGCGCATGGCGCGGGTGGAGCTGGTCGGCAACCTCGCGCAGCTCACCGGCGGCGTCGCCACGTTCGATCTGCCGGCGACGTCCGTCAAGGAGCTGTTCGCGCAGCTGACCGCGCTCCACCCGGCCCTGGGCCGCCACCTGGAGGAAGGCGTGGCGGTGGCGATCGACGGTCAGATCTACCAGGACACGCTGCTCGAGCCGATCGGCCCGGACAGCGAGGTGTTCGTCCTCCCGCAGATCGCGGGCGGCGACTAGACGGTCACCCCGGAGGCGATCATGGCGCGAATCGAGCCGCTCGGAATCGGTCAGGTCGATGCGGAGATCCGGCATCTCTGCGAGGAGGCCGAGCAGCAGTCCGGCACCTCGGCCAGCACGCGTACCTACGCGAAGAATCCCGGCGTGCTCAAGGCGCTGACCGCCTTTCGTGCGACTCTGGCGCGCGAGGGCACGATCGATCCGGTGCTGCGCGAGCTGGTGCGGATCAAGATCGCGGGGCTCAATCACTGCCGCTACTGACTCACCGTGCGCTATGCCGGGGCCCGGCATGCGGGAGCGACCGAAGAGAAGATCGCGGCGATCAACGACGAGACCTCGGATCTGCTGAGTCCGCGGGAGCACGCCGCCCTCCGCTTCGCCGAGAAGCTCGCGGTCGACCACCACAAGATCGGCGACGCGCAGTGGAGCGAGTTGCGCGAGCACTTCTCCGAGGCCGAGGTCATCGAACTGGCGGCCCACACGACGCTCTACATCGGCTTCGGGCGGTTCAACGAGATCGTGGGGCTCGACCCGGCCTAGCGCGTGGCGCCCGGCCGGCGCGGTGGATCAGACGCGCTGCGGGACGGAGGTCGAGCGGGAGGGCAGCCGAGGCCGCCACATGCTGGCGCGCCACTTCATCCCGATCAGCACGGTGAAGAGCAGCCCGGTCGCGGTACAGGCGGTGATGGTGAGCGGGAAGCCGATGCGCTCGATGAGGGCGCCGGAGGCCATCAGGCCGAGCGGCATCCCGTAGACCGCGAGCGTCCGCACCCCCATCACCCGGCCGCGAAAGCGCTCGTCGGCGAAGGCGAGCAACGTTCCCGCCATCGAGATCATCGCCACGTTCTGCACGAAGCCCGCCGCGAGCAGTAGCAGGATTCCCGCGCCCATGTGGCGCGCGTGGCCGAAGCCCAGCAGCAGCGCGTACCACGCCACGGTGTAGACGAGCGTGGCACGCTCCGGGCGGCTCGACCCACCGGTGAGCACCATAGTGACCGAGGCGAGCAG
>Ga0210384_10003995_pt1 | contig 16683 bp, 12 predicted proteins | sample IncBWH2MmetaG_FD_160574 | JGI IMG/M metagenome (GOLD analysis project Ga0210384, IMG submission 160574) | Forest soil microbial communities from Barre Woods Harvard Forest LTER site, Petersham, Massachusetts, United States - Inc-BW-H-2-M | ecosystem: Environmental > Terrestrial > Soil >...
GATGACACGGAAAAACTGGTTACGCGCCGAGTCAAGCTGATCCACTAGCCGCTCCAGCCGCCGGATTTCGGCGGACGCGGTTCGTCCTTTCGTGTCAGAGCTACGGGTCGTGTCAAGACTGCGCGCCAGCCGAGTGAGGTGCGGCGCAAGCAAGAGTTCTCGCTCCAGGCGCTCCAGCAGAAGGCCCAGCAATCGCAGCTCGCGAGCCGGCGTCGAAACCTCCGCCACTATACTCCGAACCGCGTCTCGCATAATCAGTCCGAAGATCAACTCGGCCAAGAAAACCACCAGCAGGGGCCGGGCACTTACTTGCTGCGCAAGAAACAGAACTAGGGTAACTACCGCCGCGCACGCCAGCCCGAGCGCGACCGCGCGCGCACCCGGAAGAAAGCGGCGCGGTGGCCGCTGACCCCAAACGGCCATCGCCCGGTCATCGATCGCGGCGCGAATATCTTCACCCATCAGCGCGATCTCTTCCCGCAGATCGAGCCGCGGGCGCAACTCCGCCACGGCCTCCTGCCGCGCCCGAACTTCCGCCGGCTCACTTGGCGCGAGCAGCCATCCTGCGAGCACACGCTCTCCCGCGGCTGTGCGGGCGGTGGACAGCAATTCAAACAACGATCCGCGCCCGAATAGGTCTAGATCCTCGGCATACACGTGCTTCGGGTCGCGGAATTCCTCGCCTTGACGGCCGTTTCCAATCCAGCGGTTTTCGACGCGGGACAGCGCACGATCGTAATAGGCTGCGCCGCGCGTTGCGCTGGTGCGCCGCTTGTCAACCCGATCATGGACTATCGCGAGCGCGATAAAAGCGACCAGCGGCAGCAGCAGCCACCATGGAGAAATCCACCCCGCACCGATCGCGATGGCGGCGAGAAATACCGCGACGATACCGGTCGCCAACCGCGCGTTTCCGATCTGGCGAAAGCGGCGATCGCTGGTAGCATACGTAGTTCGCCAATATTCCAGGCGCGCGCGGTATTCATCCCGGGGCAGCGTCACAAAGAGTAACTAATTGTAGCTGGCAGAGGGTTGTAGCTGGCAGAGGGTTGTAGCTGGCAGAGGGTTGTACCTGGCAGAACGTAGTACCTGGCAGAGCCTTGTGGCTGGCAGGCAAGCGACACGCCCGGTGTATGCTGGTGGTTCCCGCATGCTGCCCCGGCTCCGCACCAGTCTCGATTTCATGCCTTCGCCCCTGGAGGACAAGCCCGGACTGGTGATCCGCGATCCTCTCCGCTTCTCCGATGCGACGTTGATCATCCCGCCGGCGCTGATCGGCTGTCTCGAGCTCTTCGATGGCGAGCACAGCGGGCTCGATCTGCGCGCCTACTTAATCCGGCTCACCGGCGATCTCGGCGCAGGCGAGCTTGAAAAGCATCTGCTGGAGGCGCTGAGCGGCGCTGGTTTCCTCGAAGACGAGAACTTTGAGCAGCGCAAGGCCGAGGCGGAGCAGGCCTTCGCCGCCGCACCCCTTCGCGAGCCCGTGCACGCCGGCGCCGGGTATCCCGACCACCCGCAGGAGCTCACCAAAACGCTACGGGGGTACATGGCCGGGGACGCGGCGGAGGTCTCCGCGAATGAGCCCTCGCATGATTGCGTGCTGGCCATCGCGGCGCCGCATGTCAGTCCATTCGGCGGAATCGACGCCTATCGAGCCGCCTACTCGGCGCTATCGCCCGCCGATGCCGAGCGCACGTTCGTGATCCTCGGCACCTCCCACTACGGCCATCCAGACCGGCTGGGACTCACGCGCAAGCCGTTCGTCACGCCGTTCGGCGAAACGCTTACCGACACCAAACTGGTGGACGAACTGGCGCGCTCGGCCGGCGCCTCGGCCGCGATGGAAGATTATTGCCACGCGATCGAACACTCGATCGAGTTTCAAGTCGTCTTTCTACAGCACCTGTTCGGACCGCGCATTCGCATTGTGCCCATCTTGTGCGGTTCCTATGCACGAAGCCTTTTCGCCGGCGGTTTCCCGGAGGACGACGACGGTGTGCGGCGGATTTTCGGGGCCCTGGGCGAGCTGGCAGCGCGCGAAGGCCCGCGGCTGCTGTGGGTGTTGGGTGTGGACATGGCGCATATGGGCCGACGCTACGGCGATGCGCTCACCGCCACCGCGGGTCGAGGGGAGATGGAAGAGGTTGAACGCAGGGATCGCGCCCGCATCACCCGCATGGAACTTGGCGACGCTCAGGGTTTCTGGGAACTGGTCCGCGAGAATCAGGACGAGTTGAAGTGGTGCGGCTCGGCGCCAATCTACACGTTCCTCAAAGCGGTATCGGGAGCGCGCGGAAGCCTGCTTCGCTATCAGCAATGGAATATTGACGAGGAGAGCGTTGTGAGTTTCGCCGGCATGAGATTCCACTCACACTAGCCCGGCCGCCGCCGATGAGCTATTCGGAGGCGAAAGTCTTGATCTCAAAAGGGGAGCCGGTGAGCGAACTCAACCGCATGGAGAACCTTTTGCAGACGGTCACGGCAGGGTACGGGAATGCGGTTCGCTCCACGGCTCAATACGCCATCGAAATCGACTCACTCGATGCGCAGCTGTTTCGCCAGCATATTGAGGCCCTGGAAGAGCAGGTCGGCACGGCGGCTGCGACCGAACACTGGGAGGCGCTACAGGTGTCGTTCCGGAATGAGCTGCGCGCCTACCGGGACAAGGCGACCGAACAACTGGAGCGGATGCGCGCCGACATCAAAGCCGCCGCGGATGCCATGCTGATCTTCGCCGAGAGCGTCGCCTCGAACGGGCTCGATCACCAGGAGCAGCTTCAGGAAGAGTTGGGCCAGCTGAAGTCGGCCATTGAAGACGAAAATCTCAGCCAGGTCCGGGCGGTGATCGGATCGGCGGTCAGCACCATTACCGCCAGTGTTGCAAAGATGCAGTCCAGTCATAAACTGGTGATCGCGCAATTACGCGACGAAATGCGGCTTCTGCACAAGCAAATCGATACTGAGCGCCGCACTCTATACACGGACCGCACAACCGGCCTTTGGAACCGCCAAAAGCTCGATTCGCAAATTACCGATCGGCTGGAAAATGATCAGGCCTTTTGCATGCTGCTGGTCCGGCTCCGCAATCTGAAGCAGCTTGAGACCGGATATTCCCGCGCGGTAGTCGAGGGCGCCATCAAGGCTCTTCTGCAGCGTTTCACCGCGATGATCGGAGAGCAAACACTCTTAGGGCGCTGGAACGACGAAAACTTCGCAGCCATTTTGGACATCGAGCAGGCCGAGGCGATTGCGATTTCCCGAGAGGCCACCGCCAAACTTTCCGGAACGTATTCCGTGCTGGGGAACGGCGCCTGGCAAAACGTGCCGCTCGAGGCCGTCGCCGCAGTCATCGACCACCCTGCCCACGGTGATGGTGCATCCTTTCATCAGGATCTGCTTAAGATGTCGGCCGCGCTTTCAAACGCCTGACGGCCCGGCGGAACTAGGAGAGTGCGCTTCCAGCCCGCGCGGAGCTTTAGCTGCGCTCTCTCCTAACAGGGCTGAAGCCCTGCGCGGGATCAATCCTGCCCTCCCAATGGGCTAGCGCGCGAAAGGGCCTGCGCCGATCTGAAGTACTCAACGGTCTGCCGCAAACCATCTTCGAGCGACACCTTCGGCTCCCATCCAAGGATGCGTTTCGCCTTGGAGATATCCGGGCGACGCTTGCGCGGATCGTCTTCGGGAAGGGGTTTGAACACCAGCTCCAAATTCGATCCCATCAGGCGGCGGATGCGATCCGCGAACTCCAGGATAGTCAGCTCCACGGGATTGCCGAGGTTCACCGGTTCATGTTCCTCGGACGAGGCCAGCCGCACCAGCCCGTCGACCAGATCGGCGACATAGCAAAAGCTGCGCGTCTGCAAGCCGTCGCCGTAGACCGTGAGCGGCTCGCCGCGCAGCGCCTGATCCAGAAACGCGGGCACTACGCGGCCGTCCTTGAGCGCCATGCGAGGGCCGTAGGTATTGAAGATCCGGGCGATGTGGGTGCGCATGCCGTGATAGCGGTAGTACGCCATGGTCAGCGCCTCGGCGTATCGCTTGCTTTCGTCATAGCAGGAGCGAACGCCGACCGGGTTGACATGACCCCAATACGTTTCCGCCTGCGGATGTTCGAGCGGATCACCGTAGCACTCCGACGTCGAGCTGAGCAGAAAACGCGCCCCATCGCGACGTGCGACCTCCAGCATGTTGCGCGTTCCCATGGAACCCGACTCGAGCGTGTCAATGGGATGGGCCAGATACTCCTTCGGACTCGCCAACGACGCCAGGTGCCACACCTGGTCGAAGGCGCCGGGGAGGCCGATGGGCTGCGTGACGTCGTAATCTAAAAAACGTAATTGAGAATTTCCGTCCAGATGCGCGAGGTTGCGGCGCGAACCCGTGATCAAATTATCGAGGGCGGTCACGCGGTGGCCATCCGCCAGCAAGCGGTCGCATAGATGGGAGCCAATAAAGCCCGCGGCCCCCGAAACCAGATGATGCAAAAAGGATCTCCTATCGTTCAATGTTACATTCTGATAAGGTGCTGGTTTTCTCCCCTCTGGAAATCACTCTATTTCTAGTTTTGCTGGCTGCCTCGATGAGCGGGTTCTGGATGCGGTTTGGCAAAATCGTCCGCAAGATCCGCGAGGCGAAACCGGAGGCTGACTTCCGCCTCACGCGACTAGGCAAAAGGGCGTGGGATTTCGTTTGGGAAGTGATGCTGCAGGCCAAAGTGATCCGCGAACGGCCTCTTCCGGGAATCGCACACGCCTTCGTTTTTTGGGGATTTTGCGCGTTCGCTTTAGTGACGCTGAACCATCTTGCGGCCGGTGTGGGCTTCCCGTTTCTTTCGCGCGAAACGTGGTTTGGAAAATTCTATTTCGATTTCGCCGCGGCTTTCGCGGTGGCCGTGGCCGTATCGATCACGGGTCTCTTCATCCGCCGTTTCGTGGTGCGGCCGCGCTGGCTGGGAGAAAAAGTCTCGATCGAATCGGGCGTCATCGCGTTTCTCATTTTCACGCTGATGATCACCTATCTGGCCGCATTTTGGAGGGGTGACAGCCGCGCGCTGTGGTGGTCGCACACGCTGGCGCTCTTGATCTTCCTGCCGCTGATTCCGCACACCAAGCATCTGCACCTGGTGTTGAGCCCTGTAACCGTGTTCCTCAAGCGCGGCGAATTTTCCGACATTCCGCCGCTGGCGGGGGATGAGGATTTTGGACTCGATACGGGCAAGGATCTGACGCGCGTTGTCGCGCTCCAGGCCTACTCGTGCGTCGAATGCGGGCGCTGCAGCCAGCACTGCCCCGCCCTCAATACTCGAAAACTTTTGGATCCGAAAAAAATCGCGCTGGGTGTGCGCGGCTATCTCAACGAATTCGGAGCGGCTTCCGAGGAGCCGCTCATCGGCCAATACATCGCGCAAGAAGCTGTGTTCCAATGCACCACCTGCGGGGCCTGCGAGTTTCAATGCCCGGTGGGCATCGAGCACCTGCCTATCATCATCGGGTTGCGGCGCGGCGCCGTGAACACCGGCAAGTGGGAAGACAGCTACGGCACCAAGCTGTTCCTCGCTCTGGAGCGCAACGGCAACGCCCTCGGCTTCAGCGCCGGCGAGCGCGACCAGTTTGTTCAGAAGCAGCGGCTACCGATTTTCGACGGTACGCAGGAATATTGCCTGTGGCTGGGCTGCATGGGAGCTTACGATCCGCAGGGCCGCGAAATCATCGCTTCCTTTGCACGCGTGATGAACCACGTGGGCGCCACCTATGGCGTCCTTCGCAGGGAAAAATGCACAGGGGACCCGGCCCGTCGTCTTGGCAATGATTTATTGTTCCAGCAGCTCGCGGAACAGAATCTGCAGGCGCTCGCGCTAGCCAAGGTGGCCAAGATTGTTTCTATCTGCCCGCATTGCGTGCGCACCATTTCCACCGACTGGAAAGAATTCGGCGAAGCGCCGCCCATTGAGCATCACAGCGAATTCATGGCGCGGCATCGCGACCGCCTCCCGCGGACCGTCACGCAAGACAAAATCGTCTACCACGATCCGTGCTATCTGGGGCGCTATCGGGGCGTTTATGATGAACCGCGTTCCATACTCGCGCTCGCCGGCGAGGTGATCGACCCGCCACGATCGCGTGAGCGCAGCTTCTGTTGCGGGGCGGGCGGCGGTCTCGCGTTCCTCGGAGAAGAAACCGGCGAGCGCGTGAGCCATGCACGCGCCGCGGAACTGGCGGCTACGGGGGCGAGCGTGGTCGGCGCGGCCTGCCCCTTTTGCAACACCATGTTCCGCGATGCGCTGGCGGCGGTTTCCCCGTCGCCGCCCAAGCTGCTCGATATCGCGCAGATCGCCGCAGCGGGTCTTCCGAAGTCGTGAGCGCGCGAACCGCGCTAACCTAAGGGCAATGCGAGTGCTGCCCCTTTTCGCCGCATTGGTCCTGTGCCTCCCAGCGGAGGCGGCCAAGCCGCCCGTCAAAGCGAAATCTCCGCAACCCACGACCAGCCAGCGCTCCGCCCAGGCGATACTCAAATCGCTCAGCCTTCGCGACCGCATCGCACAGCTCGTCATCGGAGTCTGTTTCGGAGACGCGCCATCTTCCCAATCGCCAGAGTTCCAAAAATACCGGCACTGGGTTCGCGACTTGCGCATCGGCGGCCTGATCGTCAACAACCGGGTTCAGTACGGTCTGGTCCACTATGCCGAGCCGCACACGCTGGCGCTGTTCCTGAATCAGATGCAGAAGCTGGCCAAGGTCCCGCTGCTGGTAGGCGGAGATTTCGAGCGCGGTTCGTCCATGCGCGTCACTGATACCACGAAGTTTCCTTACAGCATGGCCTATGCCGCGGCGCGCGATGTCGAGGGCTCGCGCGAAGAGGGCCTGATGACTGCGCAAGAAGCCCGGGCTATGGGCATCCAGTGGCTGTTCGCGCCGGTGGCCGATGTCAACAATAATCCCGCCAATCCGGTGATCAACATCCGCTCGTTCGGAGAAAACTCGGACGAAGTGGCGGCGCACGCCGCGGCGTATATCGACGGGGCGCATTCCGATCCGAAAAATCCCGTACTCGTGACCGCCAAGCATTTTCCGGGACACGGCGATACTACCATCGACAGTCATCTCGATCTTGCTCGTCTCGAAGTCGACAAGGACCGTATCGAATCGGTGGAGCTGATACCGTTTGAGGCCGCCATCGCGCACGGAGTGGATGCGATCATGACCGCGCACATGACGGTGCCGGCCTTTGAGCCGCAGGAAATCCCCGCTACTGTATCGTCAAAAATCCTCACCGGCCTGTTGCGCGAGGAACTGGGCTTCCGCGGCCTGGTGGTCACCGACGCCATGGACATGCTGGGACTCGCCAAACAATTCAGCATGCGTGAAGCTTCCGTGCGCGCGATCGAGGCCGGCGCCGACGTCCTGCTGATGCCACCTGATCCGGAAGCGGCCATCAACGCAGTACTGGCGGCGGTCGAAAAAGGCAGGCTCACTCGTAAACGGATCGACCAAAGTGCATTGCGCGTGCTCGAAGCCAAGGTTCGCGTGGGACTAACAAAGAAAAAAACGGTGGATCTGGAAGCGGTGAGCGACGCCATCGATACGCCTGAGGAAGAAGCTCACGCGCAGCGCGTTTCAGATCGGGCAGTGACGCTGGTTCGCAACGAACGCAACCTGCTGCCGCTTGCGGCGCCCAATAAAGCCTGCGTGATCGCGTCGGCGGGCGTCCGGATCTCCCCCTTCGGGCAGCGCATGTTGGCGGAATTCCGCAAACGCGCGCCTCGGGCTCGGCTGATGTCGGTGGATAACGCGCTCCCCGAACCCGCGCTAGAAGCGCTGGTCGGAGATGTGGCGCAGTGCTCGGCCATCGTGTTCGCAAGCTTCACGACGAATCCCATGCTGGCCGGCGACCTTCCCGGGTTGGTGCAGAAACTCACGGAGGGTCCGGCGCCGGTGGTTTTCGTCGCGTTCGGGAATCCGTATCTTCTATCGAGTTTTCCAAAAATCGCTGCTTACGTGGCTCTGTTCAGCCCCACCGCGCCGTCGGAAGCTTCAGCGGTGAAGGCGCTGTTCGGTGAGATCCCGATCAGCGGGCGCCTTCCTGTCACCATTCCCGGATTCGCGGTGTATGGCGAGGGAATCCAGTTGCCCGCGAAGTGAAGTTTCACTTGGTTAGCAGGTACCGCTCCCTCACGGTCGCGGCTCGGTAAGCGGCGATTGGGCGAAGGCGCTCAGAATTCGATCTTCTCTATCAGCGCATTGAGCTCGGATTGGAGCGCCGCGCCTTTGCGGCGCAGATCGCTCTGTGTGTCGCGCAGCGCCGCCAGCTTAGTTTCGGCGGCGGCCAGTTGGCGCGCGTATTGCTGGACCTGGTCCTGCTGCCCGCTGACGCGATTCAGGCTCTCGATATTGCTGCGGAGCCGGGTTTCATCCTGCGTCAGGCTGTTCAGGTCGCTGTCGGACTGCCGCAGCGCTGCTTCGTTCGCCGCGACCTCACTCTTTTTCTGCGCGATCTGATCGAGCTGACGCCGGGCTGCGTCGTTCAGGGCTTTATTCCGAACAAATGTCGCCAGGACGTCCGGCGTCATGCTGGACAGCGACGTCGTCTGGTCGTAAACGCGCTCCTCGCGAACGGGAAACGTCTCGGTCGCCGAAGCAGCCAACTTCACCTCGAAACGATAGGCATTGGCGGTGGTTTCCGAGGGTTTGCGCTCCAGCAGGGTGTAGCCGGGGCGCTGCGCGTGCTCGATCACCAGCGTCTTGGCTTTCGCGTCCACATTCTTGACGGTGTATGTTTTGGTCTCCTGGGCCGCCACGCGCGAAGTGAGCACGCCACGGCGAAAGTGAATCTCGCGGACGACGTTCTGGGAAGAATCGAAGGCCGTGGTCACGCGAGTGCCCAGATCGACTCCGTAACTGATCAGCCGCTTGTCGCCCATCGGAAGCGTCTCGACCAGAGCCTCGCCCGCGTAGTTGCCGGCGTCGTAGACCGTGATCGGTCCGCCATCGAGCGTCTTGCCGGTGTTGTTGGCGATCTCGGCCGCATCACGCGGATTGAGCCCGTAGCTTTCCGAATACACCAGCAGTTTGCGCGCGCCGATCTTCTGCTGAAGGAACGGCAGCATCGTGGATTCGCCCTGCTTCACCGTCACCGGAGAGGCGAAGCTGTACTCGAACAGCTCGCCCGCTTCGCGCGCGCCGGCGGTAGCGGCGATGGAGGACTCCTGAGCGCGTAAGGCGTTCACATCAAACTGGGCTGCTCCCATGCGCGCGATACCGCCCACTCCTGCCTTCACCGGCGCAGCGGCTGCTTGAGCCTTCTTCGCCTCCTCCAGCGCGCCCTGATACACCACCGGCGCGGCTGCTTGATTTTCCGCAAGCTCGGCTTCGGGACGCTGCACGTACCGCGGCTCGTACAACTTGGTGATGAATGATACCGGCTTGCCTGAGACCACCGACAACTGTACGTTGCTCCAGTCGTCGCCAGAGGTGTTGTCGATGATCGCCCAGCCTTCGAGCGTGGGATCGCCCTGCGCTCCGAAAAGCAACCGGTAGCTCGATTTCCATACCGCCGCGGGCGTCATGTAGCTGGCGAACAATTGGCGCGTTCCCGTACCCGTCGAGTCGATATAAACGCTGCGCCGGTCTTTGGACAGAGACTGATTCAGCACGATGAGATAGTCCTTCAACTGACTTTCGAGCTTGGGGTCTTCGAACTTTACCGCGCTGGCCGCGGCCAGGTCGAAGGTCCGAAGCTCTCCCGAGTCCAGCAGCAGCACGGCGACCTCGCGCTCGACAATCCGGTCCTTGTCGCTCTCGCGCACCACGCGCCCGCTGAGGATGGTTCCCGTCACGGCGCCCGCGCCCAGCTTCAGCTCGATCCGCGCGCCCTTCATTTGATCGAGAAACGCAGCCAGCCCGGTTCCACCGCCGATCTTGAACGGAAAATCTTCCAGCCTTTTTTCGAGGGGCTCGCTCGAATCGTAGCGGACCCCGTTGATCTTGCCGCCGTTTCGGTCGGTGATGGTGAGCGACTTGAGAACGTCATTCATATCGGCGGGCTTGAAGTCGATCCTCACGGTCTCCCCGGGCTTCAACTCGCCGGAGCGTTCAAAGGAAGCAACACCGTGCTTGTAAAGGGTAACTTCCCGGATGGGAAGATCGGCGGCGGGCAGCGCGGCCGCCACAAGAACATGCAGGGGAAGCAGACTTCCGAGCGTCATCGCAACCTCCATTCGCGGCTTGACATGCGCAAGCGGCAGGCGTCAGACTCGATAGTTACTGTTTTCTTTTTCACTCTATCGGATCGGAGTACATACCCTTGCATATAGGTTCGACGCCTGACTCGAAATATAAGTTCCTTGCGCTAACGCTCGCCACAGTCTTCACCGCCTCGGCCCAGACGAATTTGAGCACCTACCAGGGGCCGGGGGTTGAGAGTCCGGGGGTCGGCAATATAGGAACCCGGAGCGGCGAGCAGGTCGACCTGCGCGTGTGGGGCGCCGTTTCGGGCGTGTACGATACCTATACCCAGCCGGTTTCCACGGATTCCACAGGCAAGTTGGTCAGCACCGGTGGCCTTTACGGAATCGAAGCCAGTGTGGGCGCCTACGGAGTCCATAGCTGGCGGCGCGCGCAACTGGGACTCAATTACGTCGGCTCATTACGCCACTATACGAACAACAGTTTCTATGATGGCAGCGATCACGCCTTGAGCCTCGGCTACACGCTTCAGCAGTCCCGCCAATGGGTGTTTAACCTTAGGGGATCCGCCGGCACCTATTCATACAACACTGGCGGAGTCGCTACATCGGTATCTTCCGATGTGAACGCGGCCGTCACGCCCAGCCTTGGATTGTTCGATACGCGGACGTATTTTCTTGACTCTTCCGCATACGTCACCTGGATGCCGACGCCGCGCACCTCTTATACCTTTGGCGGGAGCGGAAACAAGATCATTTACCGTACCAATGCTCTCGCCGACTTGAATGGATATACCTTGAGCGGCAACATCAACCATATAGCGACCCGCAATACTTCGGTGGGCGTTTCCTACGCGCATACGCACTACGGTTACCCGAACTTCTTCGGAGCGACTGACATAAACACCTTCGAGGGCACCTTCGGGGCCGCTTTCAGCCGCGTCTGGACAGTCACGCTGAGAGGCGGCGTGTTCATCGCCGAATCCGTCAGTGCGCGGGCGGTGACCCTGAATCCCGCGCTCGCCGCACTCCTGAGGATACCATCCGTCTTTTTTCAGCCGCTTTACGTAAAGAGTACGAATGCCAGCGGGTTCGCTGAATTGAAGCGACAATTTAGGCGGGCGAGCTTGTCCGTCCAGTACGCGCGCGCGGCCACCCCGGGGAATGGTGTTTATCTGGCATCGCGCGTCGATAGTGCAACAGGCCGCCTGAGTTATACGGCCGTACGGAAACTAAATTTTGGCATCGACGGTGGTTATTACACTTTGACGAGCCTGGGCGCGGATCTCCAAAAAGACACGGTGTATTCCGGAGGAGCAGGTCTCTCCTACGAACTGGTGCACGCGGTCCATTTGACAACCCGCTATGACGCCCGTCACCAGGGACTCGACTTGAGCGGCTATAAGCAGCACGGCTATCGGGTGACTTTCGGGGTGGCGTTCAGTCCCGGGAATATTCCGTTGTCGCTCTGGTAAACCACGCTATGGCTGCTTCCCTATTGCTGGTGGATGACGAGGCCGCCTTGACGGGGCTCTTGAAGCAATATCTGGAGCGCCTGGGCTATCGTGTGGACGCCTGCACGGACCCTCACGCGGCGGTCGGCCTGCTCGACGCCGATCCGCAGCGGCATGCCCTTCTCATTACCGACCTGACGCTTCCTGGGATGAATGGCGAAGAACTGCTCAGCCGGCTGCGGGAGCGGAATCCGCAACTCCGCGCGATTATCTCCAGCGGATATCCATACCAGCCGCGCACCGCGGGCGTCGAGTTTCTTCAGAAGCCGTTCTTGCCGAAAATACTCGCCGATGCAATCGAGCGGATGCTGCTCTCGCCTCGCTAGCGTAGCCGGGCAATGGGAGGGGGCGTGATCCCGCGCGGGGCTTCAGCCCTGTCAAGCGAGGCGAAGCTGAAGCTCCGTGCGGGCTGGAAGCCCACCCTCCTAGGCTCTAATTTCTACCGCAGAGATCGGGCGTTTGGCACATCCCGGAGGCGCACGACGGTAGCGCGTCCTCGGACGAGCCCCGAGGTGAGCCATGCGAGTGCGCGGCAAATGTGGAGAACTGCGTGGTCACGTGGCTATCGCCGCAGGAGGGACACAGCACGCCGTTCGCCGCGCCGTTGCGCACCAGTTTCTCGAATTTCGTACCGCAATCGTCGCACAGGTATTCAAAAATAGGCATAAGAGCTACTCCAACAGCGCTGTTGCTATTCTATCAATCCACTGGCGCACAGCGGCGGGCGGGGCTGAAAAATTGTTGACCAGGATTGAGAAGGCCAGCGTCCCATGCGCTTTGCTCTCGGCATAGCCGGAGAGCGCCAGTCCGCGGGAAAGGCCTCCCGTCTTGGCACGGATACCCTGTCCCCCACTGAAGCAGCACAGGCGCCGCTCGAGCGTTCCATCCTCGCCGCCCGCGGGCAGCAGCGACATCCACAGCTCGCGGTTTTTCGACGCGTAAAGATGCGCCAGCAGCTTGGTCATCAACCGGGGAGTCGCCATGGCGTTGCGGGAGAGGCCCGAGCCGTCTTGCAGGCGCCAGTCTCCAGCCGGAGCACCCATCGCGGTCAAGAAGGAGGCCAGTTCGGCGAGTCCGGCTTCTTCGCCGCCATCGCGCCGCGCGGCTCGCCCTACTTCACGGAGCATCAGCTCCGCGTAGAGATTCTGGCTCACTTTATCCATCACCTGTAATATGTCTGCGAGCGGCGGGGAGGTGCGCATGGCGATCATATCCCCCGCGGGAGGATCGTACTCGTCAGCGAGCGAACGATGGCGCGCCACGGCGTGTCCTCGAATTACGACGCCGCGCCGGGCGAGTGCGTCGTATAGGGCCGAGGCGGCGTACAGGGCGGGATCGTCGATGGGGATGATTTCCGAGACAGCCGCATGCCCCACCGGCACACTGCCGGTGAGAAGCCACTGGCGCGAGCCGGGAATCCGCCGGATTCGCACGCCGGCCTCGCCGCCGCGTGTTCCGGTCAGCACGCGGTTGTCGATCGTAAAATATTCGAGCGGGGGCTGAAGCGACAGACTGGCTGGATCGCCGGGGCGAGCCCCCGACTCTATCGAGATCGTTATCACGTTTTCGTTCACTGTGAGCGCGCTCACCGGAGCGCCGTAATCGCGCAGCGCATCGTCCTGGGTCCAGCTGGGCGGATAGGGATCCCAGGGATACAGACGATCGTCGCCGACAATGTCTCCATCGACCTGGTGAACGCCGCTCGCCACCGCTTGCTCCGCCAGATCTTCAATGGCCTGGAGTGGCGGCGCGGAGGGGGCGTCTTTCCGATACGGAAACACGCGGCCAGAGAGCGAAGGATCACCACTGCCTATAAGCAGCAGGTCGCCGGAAGGCTCCCGGACGAGACGGGTGACGAAGCGGTAGTCCGGGCCCAGCCGGTCCAACGCCAACGCGGTCGTAAACAGCTTCAGGTTCGAAGCCGGGAGAAACAGCCGGTCTTCATTGCGGCGGTAGAGCGTTTTGCCGCTGGCCAGATCGACCACGTGGATTCCCGCGAAGCCGATCGCGCGATTGTCCTCGGTCAGGGCGTCGAGGCGCCGCGCGAGGTCGGCCGCGGAGCAGGAAGCCAGCGCCAACAGGGCGAAGCTCCCGCGCATCACGAGACTACAGCACATCAGGCGGCGCACTCTATGCCGCCCGCGCCGGCGCGCTGAACCTGGCCTCGATCCAGATCAGGGCGAGAAGTAAAAACACGATCAACGATCCCGCCAGCGGCCATCCCATCACCACGCGCACGCCCAACAGCCAGGCAAAGTATCCGAGCGTGCAGGGCGCGAGTAATCCTCCCGCGATCGCAAATGAAAACAGCCCATTGTAGAAGCCCGGGTGGTAGTACGGGAAGCGATGCCCGATCTTTTCGACCACCAGCGGATAGATGGGCGCGAACGAGCCACCCAACAACAGCACACCGCTCACCGCGCCGAAGGGGTTATCCGTCGAAAGCAAGATAATGCACGCGAACACAGATGTCAGCGCGCAGGTGATCAGCAATCTGGCGTGGCGTACACGCGGCAGCACCCGTTGCGCCGCCACGCGGCCCACCAACAGCGCCAGCCAATAGAGGGCCAGGATGAGAATGGAGGTCGCGGGGCTAATCCCGAGCCGCTGGCTGAGAAACAGCGGCAGCCAACCCGCGATGGCCCACTCATTTCCGAACTGGAAGAAGAGGAGCAGGCTGAACAGAACCGCGCCGGGGCTCTTCAGCTCCGAGAGAATCGCGCTCGCGGAAGGATGATCCGCCACCGGGAGTGGAGCAAACCGGGTCCGTGCATATCCGATGGCGAACAGCCCCGGGATTACGGCGATCCAGATCTGGATCGCGGCAGCAGTATAGGTATAGAAGGTTCGCGAGATCAGCAGCGCCACAGCCAAGCAACCTAGACCGAAAAGGATGCCGCCCAGATTCACCGTCGCCGCTGGATCATGCCGGTACATGGGTGAGATGGCGTGAAAGATCGCCGTGTGCAACAGGCCGGCCGAGCAGCCGATCACAAAAATCCCCGGCATCCGCCACCACGCCGTGAATGGCGGGGAAAAAAAGGCCAGATAGAGAAACGCGAGGGATGCCGCGGCGCATGCAGAGGCCAGCGTCCAGCCGAGACCCCTACGGGCCAGCAGCGGCGGGGCGGCCCACACCGAAGCGACGAGGCCGGCAATTAGAGCCACGAAATATAACCCCACCATCAGGTAATCCGCGAGGAGATGATGCTGCCAGGAGGGGAGGATCGCGCCCAGAAAGGCAAGCAGCATTCCGGACACAAAAAATCCCGCCAGCGCTTGGCGCGCACCGGGTGGCGCGACGGTTCCAAGCTCGGGTGTGGCGGTCGGGGGAGTAACCGGCACCGCTTGCATGGCTGCCAAAACAGTCTATCCTAAAACTGGTCTTCGGGCGCTTCTCCGAGCTTTACCTGAACGTCGATGGTGCGCCCATCCCGGAAAATTTTCAATGAAACGACGTCGCCGGGCCGCTTGCGCGCGATAACCCGCGTGATGGCATCCGGCTCATTCACGGGTTTCCCGTCAATCGCGGTAATGAAGTCGCCGCCGATTCCGAGGCGCTGATTTCCGATCGCGACCACGTCGCGGTACCCACGCAAGCCAGCCGTTGCGGCCGCCGTCCCGCGTCCTACTTCCTGGATCAGCAAGCCACCGCTGGCGGGTAGCTTTAGCTGTTCGGCAACATCGCCGGCGATATACACGGTGGACACACCGAACCTCGGGCGTCCGAAGCTCTTGCCGGCGCGAAAATCGTCGAGCATCGCTTTGGCGCGGTTGATCGGCATGGCGAATCCGATGCCGATGTTGCCTCCGCTGGGGGCGAAAATCGCGGTATTGATTCCGATTACGTTTCCCTGCGAATCAAGCAGCGGCCCGCCGCTGTTGCCTTCATTGATGGCCGCATCGGTTTGAACCAGCCCTTCCAGCGTGCTGTTCTCGCTGCGAATCTCGCGGCCCAGTGAGCTGACCACCCCGGTCGTCAGCGTGCCTGCGTAGCCGAATGGGTTGCCGATAGCGAGCACCTTCTGGCCCACCTGCAGCGTATCGGAATCGCCCAGCTTCAGAAATGGCAGCTTCTTCTTCGGTTCGATCTGGATGAGCGCCAGATCATCGCCGCGATCTCTCACCAGGACCTTCGCGATGTACCGGCTTTGGTCGGGCAGCGTGACCTCGATCTTCGAGCTGCCACTGACGACGTGATTATTCGTAAGTATCCGCCCATCCGGGCTGATCACGAAGCCCGAGCCCAGCGCGCGCGTCGGCACCATTTCGAAAAAAAAGGTCTGCTGATACACTGTGCTGGTGATGTAGGCGACGCTTTCCTTCGCGGCTTTGTAGATCTCGATATTGTTCAGCTCATCGGAGCCCAGACCAGCGGAGCGCGCCACCGTCGGCCCGCTCCACAAAGGCCCTTCCGCGCGCCGGAAAGGCGAACTGGGCGCGGTCGTGAAATAGACAAAACCACCTACTAGAAGCAACGTAAGCAGCAGGGTTCTCAATTTCATAAATTCAAGCTCCGCTGATCAGGCGTAACATTTTTTAAGCGCAACAACGATTCATAAACGGCGCGGGTCCGCGCCACCGTGCTTTCCTTCGGGCCCGACGTATCGATGACGTAATCCGCGAATTGGATCTTTTGGTCGAGAGGCATCTGCCGGCTTAACCTGTCCAGCACTTCCTCGCGCGTCAAACCGTCCCGGGCCATGGCTCGCTCGATCTGCTGTTCCTCACTGCAAACCGCCAGGATCAGCCGCGCGTAGTCGCGATAGCTGCCCGTTTCTATCAGTATGGCAGCTTCCACCACCGCGATGCCATGGGGATGGTCGGCCTGGTATTCTTCGAGCAGCGTGCGGGTGCGCGCGCGGACCGGCGGATGCACCAGCGCGTTCAGCTTTTCCAGGCGGGCCGGATCGTGAAACACCAGCGCCGCCAGCCGCCGGCGATCGATGGTTCGATCCGGGTGGAGGATGCCGGTTCCGAACTCACGGA
>Ga0210384_10003997_pt1 | contig 16683 bp, 15 predicted proteins | sample IncBWH2MmetaG_FD_160574 | JGI IMG/M metagenome (GOLD analysis project Ga0210384, IMG submission 160574) | Forest soil microbial communities from Barre Woods Harvard Forest LTER site, Petersham, Massachusetts, United States - Inc-BW-H-2-M | ecosystem: Environmental > Terrestrial > Soil >...
CGATGACAACTTTCCCTTGTCGCCGAAATTGGTAGCGTACGCCCGGTTGGATGCAAGTATTTCCGCTAGGACCTGACTCATGCAAATTTCTCCAAGATTAATTCGCTGGGTTCCACAGCCAGCCTATTCTGGAACTATTGTGCCTTGAGAAACCGCGTTTTATCTCCGGTCGCGCCCACGGACTGCGTTCGGCAAGACACACTCAGCCAGTTGAGGTTTTGAAACTACGGCAGCTTGTAGAACTGTCAATGCCGGCTAGCCGGTGGCACAATTCCGTTCATCCGCAAATACTCCACAATCTGTCCGTAGTGGTCGAAATCATGCCAGAGACACAGGGTTCCTAACCCGAGTTTGGTTACCGTGCCAGATTGGATTGGGCTCTGGATCTCCTCGGTCGCGTTCTTCTCATTGATGCTGGCCAGCCCCCGGCGAAGGTACACAAAAGAATTCTTGACGTACTGAATGATAGCAGCCTTGCCCTGCACCGAATCCGGCCCGTTCTCGCCGCCGACATCCACCGGAGGTTTCTCCCCCAAGATGGCCGAGCCCATTTCATAGTTCGACGATGCCAGGTGCTTCAATTGCTGGGCGAAGTTGCGCACGTCTTTGAACTCGCCATTGCTCGGAACAAATGCGTACTTCTCCTCCGGCATGGCATCGGCTGCCGGCAGAATCACTGATTCCACGTCATCCACCAGACTGCCTTCCACTTGAGACACAGTTAGCGGTCTCGGTTTTGCCTCAACACCGAACGCCGTCTTTCCGCACATCAGCAACATCAACAACGCAAATCTCAACCATTGTTTCATTTGTTTTCTTTCTCCGGACAGTTTTCCAGCGATCACCTCATCCGACTTGGACGTTGGATCGTCCATATGGTTTGCTCAGAGAAAAGATGGCCACGCTGAGAGACGGGATCACGGCGCAGCCAGCATTCCTCGAGGGAATGCCGTTTGCAATGCAGCGCCTGGGCGCGCTAAACTCGCCGGTTCCCTGGAGGAACTGATGAAAGCGTTTCCTGCCTCCCACACCCGCCTGATGTTGTGTCTCCTGACCGTATTGATATCCTTGCCTGCCCTAGCCCAATACACCGACCTGACGGCCATCAACGAGTTGGGTGGACCGAAGGAGTTTGCCCGGCGCCGCCAGGTACTCGGCGGTCAGATCAAGACGGGCCATCTGATTTTGTTTGCCCGCACGACTCTTCCGGAAGCGACTCACTATCGCGAGGACAATGATTTTTTCTATTTCACGGGCGTGGCTGATCCAGGAGCAGTACTGCTGATGGACGCCAACGGTGAAGGCATCGTCTTTGAGCCCCAGCAAAGCAATCGCACAAAGCAGGTCTATGGGCCCAACCTTCTCTCGCTACCGGCTGCCGCTCGGGAGAAGCTGGGATTCAAAACGGTGTTGCCGATTGCGAGTCTGGACGCGTACCTCGCATTAACTTTGAATAAAGATGGCGACCTGTGGGCGCGGCTGGATTTCCCTGACGAAGCAGATATCGCCCGGCCTGAAACCGGGCGCAAATACGCCGCCGAATACGACAGTCCTTACGGCAATCCTCTGCCCGGTGATCGCTCGGTCGTAAAGAAACTGGTAGAGCGCTACCCGGCTGCACATCTGAGGGACGTCATCCCGTTTATTGACCAGATGCGTAACATCAAAACTCCCTCGGAAATCGACATACTTCGCCGGAACGGCAAACTCAGCGCTGAAGGGATCAAGCAGGGGATCGCGCATGCGCACCCCCCCATGTACGAGTATCAGATCGAAGCTCAGGCTGATTACGTGTTCCGCAATGGCGGCGCGCAAGGTTGGGCCTATCCGGCAATCGTGGGTACGGCGGAAAACATTAACACTTGGCACTATTTCAGCGACCGCCGCCAGATTCAACCAGATGAATTGGTGGTTTTCGACTTTGCCGCCGACCTCGATCACATGACCATGGACATTACCCGTACTTTTAATATCAGCGGGAAATTCACTCCAGAGCAGGCAAAGTGGTACGCGGTGGATCTCGAATCCCAAAAGGCGTCGATCGCCCTGCTAAAACCAGGAAACACCTATGAACAGGTTGCGGAAGCCGGGAAGGCTGTTTTCGAAAAGAACGGAATTGGCAATCAGTGGTACGGATTCCCCGGACATTTCGTCGGACTCTCAACTCACGACGTGCTTGCCACCTCGGGCCCGGTGAAAGTCGGGCAGGTCGTCACCATCGAGCCGATCGTGGAGTTTCCCGAAAAGCAAATGCATTTTCGGGTAGAAGACACTGTGCTCGTTACCCCAAACGGGCCGGAAATTCTTTCCTCCGACGTGCCCAAGGAGCTGGGCGATGTGGAGAAACTAGTGGGCAGCGCGCACTAGGATTTGTGGCGCGGGCGCCTCGCCCGTGAACCGCCGCCAAGAGGACTATCCGTAAGGTGGCGAAAGAACTTAGCGCGAGCGAGGGAGTGCGGACCGCCGCAGTCCCAGATTCCCAGTCACACTGCTTTTTCTAGTACTGTCGTTTGCCGTTCATTTTAGGTTGCAAAATTAGAGATATTAGGATGTCGATTTTACGGTCTCTTGTTCGACGCATAGATAGAGCGCAGATTCAGCCGGTCGAGGCCGGAGGGAAATCGGCTCCCAACTCATCACTTAACTTATTTAAGGAGATATAACCATGCGATTCATGATGATAGTGAAACACTCCGAGAAACAAGGCCCTCCACCGAAGGCACTCATTGACGCGATCACGAAGATCACCGAGGAGGAAGCAAAGGGCGGCACGATGCTCGGTAGCGGGGGGCTCGGGCCCACGGCTCGGGGAGCGCGCGTTCGGCTGTCCGGCGGAAAGGTGGCTGTGATTGATGGGCCTTTTACCGAAGCCAAGGAGATCATTGGCGGGTTTGCGCAGTTCGAGCTGAAATCGAAGGAGGAGGCTATCGAATCGGCGGTGCAATTCATGGAACTTCATAAGAAACATTGGCCCGGCTGGGAGGGCGAGACCGAAGTTCGCGAGATGCTTGAGCCGGGCGATTGCGGTCTTAAGGCATAGGGGCGGACGCATTCACGGCAAGAAACAGGATCCCTCGCTTTGCTCGGGATTTCGGCAGCAGGCTCCCGCTTCGCTCACGCCTGCTAAGCGCCACAACTTGCGCTGGCGGGTGAAAGCGTGATGTGATCGGTAGCTGTGGCAGCTACCGATCCACATCGCATCATCGACGCAGTGTGGAGGATTGAGTCGCCCAGGCTCATCGCCGGGCTGACGCGGATCGTGCGCGACGTTGGTCTGGCCGAAGACCTCGCTCAGGACGCTCTCGTCGCAGCACTCGAGCAGTGGCCAGAGTCGGGCATCCCGAATAACCCGGGAGCGTGGCTTATGGCCACGGCCAAGCATCGCGCTATTGATTATTTCCGCCGCAATACCAGGCTAGAGCGCAAGCACGAAGAACTTGGCCGGGAGGTCGAGGCTCGGGAAATGACCCCTCCGGATTTCGATACAGCCCTCGATGACGATGTTGGCGACGACCTTCTGCGCCTCGTGTTTATCTCCTGCCATCCTGTTCTATCAACCGAGGCGAGAGTTGCACTCACGCTCCGCCTGCTCGGAGGTTTGACGACCGATGAGATTGCGCGCGCGTTCCTCGTTTCCGAACCCACTGTCGCGCAGCGCATCGTCCGCGCCAAACGTACCCTCGCAGAAAAACACATACCTTTCGAACTGCCCCGCGGTGCTGAACTAGCCGCGCGCCTGTCGTCCGTTCTAGAAGTCATTTACCTGATTTTCAACGAGGGTTACTCCGCGACGGCCGGCGACGATTGGATACGCCCCGGACTTTGCGATGAAGCGCTTCGTCTCGGACGCATCCTCGCCGAACTTGCTCCCCAACAGTCCGAGGTTCACGGCTTAGTCGCACTCATGGAGATTCAGGCTTCACGCTCGCGGGCGCGTTTGGGCCCGACTGGAGAGCCGATCCTGCTCTTCGATCAGAATCGGGCACAGTGGGATCAACTTCTTATTCGGCGTGGTATTGCCGGGCTCGATCGCGCTGAAAAGCTCGGCGGTTTGCCGGGCCCGTACGCGTTGCAGGCCGCGATCGCGGCTTGTCACGCACGAGCGCATACTCCAGAGGAGACTGACTGGCCACGCATTGTGGCCTTCTACGATGCGCTTGCCCAGGTGGTGCCATCGCCTGTAGTGGAGTTGAATCGCGCAGTCGCGGTTGCGATGGCGTCCGGGCCCGCGGCAGGGTTGGAACTAGTGAACTCGCTGGACTCGGAGCCTTCGCTCCAGAACTACCATCTCTTGCCCAGCGTGCGCGGCGACCTGCTTGCGAAGCTTGGCCGCTATGAGGAGGCCCGTGCGGAATTTCAGCGCGCCGCCTCGCTCACGCGCAATGCCCGCGAGCGGGATATGCTCCTTGCGCGAGCCCGCCAATCTACTTCTCCGGAGCCGCAAGCCGGATGAGCAGGCCTTTCTCGGACGGCCTGGACTAGATGCTTGCTAAAGCCGGATTTTTCCGTCAGTTTTGATTCGTAGCCACCAGGTTATAGTCGGTGAAAACAACATCACCACCGTCCAGTTCAGGCCGATACGCAGCCTCGAACTGCTTCACCGCCGCTGATTGGCTGTGTGTTTTCTGAGCGGCTTCATTTTCAAAAATGAAGAAGTGCACAAAGCGGGTCGGATCGTCCTTCTCTTGCCACGCCAGATACATTCGAGTGCCTGGTTCCTTGGCTTGAACATAAGGGACGAATTCCTTAATGGCCTGCTTGACCTTCTCGACCCCTGAGGGTCGAACCCGATATTGAGCGACGGTATAAATTGCCATGCCACTTATCCTTGTCTTTTAGATATCGCCGATGAAAGATGTGGTTTGCTTTTTGTTCGTTCCAGTGCGGCCCAGGGTTCTTGCCTTCCAAATAGTTCTTGAGCCGGTACGGGGCGAAGAATGCCGAGGACCTCACTGGACAGCGCTTAGACTCGGTTCCCCCCTACTTGACCGTCGCCTTGCCTCCACTCGCCGGATAAGTCGAGTTATCAACCTTGTCGTGTAGTGACACAGCCAGCTTGAAGGTGCCCGCCTTCGCGTAGGTGTGAGTGCCTTTGACTGTGAAAGGTCCACCATTGGCTCCGGTGACGGTTCCCGCAGAAGGCTTGCTGCCGTCTCCCCAGTTGATGGATGCGGTGAAATCGCCTTGCTTGGCGGCGGGAGTTCCATCCACAAACTTCGCGACTGCACCGTTGAACGCCTTGTCGTGCGTGGGCTTGATCAAGTTCCCTGTGCCGCCGATTGCGCTGAGGCGGCTGACCTCCCCGGCGGCGGCATCTACGACCCAGAGTTTGCCGTCCGATCCAACGGCAAGATCATTGCCGCCAGCATTGGTGACGGTTAACGCGACCTGACTGACGACGCCTTTTGTAGTGACTCGCGCAACGCCGTTGGGATAGTACTGATCTAACCACAGAGCGCCATCCGATCCAGCCACCAAGCCTTCAGGGAAATTTGAAAAGCTGACCGGGTACTCGGCGATCAATGTTCCCGAAGTGCTGATCGCTCCGATGGCTCCCGTGGACGTGTTCTCAAGGAACCATATGTTCCCATCCGATCCAGCCGTGATAGCCCCAAGACCTTTGTTCGCACCGATGGAGTACTCGGTGATGTTGCCGGTGCTGGGATCAATCTTTGCCACCTGGCCTACACCAAGTTCCGTAAACCACAAATTCCCATCCGGGCCTGCCGTGATGAAAAGAGGAGTGGCCCCCGCCGTAGGAATGGGGTATTCCGTGATGACGCCGCTGGGAGTGATGCGGGCGATCCGGTTCGCATGCTGATTCTTGGCATACTCCGGGAACCACACGTTCCCGTCGGAGCCTTCGGCCATTCCCCAGAGACCCCGAAAGCCAAAGCCTAGCGGATATTCTGTCACCGTGCCTGAGGGCGTCATCTTAGCGACCTGGTTCGCATTTTCCTCCACGAACCATAGATTGCCATCGGAGCCAGTGACAATGCCTCCGGGACCGGAACCCGGCGTCGTGATCGGAAACGACTCTACCGCTCCCGTGGGGCTGATTCTTCCAATTTTGCCGGGGCCGAACTCACTAAACCAAACCGCGCCATCAGGGCCCCGCGTATTCCAAACGGGTATTGATCCATTATCTAAAGCGAAAGTGTTGTTCAGGTTGCCCGCGGTCGAGACTTGGCCAATGTTGCTGGTTAGCGATGCCATGAACCAGAGATTGCCATCGGGCCCGGAAGCGATACCCTGCAAGACGCTGAAGGTGAAGAAAGTCGCTGGCGGATATTCCGTAAGCACGCCGCCGGTTGTAATACTCGCCAGATCGCTGATTTCTGTAAACCAGATATTTCCGTCCGGCCCGACGGTGATGCCAGAAGACCCGCTCGCTACCGTGAGCGGATATTCCGTTTCCACGCCCGAGGTCGTAATCTTCGCGACGTGTGCGGCTTCGATGGTCCATAGATTACCGTCCGGTCCCGAAACGATCCCTTGGGGTGCATCCAATGTTGGGTGGATGGTCACCAGTCCGGCAGTAGTAATTTGTCCCACAAAGGGCCCCGCCGTCCCCACTGCCTGGGGATTTGTAAACCACAGTTTTCCGTCGGCGCCGGTGGTGATCTGCCCCAGCTGAGCATAAGGCTGAAACACGCCGGCGCTCACCGTACCCGAGTATTCTGTGATGGCCCCTGCGGGCGTAATTTTTCCGATGGTGAATGAGCCGGTTTTCTTTTGGTCAACGAACCAAAGATTGCCATCTGGTCCTGCAGTGATGCCCTGCGGGTGACTTCCCACTGGGAGAGAGAACTGCGCTATTTGTCCACCGCTGGTATTGAGATGTCCTACTTTTCCGGTGAACTGGTCAGTGAACCAGATGTTTCCATCCGGGCCGCTCGCGATTCCCACCAAATACTGCGCCCCTGCGATCTTAAATTCAGTGATGACGCCAGCAGTGGTAATGCGGCCGATTTTTTCGCCGGTGGCTTCCGTGAACCACAGGTTGTGATCGGGGCCAACGACGACAAGATTCGGCTCCGCTTGGCGACCCGGGAACGCAAGAAAGTCCGTGCTGCCGAAAGTTGGCACGGTGCTAACGAGTAGGAGCATCAAAACGAACTTGAAGATTGCGCTTCTGATGAAAAGTGCAGATAGCGGGTTCATGGCCAGAGCTCCCCCAAAGAATGATTTCGGCGCCAAGTGCGGTGTTTGCACACATCGCTGGCAAAATGCTGGCAGCTTATGTCAGCCCGAAGAGCCTGTCAAGTGGTCTCATTACCAGTGTGATAGAGGCCACCCTCGAAGTCCCGGGTTGTGGGTTCACTTCACCGATACGACAGCATTGGGGTTGTCACGTGGCTTCAGGTAAGCTAGCCATAGGTGCGGTAATGGTCTTTGTGCTCGATAATTACGACTCTTTTACCTACAACCTGTTCCAGTATCTGGGCGAACTGGGGGCTGAGGTGGTGGTCCGCCGCAACGACCAGGTGACTGTGCAGGAAGTTGCAGACATGCAACCGGAAAGCATCGTGCTCTCGCCGGGACCATGCACCCCGCAGGAAGCGGGAATCAGCGTGGATCTGGTTCGCCATTTTGCCGGGCAAGTCCCCATACTGGGAGTCTGCCTGGGTCACCAGGCGGTGGGGGCCGCTTTTGGCGGCACCATCGTGCGAGCGCCGAAACTCATGCACGGAAAGACCAGCTCCGTGCAACATGACGGTCGGACCATCTTCCAGGGCTTGACCTCCCCCATGACGGCTACTCGTTATCACTCGCTAATTGTGGAAGAAAAGAGCTTGCCCGCTGAATTTGAAATCAGCGCCTGGACCGACGAAGCCGATGGCTCGCACGTTATCATGGGCATCCGTCATCGGAAGTTCGAGGTGGAAGGGGTGCAATTTCATCCCGAGAGTGTGCTGACGGAGCAGGGTAAGAATCTGGTAAAGAATTTTCTTGCGATTTGAAGGCCAGATTGAGTGACGAATCATGAAGTACTGTCAGATCACGCCGAGCGCTGCAGTGGGTAGATTCGTGTCATGCTATTGGACACTCGAAGATGATTGTCCTTCACCCTCCAATGTCCAGAGAATCGTTCCTGATGGGTGCCCGGAACTAATCCTTAACTTTGGTACGCCCTTTGATAGCCAGCGAGACAGCCAGTGGACAGCTCAGCCTGAGTACTTCTTTGCCGGGCAAATCACTGGCCCAATGCTGGTTCGGCCCCGCGGCCCAGCAAAAATGATTGGAGTTCGGTTTCGTCCGCATGGAATCACCCGGTTGTTGGGTCTGCCGGCGCATTTGTTGACTGGCCTTGTGGTTCCCCTCGCCGATGTCTCACGGGACTTGTATAACCAACTGGAATGCCTGAGAGAATTGGACTCTACAGCGCAACAACTGATGGTTGTTGATCGTGTGCTCCAAAGCTTTGGAGAAAGGGACAACGCAGCCGACTGCCAGATAGCTGTCGCCGTAAACAGCATCATGCAGGCTGATACGGTCCCAGCTGTCAGCAATGTCGCTGCGGTGGTCGGCCTGAGCCTGCGTCAATTTCAGCGGCGGTTCAAGGACGAAGTCGGCATCGCGCCCAAGCTTTTCTGCCGCATTCAAAGGTTCCAGCGAGTATTTCAAGCTTTGGACTCTTCAGCTTCTTCATGGGTGAACGCTGCATTGCGCTGTGGGTACTATGACCAGGCCCATTTGATCCGTGACTTCCGGGATTTTTCTGGCGAGCCGCCGGTTGCCCTGCTTGCAGCGGAATCCGATCTTGCCGCCCATTTTCTTCAACATCAAACTATGTCGCGTTTTTCCAAGACCGTTGCTGTAGGTTCTATGTAAACTCCATCCATCAACCCTACGGAGGAGTTTGTGAAAACTGGCTTGGGGCTTGCGATTTCTACGTTGGTTGTTATCTCGGTTGGCATGCTATTCGCGCAATCCGGACCACCATCTGGAGTGACTGGAGCGGCAGTGATTAACTCAGGAGAAGCGAAGTGGCAACACGACACGAGCGATCCTGCGGGATCGGAGAGCAGCGTACTCCGCGAAGACGCAGCGACTGGTGCCCTTGAATTATTTGTGCGCTATCCTGCCGGACACGTTTTTCCGCCCCACTGGCACAGTGCCAACGAACGCATAATCTTGCTGGAAGGCCGCATGTCGATCCAGGTCGGGGGGACAAAGAAATCGCTCGAACCCGGCGGCTTTGCATACCTGCCCGCAAAGGAAATCCAAGAATTGGCCTGCGTCTCGAGTACCAGATGCGCATTCTACGTGTACTGGGACAGCAAGCTGGACTTCAACAAAGTGTCTGGAAACTAGGCTAAGATCACACCTGCTTGCGGTACGCCACGAAACCCGAGCGTTCCGCGACCTTGTCGTAGAGCTTCATGGCCGTGGAGTTGGTTTCGTGAGTTAGCCAGTACACTCGCGGAGAACCCGCCGCTCTTGCGCGCTCGTACACGGCCTCGATCAACGCTCGACCGATTCCTTTGCCACGCGCAGCCTCGTTAGTGAACAGATCCTGCAAATAGCACACCGGTGCAATCTGAATGGTGCTGCGATGAAACAAATAGTGGACCAAACCGAGAAGTTGGCCATCTTTCTCGGCGACCATGGCATGAACCGGTTCATAGGCGTCAAAGAAACGTGACCATGTCATTTGCGTGATCTCGTCGGAAAACACCGTGCGTCCATAAAAACGGTTATAGCCTTCCCAGAGTGGCAGCCACTGAGCGAAATCTGTGGACGCCACAGAACGAACAGTCAACGAATTCATAACGACTCCTCTGCGGGCGTGTGGCCTCAACTAGTCAGGGCTGCGTGCGGCCTCGACCGCTCTGAGAACCGCCTGGGCCTTGTTCATGCATTCCTGAAATTCTTTCGCAGGATCGGAGTCGGCCACTATACCGGCTCCAGCCTGCAGGTAAGCGTGCTTGCCTTTCATGACCATGGTCCTGATGGCGATACACGAATCCAGATTGCCCGCGAAGTCCGCATACAGCACCGAGCCTCCATAGACGCCGCGGCGCACCGGTTCAAGCTCTTCGATGATCTGCATGGCGCGGACTTTGGGTGCGCCAGTCAGCGTCCCGGCTGGAAAGCACGAAGCGAAGGCATCGAGCGCATCCAAACCCTCGCGCAATTTGCCTTCGAGTGCGGACACGATGTGCATCACGTGCGAATAGCGTTCAACGTACATCAGGTCGCGCACTTTCACCGAGCCGTACTCGCTCACACGCCCCAAGTCGTTTCGACCCAGGTCCACCAGCATGACGTGTTCCGCGCGCTCTTTTTCGTCGGCCAGCATTTCTTTTTCGAGCCGTGCATCTTCGGCCTCATCATGTCCTCGAGGATGGGTTCCGGCGATGGGCCGATATTCCAGTTTGCGTCCGGTTACGCGCACCAGCATTTCGGGCGATGAGCCAAGCACGTGCGTGTCCACTATGCGCAAGAAATACATATAAGGAGAGGGGTTCACCGTGCGCAGGGCGCGGTAAATATCAAAAGGTGCAACTCCCGGGTCAAAATCGAGCCGCTGCGACAGCACCACTTGAAAGATGTCGCCCGCGGCAATGTATTCTTTGGCCCGTTCGACGGACTGCAGGAAGCGTTTTCGGCCGGTTCCCGCTCGCGCTACCAGTGCGGTCTTGCGTGGTGGCGAAGTATTGCGCCAGTGTGCTGCACGCAAACCGCGGGTCAGTTTCTTCTCAAGAGCTAAGATGTCAGCGAGGGCGCGATCATAGGCACGTCGCGGAGTTTCCTGCTTAACATCCGCTGTGGCGATGATGTGAATCTGATGCCGCAAGTGGTCGAACGCCAGCACGCGGTCGAAGAACATGAGCATGCAATCGGGGAGGGAGAGGTCGTCCTTGGCGCGCTCCCCAATGTTCTCCAGCTGGCGAACCGTGTCATAAGCAAAATAGCCGACGGCACCGGCAGTAAACGGAGGCAGGCCGGGGAAACTGGCCACCCGGTGCCGCTGCAGCAACTCTCTCAGTACTTGCAGCACACTACCGCGGCGTTCATTGCGCTTCCTGCGCCGCCCGTTTCCTTGCTCAATCGCTACCTTGTCGCCGCGCGCGCTCACCTGCAAATAAGGGCGCACGCCCAGAAATGTGTAGCGTCCGATCTGCTCGCCGCGCTCGATTGATTCCAGCAAAAACGCTTGTGGTTCTTCTTCAGCGATGGCAAGAAACGCAGACACCGGGGTCAGCAAATCAGCAGCGACTGACTTGACCACGGGAACCAGCGTGGCTTCGCGGGCGAGGGCGGCAAATTGCTTGAAGTCGGGGCGGACCATGTTGAGACTGTCGCGCGAGTCCTAATTTCAACGTACGGGAACAGGCGGAAATTCATTATAAGTGAGATGCTGGACCAGCCTGCCGTCCCGGTGTCACACCTGTAAGATGGAATCAGCGCGCTCATGTCCAGTAAGGCAATCCGTCGTCCGCCCGGCCCCAAGCCGCACTTTTTGATCGGCAATTTCCCTTTGGGAAGCAGCGATCCCCTCGCTCTAATCACCCGCTGGTCACGTGAGTTCGGCGATATCTTTTATTACCGTGCCGGATGGATGCACATCTACTTCCTGAACCATCCGGACCTGATCGAATCGGCACTGGTCACTCAGCACCAGAACTTCATCAAGGACCGCGTGCTGCGCAACAGCCGGTGGATTTTTGGCGATGGCCTGCTCACCAGCGAAGGCACGCAGTGGCTGCGCCAACGCAGAATGAGCCAGCCCGCGTTCCATCGTGAACGAATTGCTTCGTACGCGAGCACAGTCACTGCCCATGCGGAAGATATGCTGTCCACTTGGCACGCGGGCGAAACTCGCGATATCCATCAGGACATGATGCAGCTCACCGTGCGAATCGTGGCCAAGGTGCTTTTCAAGGTGGAAGTAAACGAAGAGACGGAGAAGATCTCGGCTTCCCTGAATGAACTGATGCAGCAGGGCACAGGCGGACGCATGGTGCTGCCGGCGTTTCTGCGTTACCTGCCCGTTCCGCCCATGATTCGGGTGCGGAAGGCGGTGAAGCAACTGGATCAGATTGTCTATGCCATCGTGCGGCGCCGGAGAGAGAGCGGACAAGATGCCGGTGACCTGCTGTCCATGTTAATGCAGGTCAGAGACGAAGATGGCACGTCGATGACCGACCGTCAGCTTCGGGATGAAGCGATGACATTCCTCCTGGCCGGCCACGAGACTACGGCTCTGTCGTTGTCGTGGATATGGTATTTACTCAGTCAGAATCCAGTAGCCGAGCAGAAGCTGCACCAGGAGTTGCAGGAAGTATTGAATGGCCGTGCGCCCCGAGCAGACGATCTTCCCCGCTTGCGCTATACCGAGAACGTCGTCAAGGAAGCAATGCGTCTCTATCCGCCCGCGTGGGGAGTTGCAAGAACAGTCGTCCAAGATGCCGAGCTAGGAGGGTATCGCGTCCCTGCGGGAGCTAGCGTGGTTGCCAGCCAGTGGATCCTGCACCGCGATCCACGCTTCTTTCCCAATCCCGAGCAGTTTGACCCTGATCGCTGGTCCGGGGAAGAAATGCAGCGTCTCCCCCGCTTCGCCTACTTTCCATTTGGAGGCGGCCCTCGCGTCTGTATCGGGGCCTCGTTCGCGATGCTCGAAGCCACGTTGCTGCTAGCCACGATCGCGCAAAAATTTCAGTTGCGGCTGGTTCAGGGACATCGGATACTTGCGGTTCCAACCATTACGCTGCGGCCAAAGTTCGGCATTCGCATGGTCATCCAGTCCAGACGACCATTTGCTTCGAACTGACAAGAGCACGCAATCGAAATTACTTCTTCAATTCGATCTGCATACCCTCAGCGGCGGCGCGGATGCGGGGATAGTAGTTGCGCGCTTCCTGGATGACTTTGTCCAGGCAGGCGTCATCATGTTCAGGATCATGGTGAAACAGGACTAACTCTTTGGCACCGCTTTCGGTGACCACATTGATGGCTTCGCGCCAATGGCTGTGCCCCCAGCCCCGGTGGCGTTCGTACTCTTCGGGTAGATATTGAGCGTCGTAGATAAGAAGATCGGCGCCGGCGGCAAGCTTACGCAGGCTCTTGTCGAACAGCGCATCGCCAGGCTCGTTGTCGGTGGCGTAAACTACGACACCATCCTTGCTCTCCAGGCGAAATCCCATGCATCCCTGAGGATGATTGAGCCACATCGTCTGGAGTTTCACATCACCCAACTCGATGTATCCTTCTTCCAGATCGTAGAAATTCTGGCGAGCCTGCATTTCCTTCAGGCCTACGGGAAAATATGGCGCCGCCATCTGTTCTTCGAGGACGCGCTTCAGGCTGCGGGTCCGGCTGGAGCAGTGAAACTGGAAATGGTTCTCGCGGTTGTCGTAGAGCGGACCGAAGAAGGGAAGTCCCTGGATGTGGTCCCAATGAAAGTGGGAAACGAAAACGTGCGCCGAAACAGGGCGGCCATCGAACTCATGCCGCAGGGCCTGACCCAGCACGCGAAAGCCGGTGCCGCAATCGAAAATGTAGATATTATCGTGGAAACGCACTTCCACGCAGGAAGTGTTGCCACCGTAGCGCATGTTTTCCGGCTGAGGAGCCGGTGTCGAGCCACGAACTCCCCAGAACTTAATTCGCATACGCTCTCATGAATAGATAGCCACCAACCTGTCATCTTGCGGCTCGGCGGAGAATCCGTCAATTCATTCGCTGGTTCCCTGAGCGGGTTGTTCAGAAAGTGGACGCCGTACCCTAGGCTGCGGCTTTCGCCAGGCCGCGCAGGTCGGGCACTTCCAGGTCAGGCTCGCCCTGGGCTGCTACTACAGCGCCTATTCCCCGGCGCGGTGATGCGCGATTCACCCAAACGGTGGCGATTCCGAGGGACTGCGCAGGAACCACGTCGTGATAGACGCTTTGGCCGACGTGAAGCCACTGCTCGCGGCGAACGGCGATCCTGGCTTCCGCAAGCTCGAAGATTTTCTTGCCGGGCTTGTAACATCCAGCCTGTTGTGCCGTGATGACCTGGTCGAACGTTACCCCGAGGCGGGACTGCGTGGCGGCAAACAAGTCATCGTCCACGTTGGAGATAATTGCCAGCTGATAGCGAGTCTTTAGTTGGCGCAGCGCTTCGATCGTGTCCGGAAACGGCAGCCAGTTTTTCAAGGAATCAGGGAGAGAACGGACCTCAGCTTCGGATGGTGTAAACCCGAACCGTTCCCCAAAGCCGTGAACCACGGAGGCTAGAACATCGCGATAACGCCGGAATGGCGGCCGCTCTGCGGCTGCCTCTAGTTCCCCGTAGAGCTCAAGTATGGCGGCATCTGGGGCCCTCTTACCGTGCGCCGCAAGAATCGGGCGCAACGCCGAAAAGATGCCATCCTCCCAAGCCACCAGGGTGCCGTAACAATCAAAACTCAAGACGCGAAACTTCGAAAAATCGAGCACAGAACCTCCGCTTGGGGCTCATTTGGTTGAATTGCTATTTTAAGGTACGGTTCCCGATCTGCACGCGAAAAAGGGTGCTCAACGTCCGCCAGTAAGCCTTTGGACATTCGATCCGTCGGCATTCATGACGTAGATGTCGCGCGGTTCCTTGGCGGGCGAAGTGAAGAGAATACTGCTGTTTTGTGCGCGGCTAAGAGGCGCACACATCAGAATGGACAAGCGCAATACCCGGGGGATGTCCGGCTCTTTGAAAGGAACGATAGATCCATGGCAAATCCAAGATTTTTTTGCACGAACAACGGAACACGAGAGCTAGCAAAGGCAGAGCGGATGCGACGAAGGCTAGAACCCGAGCAGACTTATGATCCCGAGGTGAAGTGCAGTTTCTTGCATCTTGACAATCCGTCGATGTGGGCGCAAAGTCTTCGACTAGTATGCTTGGCCTCGGGACCCTGAAGTATTCGGCCCCCCTTACTTTTTTTATCCGGACGCCGCGCCGGAGTCGGATAACTCAATATTGATTCATTTCCGCCGCCAGGGAGAGATAGTACAGTAGCGCCGATTGTTGTTGGATTGTGGGGTAAGAAAGGCAACTGTGATTTCAAATCTGTTTTCGGAGTAGGTCGGCGGCTTTTCGGATCATTTTTGCAAACCAATCTCGTGGCGGCCAGGTGCTACAAACGTCATCCCATCCGCCTCCAGAAAACCTTTGAGGAGAAGCTAGATATGAAAATGTTGTGGACGCTTTCAATTGCGGTCATCGCTGGGTTGGCTTTTGTAAGTATGGCCAGCGCACAGAAGTGGGACACACTGGCGCATCCGCCGACCTTCCAAACGGATACGGCCTTGTTGCTGACGGACGGGCGCGTATTGGTGCATGAATACAGTACCCCGAATTGGTGGGCACTCCAGCCTGACAACACCGGAAGTTATCTCAATGGCACCTGGACGAAGTTAGCTTCGATGCAGTCAACTTATGCTCCTCTGTATTTTGCCTCGCAAGTTTTGCCTGATGGCCGGGTGCTTGTCGAAGGCGGAGAATACAACTTCGGCCGACAGGTAGAGACCAACATGGGTGCGATTTACGACCCAGTGAATAACAAATGGACCAAGGTCAATCCTCCCAGCGGCTGGTCCACCATTGGTGACTCGCCCGCCATCATCCTTCCCAATGGAACTTTCATGATGGGGATGGGGGGATTTTCTACGACGCGGCTCAACGCTTTCTTCAACCCGAAGAAGTTAACCTGGACGCAGAAGGGCACCGGCAAAGCCGACGGCTTCGTCGAGGAAGGAATGGAGTTGCTGCCCAGCGGGAAGGTCCTCTTGGTTGACTCTCAGAACACCCCTAACTCCGAAATCTTCAATCCGAAAACCAATACCTGGAGCAGCGCCGGCAGCACAATCGTAAGTCTCGCGCTGAACTCTCAGGAGGAGATCGGACCGGCTCTGTTGCGGCCTGACGGTACGGTGTTCGCCATGGGAGCCAATGGTAGCGGTTCCGGGCACACGGCCATCTATAACTCAAAGACGGCCACATGGGCGGCGGGCCCTGATTTCCCCAGCGGGAACGATATGGCGGATGCTCCCGCAGCGGTGCTGCCGGACGGAAACATACTGTGCGAAACCAGTCCCGGTGTTTTCCATACCCCGCTTTCTTTCTATGAATTCAACGGCAAGAAGTTCACAAAGGTCCCCACAGTGCATAACTCAGGGAGCCCAGCCACGTCATACCAGGGGCGCTTCTTGGTACTTCCCACCGGCCAGGTACTCTACACCTTGGCCGACGGCAGGAATATAGACGCGGAGATCTATATCCCCAACGGCACGTTCAAGAGCTCGTGGGCCCCGGCGATCACGACGGCCCCGAGCAGCGTAACCCACGGTATGACGTACCAGATCTCAGGCACGCAGTTCAACGGCCTGAACCACGGCTCAGCATACGGGGATGATGCGCAAATGAGCAGCAGCTATCCGCTGGTGCGCATAACTAACAATGCAACCAGTCATGTTTTTTATGCTCGCACACACGATCACAGTACGATGGCCGTGGCGACGGGCAAAAGGATCGTGTCCACGAACTTCGATGTGCCCTCCGGCATTGAGACCGGCGCCAGCACCCTGGAAGTGGTCGCAAATGGCATCCCCTCGGTTGGGGTGGCGGTCACGGTGCAGTAGTCGCGCAAGCCAGCATCGCTCTTGCGAACCACTCGTTTCGTTTCCCAACTCCAGGTTGGGAGACAGACGAGTGGTTTT
>Ga0210384_10003998_pt1 | contig 16681 bp, 17 predicted proteins | sample IncBWH2MmetaG_FD_160574 | JGI IMG/M metagenome (GOLD analysis project Ga0210384, IMG submission 160574) | Forest soil microbial communities from Barre Woods Harvard Forest LTER site, Petersham, Massachusetts, United States - Inc-BW-H-2-M | ecosystem: Environmental > Terrestrial > Soil >...
CCGCCAGCATCTCTTTGTTGTGGTCTTGCCCACGGAGCCGGTGACGCCGGCAATTTTCCCACCCCAAGCTTTGCGCACCGCGCGGGCCAGCTGTTTGAGCGCTTCGAAAGTGTCGCCCACGATGATGCAGCGATTTCGAAGGCCCTCCCCGTAGCGGTGGGCTTGCTGTTCCGCCACCACCGCCGCGAGGGCTCCCCGGTCCAACGCACTCGCCACATGATCGTGTCCATCATGACGCGGTCCGTGGATGGCAACGAACAGTTCTCCTGGACGTAGTGTGCGAGAATCAATCGAGACGCCGGCCACCCGGGCCACGGGGTCGAGTCCCGTCCCCGCCCCAACACCCAGAGCGCCAGCCACTTGTGCAATCGTCCACCGCATAAATGCCTCAAGGGGTTTGCTTTACGCAGATACCCCGCGTATCGGTTTGTTTTCACCGTATTTTGAGGGCTCCTCCTTTCGCGAGTTAACTCCTGGCTCGCGCGCCCTCGCCACAGTTTCCAGCTAGGTAGAGAAGCGCGCTAGGTGCCAAACCCGGAGCCTTTTTTTGGCTCCCCAGTAGCGATTTCCGCCTGCGTCTCGCCATACCCTCGTCCGCGCAAGGCGCGCCGCGCGACATCGCGGTCGTCAAATTCCAGCGTCCGGTCCGCAAGAATTTGATAATTCTCATGGCCCTTCCCTGCGAGCAGAACGATATCTCCCGCGCGCGCTTCGTCCAGCGCTGCTCCAATTGCTTTTTCGCGATCCGGTTCGATCAAATATTTTCCGGGTGTTTTCTGAAGTCCGACAATGATGTCGCTGATGATTTTCAGCGGGTCCTCGGTCCGCGGATTGTCGCTCGACAAAATCGTCAAGTCACTCAAGCGCCCGGTCACCTCTCCCATCACCGGCCGTTTGGTACGGTCCTTTCCGCCGCCGCATCCGAAGAGCGTGATGATTCTTCCCTTGGGATTCAGTTCGCGGGCGGTTCGAATCAGATTCTCGAGGGCGTCGTCTGTGTGCGCGTAGTCCACAACCACAAAATACGGCTGGCCGAGGTCAATGCGCTCGAAACGCCCGGAAACGCTAGTGAGACTTCGAATACCGTCTTGGATGATTTCCGCGGAAAGCCCAAGCGCCTGCGCCGCTCCAATCGCCGCAAGTATGTTGTAGACATTGATGCGCCCCACGAGCGAGGACGCTACCTGCACTTTTCCATGGGGTGTTTGCGCGGTGAAGGCCAGGCCGTTGAATGTCAGTTGAAATTTCTTCGTGGTGATGTCCGCATCGGATTCGAGGCCGTATGTCACGGTTTTCTTGGCCAGCCCTGTCAATCGCTTCCCATACGCGTCATCCGCGTTAATCACCGCGACGTCCGGCGCACCTGCCCCGGTGCCCTCGAATAGCTTCTTTTTCGCGGCGAAATAGTCTTCAAATGTCTTGTGGTAATCCATGTGCTCGCGCGTCAGATTCGTAAAAACCGCCGCGGCAAAATGGCAACCCCACACGCGCTCCATGGCCAGCGAGTGTGAACTCGCCTCAAGCACCGCGAAGCGCCCGCCCGCATCGCGAATCTCCGCGAGCAATCCCTGCAGGTCGACCGATTCCGGCGTGGTGTTGGGCGCCGGGTACTCGCCGAGCGGTGTGTGATAGGCGATCGTTCCGAAAAGGCCGGTCTTCGCACCAGAAGCTTTCACGATGGAGTCGACCAGCGAACTCGTCGTGGTTTTACCATTCGTGCCGGTAACCGCCACAAGCTGCAAGGCTTCCGCCGGGTGTCGGAAAAAATTCGCCGCCGTCACCGCAAGCGCCTTGCGCGCCTCGCGGACGCGAATCCAGGTCACGCTTGACGGAATTAAGGCCGGAACCGTTTCTTCGCTGGCGATCGCCGCCGCTCCACGCGAAACGGCGTCTCGCACGAACGCGTTCCCGTCAGACTGCGCACCGTGCAGGGCGAAAAACAGCGCCCGCGGTTTGACCTTGCGGGAGTCCGCAGCAACCTGCCGAATTTCCAGATCCTCGGCGGCCGGAGGGATGCTCGCTTGCGCCCCTTCGAACAAATCAGACAGCTTCACGCTTCGGGGAGAGGCGCGTGTCGGCGATGAATCTCGCCCGAGTTCATCGGTGTGGTCCGGTTTGCTGTTGCGGGTGTCTTCTATTTGGCTCAATCCAGTTCTCATCCTAATTCCTGATTCCCCCGTGCGGCTTCGATTTCTTCTCGAGCGGTGTCCCGAACTGCACGGTGACTTTTGCGCCCCTCCGGACCTTCACTCCGGCCGCTGGTGATTGCTCCGTTGCAAGATTGCTGCCAACCAGCACCGGATCAAGCCCCAGCCTCAAGGCAATATCGGTAACGTTGCGCATGGTCTTTCCGCTGAAGTCGGGCACTTCAATGTCGCCCCCCTGATCCACGGCCACCGTCAAAACCGGCTTCCTGGAATCCGCGCCTTCCCGTCCGTTAGCCCTCGCCGTTTGGGATGCCGCTGGCAATGGGTCGGGCTGTCCCGAAAAATCTACCACTGAGAAATCTTCTAGCGCGCGCTCATTCTCACTCGCATGCTTCCTATAGGTGGTCTCCATAAGCTTAGGATTGAGCGGCACATCGCGCGGCACATCGAGATACGCCAAAACCTGTTCCGCGATGCGCTTGAAGACCGGGGCGGCCACTTGTCCGCCTTCGTGCAACCCCACGGGGGAATCCAGCGAAACCAGAATGGCCACCGCTGGATTGTTGATCGGCGCAAATCCCGTGAAGGAGGCGATGAATTGGGTCGGCGAGTAGCGCCCGGTGGTCGAATCAATCTTTTGCGCCGAACCCGTTTTCCCCGCCGAAGTCCAGCCATCGAGACGAGCCAAAGGCCCCGTCCCGTGGAGCACCACGCCTTCCATCAACCGCCGCAGTGTCGCGGCCGTCTCGGGGCGAATGACGCGCTTGGGGTCCGCCGGCGCGAGCGAGCCTTCCGCGGGCAGCGCTTTTTCACCGCGTCGCAATTCGGCCACGATTTGCGGCTTGTAAAGCAATCCTCCGTTAGCAATCGCGGAAACCGCGGTGATGAGTTGTACCGGCGTCACGCCGATTTCCTGGCCCATTGAGATCGAACCCACCGAAATCGGTTTCCAGTCCTCGAGTCTCGCTACCCGGCCTCTGCTTTCGTACGGCAATGCGACGCCGGTTGGCGTGCCGAAACCAAACGCGCGAATATAGTCGTAAAATTTCGGACCGCCGAGCCGCAGCGCAATCTTGATAGCCCCCACGTCGCTCGATTGCGCCAGAATATCCGCAACGCTCAGGAGACCAAACGGCTTGTGATCGCGAATGCGATGGCCGGAAACATAGACAGCGCCGTTCTCACAATCAAACACTTCCTCAGGCCTGGTGATGCCTTGATCAAACGCCGCTGCCAGCGTAATGAGTTTAAACGTCGATCCTGGCTCATAGATCGCGCTCACCGCGCGATTCATCCACGTTTCCGCCGGAGCATCGCTTGCTTTGTTGGGATTGAACTTCGGCCAATTTGCCAGCGCCAGAATCTCCCCGGTATTGGGGTTCATCACGATCACCGTGCCGGCGGCTGCCTGTGTCTTAGCCATCGCCGCCGCTAATTCACGTTCGGCGGTGTATTGGATTTTTTCGTCCAGCGTCAAGACAACGCTGGCCCCGCGTTCGCGCCGCGCTTCTCCACCGTCGAACCAGCGCTGCCGCGCGTCAGCCATCACTACAATCCGTTCACTCTTGCCCCGGATCTGGCTGTCCAATTCGCGCTCGACGCCCATCAGCCCTTTCTCATCGAGGTCCACAAAACCCAAGACGTGCGCCGCAAGGTCGCGTTTGGGGTAGAACCGCTGGTTTTCTTTCTGTAGGTAGACGCCTTTCAGGTTCAGTTTATTGATCGCTTCGGCTTTCTCCGGCGGAAGCTTGCGGGAAATCCATACAAAGGACCGCGACGATTCGAAGCGCGCTAGAAGTACCTCCTGCGGCACGCCGACTACTCCCGAGAGCAGCCGCGCTGCGAGATGCTCATCGGCGATCTCCGCGGGCACTCCAAAAGCCGAGTCTACGGGAACGCTCATCGCCAGCGGCCGGCCGTTCCGGTCGTAGATCGCGCCGCGCTCCGGAGTGATTTCGAAAGTGCGTTGCTGCTGGCGCAGAGCGCGCGCCAGATAGTCGCTATGTCGGAAGAGTTCGAGGTACGTCAGCCGCCCGAAAACCGCGCCCATCCACAAGAGGGCCACGCCGGCGATGATGAGCAAACGGACGTGGACGCGGTCTTGTCGCATGGCGAATTCAGGTCGGCAAACGCTCCGGTTGGAAGCTTGAAATAAAGGGAAATCTGTCGTACGGAAAGACGACGCCAATCGCGGAAATCACGGCGCTCGGTTCGGTCGCACGTACCGCGCGGCGGCCACTTCCGCGCCCTCCGGCGCTTCGTACTCTTGCACGTGCGTCGGCATAGGCTCAGTCAGTCCAAGCCGTCGGCGGGCGATCACGTCGATACGCATGGGATTGCGCAACCCTGCGATCTCCAGTTTCAGCTCGGAATTCAACGCCGCGACCTTCATTTGCTGCCCTTTCAAGTCTTCGAGCTGGAAACTCAAATCAATGCAGCGAAAGTGCTGGAAAATGTACAGCATGAAAAACGCCGCCACCACGCCACCCAGCGCGACGCTCCGCCACAGGTTCCGCATCTTCGCCGGCTCGATGTTGCGCACCAGGCGCGAGTTATCAATCCGCTTGACGGTGTGAAATTCCGCCGTTACCGCTTTTTTCCTCTTCGCCACCATAACTACACTCTTTCTGCACACCTCAGTTTCGCGCTTCGCGAACGCGGGTTTGACGCCTTCTCTTCATGGGTCGGCTGGATCACGTGCCGGGTCAGCACCCGGAGCGTGCCCTGACGCTCTTCCTCTTGGAACGCGTGCTTCACGATGCGGTCTTCGCCCGAGTGGTAGCTCAACACCACCAGGCGGCCGCCGGAATTCAAAGTAGCAGGGGTCCGTGTTAGAAACTGCCCGAGTTCCTCCATCTCTCGATTCACCGCGATCCGCAGCGCCAGAAACGTTTTTGTTGCGGGATGCAGTCTCTGCCTTCCCCATTGCTTACGAGCCCCTGCTACAACCGTTGCCAGGTGCGCTGTGTCTCTGATCGGCCGCGCTCGTACGATGGCCCTGGCGATCCTTCTGGAATCGTGCTCATCCGCCGCGCGGTAGAGCAAATCGGCCATCTCTCTCTCGGGCCAACGATTCACAATCTCTCCTGCCGTTAGTTCGTCTTCACTGCCCATCCTCATGTCCAGAGGTCCGGCCTCGCGAAACGAAAAACCCCGCGCGGCCTGGTCCAGTTGCATGCTAGAGACTCCCAAGTCGGCCAAGACCCCGTCCACCTTCGGAGTCCCCAACTCTTGTGCGGCCTCCGCAATCCTCGAGAACGGCGACTGCAGCACCGTCACTCTCGCCCCAAAGGTCTTCAGCCGCTCCCGCCCCAGCTCTAGAGCCTGTTCGTCCCGGTCCAGGCTGATCAACCTGCCAGAGGTCAGCCTCTCGGCGATGGCTTCCGAGTGCCCGCCGGCTCCCAGGGTGGCGTCTAGGTATGTTCCTTCCGGCTTGATGTCCAGCCATTCCAGCACCTCGTTCAACATCACCGGCGTGTGTGCCGCACTCACTTCTTTTGCGCCCCAGCACTGCCGCCCAGACCCACTCTCTAAATCCCTTTGTGGCCCCGCTCAAATCCCGAGCGCCGTATCATCCGCATCCGTGTACGGCTCGTTCTTCAACTTATCCAGTACTCGGGTGTGATTCATCACTTCCAGATAATTCAGCGCCCCAAAAACGTCGACTTCCCCCATCGTTTGAGCGGTTTCGCGCAGGACCGCGGGCAACAACAGCCTTCCCTGCCCATCCAATTCCGCGACTTGCCCGAAATAGCTCGTCCTCATCAAGAACTTCCGCTTCGCGACGTCCGCACTTGGCTTTTGCGCCAGTTTGTCCTCGATTTCCGACCAGACCTTCATCGGATAAATCCTGGCCGTCTCTCCCGTCGTACTTGTGATATAAAACTGGTTGCCGAATTCCTTGAGCTCATCCAGAAACACCGAGGGTATTTTGAGACGCCCCTTCTCGTCGACTTTCGCCGGACAGTTTCCCCGCAGCTTCATAGTCCCTATTCAATTGCTCGTTTTGGAAGCCCAAAATGTTTACGTTCACGATTGCCCTCGAGAACGCTTCAAAAGGCCGGGAGAAATTCTACTTTGCTCTACTGTCAACCACTCTCTCCCACTTCTGGCCACATGATAGACTGCTTTCCACCGTTGTCAAGAGAAAACGTACCTATCTCTCAAGAAATCTGTGATTTTCGGCCTTCTCGAGACGTCTTATTTCGCCTACCACCGCTTGTGGTTTTCTTTGCTGAGCATCTCTATCCTTCGTAGGTCCGATTTGCACTCGCCCGAAGTTCTGTTTTTTTCCGGGTCCCTTCCCGACGGTCCGGCTTCGTGCTATACTTCAAATCGGTTTGAGCATTGCATCGCGCGTCTTACCACTAGGAGCCTTTGACCATGGAATGGACCACTCCTCAGCACGAAGAGATCGACCTGAACTGCGAAATTAGTTCGTACGCCAACGCCGAGCTGTAGAACCCTGACCGCGCCTGGCGGTCATCTGCCAGCGTGCCAGAATGCGCGTTAGAATCCTCGGCTCCGCAGCCGGGGGCGGCTTCCCCCAATGGAATTGCTCATGTGCGCAGTGCATGGGCATGCGCTGCGGCACGCTGAAAGCCCGCCCTCGAACGCAAACACAAGCGGCCGTCACCACTGATGGCTCGCGGTGGTTCCTTCTGAACGCATCCCCCGATCTTCGCCAACAAATCCTTGCTTCTGCAGATTTTGTCCCTCCCCCGGGATCCCGTAACACGCCCATCAACGCCGTGGTGCTGACCAGCGCCGACGTGGATGCGGTCATGGGCCTTCTCCATCTGCGCGAATTCCAACCTCTGCAGATTTTCTCGACCATTGCCGTACGGCGGATTCTCACGGAAGAAAACAGCCTTTTCCGCGTTCTGGCGCGATCCAATCCTCCCGTCAAATGGGAGACCCTGCCGCTCGATCGCCTCATGCCGCTTATCCCACCATCGCCGGCGGACAAGAAAAGCGGCCTCTTCTGCAAAGCCGTACCGCTCAACGGGACTTTCCCGGACTACGTGAGCGAGTCTCTACGGAACAGCCTTTCTCAGGAGGAAGCTGTCATCGGTCTGACGCTCGTCTCTAAAGAAAAAAAGCTTTTCTACGCTCCGAACCTGCCGGGAACTGGAGATCATTGGGTGCGCTCGGTGGAAGAGAGTGATCTGGCGATCCTCGATGGAACTTTCTGGAAAGACGACGAACTAAACGCCATCCGAAAAGGAAGCAAGTCCGCCAGGCAAATGGGGCATTTACCCCTGTGGGGCGACCGCGGCCTGCTCCGGCAGCACTTTCGGCCGAGTAAGACTCGACGCGTCCTCGTTCATCTCAACAATACGAATCCGGTGCTGAATGACGAGAGTCCGGAATCCCGCATCGTCCGTGATGCCGGCTGGGAAATCGCTTATGATGGAATGGAACTTGCCACATGAGCCAGGCCCAAACCATCGACGCACGGCTGCTCTCGGAAGTGGACTTCATCGCCGGATTTCACGGCATTGGCGAAGAACGCTATCACCACAAGCATCCTTTTCATGTGCTGATGCACGAGGGAAAACTCACGCGCGGCCAGTTGCAAGCCTGGGCCCTGAACCGCTACTACTATCAGAGCCGTATTCCCATCAAAGACGCCGCCATCCTGGCGCGCAGCGAAGATCCCGCCTTTCGCCAGGTGTGGCGCAAACGCATTCTGGACCACGATGGCGACGGCGTGAAACCCGGGGGCATCGAAAAGTGGTTGCGGCTCATCGAAGCCACGGGCCTTTCTCGCGATCAAGCGCTTCGTGACGATGGCATTCTTCCCGCGACGCGGTACGCCGTCCAGGCCTACGTCGATTTCGTCACTACGCGCACGCACCTGGAAGCCGTAGCTTCATCGCTCACTGAACTTTTTTCCAAGAAACTCATCACGCTGCGGATGGATCGTCTCCGCCAGCACTATCCCTGGCTCTCCACGGGCCTCGACTATTTCACCGGCCGCCTGACGCAGGCCCCGGAAGACGCGGACTTCGCCCTGGCCTGGGTGCTGGAACACGCCACAACGCGTGAACAGCAGAACCAGGCCCACGCCGCCCTGCGCGCCAAGTGTGACATCCTTTGGGCCCAACTCGATGCCCTATACTTCGCCTACGTAAATCCCGGCTGGCCGCCCCCCGGCGCCTTTCGCCCGGCTGCGGAGGCTGGCTCAAAATGAGCATTGATCTCGGAAGCCGGCCGCGCCTAGCTCCAGGCTGCCGCATGGAGGAAAAGGCGCAGCAACCACGCACCTTGCTGATGCCCGAGCGCGCCTTACGCCTGAACGGCCCCAGCCTGGAAATTGTCGAGCGCTGCGACGGCAAACACACGGTTCAACAAATCATCACCGAATTGCAGCAGCGCTACTCAAAAGCCGCGCCCGCGAAAGTCGAACAGGACATCCTCGGCTATTTAGCTCTGCTCGAGAAAGAGCGCGCGCTCGACTTCGAGCCCGCGAACACATAAGTTGTAGGGGTACAGCACGCTGTGCGCGAGCCAGGCTTGAACGTGGGCGGTCAGGCCGATTCCCATGAACGAACCACGGTCCAATCCGCTAGCCCTAATCGCCGAATTGACCCACCGCTGCCCGCTCCACTGCGTGTACTGCTCGAATCCCATCGAACTCGAAGCTCGCACAACAGAACTCTCCACCGAAGAGTGGTCCCGCGTCTTCCAGGAAGCCGCCTCTCTCGGCGTTCTTCAAGCCGACTTCACCGGTGGCGAACCTCTCACCCGCCACGACATTCTCGGTCTAGTCCGCGCCGCCCGCACCGCCGGCCTCTACGTAAATCTAATCACCTCTGGCTTGCCTCTTGACGAATCACGCCTCGAAGCTCTTGTCGAGGCCGGGCTGGATCACTTTCAATTGAGCTTCCAAGGCGCTCGCGAGGAAATCGCCAACGAAATCTCCGGCACTAAAGCCCACACACACAAACTCCGCGTCCTAGAATGGCTCAAGCGCCAGCGCGTGGCCGTCACCCTGAATTTCGTCATTCACCGCCGCAACATCGAGCAACTCCCGGAAATGCTTTCTCTCGCCGAATCTTCCAGTGCCAGCCGCGTCGAGTTCGCGAATGTCCAATACTATGGCTGGGCTTTCGCCAATCGTGATTCCCTTCTACCCACTCGAGAGCAGCTCACTCACTCGATCGATTTTTTGAAAAAAGCACAAGAACGCCTGGCGGGAAGAATCAAGGTCGAATATGTCGTTCCCGACTACTATGCAAGATTTCCAAAGCCCTGCATGGGCGGCTGGGCCCGGAAACTCATGCTCATCACCCCCCGGGGCGAGGCGCTGCCGTGCCACGCAGCCAAGGTAATTCCCGGCCTGGCGTTCGAAAACGTGAAGAACCGCAGCCTGCGCGAAATCTGGGAAGTCTCCGACGCCTTCGAAAGGTTCCGCGGCGAATCCTGGATGCAAGAACCCTGCAAAACCTGCGACCGCCGCGCCTTAGATTTTGGCGGCTGCCGCTGCCAAGCCTTTCTTCTGGCTGCCGACGCGAACGCCACCGATCCGGTGTGCTCGCTAGCCCCGCAGCGCCCCAAAGTCGACGCCATCCTGCTAACCATCAACTCCCGACCCGGCCAAACCGACTCATCAGCGGACGCTTCTCTTACGACCCCCACGGAATCCAAACCCGACTGGCTCTACCGCCCGAATCCGTCCTAAGCGGTCGCCGGCGCCTCCGGCTGCCGCTGCAATGGCATGACTACGCGAAAAATAAAAATCATGCTCCCCAAAAAACACAACGTCCCGAATACCGCCAATGTATAAGGCGCACCGATTCGTTTCGCCACTCCCCCCGCAACGAGCGAACCGATCGGCTGCACCCCCATAAACATCGTCGCGTAGACCGCCATAATCCGCCCGCGCAACTGATCCGGCACGCGATTCTGCAGAGTAGTATTGGTCGCCGCCATCTGTACGGTGGCGCAAAACCCAACCACCAAAAGCACCGCCATCGAAAGCCAAAAAAATCGCGATTGCGAGAAAATCACCAATCCCACCGCACAAGTCGTGGAGGTGGCGGCAATCCACCGCGCCAGGCCCTTGTAACTGGTCCTCGCCGCAAAATGCAGCGCGCCAAGCACGGCTCCCACTCCCGCCGCGCTCATCAGCAACCCAAATCCTTTCGCACCTCGATGCAAAACCTCGCTGGCAAAAATTGGCAAGAAAACCGAGTATTGCAATCCCAGCAAACTCAGCATGCTCAAAAGCAGCAGCGTCGATCGGATCGGCAAATCGCCCATAGCAAACCGAAACCCCTGCAGCAAACTCTGAAACGGCGAGCCCGCTTCCCGCTTTTTTTCCAGCGTCACGAGGCGCATCGCAAGCAGCGCCCCGATCACTGCCAAAAAGCTCACGCCATTCAGAAAAAAACACCACGCCGGCCCTTTCCAAGCCAGTGCAAACCCCGCAATCGCGGGACCGACGACACGCGCTCCATTAAATATGGAAGAATTCAAGGCAATCGCGTTCGGCAGATCCTCCTTGACCACCATCTCAACGAGAAACGCCTGCCGAATCGGCACGTCAAACGCGTTTACCACACCTACCAGAAACGCGATGAAGATCAGCTCCCACACCTGAATAATGTTCGCGAACGTCAAACCCGCAAGCACGAATGCCAATACCATCGAAACGATCTGCGTCCAAATCACTCCGTGATGACGGTTATAGCGGTCACCGATGTAACCGCCCAGTGCGGCTAAAAACAAAATGGGAACTTGATTCGCAAAACCGAAAACACCAAGAAGTGCCGCAGAACCGGTCAGCTTGTAGACGAGCCACAGCTGCGCCGTCGTCTGCATCCACGTGCCGATGAGCGAAGTAAGCTGGCCCGCAATAAATAGTTGAAAGTTTCTGTGCTGCAGTGCGCGAAAGCGCGGCGGCAAGACGGGAATGGCTCCCTCCCCTGGTCTGATGCGCGGAACGTGACCTAGTCACGATGCCGCGAGAGGAGAGCTGTTGTCAACGCGCGTCAAAGAATCGCACCGCGCCCGAAATGCCAGATTGGCTTGGTAGTGACGCAACACGCAGCGCCCTGGTTGCTGACCCCGTGCGGATGGAAGTTCTTCTGAAGTTGTTTTGTTTCCCGGCTGTTGCTGCCGACTGTCGACTTTCCTACTCGCCCGGCGGATCCGGCGCACCACCCACATGCAAATGGCTCAAATCCCGCAGCGTCGCCTTATCCTCGTCGCTCATCCCCTCGGTGAACCTTGGATCATTCAACCGCTGATTTCGCGCTGACTCCGGCATATTCTGCAACACGCGCAGCCGCTGCTGTATGGCCTGACGCCGGTCCGGAGGCATCTGCCGCCATGTCGGCAGCACATCATTCTTGATATGCTCTCTCTGCCCCGGAGTCATTCGCGCCCAGACTTGTTCTTTCGCAGTCTGATCCGCCCTCTGCTGTGCATTCATGCCATCCCACTGGCTGAACTGCTGCCGAATCCTGTTTTGCTGTTCAGGCGGCATCCTCTGGAAGGCCGGGCTGTTTTGGAAGAACCTCTCCCGCTGCGACGGAGGCAACTGCCGCATCTTCTGGACCCACGGTCCCGGCGCGCCCACGCCCAGTTGTTGCCTCGGAGTAAAATTCCTTCCCGCCGCATTGTTCGCACCCGCTCCCGTTCCTGGATTTGGCCGGTTAGCGGAAGGCGGCGGCCCCGTGGGGCGTCCCTGATATACAGGCGGCCGGTTGGGATTCCCCTTCGGCTGGTTATGCTGCTTCGGTTGCTGTGGCTGCCTGAATTGTGGGCGCTCCTGTCGTGGCGGTGGCGGAGCAGGGTGATTCTTCTGCGCAGCGCACGGCAGCAACGCCACCCCGCACAGGGCCACACCCAGAATCCACCGAACGAATTGGAGTCGCGTACTCATGGCACGTTACGTGGCACCTTACATCGTCTGATTCGGTTGTCCCGTCTGGTTCGTTTGGTCCTCGGGTTGCACAGGCTGCGGCAAGTCCTTCAACGGATCAAAATTCGAAATCACATCCTGATCGTCCAGCACCTGCATCTCTTGCATCATCTGCGCGTCCGCTTCCTTTGGATTCTCAAATGGCAGCTGCGTGTTCGACTCATAGCCAATCCACACGGTCGCCAGCAAAAGCAGCGAAGCCGCAAACGCCACGCGCGGCGATGGCGTAAACCACGCCCACCAGCCCTGCTTCACCGGCTCCGCCGCGACCCGTGCGCGCACGCGCACATCAAACTCCGCCGACGGCTTAATCTGCGGCACTTCATCCAGCAGAGAGGTCACTGCACGAAACTCGTTCACGCGCAACTGGCACGCCCCGCACGCCGAGAGATGCTTGTCCATCTCCAAACGCTCGCTCTCTTTCAAGCGTCCGTCCACATACGCCAAAATCTTGTTTTCCATTCGCCTACAGCTCATAACAACCTTCCTTCTCTACCCAGGGTCTCGTTCTTTCCTTGCCGCAAGGGCTCCGGGTGCCGGTCTCGAGACCGGCGCCTCTACTTCCCTTGCCTCGCCACGAGCGGGGCTAGTTCCACTCGCAACGTTTCGTACGCCCGAAAGAGCAGCGATTTTAGAGCGCTCTCCGAACATTCGAGAATCTTTGCAATATCTCCATAATCCAGCTCTTGATATTTATGCAAGAGCACCGCCGCGCGCTGCTTCTCCGGAAGTTTATCTATGGCATGCCGGATCATCTTCTTCCGCGCTTCTTCCACCAGGTACTGCTCGATGTTCGGATGCTTCTCGGCAAGGTCCAGCGGCTTCTCATCGCCATCTTCCGCATCCATGGTCACCGGCGCATCCAGTGAGATTTCCATCCGCTGGTATCGGTTGTCCCGCACCGAGTTCAACGCCAAATTCGTCGCAATCCGAAAAAGCCATGTCGTAAATTTGGCGCTCGGGACGTAGTCCTTGCGCGCCCGATATACTCTCAAAAACACTTCCTGCGCCAAGTCTTCCGCCTCTTCCCGCGCACGCACCATGCGGTAGAGAAAGTTGACAAGAGGTGTCCTGTAGCGCTGGAGGAGAAGCTCGAACGACTGCTCGTCGCCCGCCTTCACGTCCAGCATCAGTTGGACGTCCGACCTGGCCATAGCCGCCACATTCTATCGAACCCCAGCGGGCTCTGAAAGTTGCAAATGTTTATCTGGCGTTAAGGCGAAGGTAGGGCGAATCTAAACGTGGAATAAACGCTGCATTATCAAAACCGTGGCCACACCCACAAACACCAGCGCAGCCATCCTCCAATTCGGCTCGCGGTTCACTTCCGGCAGCAAATCGGTCGCTGCGACATAAACCGTCACTCCCCCAGAGAGCGGCAGGGCATACTTCAATTGACTCTGCAGCACGCTGGTCAACAAAACTCCCAAAAGCGTGGCCGCCCCTAATAACCCCGCCGCGAGTATTGCGTTTCGCCGCCCCTGCCCGCTGGCCAGCACCACGGAAGCGACCGTGAACCCCTCCGGCAGCTTATGCAGAAACACCGCCACAAAAATCATCGCCCCGAGCCACACGGAAACCAGAAACCCCGCGGCAATCGCCACGCCATCAAAAAACGTGTGAATGGTCAACCCCAGCAAAACGGTGGTTCGCGCGTGATGATGGCTAACTTCTTCGCTATGCGTTTCTTCTCCGAAGTGAAAATGAGGCGCAAGGGTGTGCTCAAAAAGATGCACCAGAAAGTAGCCCAGCAGCACAAACTGCAGAGCCTGCTCGCCGCCCAAGTGGATCGACTCGGGAATCACATCGACAAACGCCACGGCCAGCATGTAACCAGCCCCAATGGCCAGAAAATACTGCAAATACTGCCGCGGCCAATCTCGCCGCACAACAAAATACCCGCCAATCAAATTCCCCGCCGCCGCAACCAACCCAAGCCCAGCGGCGAGCGTCGTCCGAAATGCCAAGTCGTGTGCCATGTTAGCTAGCACAGGGTTCAGCCTGCGCTGACGTTCACCAGATCTCTAGCGGCGTCCGCCAGCTCCCGTCCTCCCCGCATTTACACCTTCTTTGCAACCTCTCGGCTCTCCGCGTAGATTCTTTTTCCTTCACCTATCCGCTATGCCGGAACAAAATCACATCCCCCTCCTGCACGATGTACTCTTTCCCCTCCAACCTCACCTGGGCCTTCTCTCGCGCCCCCACCATACTCCCAGCGGCCAGCAAATCGCTCCACTTCACCACTTCCGCGCGAATAAAACCCTTCTCGATATCGCTGTGAATCGCTCCGGCGGCCTTTTGCGCCGTCGACCCCTTGCGAATTGTCCAGGACCGCACTTCCGGCTCCCCCGCCGTAAAAAACTGGATCAATCCCATTAAGTCATATGTCGCGCGGATCAACCGGTTCAACCCCGGCTCTTGCAATCCGTAGGAGGCCAGCAACTCGGCGGCTTCTTTCTCATCCATCTCCGCGAGTTCCGCTTCAAGCCGTCCGCAAATCGCCACCACCGCCGAATTAGGCCGCCCTACTAGCGCGCTCAATTTGTGCCGCTCCACCGCGGTATCCAGCTGGTCCGCTTCGTCGTCCCCCAAATTCAGCACATACAGCACCGGCCGCGCCGACAAAAACAAAAATCCCCCAATCGGCTTGCGCTCGTCCGAGGTCAACTCCAATTCACGCAAAGGCTTCTCCGACTCCAGATGCGCCTTGCACTTCTCCAAAACGTTCTTCTCGGCCAACAAAACGGGATCACTCTTCTTCTTGAGATCCTTCTCCAAACGCTCCAACCTCCGCAAAATCTGGTCGTGATCCGAAAGAATTAATTCCAATTCGAGGTTTGTGGCATCCCGCAAGGGATCAATGCTCCCCTCCGAATGCGGCACCGAAGGATCGTCAAACACGCGAATCACGTGGGCAATCGTATCCACCTCGCGCAAAGGAGCCAGCGCGTCCCGGTTCCGCTCCTTCTGCATTCCACCAAGGTCCACGTACTGCACCGTTGCATAGGTAACCTTCTTCGGGTTATAGAGCTTCGCCAACTCGAGCAAGCGCGGCTCCGGCACCTTGGCCACGCCAACATGCGTGGCCGACCCTCCGCCCTTCCCCTCGACGTTAGCCTTCGTCAAGATTCGAAACAGCGTGGTCTTCCCAACCTGTGGTAGTCCAATAATTCCTGTCTGCATAAACTCCCAATCCTAGCACACACGCTGGCCTCGCTCGATTTGAAGACTGGCCTGAAAAAGCGCCTCCACCTCGGCCTGCCAAGAAATCAGGGCAATCCGTGAAACGCCAGGCCTTCGACAACAGTTTCATCTTCCAGCGTCCCATTGCCATTTTCAGCCAGCGAAAACGGCTCTTTCACTGGATAATGGACAACTTGCGCGAGGGCAACGGCCTCCCATTGTCACGATGAACATCACCGTCCTCGATCTCTCTGCGTATCTCGGCCTAACGGCCGTCGCCGCCATCACCCTCAACATGCTTCTCGGCATCATGATGGCCTTCCGCTACAGCCCCGTTCGCCATTGGCCGCACCGTCGCTTCAACTATTTCCGCCTGCACAACTCGACCGGCTACATCGCCCTAGTCGCCACAATTCTCCATCCCCTCGCCTTGCTCCTCAACAAATCTCCAAGGTTTCGCGTCATCGACTTGATCTATCCTGCCCACTCACCACAACAACCGCTCGAAAACACCATCGGCGCCATCGCGCTCTACGTCGTAGCGATCATGGTCGTCACTTCTTATTTTCGAATTCAGCTAGGCCGACGCGTCTGGAAGGCCTTCCACTTCTCCGTCTATCTGGGCGCGGTTGCCCTCTTCTGGCACTCTCTCTTCACCGACCCCGACCTGAAGGGTGTCCCCATCGACTGGCTCGACGGCGGCAAACTCTTCGTCGAAGCCTGCGCCGCTATCATCCTCGTCGCGATCATCCTCCGCGCCGGCCACGCCAGAAAAAAATCCCACCGCGCCGGCTCATCTCCTCAACCCCCCGCCGCTTCTCGCTGATGGAGTCTTTCTCTCTCCATGTCCTCTGCGAACTGCGTGCCCCGGTGTGGGAAATCTTTTTCCAATTCCAAGCGCACTCTAGATAATCTATATCGCTACGTTTCCGGAATGGAGCCCATGTGATCGTCGCGCCTCCCACCCCGCCGTTCGACCTGGCCGAGGCCATGAAGTCCCTAGCCGAGCGCGACCATGCCCTAAGACTCCTGATCGACCAGACGCAACCCTTCCAAATGGATCCCGACCATCTCCAAAGCCCCTACGAAGCGCTGCTCGAAGCCATCGCCTACCAATCCATCTCCGGCAAAGCCGCCGCCACCATTTTCGCCCGCATCAAAGCCCTCAGCTCCACAGGCCGCGCCCCTACGCCGGAGGAAATGCTCCGGCTCCGCAAACAAGCGCTCCGCAAGGCCGGCCTGTCCGGCGCAAAAGTCCTGGCCATGAAAGACCTAGCGAAAAAAACAATCCAAGGCATCGTCCCCGCCCTTGAGCAAGCCCAAAAACTCTCCGATGAAGAACTCATCGAGCGTCTAACCTCGGTCCGCGGCATCGGCGTCTGGACGGTTGAAATGTTTTTGATCTTCCGCCTGGGCC
>Ga0210384_10004000_pt1 | contig 16676 bp, 14 predicted proteins | sample IncBWH2MmetaG_FD_160574 | JGI IMG/M metagenome (GOLD analysis project Ga0210384, IMG submission 160574) | Forest soil microbial communities from Barre Woods Harvard Forest LTER site, Petersham, Massachusetts, United States - Inc-BW-H-2-M | ecosystem: Environmental > Terrestrial > Soil >...
CGGCGATGCCGATCCCCACATCAGGGGCGCCCGCATCCAGCGTGGCAAGGACTTCAACGGCAGGAACGCCGCGAGCCGCCGTGCCCAGGCGAGCTTGGGGAACGGGTTGCTGGCGAAAGTGACGCACAGCACGAGACCCACAAGACCGGCCGGCGGCCGCGCGGCGATGCGAATGGCGAGGGGACCAGAAAAGGATTCGCCGAGAAGCACGAAGGGCTGACGAGTGGGCAACGCCGCTCGCACGAGGGTCTCGAGCTCGTCATAGCCCAATGGCACGTCGGGCCGATACGCCACCACGTGTGTTCTTAACGAAAGATCCAGGGCCTCTAAGAAGTTGGCAAACAACTTGCCGGTGCCGTCCAAGCCCGGCAGTAGAATGAGCGTCGGCGTCAACGCCGCGTCACTATTCAATCGTCTCGGCCATGTCGGGGCAGTCGCTTTTTGCCACCAACAATTTATTCACGCGCGCGGCATCAGCAGCTTCGCGATGAGCGAGGTCCACCCCGACTGATGTGAGGCACCGACGCCTCGTCCGGTGTCGCCGTGAAAGTATTCGTAGAAAGGAATGTAGTCGCGGTAATGGGGGTCCAATTGCAATTGCGGTTGGTGGCGTAGCACCGGCCGTTCTCCCATGTGGTCCTTCAAGAAAATGCGCGACATGCGATGTGCAAGTTCGGTCGCAACCTGGTCGAGAGTTAAAAGATGTCCCGATCCGGTCGGGCATTCCACCTTGAAGTCCTTGCCGTAGTAGTGATGGAACTTCTGCAGCGATTCGATGATGAGGAAGTTCATGGGAAACCAGATGGGTCCGCGCCAGTTGGAATTGCCGCCGAACTGCCGTGACTCCGATTCCGCCGGGGTGTAGCGCACCGACTCGTTCACGTGGCCGACCTTCAGTTCGAAGGGGTGCTCGAGATGCCACTTCGACAGGGCGCGCACGCCGTAGTCGGATAGAAACTCGGTTTCATCGAGCATGCGCTTCAGCAGTTTTTTCATGCGATGGCCGCGCAGCAGCGACAGCAGCCGGCGCTCACCGTGACCGGGCGACTGCCAGTGCGACACCAAGCTGGCCAGATCCGGCCGATGCATCAAGAACCATTCCAGGCGCCGCCGAAATCCCGGCAATCGTTCCAGCAATTCCGGCTCGAGGGTCTCGACCGCAAACAGCGGAATCAATCCGACCATGGAGCGGATGCGCAGGCGCACACGCTCATTGTTGGGCAGGCAGAGAACATCGTAGAAGAATTGATCTTCATCGTCCCACAGGCCCACGTCATCGCTGAACATGCAGCTCATCGCCTGGGCGATCCCTAGGAAATGCTCGAAGAATTTACTGGCGATGTCCTCGTACACATGATTGTGTTCCGCAAGCTCCAGGGCGATGCGCATGAGGTTCAGTGAATACATGGCCATCCAGCTGGTGCCGTCGGATTGGTTGATGTAACCGCCGGTGGGCAGCTGCGCGCTGCGGTCGAATACGCCGATGTTGTCCAGCCCCAGAAATCCGCCCTGGAAAATATTGCGGCCCTGGTTGTCCTTGCGGTTGACCCACCACGTGAAATTCAGCATGAGCTTGTGAAACACGCGCTCGAGGAATTCCAAGTCGCCTTTGCCGGCATTTTGCTTGCGGTCTATTTGATACACGCGCCAGGTCGCCCAGGCATGCACCGGCGGATTCACGTCGCTGAACGCCCATTCGTACGCGGGAATTTGGCCGTTGGGGTGCATGTACCATTCACGCGTGAGCAGGACCAGTTGATGCTTGGCGAAAGCGGGATCAACCAGCGCGAACGGTATGCAGTGAAACGCCAAATCCCAGGAGGCATACCAAGGGTATTCCCATTTGTCGGGCATCGAGAGGATGTCGGCATTGTTCAGATTGCCCCAGTCGGCATTGCGGCCGTTCTGGTGCGAGTCGGGCGGCCTGGGTTGACCGGCATCGCCTTTGAGCCAGCGCGGTACGTCGAGGTAGTAGAACTGCTTGTTCCAGATGAGACCGGCGAACGCCTGACGCTGCACCGCGCGCGCGTCCGCCGAGTGCATGTCCTTTTGCAGGTCCGCATAGTAGGCATCCGCCTCGCGCTGCCGTTGAGCGAGCGTCGTGTCGAAATCCCGAAAGGGCTTCGCGACCGTGCGCCTGGATAAGCGCAGGCGAAATTCCCGCTTGCCGCCTCCCGCAATCATGGCGCGGTACCACACACCGGCCTTGGTGCCCTTGTGCGCGGGGTTGACGCGGTCCACTTGGCCCTCGACGATGCGGTCGTGGAAGGCGTCCTTGAAGTAACCGTCCTGCCCGTAGTTCCAAAGCCGCGGAGCATTCGTTTCGTTTTCGGTGTACAGCACCTCGGCGTCGCCGTCGAAGTACAGGCGGCTCACGCCCAAGCCCGCCGGTTCGACGGCGATCGCCCCATCCTCGGCTGCGCTCAATTCCGGCTTCTCGGCGCCGGGTTCCCAGCTCCAGGTGTTGCGCAGGACCAATTGCGGTATCAGGTGCAGCAGGGCGCTCGGGCCGCGATTCCATACCGTGATCTTCATGAGAATATCGCCGGGCTCGACTTGGGCGTATTCGACGAACACGTCGAAATAGCGGTTCTCGGCAAAGATGCCGGTGTCCAACAATTCGTATTCCGGCACGTCGGTGCCGCGCCGCGCGTTCTCCGCAACCAGATCCGCGTAGGGAAAAGCCCTATGCGGATATTTATAAAGCATCTTCAAGTAGGAATGCGTGGGCGTCGCATCCAGATAAAAATAATGCTCCTTCACGTCCTCGCCGTGATTGCCTTCGGCGTTGCTGAGGCCGAACAACCGCTCCTTCAAAATCGGATCGGCGCCGTTCCACATGGCGAGCGACAAACACACCAATTGTTCGGCGTCGCAGAGGCCGGCAATGCCATCCTCGCCCCACCGATAGGCACGGCTGCGCGCATGCTCGTGCGGAAAGTGCTCCCAGGCGTTGCCGCCGGGGCTGTAGTCCTCCCGCACCGTGCCCCATTGGCGCTCGCTCAAATAGGGTCCCCAATGCTTCCAGCCGTCGGGGCCGAGCACATTGGCGAGCAGACGCTCTCGCTCGATGTTCATTCAACGTTCCTCAAGTTTTCGAGATCCTGCGCTCGAGATAGATCCACGACCGCAGTATCTCAGCGACGCTCCAGGCCTGCGCGAAGCAGCCCCTCGCATTGTGAGGCGCGTCACCATCAAAAATCTCGCTGATGCTGCCGATGCATGCGCTGTTCAAATGCTGGGCCATCGGCTCGAGCAGCGATTGCGCCAGGCGCGCGTCGCCATGCACCCTGAAATGGGCGCGGGCGAAGGGTCCGAGCAACCAGGCCCACACGGTGCCCATATGGTAGGCGGCATCGCGTGACTTGGGATCACCGCCATAAGATCCAACGTATTTTGGATCGCTTGCGCTCAATGTGCGCAGCCCGTAGCTGGTCAAAAGATCCCGGCCGCAGCGCTCGACCACCGCGCGCATCTGCGCGGCAGGCAGGGCGCAGTAGGGCAGGGAGATGGCCAGAATCTGATTGGGCCTGATCGAATCATCGGACGCGCCCGTGCCGTCCACATCGATGACGTCGTAGAGACATTGACGCTCTTCGTTCCAGAAGCGTCCAAAACTGCGGCTCGCGCGGGCCAGCAGCGACTCGCAAAAACGCTTCTCGCTCAAATTGTGCACGCGGCTGGCGGATCGAAGCATGACGTTGAGCGCGTTGAGCCAGAGCGCGTTGATCTCCACCGGCTTACCCGTGCGCGGCGTGAATACCTCATCGCCATGCTTGGCATCCATCCACGTCAGTTGCGTCCCTGCTTCACCGGCATGCAGAAGTCCGTCCTGCTCATCGACATGAATTCCGTAGCGCGTGCCATCGACATGCGCGTGAGTGATGGACACCAAGGTGGGAAACAAGTGGGCGAGGAGCTCAGGATTCGGTTTGGCCTGCAGATAGTCCTCCAACGCGTGAAACATCCACAGCGTCGCATCCGCGGTGTTGTATTCGGGGGCCTCGCCGCCGTCCGGAAATCGGTTCGGCAGCATGCCGCGATCGACGAAGGAGGCATAGGTCTTCAAGATGTTGGCGGCAATGTCGTAGCGGCCCAGGGCGGTCGCGAGCCCGGGCAGCGAAATCATGGTGTCGCGGCCCCAATCCGCGAACCAGGGATAGCCGGCGATGATGCTGGCCGCTGCGGCGCCGGCGGCGTTGCGCCGTACGATGAATTGATCGGATGCGCGGGCCAGTGAGCGAATCCATGCCGGCGCGCTCTTGGGCAGGCGTGCGGCCAAGATCTTGCCGTCGTCGTAAATCGACTTCATGACCTCGCCTCCCGCGACCGGCGGATTAGGTTCAGCGGTCGCGATGAGGAAGAGCGGCGCTCGCGTCTCGATCTCGGCGCCGAAGCTGCCGGGAAAGAACAAATCCTCCGACGCATCGAGTCCGCGCTGCGCCTCCTCACGGTGCCAGAAATTCCAGTACCAGGCGGGCGAGGCCGCGAACCGGCCCTGGGTGATGAGGAGGCGATAAGGCTGCGCCGAAGCACCCGCCCGAATGCAGCACTGATCCGCACCAGACTCCAGCTCCATGGACTGCGCGCCGTGGCCATGGCTGTGATAGTCGCGGTACGCGACATAGGGTTTGAGCGTGACGCCCATCGGCGCCGTGTTTCGCAATAATTCCAAGCGCAGGTAGCTGGTGTTGGCGCCCTGCGCCATGAAAATCTGCAACTCCAACAGCGCATCGGCAACGGCAAAGCGCCAGGTGGGGATGCCTTCGAGAACCGCAAAGGATTCCAGGTGGACGAAGCCTTGCGGGCTGATCGCGCCGCCGGCGAATTCATTTGCCGTCAGGTCGGTCTTGGTCCCCAGGTACTCGACGCTGAGATCGATCTTGGCGACCAGCAGCGTGCGCTGCACGGGCGGCGCGAGGCTCGCCATGAGAAACGCGTGGTAGCGGCGCGTGTTGGCCAGCGCCACGGTGCCGCATGCGTAGCCTCCCAAGCCATTGGTCACCAGCCACTCATAGCCGGCGGCGCCGTCCCAGGACCCCAGGATTTGACGGCCGAGCGTCAGATTCGTGACCTTTTCATAACAAACGTCGGGTTGCCACTGCCGGTAGAATAGCCGTTTGATCTGATCAAGGTGTTGGATGGTGCAAAAACTTCAAAAGGAACCGTTGGCATTGATTTGCGGTTCCGTGGCCTATGACACGATTTTAGTATTTCCAGACCGCTTCAAGACTCACATCCTGCCGGACAAGCTCCACACATTGAATGTGTCTTTCCTGGTGCCGGACATGCGCCGTGAATTCGGCGGCTGTGCGGCGAATATCGCGTATGGCTTGAACTTGCTGGGGGATCGCGGCGTCGCCATGGCGACCGTCGGTCACGATTTTACGCCCTACCGGGAACGCATGGTCTCGATGGGTCTGTCGGTCGAACGCATCCGTGTGATAGAGGACACATTCACGGCGCAGGCCTTCATCACGACGGATCTGGACGACAATCAGATCACGGCGTTTCATCCGGGCGCCATGCAGCACGCGCATCTCAACAAGGTGGCCGACGCCGGCTCCGGCATCACGCTCGGCATCGTGGCGCCGGACGGGCGTCAGGCCATGATCGAACACGCGGCGCAGTTCGAGTCCGCGTCGATCCCCTTTATCTTCGACCCCGGTCAGGGGATGCCCATGTTTGGCGGGGATGAACTGAAGACCTTCATTCGTCAAGCGCGCTGGGTGACCTTGAATGACTATGAGTGGAGCATGCTGCAGCAGAAGACCGGACTTAGCGCCGCCGAGGTCGCCGCCCAGGTGGAGGCCCTGATCGTGACCCTGGGGTCCGAAGGGTCCGTTATCCATACCGGCGGGCGGACTTTGACCATCCCCAGCGCGAAGCCAAAAGCAGTTATCGATCCTACGGGTTGCGGGGATGCCTATCGGGCTGGTCTAATTCACGGGTTGTTGCGGGGCCTCGATTGGGAAACCATCGGCAGGACGGCCTCTCTGATGGGCGCGATCAAGATCGAGTCGCGCGGACCGCAGAATCACCGCTTTACCCGGACCGAATTTGATCAACGGTATCGGGACAATTTCGGATAAATTTCAAGGAATTAGCGCCATGAGCAGAAGTTTCTCATTCACTTCAGAATCGGTCTCGGAAGGCCATCCCGACAAGGTCGCGGACCAGATTTCAGATGCCGTCCTCGATGCCATCCTGGCGGCCGACCCGCGCGGGCGCGTGGCCTGCGAGACGCTGGTGAAAACCGGCGTGGTGATCGTGGCCGGCGAGGTCACGACCAGTGCATGGGTGGATGTCGAGGCGCTGGTGCGAAAGACCGTCCTGGACATCGGCTACGACACCTCGGACATGGGTTTCGACGGTGCGAGCTGCGGGGTTCTCAACATCATCGGCAAGCAATCGCCCGACATTGCGCAGGGCGTCGATCGCAAGGACGAACGCAAGCAGGGCGCGGGGGATCAGGGATTGATGTTCGGCTATGCCACCAATGAAACCGACGTGTTGATGCCGGCGCCCATCACCTTGGCGCATCGGCTCGTGAAGCGCCAAGCCCAGGTGCGCAAGAACGGTAAGCTGCCCTGGCTGCGGCCGGATGCGAAGAGCCAGGTCACGCTGCGCTATGAAAATGATCGCCCCGTCGGCCTCGAAGCCGTGGTGCTCTCGACGCAGCATTCGGATGACATCAGCACCAAGCAATTGCGCGAAGCGGTCATGGAAGAAATCTTGAAACCGGTGTTGCCGGCCAAGTGGATCGACAAGCGCACCAAGTACCACATCAATCCCACGGGGCGATTCGTGATCGGCGGACCGGTGGGCGATTGCGGTCTCACGGGACGCAAAATCATCGTCGACACCTACGGCGGATTCGCACGTCACGGCGGCGGGGCGTTCTCGGGCAAGGATCCCTCCAAGGTGGATCGCTCGGCGGCCTATGCGGCACGCTACGTGGCCAAGAATATCGTCGCGGCGGGCTTGGCCGAACGCTGCGAAGTTCAACTCTCCTACGCCATCGGCGTCGCCGAGCCCACCTCGATCATGGTGGAAACCTTCGGCACCGGAAAACTCTCCGACACGCGCTTGACGCAGCTGGTGCGGGCGCATTTCGATCTCACCCCATTTGGCCTGCGCGAGATGTTGGATTTGGCGCGGCCCATTTATCAGAAGACCGCCTCGTACGGCCATTTCGGCCGCAAGGAAGAAGAGTTCACCTGGGAGCGCACCGACAAGTCGGAAACGCTCGCCGCCGAAATGAAGGCAACGCGCGCTGCCTAGGCCGTTTTTAAGGAATTTAAGGAGTCGATAGTAATGAATGCAGCAATCAAGGCGCAGGCCGATTTCATCGTCAAGGACCTGAAGCTTCAGGACTGGGGCCGCAAGGAAATCAAAATTGCCGAGACCGAAATGCCGGGGCTCATGGCGATTCGCAACGAGTTCGCCGCCGCGCAGCCGCTGCACGGGGCGCGCATTACGGGTTCCTTGCACATGACCATTCAAACGGCCGTGCTGATCGAAACCCTGAACGCCCTAGGCGCCCAAGTGCGATGGGCATCCTGCAATATTTACTCGACCCAGGATCACGCGGCGGCCGCGATCGCTGCCGGCGGCACGCCGGTGTTTGCGGTGAAAGGCGAGTCCTTGGCCGAATACTGGGACTACACCCACCGGATCTTCGAGTGGCCGGATGGCGGGCACTCCAACATGATTTTGGACGACGGCGGCGATGCCACTCTGCTGCTGCACCTGGGTGCCAAGGCGGAGAAGGATGCCTCACTGATCGCCAAGCCGGGCAGCGAAGAAGAGGAATTTCTGTTCGCCGCCATCAAGGCGAAACTCAAAGCGGATCCGAAGTGGTACTCGACGCGCCTGGCCAAGATCAAGGGCGTGACCGAGGAGACCACGACGGGCGTCAAGCGGCTGTATCAAATGGCGAAGGACGGACAGCTCGCGTTCCCGGCCTTCAACGTGAATGATTCGGTCACCAAGTCGAAGTTCGACAACTTATACGGCTGCCGCGAATCCCTGGTCGACGCCATCAAGCGCGCCACCGACGTCATGATTGCCGGCAAGGTCGCCGTGGTCTGCGGCTACGGCGACGTTGGCAAGGGCTCGGCCCAGGCGCTGCGCGCGCTCTCGGCGCAGGTGTGGGTGACGGAAATCGATCCCATCTGCGCGCTGCAGGCTTCGATGGAAGGCTATCGCGTGGTCACCATGGATTATGCCGCGGACAAGGCCGATATTTTCGTCTCGGCCACCGGCAATTTCCACGTCATTACACATGATCATATGAAGCGCATGAAGGATCAGGCCATCGTCTGCAACATCGGCCACTTCGACAATGAAATCGAAGTGGCGGCGCTGCGCCAGCACGCCTGGGAGAACATCAAGCCCCAGGTCGATCACGTGATTTTCCCGGACGGCAAGCGCATCATCCTGTTGGCCGAGGGGCGCTTGGTGAACTTGGGCTGCGGCACCGGACACCCGTCGTACGTGATGAGCTCCTCGTTTGCGAATCAGGTGCTGGCGCAAATCGAATTATTTGGCAACACCAAGAAATATCCGGTCGGCGTGTACGTGCTGCCGAAGCACCTGGACGAGAAAGTGGCGCGCTTGCAGCTGTCGAAACTGGGCGCGCAGCTCACCGAACTGACCGATGTGCAGGCAAATTATATCGGCGTGAGCAAGCACGGCCCGTACAAGGTAGACCAGTACCGATACTAGGGGTGTACGGGTACTGGGCGGGGCGCGCTCGTGTCGCGCCGTCGCGAGCCGGCACTATACTATCGCTATGAGTTCACACCCCAAAGTGTATCCGGATGCGGTGGCGGCGCTGCAGGGCATCGTCAGACACGGCATCACACTGATGTGCGGTGGCTTCGGTGTCTGCGGGATTCCCGAAAAACTGATCAGCGCGCTGCGAGACTCGGGCGTGCGCGACTTGACCGTGATCTCGAACAACGCCGGCATCGATGGTGCGGGACTCGGGCTGCTCTTGGAGACGCGTCAAATCCGCAAAATGATTTCCTCCTATGTCGGGGAGAACAAGGAATTCGAGCGCCAGTATTTGGCCGGAGAACTGCAGCTCGAATTCAATCCCCAAGGCACCCTGGCCGAGCGGATCCGGGCGGGCGGCGCGGGCATTTACGCGTTCTTCACCAAGACCGGCGCCGGCACGATGGTCGCGGAGGGCAAGGAGCAGCGCGTCGTGGATGGCGAGACCTACGTGCTCGAGACCGGCCTGGTCGCCGACGTGTCATTGGTCAAAGCCTGGAAGGGGGATACGGAAGGCAATCTGATCTACCGCAAGACGGCGCGCAACTTCAATCCCAACATGGCGACGGCAGGGAAGATCACGGTGGCGGAAGTCGAGCAACTGGTGGATGTGGGGACGCTCGATCCCGACCAGATTCATACGCCGGGCATTTTCGTGACGCGCATCATTCAAGGCGCGCCGTATCAGAAACTGATTGAAAAGCGCACCGTCCGCAAGCACTCGGAGAAAACCCATGCCGTGGTCGCGTGATGATCTGGCGGCGCGCGCGGCGCGTGAATTGCAAGACGGCTTTTACGTCAATCTCGGCATCGGCATTCCGACGCTGGTCGCGAATTACATTCCGGTTGGGATGAACGTCGTGCTGCAGTCGGAAAACGGCATGTTGGGAATAGGGCCGTTTCCTTACGAGGGCGAGGAGGATCCGGATTTGGTGAATGCCGGAAAACAGACAGTGACAGCGCTGCCGATGAGCTCGTATTTTTCGTCCGCGGATAGTTTCGCGATGATTCGTGGCGGCCATATCAATCTGGCCATCCTCGGCGCCATGGAGGTCGCAGAGAACGGCGATTTGGCAAACTGGATGGTGCCCGGGAAGGTCGTCAAGGGCATGGGCGGCGCGATGGATCTGGTCGCGGGCGTCAAACGCGTCGTCGTGGTCATGGAACACTGTTCCAAGGATGGCGAATCGAAGTTCAAGACCCGCTGTGAATTACCCCTGACGGGGGTCAACGTGGTAGACACGCTGATTACGGATTTGGCGGCGTTTTCTCGTCCGAGCCGCAGCGAGCCCTTCAGGCTGGTGGAACTCGCGCCGGGCGTGAGCGCGGCCGAGGTTCGCGGTAAGACGCGCGCCAACTATCTGGAATAGCGCTAGACGGCGGCCCTGAGGGCTGCGCGGCGCTGCTGCTCCTCGCGGACTTCCTCACCGGTAAGACCCGTATTGGTGGCGATGATCTCCACGAGACGGTGCGCGGAATCGCGCGGTAGCGTGACTTCGTGGATCCGCTCCCAGATGCGAATGCGTTCCTCAGACGTCTTCAAGCGGGAAGACTGCTCCGCGAGATCGAGTCTGCGCCGTTCCGTCGCTTCGGCTTGTTGATGCACGAGTCTGGCCCGGAAATCCATCATCGGATCCTCAGCAGAAGTACTTGATGGTCGCAATTGGCTGGCGCTGGGTTTGAATGGATTCACGGGATTTGCTCCAAAGATCGGTCTCCACACTAGCATGTCTGGCAGCCACTGCCGAAGAATCGTCACTGCCAACGGGTGGCGGTGACGTCGGGCGACCGGCCGGTTGCCCATCAACCTGTTGATTATGTTAAGCAAACCGCGCAATGTCCGGGCCACGCCCGCGAATTCTAAGGGGGCAAGCAACGGTCCCTCATCGCACGCAGTCGAGGCCAATGGCGGATGTAGTCGGCCTGCTCCAGCGTCTGCGGGATGCGCGGCGATTGAGCGGCTCGTGCGCTCTGCGCCCAGAGTTCGTTTAGTTTCGCGAGCGCCTTCTTGCCGTTTCCACTCTGCTCCGCGAGCAGGCACCCGATCACGAGTCCCGTGCGCCCGATTCCGGCGCGGCAATGCAGGTACACACGGCGTCGCCGGGCGAGAGCGTCTTGGATGGCGGAGAGCAGCGCTCGGGCTTCGTCCACATTCAGCGGCACGCCCTGGTCCCCAATAGGAAACCGTCGGTATTCGGCGCCTTGAGCCAACAAGGTGCGATATTCCGGCTCTTCACCTTCCTCGGTCAGGTCAAAGAATGCATCGAAGCCCGCGACAGCCAAGCGTTCTATGCGCTCGCGCACGTTCTGTCCGAAGCCTGCGGGGTGCTCACCAGCTAGCAGACTGTCCGGAAATACCCAATAAGTATTGGGGAAGGGGCGTTCGCCGGCAGGGATCGAGGAGCCGTGTTTTGGCACCGCGCAATTTTAACAGCGGCTCCTCCGCATCATGAGTGATTTGACGGCAGGCCCGCGGGCGCACGGGTCATCACCGGATACTCAATTCCAAGTCATTGAAAATTAATATTTTAATGAACCTGTCTTGATGGCAAATGCGACGCGCAATCGAGCCCCTAGCCTCACCCATTCGCCGGAATAATCATGACGGAGTGACGATTAGGTCACACAGGCTGCCTCGTTTTTGTAAGGTATAATCCCGGCGCCAGAAATATCTCGCGGCTGAACCGTTGCAATCTGTATGCAACTTATTATGCGAACCAGGAGAGCTGTGAGTCCGCCATGCATCTTTTGATTATCAAGCAGGGCGCCTTGGGCGATGTGGTCCGTACGTCGTATTTCGCCGGCGCTCTCAAGCGCAAATTCGGATCAGGGTTACGTCTGTCGTGGATTACGGCGCCCGCCAGTGCGGAATTACTGCGGCGAAATCCCCACATAGACGATCTTTGGGTGGATTTTGAAACCGCGAGGTCTTGCCGCTTCGATCGTGTCTATTCGCTTGACGATGAACTCGAAGCGTTGAGTAATCTGGCCTCGATCGGCGCGGCGGCAATTACGGGTGCGTATCTAGAAAGTGGACGTCCGGTATACTCGGCCGACGCGGCGGAATGGTTCGACATGGGATTGCATTCGCGCTTTGGCAAGGCCCGGGCTGACGAGCTGAAAAGACTAAACTGCGTGTCGCATGCGCAAATTTTCTCCCGAATCTTTGGCGTCGATCAGGTGAGACCCGAGTTCTACCTGGATCCGGACTGCGCGCATTGGGCCGAGAGCCAACTCCCCCAGGGCGCCATCCGTGTGGGCATCAACCCCTACTCGGGAGGGCGTTGGCCTTCAAAGGAGCTGCGCTCTGACCAGCTCGATCAGCTGCTCGATCGGCTTCTGCAGGGATCTACGCCATTTGGTCAAGGCACGGCAGTGGTCCTGCTGGGAGCCGCAGCCGACTATGCCAAGAACGCCGCGTTGGTCGCACGTCGCCGTACGTCCGAGCTCAGTACGGTCTGCACCGACAAATCGGTACAGCACCTGGCCGCAGTTGTGGGGGCTTTGGACTATCTAATTTCGAGCGATAGTCTGGCGTTGCACTTGGCGATAGCTCAGGACGTACCCTTTACCGCTTTCTTCAGTCCGACTTCGGCACCGGAAATTGACGACTGGGGTATCGGAACGAAAGTGATTTCGACGGCCGCCGATTACTGCTCATATCGAAAGGATGCTGATAATTCCACGATTACCGCGACTCGTATCATCGGCGCGATTCGTGAAAACGCGAAGGCGCTGAAACCGCGGCGCTCGCCGCCGGCGTATCGGCAGCAAGGTTAGCGGGATCGCGGCGTGGGCCGGCGTTCGGCCGTGTACTTCGGTTGGTAGGGAGCGAACTGATGGGTTTTGGAACAACAGCGATAAAGAAAGCTGACACTCGGCGCGAGCTGGTCTTCCAGCCGCACGACTACCATCTGGATCAGTTCCTAGAGGTCGCGGCCCGATTCGGCAGCGAACGCTTCGGCTATGTAGCTACGCCGAATGTGGATGGCCTGATTCGGCTCCGAGAAAGCGAGTCATTCCGATTGGCCTATGAGGGTGCAGCCTATGTGCTGCTCGATAGCCGGGTCGCTTCACTCGCCTATCGCTTCCGGCATCGGTTGCAGATCCCGGTATGTTCGGGGAGTGACCTGACTGCCGCGTTGTTCGAAAAGATCATCAAACCGGAAGACCGGATCGTGTTGATCGGGTCAAGTGAAGAGCAGGCGAATCTGCTGCGCGAGCAAAGCGGGCTTAAATTCCTGATGCACCACAATCCGCCAATGGGCTTCATTCGCGATGAGGCGGCAGTCGAACGGTGTCTCGAATTCGTCGAGAAATCCAGCCCGTTCAGATTTTGCCTCATCGCAGTCGGCGATCCACAGGGGAGTCTCCTTGCGCATCATCTAGCCGTACGAGGGCGGGCCCGCGGGCTCGCGTTCATCATAGGCGCTTCCATCGATTTCATCACCGGTCGACAGAAGCGCGCACCTCTCTGGATGCAGCGCGCCACTCTGGAGTGGCTGTACCGGCTGTTGTCGAACCCGCGTCGCCTGGCGCCACGCTATCTTTTGCGTGGCCCGCGGTTCTTCCTGCACCTACCTTGGAGCCGGGTGGTGCTGAGGCCCGCAGTCGGCCCCGATCAGCAATAATTGCATCGTGACAGCGGCCAGAACTTCGTGACGTGGGCCTAGCCGGCCCTGCGATCCAGGCCGCCAATGACATCTGCGGCCTCGGCAAGATCTTTAACCACGTAAGTCGGAGCCGCTGTCGCAGAATCTGCCGCGTCCGAGGCGGGCCGGATTAGAATGCTGACTGCGCCTGCGCGGTTCCCGAACTCCACGTCGCTGTCTTTATCGCCAATGACAATGGCTTTGGCCATGTCAAAACCCAGATCGCCGGCCGCCTGCGTCATCAACCCGAGCTTTGGTTTGCGGCACGCGCATCTGTCGTCAGGAACATGAGGACAACTATAGATGGCCGCTACCGGGGTGCCGTTATCCTCGAGCATTCGCCGCAGCCGCTGGTGAATTTCCTCTAGCCGATCGGTAGAAAACAGTCGCCGTCCAATGCCCGACTGGTTGGTGACGATTACCAGCCGGTATCCCATGTCGACCATGCGGCGCAGCGCCAACTCCGCCCGCGGTTCGAATCGCAGGTCCTCAGGATCGGAGAGATAATGGCGATCGACCACGATAGTGCCGTCACGGTCGAGGACGATGACCTTGTTGCGGTCGCGAACTACGCTGCCGACAGTCACGGAGCGGCGGCCCGTTGGACCATTCTGCTAGTGCTCTGTCCCTTAACAAGCTCCGCCAGCAATACTCTACCACCGCGCGAAAGTACGAAGTCACCCCCAACCACCTGATCCAGGCTGTAATCAGCGCCCTTGACCAGAACGTCCGGTTCGAGCGCGTGGATCAGTCCAAGGGGTGTGTCTTCCGCGAATATGATGACGGCATCGACAAACTTCAGGGACGATAAGACCGTGGCACGCGCTATCTCGTTTTGGATGGGACGCGTGGGACCCTTGAGCCGTCGAATCGATTCATCGGAATTCAGTCCGACGATCAGGCGGTCGGCACTTCGCTTAGCTTGGTCAAGCAGTGAAACGTGTCCGGGGTGCAAGAGATCGAAACAGCCATTGGTGAACGCGAGTCGCGCTCCCTGTTCGCGCCAGGACCGGGCGAAGGTGAGCACGCTGTCCAGCGTATAAATCTTGCTATCTCCGGCCCGCTCATTGAGTGGCGTCAGTTGCTCTATCAATTCTGAAGAAGTGACCACAGCCGTACCAAGCTTGCCCACCACGATACCGGCGGCCATGTTGGCGAGCGTTGACGCCGATACAATGTCGGCACCGGCGGCAAGGCCGAGCGATAGCGCCGCCACTGCCGTATCGCCCGCGCCGGAAACGTCGAATACCTGACGCGCCATGGTGCGCAAGTGCACGGCGGGGCGGTCGGCGCTGACCACTGACATGCCGTCTTTGCCGCGCGTGACCACCATCGAAGAGCATACGCCGCCCGCCACGAATGCCTGTGCCGCCAGCTCGACAGCAGCATCGGTTCCGCAATCCGTACCGCTGGCTACCTGGAGCTCAAGACGGTTGGGCGTCAGAACACTCGCACCGCTGTATCTGCGAAGGTCCTTCGCCTTTGGATCGACGACGACAGGCTTGCCGGCGCTACGAGCAGCTGCGATCACAGCGCGCGTGACCCGCTCGCTAAGTACACCTTTGGCGTAATCGGACAATACGACGACATCCGTCTGGGGCAGCGCGCGAGTGAACTCCCCTAGCAGGCGCAATGCCGTGTCTTCGCTAAGTGAATCGCGCAGTTCGCGATCGGCGCGCAGCATTTGCTGACCATCAGCAACATATCGGGTTTTGACTGTCGTCGGACGTTCACTGTCAATCACCAGGTGCGCATCGATACCGGGAGACGACTGAATCTGCGCCCTCAGGTCTTCCGCCCACTGATCGGCACCAGCGACGCCGATCAGCGTCGCCTGTGCACCGATGGAGGCCACGTTGCGTGCCACGTTCGCCGCGCCGCCGGCAGAGTGTATGGAATGAGAAACGTCGAGAACCGGTATCGGTGCCTCGGGCGACACGCGGGCGACGGAGCCATAGATAAACTGGTCGAGCATGACATCGCCAAGCACCAGAATTCTGGCAGCATGGGCACGATCAAGTATCGCGATGAGTTCGTTCTGTTGCATGGTCCTACACGAAGCCGAGTTGCAGCTCTACAGCCGCGCATAGCATGTGGCCTACGGTTATGTGCATTTCCTGAATCCGCGCAGTTACCGTGGACGGAATCCGAATCAATGCGTCACAGATGGGCGGCATGTCGCCACCGCTGGCCCCGGTGAGGCCCACGGTCCTCAGGCCGAGACTACGGGCTTGGCGCAGTCCCTTCAGTATATTGGGGCTCTTGCCGGACGTTGAAATACCGATGGCGACATCGCCTTGTCGGCCCAAGGCTTCAACTTGGCGCTCGTAAAGCGCCTCGAATCCGAGATCGTTCCCGCATGCCGTGAGTGTTGACGTGTCGGTTGTCAGGGCGATGGCGGCGACTGCGCGGCGATCCTGTCTGTAGCGTACGACGAACTCTGCGGCGATGTGCTGGGCATCAGCAGCGCTTCCGCCGTTGCCGAAAAACAGCAATTTACCGCCGGTGCGCAGGCTATGGACCATGATCGCCAGGGCGGAATCAAAATCCGACCGGATGGCCGTGGCCGTCGCCTGCAGCACGGTTCGGTGCTGCTCGAGTTCGTGATGATAAAGCTCTTCGATTCGCTCATCGCCGGCGGATGGCTTCTTGTTTTCAAGCGGCATGGTGGCTTTGCTCCAGTAGGATGTTTCAGGCCTTTCAACGATAAGGGTCGTCATTCAGAAGGTAACGCTGCACGTAGTCTGCGACGCCGTGTTCCAGCGAGGTGAATGGCGCGCGATAGCCGGCCGCGCGGAGGCGGTCCATGCTTGCCTGGGTGAAATACTGGTATTTGCTCTGCAAATCGGCAGGCATGTCAATCATCTCCACCAGAGGCGGACGGCCGAGCGCGCCATACAATGCATTCGCAAGATCCAGCCAGGTTCGCGCCTGACCCGTACCCAGGTTATAGAGCCCGGAGATCTCCGGGTGCTCGAGCAGCCAAAGCATCACGTCGACACAGTCGCGCACATAAATGAAATCGCGCATCTGCCCGCCATCGGGGTAGCTGGGGCGGTAACTTCGGAACAAGCGTAGTGCGGCGCCACTGCGCACATCGGCAAAATTTCGGGCAACCACGCTGCGCATGGTTCCTTTGTGATATTCGTTCGGCCCGTAAACGTTAAAGAATTTCAGCCCTACCCATTGCGGTGGCAACTTCGAACCGCCATCCGCCAGCCGTGCGATGCGCCGGTCGACGAC
>Ga0210384_10004001_pt1 | contig 16675 bp, 13 predicted proteins | sample IncBWH2MmetaG_FD_160574 | JGI IMG/M metagenome (GOLD analysis project Ga0210384, IMG submission 160574) | Forest soil microbial communities from Barre Woods Harvard Forest LTER site, Petersham, Massachusetts, United States - Inc-BW-H-2-M | ecosystem: Environmental > Terrestrial > Soil >...
ATCGTGAATGATTTGAAGATCAACAAGTTCAGTGGACGCGTGCAGACCCGCTTTCCACCTGAGCCGAACGGTTATCTGCATATCGGACACGCCAAGGCAATTTGCCTGGATTTCGGTCTGGCGGACGAGTTCGGCGGGCATACGAATCTGCGCTTCGACGATACCAATCCTGAAAAGGAAGAGACCGAATACGTCGAATCCATCATGGAGGATGTAAAGTGGCTGGGCTTCCATTGGGACGGTCTGCACTATGCGTCGGACTATTTCGACCAGCTTTATCAGTGGGCGGTACAGCTCATCCAGGCGGGGAAAGCATACGTGGACGATCTTTCCGCGGATGAGATCCGGCGTCACCGCGGTGGTTTGACTGAGGCGGGAAAGGACAGTCCTTATCGCAATCGCTCGGTAGAAGAAAATTTGGATCTATTCGAACGCATGCGCGGGGGTAAGTTTCCCGATGGGTCGCGCACGCTGCGCGCGAAGATAGACATGGCCTCGCCCAATTTCAACATGCGCGATCCGGTGATGTATCGGATTGTTCATGCGGAGCACCATCGCACCGGGAATAAGTGGTGCATCTATCCGATGTACGACTACGCGCATGGGCAATCGGATTCGCTGGAGCAGGTCACGCATTCCATGTGCACGTTGGAATTCGAGGACCATCGCCCGCTCTACAACTGGTTTATTCAGCAGCTGGGCATATTCCCTTCGCAGCAGATCGAATTCGACCGGCTCAACCTGACGTACACGATGTTGAGCAAACGCAAGCTGCTGCAGTTGGTGAAGGACGGGCACGTAAGCGCATGGGACGATCCACGCATGCCTACGCTCTCGGGCATTCGGAGGCGCGGCTACACGCCTGAGGCCATCCGTAATTTTTGTGGCGCCATTGGAGTGTCGAAAACCAACGGCTCGATCGAGCTGGCGATGCTGGAGCATTTCGTCCGCGAAGATCTGAACAAGCGGGCCGCACGAGTGATGGCCGTTCTGCACCCGCTGAAAGTTGTGATTGATAACTATCCCGAAAATCAAGTCGAAGAGATGGATGCGGTTAATAATCCCGAGGATCCGGCGGCGGGGAGCCGTAAGGTGCCATTCTCGCGTGTGCTTTATATCGAGCGGGATGATTTTCGGGAAGAACCTCCTAAGGGATATTTCCGGCTTTCGCCGGGCCGCGAAGTGCGCCTGCGCTATGGGTACTTCGTGACGTGCACGAGCGTTGTGAAAAATGAAAAGGGTGACGTGGTGGAAGTTCATTGCTCGTATGATCCGGCAACACGGGGTGGGAACAATCCTCCAGACGGGCGTAAGGTGAAGTCCACCATCCACTGGGTGTCGGCAGCACATGCGATGGCGGCTGAGGTGCGGATTTACGAGAACCTGTTTACTTGCGAAGATCCGAATCGGGCTGAGGATTTTACCGCGAGTTTGAATCCGAAGTCGCTAGAGGTGCTGCGGAGTTGTAAGGTGGAGCCATCGCTAGCAAGCGCGGTTGCTGGCAATCGCTATCAGTTCGAGCGGCTGGGATATTTCTGCGTGGATACGGACTCGGCGCCGGGGAAACTGGTGTTCAACCGGACGGTCGCGCTCAAGGATACCTGGGCGAAAATCGAGAAGAAACCGGCTGCGGATCGCAGGGGCTAGAAGCCTTCAGTGATTTGCTGTTTTTCGTGGCGCTGAAGCGCCACGCTTCCACGGCGGTGCGGGCATGCGTACTCGCTGAACCGTCATCCACATTCTTGGCCCTGCACGCTTTGTTCGATCCCAAAGCCAACTGCGGCGGACAGGAGTGTCCGTCCCACATTTTGGTTCCTAGGGGTCTATCGGAGTGTTCCTAATTGAGAAACTTACCATTTGTTGACGATTCTTTACGTCCATTCAGCTCGCCGCCGTGTTGGAATATCTATATGAGATCTACAGGAGCGACTGCACGGGCGCTGGCCATCTGGATAACGCTTGGCCTGGTGTGTCTCAGCGTGGCCCCGCGGAGTCTGGCTTTGCTGGATCCCGCCCAAGAGGCGCAGCAGTCGGCGTCGGCTGGCACGGTGGCGAAGCCGGTCGGTACCGTCAAGGCGGTTTCCGGAAATGTGGTTACGCTGGCAACGGACGCCGGAGCGACTATCAATATCCTCATCCAAGATTCCACCCGATTGGTTCGCATTGCGCCGGGACAGAAGGACTTGAAAGATGCGGCACCCGTCCACCTACAGGATGTGCAGGTGGGTGACCGAATCCTGGCTCGAGGAACGTCCTCGGATGATGGCAAGGCGGTCGTGGCCTCCTCCGTCGTGCTGATAAAGGCGGGGGACGTGACGGCAAAGCAGGATCGCGATCGCGAGGATTGGCAGAAGCGCGGAGTGGGCGGATTGGTCAGCAAGGTGGATGCGGGCAGCGGAACCATTGTTCTTTCGGCTCCTGCGGGTAGCGAGAGCAAAGCGGTCACGGTCCATGTTTCGCAGAGCACAATCTTTCGGCGATATTCACCCGATTCGATCAAGTTCGACGATGCCAAGCCGGGGACACTCGATCAGATCAGTGCGGGCGACCAATTGCGCGCGCGGGGCCTGCGCAGTGCGGACGGGAATGAAGTGGCAGCGGAAGAAATTGTTTCTGGAGTTTTTCGGAACATTGCGGGGACCGTCGTTGCGGCGGATGCAGGCAACAACACCGTCACCGTAATGGATCTGGCTACCAAGAAGACGGTAATGCTGAGGATCGCTGGCGACTCACAATTGCGAAAACTGCCTCTTCCGGCTGCACAACGGATTGCGCTTCGGCTGCGAGGCGACGCTCCGAACGGCGCGGCTGGGAGTGGAACGCCTTTACCCCCGGCGGGCCAGAGTCCACCCAACGGCAATGCGGGAGGCGCGCGTCCAGGTGGCGCGCCCGATTTTCAGCAAATGTTGAAGCGGATGCCCGCGGTGGCGCTGGGTGATCTGCAAAAAGGAGACGCGGTCATGATTGTCGCGACTCAGGGGAGCGCCAGCACGCAGCCGACTGCGATCACACTGCTTAGCGGCGTGGAGCCAATTCTGTCAGCGTCACCAAATAGCAGTCGGGCGGCGATGCTTCTGTCTCCCTGGAACCTTGGCGGTGGGGGCGGAGACGCGGGGGCTACGCAATAGGGGAGCGAGGCCTGTGGTTACGTAAATATTTAAGCCTGTCCCTGACACCCACTTCTCGCAAAGAACGCGAGAAATGGGGCACCCGCTCCTGGAGGAATCGAAGACATGAGATTTGAACTACTGATTTTGTGTCAGGAGAATTGATGAAGTCGGCTTGGTTACGTAGTACTGCACTCATAGGTGTGATGTTCTTGTGGTTGCTGATGACCAGTTCCCTGACTGCACAAACTGGCACGGGCACGATACGGGGAAAGGTCACTGATCCGAGTGGGGCGGTAGTTCCGCAGGCGTCGGTGACGGCCAGCGGAGCCAGCGGCAAGAAGGCAACCGTGGTGAGCAACAGTCAGGGAGCGTACGAGATTACAGGCTTACCCGCTGGAACGTACACAGTCACCACGGTGGCGAAGGGTTTTGAGGTATCTACCGAGCAGAACATTGTCATCTCCGCGGGTCAGACACAGCAGTTCGACATCGGGCTGGAAATCCAGGTGCAGCCGGAAAAAGTTGAGGTGCAGGAAGAGAGCGCAACCGTCGGTGTGAGCCCGTCAGAGAATGCTAGCTCCCTCGTCATTAAGGGGAAGGACCTGGACGCACTTTCGGACGACCCCGACGAGTTGCAGCAGGAACTCACTGCTCTCGCTGGCCCGTCGGCGGGACCGAACGGCGGGCAGATTTATATTGATGGATTTACTGGAGGGCAGCTTCCGCCGAAGTCTTCGATTCGCGAGATACGCGTCAATCAGAACCCGTTTTCCGCGGAGTACGACAAACTGGGCTATGGACGGATTGAAATCTTTACCAAGCCAGGAACGGACAAGTTTCACGGGCAGCTTATGCTGGATGGGAATACTTCCGCGTTCGACGCGCTCAGCCCGTTTGCGCAGAACCAGCCCGGGTTCCATTCGGAATTGTATAGCGGCAATGTCAGTGGCCCCTTGAGTAAGAAGGCGTCGTTCTTCCTTAATGTTGAGGGCAGGCAGATTGACGACGCAAATATCGTGAATGCACTGGTGCCCATGGTGGGCGATCTCAATCCCACTGTCGCAAATTTCACGCAGGCGGTGCCCAATCCTCGGACTCGGATCAATGTCAGTCCTCGTCTGGATTTCCAGCTGACCCCTACCAACACTCTGACGGTCCGCTATCAGTTCTTCCGGAACAATGAAGATAATAACGGCGTCGGTCAGTTTTCTCTGCCCTCGCAGGCTTACAACACGGCATCGACCGAGCACACCTTGCAGATCAGCGATACCCAGGTGCTGAGTGCCAACGTCGTGAACGAAACCCGGTTTCAATACCTCCATGACCATAGTGATCAGACGGCGCTGAATCTGCAGCCAACGATCTCGGTATTGGGAGCGTTTACGGGCGGAGGGAACTCGAGCGGAAATAGTGCCGATGTTGAGAACCACTACGAGCTGCAGAATTACACATCGATCGTTCACGGGAACCATTTAATAAAGTTTGGCGGACGGCTTCGTTCGGTTACGGATTCGAACCAGTCGAATGCCGACTTCAACGGGATGTTCACGTTTTCTTCCCTGGCGGCCTATCAGACTAACCCCGCGGGTGGAACTGCTTGCCTGGCGCCATTTGTGGCCTCGTTGCCTGCGTTGCCTACGTCGAGTGAGTTGGCGGGGTGTGGCGCCAGCCAGTTCTCAATCATCACCGGGCAGCCCCGCTCTGAAGTCACACTAGTGGATGCCGGCCTCTATGGACAGGATGATTGGCGTATCCGCCCCAACATGACGTTGAGTTATGGTCTGCGTTTTGAAACCCAGAATGACATTCATGACCATGGAGACTTTGCGCCGCGAATCAGCTTTGCGTGGGGACTGGGCGGGGGCGGGAAGAAAGCTGCGCCCAAGACGGTGCTACGGGCAGGCTATGGAATCTTCTATGACCGCGTGCCTTACAACCTTGTGCTGCAGGCGGAGCGTCTAAATGGATTTACCCAACAGCAGACAATTGTTGTGGCAGACGCCGGCGCAAAAGGGCAGATATCGCCGACAATCTATCAGATTGCTTCTGGTCTAAAAGCACCATCCACCATGCAAACGGCGATCAGCGTCGAGCGGCAACTGGCAAAGAGCACGACGGTTGCGGTCACCTATATCAATTCTTACGGGGAGCACCAGCTTTTTTTGCGTAATGCCAACGCTCCGCTGCCCGGGACGTTCCCTCCCGGTGTGCGGCCATTTGGCGGCACTGACAACATTTACCAATACGACTCGGAAGGAATATTCCGGCAAAACCAGGTGATCACCAATTTTCGGACCAGCATCGGAACTAAACTCTCGCTCTTTGGTTTCTATACCCTGAACTATGCAAACAGCGATCTTGGATCCGGCGGAGGTAGCGGGGCCAGCTTTGTTACGCACCAGTACGACCCGATGGCCGACTATGGCCGGTCACAATTCGACGTCCGTCATCGCGTAGTTCTTGGCGGGTCGATTTCGATGCCGTATGCATTTCGGTTGAACCCGTTCATGATCGTAAGTTCAGGGCAGCCTTATAACATCACGGTCGGGCAGGATTTGAACGGAGATTCGATCTTCAATGATCGGCCGGCGCTGGCTTCGACGGTCACGTGCAGCACGGTGCAAATTGTTGCTGGCAACACCTGCACTCCTCTGGGAACGTTTAACGTGGCTCCGGCGGCGGGAATGGGCGTCATTCCGATTAATACCGGGACAGGCTCAACGCTGTTCTCAATGAATTTGCGGCTCAGCAAGACTTTCGGGTTTGGGAGAGAAATCACCTCAGGTGCGGGAGCGGGTGCTCCCGATGGACCGAGAGGAGGGGGCGGCGGACGTGGAGGCCCTCCCGGCGGTGGTTTGGGCGGGCGCGGATTGAGTGGAGGAGGCCCCGGCGGAATGTTCGGAGGCACGACTAGCAATCGGCGCTACAATTTGACCTTTACCGCCTCCGGACGCAATATTTTTAATCGGGTGAACCTGGCACCGCCGATTGGCAATCTCAGTTCGCCGCTGTTCGCGGAATCGAACGCGCTGGCGGGAGGGCCATACTCGTTCGGTTCGGCTACGCGAAGGATTGATTTGCAGGTTCAATTCTCGTTTTAAAATGTTTCTGTTTTCGCAATGTACGTCAAACTTCCATGGAGAAGCCGTGAGAAAAGTAAGACCGCTTTCATTGATTGGCTTAGGGGTTGTGGTGTGGATCATTCTGTTCACGGGTTGCTCGGGCAGCAACTCCACGACGGTTACGCTCGCGCCCGCTTCGGGGCAGACGCTGAGCCCGGGGCAAACCGTGACGATCACTGCTACGGTCGCCAATGATAAGAGCAATCAAGGTGTGACCTGGAGCCTGTCCGGGCCTGGTTCGTTGAGCAACAAGACGACCAGCTCCGTGGTGTACACCGCGCCGCTACCAAACGCCGTCACGGCTACGACCACTGCAACCATCACCGCAACTTCGATCGCCAGCACTACCGCGACCGCGACCGAATCTATCACGGTGAACTCGGTTTTGACTATCACAACGGCGTCGCTGACCGCAGGAACTATTGGTGTGCCGTATGACGTATTTGTCAGTGCCACGGGGGCACCCGCACCGTTCACATGGGCGGTGATTTCCGGGAGTCTGCCGCCCGGACTGACCTTCATGACGACGCCTGCCGGCATTTCGGCAGAGATAACTGGCACACCTGCAGCCCTTGGGACTTCGGCCTTCACTGTGCAGGTAACGGATACCGCGGGGAACAGCGTGACGCAGCCACTGAGCATTACCATCAATCCTCCGCCCCCGTTGTCGGTCGGGACGTTGGCATTGCCAAATGGCACGGTGGGCATTGGGTATACTGCGGCGCTGCAGGCCAAAAGCGGGGTTCCGCCCTACACCTGGAGCGTCCCACCGGGTACGCTACCGACCGGCCTTGGTCTGGCCAGCAACGGCGTGATTTCTGGGACACCAACCGCTACTGGAACCTTCCCTTTCACGGTCCAGGTGGTGGACTCATCCACACCTCCTCAGATGGCAACGGCGAATTTGAGCATCACCATCGGTTCCGGCGTTACCGACGACTTGAGACTGAACGGCAATTACGCGTTCTCGGTGCGCGGTTTTGATCCCAATGGACTATTCGTCGCAGCGGGCAGCTTTACGGCGGACGGGGGCGGGCACATTTCCGGTGGCCTCTTGGACACCAACAATACGGTGGGCGTAACGACCGGCCTGTCCTTCACCGGCACATATGGCATCGATCCGACCGGGTTGGGGACTTTGACGATCAACCTTACGGGAGGAGGAAGCCGGACGTTTGCACTCTCCATGTTAGCCAACGGGAACGCAAACATTATTGAGTTCGACGACAGCACAGGCTCCGGCACGCGCAATTCTGGGGTCGTGTTGAAACAAGACATCACTGCGTTTTCGACCGCATCTATTACTGGAAACTATGCATTCGGCTTCTTGGGGATCGACTCAGGCCAGAACCGATTTGGCATGGTGGGAGATCTTCACGCCGACGGGTCGGGGATCCTCAGCAGCGGGGTACTGGATTCGGATGACGCCATTTCCGGACCTTTCTCCAGTGTTGGGTTTACCGGAACTTACTCGGTTGCCACCAACGGTCGAGGTGTGGCGACAATTACTACGTTGCAAGGAACGACAAACTACGTCTTCTACGTGGTGGACAAGACTCAATTGCTCACGATTGAAACCGATGCGTTCGGCGGCGCCGGAGTGCCCCTGGTGAGTGGCTCGATTCTGCAACAGAGTGGGCCTTTCAACAATGGGAGTTTGAATGCTGCCAGCGTTTTCGAGGTGAGTGGGCTGGCGTCCGGACCCATAGCCGAGAGCCAGGTTGGGTTGTTCACCGGCGACGGGAGCGGAAATCTAATCCTGACCTCTGACCAGAATGCCGGGGGCACGCCGGCGTCCTTGTGCAGCGGGGTAGCCGGGACTTGCCCGCCGGGGCCAGGGACCTACAACGTTGCTGCGAACGGACGGGTGACGCTGACCGACTCAGGCTTTCAGAATTCCCAACCCGTGATGTACCTGTTGAGCGGGAACCGGGCGTTCATCATCGGCACGGACGCTGCGGTCTCGTTTGGATTCATGACTCCGCAGTTTGGCGTTTCGACGACTTCGCTTTCGGGGACATACGCGGGAGGCTCGATTGCGCCGGCTGAACCGAACGTCAGCAACGTCGTCAGTATCGCAGTCGCCGGGTCTAACAACCTGAATGTCACCAGTGACATTAGCTCGACAAGTGGACTGAGCACGACCCAGGTTTCCGGCGCGACTTCCGTTGCGGCGGACGGACGGGTGGTGGTTACGGGTGTCTTGACGGAGATTCTATACATGGTCTCCCCGGAGCAATTCTTCTCGCTCGCGAGCGATTCAACGGCGAGAGTAGATATTTTCCAGCAGTAGGTTTGGATGTGTTCCGGCCGTACAACGGTCATCCCTCGCTTTGCTCGGGATGACAGTTTTGTAGGACGCCCTAGTTGTGGACGTGGGGGCTTTGCGCGGGATTGCCTTTGGCCTTGGCTGGGGCCTTGATGACCTTCACTTCAAACGACACCGGCAATTGTTTGGGCGGGAAGCATTGCGCATTGTCGCAGGCCTGATATCTCAAGCGGCCGCGAATCTCGTATTTGCCGGGCAGCACGCTGGCCAGCGGGCGCACTTTCACATCCAAGCCGAAGTCTCCGCTATAAACGCTGAGTTTCTCATCGGGAGCGAAGGCGAAGCTCATGTCTTTGCCGGGTGGGTAAGTTGTTTTCCCCACGATAATGTCGGTCGGCACATCGAGCTTGAGCACGGTGGGAATGAGGTACTCCGCTTTCGGGGTGTTGGAGTTGATGTGAAAACCGGAGCTGACGCGGAATTGCAGTTCCACGTTACTGGCCTTGCCGCGGATTACAGTAGTGACCGGTTGCGGCGCCATAATCACCGAAGGCGCCTTTTTGACGGCGGAGTCCTGCGCAGTCAACGGGGCTGCGATCAATAGTGGAAGAAGAGCGAGTTTAAAGATTGATTTCAAGTCGAATCTGGTTTCAGTGGTCATTCAAGAAAAAAATCAACTACGGCGGACAGGAATGTCCGCCCTACACTTACTTGCCAATAATTTTTTTGACCTCGTCTTCAATCTCGCCGCGGCCTTTCAAGCCAAATGCTTTGTCTTCGATTTTGCCGTCACGATCAATATAGAACGTTTCGGGCAGAAACTGCACGCCGCCGTAGGCGTCGCCCACTGTTTCCTTGCCGATCAGGATGGGGTAGTTGACGTTCATGCTCTGAGCAAACTCGGCGATGTCCTTGGTGCTGGCGTCGTCCATGGCAATGCCCAGGAACTGCACGCCGGAAGCGGCGTACTTTTTTTGCAGATCAACAAACCACGGCATCTCGATTTTGCAAGGCGCGCACCAGGTGGCCCAGAAATTGAGCACAACGGGCTTGCCACGAAGGTCGGAGAGATGAACGGTCTTGCCGTCGAGCGATTGCAGGGAAAAGTCAGGGGCCAGGCCGCTTTTGGCCGGAGAGCTGCTAGCTGCGGACTTCAGGGTGCCACGCTTGGCCAGTTTGAGCCCGAAGACGAGCATCAACGATACGACCATGGCAATGACAATGATGACAACAGGATCACGTTTCAAAACAAACTCCAATCAGAGTGCAAAGCGATTCAGGAATGACAAGTAGTTTGAAATCAAAGTAAACCTTCCCAGTACCAGAAGTATGCCCAGAGCGATCAACAAAGCGCCGCTGGCCACTTCGATGGCGTGCATATGGGCGCGAAAGCGACTGTAAAACTTGAGGAAGCGTTCAATGCCCAATGCCGTCAGCAGAAACGGCACGGCCAATCCGAGGGAGTACACAGCCAATAAGGCGATTCCCTTATATACGGAATCCTGCTCGGCGGCAAACCCCAGAATGACGGCCAGGATGGGGCCGACGCAAGGGGTCCAGCCAAAAGCAAAAGCGAAGCCGATCAGGAATGCGCCGCCCGGCGTGCTGCCACCCTTTATGCCGTGTAAACGCTTGTCCGAGTAGAGTGCGTTGATTCGGAAGATTCCCGTCAAGTGCAATCCAAAGAGGATGATGACGACACCGGCGACTTGCGCCAGGGTGGATTTGTAACGTGCCAGCAATTGTCCGACCTCGGTCGAGATCGCGCCCAGGGTGATGAACACCACGCTGAACCCCAGAATAAAAGCGATGGAATTCAGCATCATTTTGCGAAGCAAGTGTGCTTCGTGGGACTTGAGCTCTTCGACGCCGGCCCCTGAAATCAGCGAGACGTATCCCGGTACCAAGGGCAGCACACAAGGCGAAAGGAACGAAACCAGACCGGCCGTGAACGCCGCGATGGGAAGAGGAAGATTGGTCATGAATGAGTTATTTTACCTGCCGGAAGCGCTATCGCTCCCGAATAAGTTCAATCCTTGGCGGGGCAAAATGGATTCCCTGGCTGTTGATTGGACTACGGAAGGGGTAAAAAGTCGCGTAAAGGCTTGTAAAAAACTATGTCAGGGTTAGAGCTACAAGCTGCTACCTGCCCCCTCCGCCTACTTCTGGGGGCTGACGGAGGCTGGCACCTCGGCGAGGGCTTTACGGATCAGGTCCAGCGGGACAGTGGCGGTGAGCACTGCGCGGTCTTTATTTTGCTCAATCTTGAGGCTGTCAAATAAAGCCTTGAGGTCGCGATCAGGGCCGGGGGTGGCGACGGTATTTTCAGCGCTATGAAAGATGCTGAGGAAGGCGCTAGCACGTTCAACGACTTGGCGGGCCGCGTCCTCACTTCCAGTGAAAGCCTGTGCCTTGAAGTGAACTGCCCGCAGGTAGCGCACCGAAGCCACCGTAACGGCCGGTTGGGGAAACAGGAAGGACCATCCCATGGTTCCGGTAGGCGAACCATTCGCCGGCGGCTGAATTTTGAAAATCGCCCATCCGAGGCTGGCGAAGGGTACTTCCTTATAGTATTGCCGCAGCAGGGCGGGTCCGCCGAAGGGCGACGCCAGTTTGCGGGAGCGGTCAATGATTCCGTGGATAACCTGCGGATCGTCGTGATTCGACGCTGCAACTGTGTCCACACTGAGTATGGCCACGCGCACGGTGCGCCCTTCGACAGGGACGCTGTAGATGTCAGTGGGCCCGTAATTTTCGAGCGATCTTGAAATCTGGTGCAGGTAGGTGCGCAAGCGCTCGCCGTCAATCTTTCCAACGAATACTTCAGAGAAGCGAGTCCGAGACGCATCCGCCTCGGCCCCCGGGGCATAGTGGATGGCAAAGGAGGCTTCATCGAGGTCGCGCTCGAATTGGAATCCAGTTGCCTGAATAAACTGTTCATATTCAGGGTCGTGAGGGACGGCTGGTAGTTGGCCGGCGACGTTGGCGCGACGCATCCATTGCAGGTTGACGTAAACGAAACCATCGGCGCCGGGTAACAGGCGAGCAGCTTCAGGGGGCGCATGCTTGCGCAATACAACGACAAGGGCCACAGCAGCGGCTACAGCCAGGACAGCCAGGATGATCGGGAGGCGCCGTCGTATTCGCATGTAAGAACGGCATCCAGCGAAGACGAACTCTCCTCATATGCCGGAAGCCGGGGGTTCGCACATTCTAGCACGCAAGCCTTGGAAAGCTCTCGGTCCGAACGGAGACATTCGGGCCGGAACGGTAACGGTGCTTGTGGCTTTAGTGGTGAATCAGGAGCACCGGGCGCAGTCCCACTGGCACGGTCCCATTCGAGATCGATGTCGTATTACCGAGCAAATCCTGATAAGCATTGAACGAACCGAGGCCGATAGCCTGCAGATCTACGTTTGTGGTGCTGCAGGTCCCCGCGTTGCAGGGTTGTGAGGTGTCCCAGATCGCAACGGATGCGGGACCGCTAGCAGCCGTGATGGTGCAAGTCCACTGAGTGGCGACAGATGGATTTGTGGCGCAAGGGCCGATCTTTGACGCACCTCCGTCAGTCCATTGCACGATGCGTACATAGGCATTGCCGGGCGCAGTCAGCAAATGATTGGTGGAGTTGTAGAACGCAGTCTCCAGAGCGATATCCCAGTTCCACCAGTAAAACTTGGCGACCTGCTTCCACATCTGGATCAGGTAATAGCGCGCGACGAAGGATGCTTGTTGATCGGGGTCCGTGATGCCGGTGGTGCGCGTGCCATCAGGGTTTTTCGCAGTACCCCAATAGCCTTCGGTGTCGAACAGAGGCTTGCCCTTGGCGGAGGCGGGTAGAAGTGAATTCAGGTGATCGATTTCGTCTCCTACGGCTTCGGCGACGGGACAATCGGAAGGACAGCCGCCGGTGCTGATGTAACCGTGAAAGGCGTTGATATCGGCGTAGCTTCCGCCGTTTGTTTCGCTGAGATAACGGCCAAGCCAGTCGCCAGCCTTAGATCCGTCCGTAGCTGCAGGGGTGGTGAACTTTGCGTTCGGATCCAATGCGGCGACCGTGGTCTTTAAGTCCTTTGCCATTCGGGCGAGCATGACATTGCCGGGGTGTGCCACGCCGGAGTTGACGCAATCTGCTTCTCCGTTCCACTCGCTGGGTATGTTGGGCTCATTCCAGAGCTCCCAATACTTGATGGTGCCGGGACCGACATGCTGGATCAGGGCGACGAGGAAGTCAATGAAAGTCTGGTCAGTCCCGGTGCCGTCGCAGTTCAGATCGACGGGAGGATCACAGATGCCGGGACCGTTTTGCATTTCGAAAGCGCAACAAGCATTCGGAGAAACTGAATTTTTGCCGCGAGAGGAGTCCCAACTAGGCGTGGCGTAAGCTGTAAACATGACGTCGGTATTGCCGGTTTTGGCTTTCGTCAGCCACTGATCCAACCGTGAGAAATCATAGACACCGGAATCGGTATTGATGTCGGCCCACTTCACGCTGGCACCGAGGCTGCGCCAACTGGTAAGAGGCACTCCGGTGGTGGGCCAGGGATCCTTGAGACCATTCGCGTTGATGCCAAAGAACGTTCCGGCGGGTCCGGGACTGAGCGGATAAAGGCCAGGCAAAGCGGGGTTGGTGACACTGCCGGTGTTGCCCGGATTGCAGGCCACGTTTTGATCTCCGGGTGGGGGTGGTGTCATCGCAGAACTGCCGCCGCCGCAGCGGGTAAGGGCGACAGCACATAACACCGTGACGGCGATTGCAAAGGCCGGGCCAAGCGGACTTCTGCCCCGAAGATCAAGTTGAGAGTCTCGGGTTCCGAAAAATCGCATAGTTTCCGCCACCAAAATCCAGGCCAAGGGCAAGCGAACCTCTAAGATGCAAAAAATGGAGGGGCCGCTAAGTCACTGATATGTGGTCTTGCGATTCAAACCCGAAACGGGGGAGAATGTTGCGAGCAAGTGCGTGGGGCACTGGGACTTGAGTGAAATTGTCCGGCACCCATCAGAGAATATTTGTTATGTCCAGCAACAAATCACGCGTTGGGGCGGCGATCGGTGTCGAGTGCATTGTCCCGATTCTGAGAGTCAACAGTGTTGCGGCCAGTATCCGGTACTACGTGGATGTGCTCGGCTTTAAAGTGGATTGGAGCAGCGACGAGGGGTCGAGCATTGCGTCGGTTTCGTGCGATGGCCAAGCGATCATGTTATGTCAGGGTGAACAGGGGCAACCGGGAACGTGGATATGGATCGGGGTCGAGGATATCGAACCGCTGTTTGCAAAGTACAGCGGCAAAGGTGTGAGCTTCCGCGAGCGGCCCAAGAACTACCCCTGGGCATACGAGATGAAAATCGAAGACCCAGATGGGCACGTGCTGCGGTTTGGATCGGAGCCGAAGGCAGAATAGTCGGAGCTTAGCGCTAGACTGACTTCTGCCATGCGTGAATACGTGGCAACCAGCGACCGACATGGCAGCAATATTCTTCGTAGTCCTCGCCGAACATTCTTCGTAGAGTGGGTTCTTCATACAGGCGCACAAAAAAATTGACGCTGAGCACCACAGCGGTGGCCCACGCAATCGCGGACATGTTCGCCCGGCCGAATACTACCCATATACCAATCCATCCGACGAAGAAGCCTACGTACATGGGATTCCGAACGTATCGGTAAAATCCCACGATCACTAGCCTCTGCGGCGGTGCAAGGGGCATCGGTGTTCCGCGTCCCGAATGGCCAAAGTCCCAGATGCACCTTATGGCGACCGCGAAACCAAGCACAGAGGGCACGGCGGCGAGCCATCGCCATTGCGGCGCACGCGCTATGTCCGCGCGAAAACCAAGCCAGGGCGGCAGCAGCCAGAACCACAAGGCGAAGAAGCCGGCCCCGACCAGCAATGATGCAATCGTTGTCAGCCATTGCGAAGCATGATCCGTCGATTGGACGCTCCCGATTTGTTCGTTCGACATAAACACCCCGTTATTCGGGAAGTATGCGCCGATCGATCAACACTGGCAACGCCTGGCCTTGATACCATGATGGGTTCGGATCAACTATTTGCTTGAGGCGATGCCCCTTGTTCAAGCTTGCGATTCCTGTCCTGCATGTAAGTAGCTCGGCGGTGGCTGAGGAGTTCTATTGCAACCAGCTGGGATTCCGCCGGGAGTTCGCTAATCGAAGTGAGACCAACCCCGATCCGTGTTATATGGGTGTGGTGCGCGACCGTGCGCGGCTGCATCTCTCTTCATTCTCCGGAGATGGAGTCTCGGGTGGTTGCGTGTACCTGTTGGTGGACGACGTGGACGGATTACATAAAGAACTGCTGGTGAAGAATGTGAGCATTGCTCTTCCGCCAACTGACCAGACTTGGGGCAACCGCGAGATGTACGTGCGGGACCCCGACGGGAATAGTATTCGCTTCATCCAGATAGGGAGATGAGCTAGCAATGATTCTTGAGAAGAGAATCGCAACGAACTCGCCCGGCTCGAAGGTTCGTAGTTTTTGACACACCCGCAACAACCGGCGGTTGACGTCGGTGCTTGAGCCGGGAATGTGTTCTCGCTCCTCCAACGAACCTGATCAGAATGACCGGGGAGGGAAAGTCCCTATCGATTGCAGGCCCTGGCTGTTCGGATCAGAAACCGGCGACTCCGGCGCCTCGACCACCGTGCATCCCGATTTTGTTTTACTGACCTTCACCACGCCAATGGAAGACGGCTGTCCCCACTCAGCAACGTACACCAGGCCGCCGGTTCCAGTGTTAGTCTGATTGGCCAATCCGGCCAGAAAATTTCCAAACAGCACAAAGCCGCGAAGAACCTTGGTCTCACACGATTTCCCGAACGTCCCTTTGGCTTTGTCAAAGGGGGTCGCCGTGATTGTGCCACCAATATTATTGGTCACATACAACAACGATTCATCCGGGCTAAGCAGGAGATTGGCGGAAGCATTACCGGGGCCAGCCCCCAGCTTGTAAACTTTTGTCGCGGTCAATTTACCCGAGGAAAGATCGGATACTTCGACGACGGTAGAGTTGAGTGAGGAGTTCTTTTGAAAGTCCGCAAAAATTGCGAAATGACCATCTGCCGTGATGTCCACGCTTTCAGGTTCATTTCCCGTAGCGTTACCCGTAGTTATTTGCTGGTCCCCGTTGGATACGGGCAGCCCTTTGGACACGTTGAACGATTCGACGACCCCGAAGAGATAACTTACAACCAACATGCTTCCGTGCAGAGCCATGCCGTTTAGTGCTGTACCGCCGTGCTGGCTGGGATGGGTGGTTATGTCACCAAGGAATTTCAATTTGCATCCGGGTAAAACTCTAAAGGTTGCAATAGTATTCGTGACAGTGAACGCGGCATACAGATAATGCTCGTTGGCAACGAGGCCGACGCCATGGTCTTCGCCGTTGTCCGCGTCCGAGCCGTGAAAGTGTCCGGTCACCTTCAGCGTTTTGAGGGAGATCCCCGCAATGTCCTGGGTGGTGGGGAATTCAGCGTTCGAGACATAGGCGCAATTTCCATTCTTGTCCTGTCGAATGCTGACGCGGTTCACTCCGAAATTGCCGCCGCCGACTCCCTGGTCTCCGACTTGCAGAACGGTCTTCAAAGCTAATTTACCGGTCGAAGAAATGGTGTAGACGGAGGCGGTGTTCGTATTGTTCAAAATGTCGTTGTTTGTAACGAGGTAGCGCGGGCCGCCGGACGCGGCGAGTGAACTGATTGCGCAAGACAGGACAAACAAGGTGGCGATGCTCAGCCGTGCAAAGACTTTCGAAAATTCTGTCATCACAGCCCTCCTGGAATCGGGAAGCGCGCAATATCGAGCGCGAGGCATGTTGAAGCGGCACTCGGTGGATGTCAACTATGGCGGTACGAATGCCGCTTTTTTGGAAATCAACAGACACCAATGAGGGGGATTAGGAATCGTGGTTTATGAGGGAGAGCCAATCCTTAAGGTTGACGAGATAGGCCACAGTTTTTGACCGTGGTCGCTTTGACTCACGTGTTCCGGTTGCGCCCGGGATTACCGTTATGGTACCTTTTAGAATTGTCCCGGACATGAGGAAGGGATCTGAGGGATAGATGCGCCCGAGAGGGCGCCTTCCTGATTGCTGGCGTAGCTCAGTTGGTAGAGCATCTGATTTGTAATCAGAGGGTCGGGGGTTCAAATCCTTTCGCC
>Ga0210384_10004002_pt1 | contig 16673 bp, 24 predicted proteins | sample IncBWH2MmetaG_FD_160574 | JGI IMG/M metagenome (GOLD analysis project Ga0210384, IMG submission 160574) | Forest soil microbial communities from Barre Woods Harvard Forest LTER site, Petersham, Massachusetts, United States - Inc-BW-H-2-M | ecosystem: Environmental > Terrestrial > Soil >...
ACGTCCCACGCGTACCTTGCGATGACGCGAGCCCCGCGGCGGCTTCAGATTCGATAGGGTCGGTTTCTCGGCCATCGCTAGCTCTCGATCTCGACAAGATGGTGGACTTTCGCAATCATGCCGCGAACTGCCGGCGTATCCTCGCGCTCCACCACCTGCTGCATCCGGCGGAAGCCCAGCCCGCGAATCGTTTGGCGCATGTCGCGCGGGCAGCCGATGAAGCTGCGCACCCATTTAATTCTCAGTTTCCCGGATTTTATTGCCGTAGTCATTTTTTGTAGACCGAGCAGCTAAGACGCCGCCGCTTCTTCGGCTCCCTTGCCGCGGGATTCTGCGACCTTCGCCGCATCTTTCAGGTGCAACAACGCGTCAAAGGTCGCCTTGATCACGTTGTGGGGATTGGAAGTGCCGAGCGACTTCGTCAGCACGTTCTGAATTCCCGCAACCTCCATTACCGCCCGAACCGGCCCGCCGGCAATCACGCCGGTGCCTTCCGGAGCAGGCTTCAGCAGCACCTGCCCGGAACCATAGGATCCGAGCACCTGATGCGGGATCGTTGTGCCCTTCCGGTTCAGCTTCACCATGTTCTTCTTGGCTTGCTCGATGGCCTTGCGGATGGCCATGGGCACCTCGCGCGCCTTGCCCATTCCAAATCCGGCATGGCCGTTCTGGTCGCCCACAACCACGAGCGCCGAAAAGCTGAGGTTCTTGCCGCCCTTCACCACTTTCGTGACCCGGTTGATCGATACCACCTGATCCTTCAGGTTGGCTTGGTTGGTGTCCATGAGCCGGCGAATCGAAAGCGTGTCTTTGAGCTCTTGTTTGGGCATAATGTTCAGAAATTCAGGCCCGCCTCACGGGCCGCTTCGGCAAGCGCCTGCACGCGGCCGTGATATTGGTAACCACCGCGGTCGAACACGACCTTCTCGACGCCCTGAGCACGAGCGCGCTCGGCAATCACCTTGCCCACCACTTTCGATGCCGTCACGTTGCCGCCGCTCTTGAGCTGCGCGCGAACCTCCTTGTCGAGCGAGCTTGCGGAAACAATCGTGCGCATGATCTGATCATCGATCACTTGCGCGCGAATATGTTTGCTCGACCGGTGCACGCAGAGGCGCGGACGCTCGGACGTGCCGGTGATCCTCTTGCGCATCCGCACGTGAATCCGCTGGCGGTGCGCTTCCCGCGATAGTTTCCGGACCGGTGCTGCCACGTTGGTTCTCCCTTTCCGCCTGCGTTAGGCAGCCGCCGCCTTGGCTCCTGCCTTGCCGGCCTTCTTCTTCAGCCGCTCGCCAGTGATGCGAATCCCCTTCTGCTTGTAAGGGTCGGGTGGGCGCAGGGCACGAAGGTTCGCCGAAACCTGCCCGACCTGATTCTTATCCGCCCCGGTCACGGTGATGTGCGTGTTCTTCTCGACGCTGATCTGGATGCCTTCCGGTATCGGGAACTCGATCGGATGGGAATAGCCCAGCGCCAGAACCACGTTCTTCCCCTTCACTTCGGCACGGTAGCCGACGCCCACGATGTCGAGATCCCGCTTGAATCCCTGCGTGACGCCGACGACCGCATTCGCAACGAGCGCACGAGCGAGTCCGTGCAATGCCCGATGCTCTTCGGTTTCCCGCTTCGCGATCAGCGTACCGTCCTTCTGCTCGAACCGGATACCTCGCGGCAGCGGCACCGTCATCTTGCCCTTCGGGCCCTGCACGTCGACGGCGTCCTGCTTGATCTCTATCTTCACGCCCGAGGGGACCGGGATCAGTTTGTTCCCAATTCGCGACATGGTTCTATGGCTACCTCGCTCCTAGAATGACCCTGTTACCAAACTTCGCACAGCAACTCTCCGCCAACACCTTGTTTTCGCGCCGACTGGCCGGTCATCAACCCGCGCGGCGTGGAAAGAATGGAAATCCCCATTCCACCCACTACCTGGCGAATGCCTGCGTTCCCCACATATCGCCTCGAGCCGGGTCTCGAAATGCGCTTGAGGTCGGTGATGACGCTCCTGCGGTCTGAGGAGTATCGTAAAAAAATGCGCAACGTCTTCTTGCCCTTTTCTTCCACGACTTTGAAATTCGCCAGATAGCCTTCGTCCTTGAGGATCCGCGCAATTTCCACCTTCAGCCTCGAAGACGGCAGGTCTACCCGCGGGTGCTTCGCGCGCGCGGCGTTTCGAAGCCGTGTGAGCAAATCGGCAATAGGATCGGTCGTCATTCTCTCTCTTCCTTACCAGCTGGCCTTCACCACGCCGGGGATTTCTCCCTTGAGCGCGAGGCCCCGGAAACAGATGCGGCACATTTCAAACTTGCGCAAAAAACCCCGCGGGCGGCCGCAGATCCGGCAGCGGTTGCGATTCCGGATCTTGTATTTCAGCTTGCGCCGCAGCTTCGCGAATTGACTGGTTCGAGCCATGCTCTATCGCTCTCCTCACACCCGGAACGGTACGCCGAGCAACTTCAGCAGTTCCCGCCCTTCTTCGTCGGTTTGGGCTGTGGTCGTAATCGTGACGTTCATGCCCTTGATTTTGTCTACCCTGGTGTAATCGATCTCCGGGAACACGAGCTGGTCCTTGATGCCCAGGGTGTAATTCCCGCGGCCGTCGAACGAATTGGGCGCGAGACCCTTAAAATCGCGCACGCGCGGCAAAACAATCGCCGAGAGCCGGTCGAGGAATTCATACATACGCTCGCCTCGCAGCGTGACCATGCACCCGATCGGCATGCCCTTGCGGATTTTGAAATTCGCGATCGATTTCTTCGCGCGCGTGATCACCGGCCTCTGTCCCGCGATCAGCCCGAGCTCCTGAGCCGCCGTGTCCAGCAGCTTCACGTTCTGGCTCGCTTCCCCCAGCCCGATATTGACCGTCACCTTCTTGACCCGCGGCACCGCCATCGTGTTCTTGTAGCCAAAACGCTTTGCGAGCGCGGGGATGGCCTCTTTGCGGTACTTTTCATGCAGCCGAGTGATCATGATGTTCCCTAGTCTTCCCCAGCCCCTCGTCTAGCGTTTCTTGCGTCCTCGCCCGCCTTGCGGTTCTCTTTTAATTCTCAAACGTCGTGTTGCAGCGCCGGCAGGTGCGCACCTTCGTGCCGTCCGGCAGGCTCGTATGCCCGGCGCGCGTGTGCTTGCCGCACCCTGGACAGACCAGCATCACGTTAGAGACGTGCATCGGGCCTTCCTTTTCTAAGATTCCGCCCCGGATATTTCTTGACGGGTTCGGCCGCGTGTGCTTCTTGATAATGTTCGCATGCTCGACCGTGATCATGTTCTTGGCCGGATCGACCGAGAGTACCTTCCCGGTCTTGCCCTTCGACCGGCCCGACATTACTCTGACCATGTCACCGCGACGTATCCTGAGCGGGGCCGGTGCTTCTTTTGTCCCTCTCATCGCTACCACACTTCCGGAGCCAGCGAGATGATCTTGGTGAATTTCTTGTCTCGCAGCTCCCGCGCGACTGGCCCGAAGACCCGCGTACCGACCGGCTCGTTCGCATCGTTAATCAGCACCGCCGCGTTATCGTCAAACCGGATGTAGGTGCCATCCTTCCTGCGGTGTTCTTTCCGGGTGCGCACGACCACGGCGCGCACCACCTTGCCCTTCTTGACCTGGCTGTCCGGCGTCGCTTCTTTCACCGCCGCCGTGATGACGTCGCCGAGCCCGGCTACAAGCCCGGTGTCTCCACCGACGGGAAGGATGCATGTCAACTGACGCGCGCCGGAATTGTCGGCCACCGTCAACCATGTCCGCATCTGAACCATTGTCGAGCTCCCTTACACGCTTCGGGCTCAGGCCACGCGCGTCGAACGCGTGAGAACTTGCTTGAGCCGCCACCGCTTCAGCTTCGAAAGCGGCCGGGTCGATACGATCCGCACTATGTCGCCCACTCGCGCTTCACCTGATTCGTCATGCGCGTAGTACTTTTTCCCGAAGCGCACGACTCGGTGATAGAGTGGATGCTGCGTTGCCCGCGTGACCTTCACCACGATGGTCTTCTGCATTTTCGCCGAGGTCACTACACCCACCAGCTCCTGGCGTGCTCCGCGTTCCTGAGCGCCCCCTTGGACGCTTGCTGTTTCGTTCGCCATCAGGCCTTCCTCAATTCGTTCTCGCGCAGTAGAGTTTTCACTCGCGCGAAATCCCGCTTCACCTCCCGCAGCCTCTTGAGGCCCTCGGCCTGGCCGGTCGAGAGCTGGAAGCGCAGGCGAAAAATCTGCTCAGCCAAGTCGCGCTCCTGGATTTCGAGCTCGTTCTTGTTCATTTCGCGGTACTTTTCAACGCGCCTCGCCATCAGAGTTCCCCTGCTCGGGTAACGAACTTCGTCGCAATGGGAAGCTTGTTCGCCGCGAGCTCCATTGCTTCGGTTGCCGCCGCCAAGTCCACGCCCGACATCTCAAACATGATCCGGCCGGGCTTGACCACCGCCACCCAGCGCTCCGGCGGGCCTTTGCCCTTGCCCATACGAGTTTCGGCCGGCTTCTTCGTAAACGGCTTGTCCGGGAAAACACGGATCCACAGCTTCCCGCCGCGCTTAATGAATCGCGTGATCGCCACGCGCGCGGCTTCGATCTGTCGGTCCGTGATCCATGCTGGCTCCATCGCCTTCAACCCGTAGTCGCCAAACGCCAGCGCGCCGCCGCGCCACGCCTTTCCGGTTCGCCGCCCGCGCTGCTGCTTGCGGTACTTAACCTTCTTGGGCATCAACATGGCAATCGCTACCTATTCCTTTAAACCTTCGGTTCCAAGCCCGGCTTCCCGCGCGCCGGAATTTTTTCGCCTTGGTAAATCCAGCACTTCACGCCGATGATGCCGTAAGTCGTTTGGGCCTCAGCGGTCCCATAGTCGATATCCGCGCGCAGCGTCTGCAGCGGCAGCCGGCCCTGCAGGTACCATTCCTTGCGCGCGATTTCCGCGCCGTTCAGCCGACCGCCCACACGGACCTTGATTCCCTTACAGCCGAAGCGAAGCGCCGAGTCGACGGCCTTGCGCATCGCGCGGCGAAACGCGACGCGTTTTTCGAGCTGCAGGGCAATCGATTCCGCCACGAGCTTAGCTGCGAGTTCTGGCCGGTGCACTTCCTGAATATCAATGTGGACTTCCCGCTTTGTGCGCTTCTGCACTTCGCTCTTCAGTTTGTCGATTTCCGAGCCCTTCCGTCCGATAATGATCCCGGGGCGCGCGGTGTAGATTCGCACCACGAGCTTGTTTGCGGCGCGCTCGATGTCGATCGAGTCGATGCCGGCCGAGCGGAGCCGCTCTCTCAGCTGAGTCCGCAGGTTGACGTCTTCATGCAGCAGGTCGGCGTAGTCTTTCTTGGCAAACCAGCGGGACTTCCAACCCTTGTTGTAGCCCAGCCGAAAACCATACGGATGTGTTTTCTGCCCCAAGCGAGCCTCCTACTTCTTTTTCTGCGCTTCTTTCGCGCGCTTCTCCAGCGCCTTGCGTGCCTTCCGCACGGCGCCCTTCACTCCCTTCGATGCTTCTGCTTCGGCTACTGCAGCCGCCACGCGATCTGCCGCGGCGCGGTGATGCTCCGCCACTCCCACGATGATATGGCTCGTGCGCTTCTGATACCGGAAGCCCCGGCCCATGGGCGCCGGACGCATGCGCTTCCACCGCGGACCCTCGTTCACGGCGCAGTGCGTCACGTAGAGCGCATCCACATCGAGCGACTCTCCGGAATCATCAGCCTTCCGCTCGGCATTGGCGATGGCGCTGCGCAGGGTTTTTTCTACTTCCTTGGCCACACGCTTTTTCGTAAAGCGCAGAGTCTGTAAAGCGTCCTCCGCGCGTCGGCCGCGGATCAAGTCCACTACCAGCCGCGCCTTCTGCGGCGAAACGCGCACGAATCGCGCCTTCGCCACGCCTTCGATCTGCCCCGGAGCTTGGGTTGCCGCCGCCATGATCGATTCCTTTTGCCTACGCCTTTGGTGGAGCCGTCGCACTGCCGCCCGTCGCCGAGGCGGGAGCCGCACCGCCAGCGGGAGCCACACCGGCCGCCCTCTCGAGCGCGGCCTTGACAGCATGGCCCTTAAAGGATCGCGTCGGAGCGAACTCCCCGAGTTTGTGGCCCACCATCTGCTCGGTGATGTACACCGGGATGAATTTTCTGCCGTTGTGCACGGCAATCGTGTGGCCCACCATCTCGGGCAGAATCGTCGAGCGACGCGACCAGGTCTTCACGACTTTCTTTTCGTTCCGCGCATTGAGCGCTTCCACCTTGACGCGCAGGTGGTCGTCGATAAACGGACCCTTCTTGAGCGAGCGCGGCATCGATCTGCTACTCCTCCAGGCGGCGCAGTTTCACCCACTGCGCACGGCGGAGCTTTCGGAATCCTCGTACCGGACCCGAAACGCGGTGCGAAAGCGGGCAAAAGGGACAGACGAAGCGCGTCCCTTGCGCATTCGGAATTTTTTCGACAATCACGGCCCAACCTGACCGGCACAGACGAAACATGACTTGCGGCGGAGGCGCGAGCTTCGAGATGTTCTTTACCACGGGCTTCGCTGCACGCCGCGAGGCTGTTTTCCGCGCCCGCGTCGCTCGCCGTGGTGCACGTCGAGACATTCGTATAGCTGTCATAGAGGTCTTCTCGATTCCCCGCCGCGCCGGGTCATATTTTTATTGCTATTCCAAACTCACGGCTTGCGCCGTTCGACAATCATCCGGTCGCTCGGACGCTTCTTCCGCGTCTTCGCGCCGAGAGTTGGGAAACCCCACGGAGTCTGCGGGTGGTTGCCCTTCACGCGGCCCTCACCGCCGCCGTGAGGGTGATCGACCGGGTTCATGGCCACACCGCGCACCGTAGGCCGCTTGCCATGCCACCGCGTACGACCCGCTTTCCCGTATGTGACATTCTCGTGGTCCAGGTTCCCGAGCTGGCCGATCGTGGCAATGCAATCGACGCTGAACTTCCGGACCTCTCCCGAAGGCAGCTTCACGAGCGCAATCTCGCCTTCCTTGCTCAAGAGCTGCGCTGCTCCGCCGGCCGCGCGAACCACTTGTCCGCCCTTGCCGGGGAAAAGCTCGAGGTTGTGCACCATCGTACCGGGAGGGATGTGCCGGAACCGCAACGCATTCCCGGGGAGGATGTCCGCACCCTCACCGTTCTGCACGGTCATGCCGACTTCGAGCCCCACGGGCTGCAGGATGTACCGTTTCTCTCCGTCCGCGTAGTGCAGCAATGCAATCCGCGCCGAGCGATTCGGATCGTATTCGATGGCGGCCACCTTCGCCGGGATTCCGAGTTTGTCGCGCCGGAAATCGATCGCTCGATATCGCCGCGCGTGCCCGCCGCCACGGTGCCAAGAGGTGATCTCGCCATGGGCGTTGCGTCCACCGGTTCGTTTCTTCGATTCGGTCAGCGATTTTTCCGGCGATTCCTTGGTGATTTCGCTCTTGTCGAGCATGGTCAGAAACCGCCGTGACGGTGTATACGGTTTAAATGTTTTCAGTGCCATCGTTGCCTCGGGCCTTCAAAGGGCGTCGTCGCCCCTCGACCTGTCGAAATTACAAGTTCTCCGCGTACTCGATCATTTTTTCGCCGGTAGCCAGCTTCACATACGCTTTCTTCCAGTCGCTCCGGAAGCCTTCGGCACGCCCGCGGCGGCGAAATTTTCCGTGATAAATCGCCGTACGCACGCGGTCTACCTTCACTTTAAAAATTCGTTCGACCGCTTCCTTGATTTCCGTTTTCGTGGCGTCCCGGACGACCTCGAACACGACCGTATGTTGCGTCTCCTTCACCCCGAGTCCCTTTTCTGTGATGATCGGACGCCGGATCACTTGATAAAGCCTCGTCGCCATGAACTATTTCCTTTTCGCCTTGGGCTTGACCTTTGGCTGGTCTTTCCTGCTGGCCGCAGCCTTTTCCGGTTTTCGCGCCGCAGGCTTCTTGGCAGTCTTGGGCGCTGCATCGGGCCTTGCCGATGCTTTCGCGGGCGCGGGCTTCTCCTCGCCCTGCTCCGTTGATGTCCCCTTCAGCGGAGCCACCTGGGCCGACTGGGGGTGCACGGGCGACTCGCCGCTTTTCTCCGCAGAAAGAGCTCGGCTCAATCTCATGGCCGCCTCGCGAGAGAGCATCAGATGGTCGTGCCGTAGCAGGTCGTAGGGCTCCAGTTCGGTTGAAGGCACCAGCGTCACGCCATCCAGGTTGCGGCTCGCGCGTTCCAGGTTCACGTTCGCACCGTTTTCCACCAGCAATATCGTACGCGTTTCGCTCTCGAGCTTGCCGAGTGATTGGCGAAACGCCTTCGTCTTGTGCGATTCGAGTACCCAGCCTTCGACAACGGTCAATTTCTGCTGGGCCAATTTTTCCGAAAGCGCCGAGCGCAGCGCACCGACGATCATTTTTTTCGGAAGCGCGTACGCATAGCTGCGCGGCACTGGACCATGCACCGTACCGCCGTGGCGCCAGAGCGGTGAACGAATCGAACCGACTCGCGCGCGCCCCGTCCCCTTCTGTTTCCAGAGCTTCCGGCCGGAGCCGCTGACCTCGCTTTTGTCTTTCGTCTTGTGTGTTCCGGCGCGCTCGGCTGCCAGGTGATGCCGCACGGTCTCGTGGAGCAGGTGTGAGTTCACTCTCGCCCCGAAAACGTCATCGGCGAGTTCGATCTGTCCGACCGTCACGCCTTCGAGATTTTTAACGTCCAGAACGGGCATAGTCGTCTCTCGTCGTTTCTCTTAGCGGGCTAGCTTGGCCTTGCGAATAAAAATATATCTCCCGGAAGGGCCGGGCACGGCGCCGCGCACGAGCAGCAAGTTCTCCTCGGCGTCGATTCTCACGACTCGCAAATTCTTTGACGTCTTGCGCTCATTTCCCATGTGCCCTGGAAAATGCTGGCCCTTCCAAACGCGCGAAGGGAACGAGCTCGCGCCTATGCCGCCGGGCGCGCGGTGAAACATCGACCCGTGGGTCGCGTCGCCTCCGCGGTAGTGCCAGCGCTTGACGCCACCCTGAAATCCCTTGCCTTTGCTCACACCGGTGACGTCCACATACTCGCCCACCTGGAAGCCATCGACCAAGACGCGGTCCCCGGGCTTGGTCTCATCGTTTGAATCCTCGATCCGCACTTCCCCTACGTACCGCATGGGGGCGACGCCTGCCTTTTTGAAATGTCCCGTCATCGCCTTGGTCACTCGCCCTGGCTTGATGAACTCGACAAGCCCGAGTTGCACGGCATCGTAGCCGTCTTTGTCCTTCGTGCGCCGCTGCGTCACCACGCACGGCCCCGCCTGCAGCACGGTGCAGGGCAACGCCGTGCCGTCTGGAGCGAAGACTTGCGTCATCCCCAGCTTAATTCCGAGTATGCCGTTGACTCCCATTTGCGATCGCTCTACCCCCGGCTACTTTCCCGTATGCTCTCTACCAAAAGCCTTGATCTCCACGTCGACTCCCGGCGGCAGATCCAGCTTCATCAGGGCGTCGACGGTATCAGGTGTCGGCTCAAGAATGTCGATCAGCCGCTTGTGCGTGCGCATCTCGAACTGCTCCCGCGATTTCTTATCCACGTGCGGCGAACGCAGGACCGTCCAGCGGTTGATAACCGTGGGCAGCGGGATCGGCCCAGCCACATCGGCGCCGGTCCGCTTCGCCGTGTCGACAATTTCCTTGGTCGATTGGTCAAGAATGCGGTGATCGTACGCTTTCAAGCGAATCCGAATTTTTTCTCCGTTAGGCATAGGCTACTCGACAATTTCTGCGACGGCGCCGGCCCCTACCGTGTGGCCGCCTTCGCGAATCGCAAAGCGCAGCCCCTTCTCCAGCGCCACCGGCGTGATCAAACTGATCTCCATCGAAACGTTGTCTCCCGGCATCACCATCTCCACTCCCTGCGGCAGCTTGACGTCTCCGGTCACATCGGTCGTGCGGAAGTAGAACTGCGGCCGGTAGCCGGTGAAAAACGGCGTGTGCCGCCCCCCTTCTTCCTTGGTCAGCACGTACGCTTCCGCCTTGAATTTCGTGTGCGGCGTGATCGAACCCGGCTTGCACAGTACCTGGCCGCGCTCGACTTCGTCCTTCTCCGTGCCGCGCAACAACAGCCCCACATTGTCACCCGCAATCCCTTCATCGAGCAGCTTGCGGAACATCTCGACACCCGTCACGGTCTTCTTCATCGTCGGCCGAAAGCCAACAATCTCGACTTCCTCCCCCACTTTTACCTTCCCGCGCTCGATTCGTCCCGTTACCACCGTGCCCCGCCCGGAGATCGAAAATATATCTTCAATCGGCATCGCAAACGGCTTGTCCACATCCCGCTGCGGCAGCGGCACGCTCTTGTCGACCGACTCCATCAGCTCGAGCACCGACTTCTCCCACTTCTGATCGCCTTCAAGCGCCTTGAGCGCCGAGCCGCGAACCACCGGCAGGGCGTCGCCCGGAAATTGATACGTCTTGAGCAGCTCCCGTACTTCCAGCTCCACCAGCTCCAGCAGCTCCGGATCTTCCACCATGTCGCACTTGTTCAGAAACACCACGATGTAGGGCACCCCCACCTGCCGCGCCAGCAGAATGTGCTCCCGCGTCTGCGGCATCGGACCGTCGGTCGCCGCCACCACCAGAATCGCCCCGTCCATCTGGGCTGCCCCCGTGATCATGTTCTTCACGTAGTCGGCGTGCCCCGGCCAATCGATGTGCGCGTAGTGCCGGTTCGCCGTCTCGTACTCGACGTGCGACACCGCAATCGTGATCCCCCGTTCCCGCTCCTCGGGCGCGTTATCAATGGAGTCGAAGGCCCGGAACGTCACCTTGGGGTTGTGCTTCGAGAGCACCTTGGTGATCGCCGCCGTCAGCGTCGTCTTCCCGTGGTCGATGTGCCCAATGGTCCCCACGTTCACGTGCGGCTTACTCCTCTCAAATTTCTCCTTCGCCATGGCTGTCGGCTCCTCCGCGTCAGCGTACCGTAGCGATTCCCTGGATCAAGATCTCACTGTCCGGCCGGTGGCTCGCGCAATCACTTCCTCAGATACGTTTCCCGGTGCCTGTTCGTAATGCGAAAAATGCATGGTAAAGCTTCCCCGTCCCTGGGTCCGGCTGCGAATTTCAGTCGCGTAACCAAACATCTCGGCGAGCGGAACGAGAACGTTGATAATATCGGCGCCGCCGCGCGATTCTCTGCCTTGCAGCTGGCCACGGCGCGAGTTCAGGTCGGAAATGACGGGACCCATATATTCCTCAGGCACCACCACTTCGACGCGCATGATTGGCTCGAGCAGTTTTGGGTTGGCTCTCCTGCAAGCGTCCTTAAAGGCCATCGACCCTGCGATCTTGAACGCCATTTCCGAGCTGTCCACATCATGATAGCTGCCATCTTCGAGCACGACAGCGCAGTCCACCATCTCGTAGCCCGCGAGGATGCCTGTTTCCATCGCTTCGCGCACGCCGTCTTCGATCGGCGAGATGAATTCCTTCGGAATGGCTCCTCCGATAATCTTGTCGATGAAAAGCAAGCGGTGTTCCTTATCGAAGCGCCACTTACCGCCTCTGCCGGCGATTTTCTTGGTTAGCTCGTCGATTTCATCGGTAGACATTTCGTGCATGTCCTCGTGGGCTGCACTCGGCAGCGGATGCACGGATAGCTTCGCGTGGCCGTATTGGCCTCGGCCGCCGGTCTGGCGGATATATTTTCCTTCGCCTTCGGCGACCTTCAGAATCGTTTCGCGGTACGCCACCTGTGGCCGGCCGACGTTCGCCTGGACGCTGAACTCGCGCATCATCCGATCGACGATGATCTCCAGGTGCAGCTCGCCCATACCCGAAATCAGGGTCTGGTTCGTCTCCCGGTCGGTGTGAACCCGAAACGTCGGGTCTTCCTGAGCCAATTTTCCGAGAGCAATGCCCATTTTTTCCTGGTCGGCTTTTGTCTTGGGTTCGATTGCTACGGAAATAACCGGGGCGGGAAAATCGATGTTTTCGAGGACGATCGGTTTCTCTTCGCTACAGAGCGTGTCGCCCGTCGTCACATTCTTCAGGCCGACGCAGGCGGCGATGTCGCCCGCTTCGATCGATTCGATTTCCTCGCGCTTGTTCGCATGCATTCGGAGCAGACGTCCCACGCGCTCGCGCGTTTTCCTGGTCGAGTTGTAAATCGGGTTGCCCGTCTTCAGGACCCCAGAGTACACGCGGATGTAGGTGAGGTGCCCGACGTGCGGATCGGTCATGATCTTAAATGCCAGCGCCGCAAAGGGCTGATCATCGGACGCGCGCCGGAGTTCCGGCTCGGCCCCATCGATCGTCGTGCCCTCGACTGGCGGGACATCCATCGGAGACGGCAGATAATCCACTACCGCGTCGAGAAGCGGCTGAATGCCCTTGTTTTTGAACGCGGCACCGGCTACCACAGGAACCAGCTTCAGAGCAATAGTCGACCGGCGAAGTGAAGCGCGCAATTCCGCGGGTTCGAGCTTATGCTGCTCGAGATACTTAGTCAGGATGGCATCGTCATGTTCAGCGATGTATTCAACAACCTTCTCGCGATGCTCTTTGTAGAATTCCGGAGTCAGCGCCGAAGTCTTCACAGCCGTCTCAACCGCCGGCCGAGACTTCAAATAAGACGCGTCCCATAGCTTTTCGAGTGGCAGAATTTCGTATTCCGCGCCGAGCGCTTCGTCCTTCCAGATAATGGCGCGCTCTTCGATGAAATCGATCACTCCGACAAAGTTGTCTTCTCTGCCGATGGGATACTGCAGGGGAACAGGGTGGGCCGAAAGCCGCTGTCGCATGGAACGAATCGAATGATCGAAGTCGGCGCCGATGCGGTCCATCTTATTAATGAACGCGATGCGCGGGACGCGGTATTTATCCGCCTGGCGCCACACCGTTTCCGACTGCGGTTGTACGCCTGCCACCGCGTCGAACACAGCGACCGCACCATCGAGAACTCGGAGTGACCTCTCGACTTCGACCGTAAAGTCTACGTGCCCCGGCGTGTCGATGATATTGATGCGAAAGGTCTTGTCGAATCGCTTCCACGAGGTCGTCGTAGCCGCGGACGTGATCGTGATGCCGCGCTCGCGCTCCTGCTCCATCCAGTCCATCGTGGCCGTGCCGTCGTGCACCTCACCGATCTTGTAAGTCACACCCGTGTAAAACAGGATGCGCTCGGTGCAGGTGGTCTTCCCCGCATCGATGTGCGCCATGATCCCGATATTTCGGGTCTGATCGAGTTGTACGTGCCGGGCCATTCTAAGAACCGATTCGTGCTACCAGCGGTAGTGCGCGAAGGCCTTGTTTGCCTCCGCCATCCGGTGCACGTCCTCCTTCTTCTTCACTGCCCCGCCGCGGCCATTCGCCGCGTCCATGATTTCTTCCGCCAGCTTGTCGGTCATCGTCTTACCTGAACGCGTGCGGGAGTACAGCACGAGCCAGTGAATCGCAAGTGACTGCCGCCGAAATGGGTTCACTTCTACTGGAACTTGATAGTTCGCGCCGCCAACGCGGCGCGTCTTTACCTCGAGCACCGGCTTACAATTCTCGACAGCCTTCTTGAACAGCTTGAAAGCGTCATCGTTCGTCTTTTTTGCGACCTGGTCCATCGCGTGGTAGAAAATCGTCTGGGCGGTCGAACGCTTACCGTCGTACATCATGCTCGAGATGAACTTCTGCACCAGATCGCTGCTGTAGATCGGATCCCCCGGAATCCTGCGGCGAAGAACCCATCCTTTACGAGGCATCGTCCCGCTCTCCTACTTTTGGGCGGCTTTGGGCCGCTTGGCGCCGTACTTCGAGCGCGCCTGCTTGCGATTCTCAACGCCAGCAGCGTCGAGAGTACCGCGAATGACATGGTAGCGAACTCCCGGCAGATCCTTCACACGTCCGCCGCGCACAAGCACGATCGAGTGTTCCTGGAGGTTGTGGCCGATGCCGGGGATGTAGGTCGTCACCTCGGCGCTGTTGGTCAGCCGCGCACGCGCAACTTTCCGCAGCGCTGAGTTTGGTTTCTTCGGCGTCTGGGTATAAACGCGGACGCAAACGCCGCGCTTCTCCGGACATCCTTCGAGCGCGGGCGATTTCGTCTTCGTCCGGATCTGCTCCCTGCCAATCCGCACCAGCTGTGAAAACGTTGGCACGCTTCCCCCTCAGAAGCTTGCGCAGAACTCTATGTCGCCATCTGATTCGGCGCACCTCAAACTAGCCCGCGCAGAAGTCTGCGGGTGTATGAACAGAAAAGGTCGCCAAACCCTAAGGAATTACCAGGTACTCCGCGCTGACGCTTCACCCCGAGGAGTGAACTGCATCGGCATACTGCGGAGAGGCTCACACGGCTTTGCGGGGCTGGCGCCCCATTCCGGCCGCTCTTCCCGACCCCGTTCCTTAGTTCTATGTTCCGGGGAAGGAAGACTTCCCTTTCACCACCAGGCCCAAAGGCCTCAAGACAACCGCGTAAGTATAGGGAAAACAATAACTCGTGTCAACTTGATTCACCTGTGGAAAATCGAAAGACCGGTAGTTTCTTGCCCAGGGCGGGGCATAGAACCGGGCCCGATCGAGTCGACGTGGTTCGTGGGTGTCCAGGGTGAGCGTTCACTTCTGTCGAGCGGAACTCATTGGAAAACCGGAGGTGGCCTGCTCGTTGGAAACGGGAATCCCGGAATCCGACCAAATTATTGAAGTTCCGATATTTAGCCGGCAGCTAAGGTGGCAGATCCTTCCTCGGCAGGGCCGAGCCGCGGGCGCCCGGTGGTTTCGAGAGAGCGCGCGGCCCGCTTCAGGGATCGATAGCCTAAGGTTCTAGTTGCTCAATTAGCTAATCCCGGGCGCTTTACCATAACCGAAATCCCGCCTAAACTGCTTCGGTCGGATATCGACCGGGAGCATGCGTGATGCACCTGTTCGCCAGCTTATTTTGCCTTCTCAGCTTGTCCACATCGGCCTCTGCACAGCAGAGCCCCCCGCCGAGGGCGGCGCGCACCCAACCGCAACACCCGGGGGATTACTCCCAAGAGCCTTTCTTGATCGAGCGATACTACACCACGGCCCGCTATGAGAACGACGGCACGGGCGAACGAGATCTCGCTGTGCGGATCCGCGTGCAAACGGAGGTGGGCGTCGAGCGGCTGGGACAGCTTGCCTTCGGCTACAGCTCGGAGAACGAACAGTTGGAGGTTCACTTCGTGCGCGTACAGAGAGCTGACGGCGCCATGGTCAGCGCCGGATCCGACGCGATCAAGGAAGTAACCACTTTGGTTGCACGCAATGCCCCCGCATACGCAGACTATAAAGAAAAGCAGATCACAGTGCCATTGTTACATCCCGGAGATACGCTCGAATACGAGATCGCTACGCGCATGGTCACCCCGTTTGCACCCGGTCAATTCTGGTTCCAGCAGAATTTTCTTGATGCCGCGATTGTTCTCGACGAACAGCTCGAACTCAACGTTCCGCTCGACCGCAAAATAACCCTCAAATCACCGGCTCATTCCTACGGCACCGAACTCGATGACGCGAAGCGGCGAACCATCTACCGCTGGAGGCATGCGAACCTGACCGTGACGCCCCATGACGATCCGGCGAGCCAGAAATCGCCGCATGCGGCTAGGGCGCCTGACGTGCAGCTCACCACATTCGCCAGCTGGCAGGACGTGGCCCGCTGGTATGCAGGGTTCGGAAAGGGTCGCGCGAATCTAACCCCGGAAATCCGCGCGAAGTCAGCAGAGCTGATCGACGGGCGGGCAAGCAAACTCGACAAGATCGAAGCGCTCTACGGTTACGTCGCGACCAACATTGACTACGTCAACGCGTCCTCGGGCCTTTTTCGCTATCAGCCGCATTCGGCGGCCGAGGTTTTCTCAGACCGATATGGTGACTCCAGGGACAAGGCCACTCTTCTTGCCGCAATGCTCGAAGCCGCGGGAATTCAGGCCAACACCGTTCTCGCTCCCACCTCCCGGCAGCTCGATGCTTCGATTCCTTCGCCCTCGCAGTTCGATCATGTGATCACGGCGGTTCCCGACGGCGATGGCCTGATCTGGATGGACGCAACCGCCGATGTCGCACCATTCCGCCTGCTCGCGTCTGGTTTGCGTGGGAAATCAGCTTTGCTCGTGCCGCCAAATGGCGAGGGCAGAATCGTCGAGACGCCGGCCGACCCACCATTCCTTTCCATCCAGCGCGTGAAAATTGAAGGCCTGGTCAGTAGCCTCGGCAAGTTGACCGCCAGAATCCATTACTCGCTCCGCGGCGACACCGAATTGGTGCTCCGTCTGGCGTTCCGCCGCACGCCGCGAACCCAATGGATGGAACTCGGCCAGACGATTCTCACTCTCGATGGCATCCACGGCGAGGTCACTTCGGTACAGCCGAGCGATCCTTTCGACACGCATGGTCCCTTCGAGATCGACATGGAATTCACCCAATCGAATTTCCTGGACTGGTCAAGCAAGAAGGCGCGAGTCGCCGTGCCGCTCGCCAGGATGGGATTGCCAGACGCGCCCGAGGGCAGTACCGAACCGATCGCGCTGGGTAGCCCACTCGACGTGTCGACGCAGGTCAAGCTGACCCTGCCCGCCAACTTTACCGCCCAGCCGCCCGTCGCAATCGCCGTAGCGCGCGATTACGCGGAATTTAAATCCAGCTATCAGTTCGAGAATCGCACGATGACGGCGGAGCGTTCGCTCAATTTTAAAATGCGTGAACTTCCCGCCTCCCGGGCTAGCGATTACCGCACCTTCACGCGC
>Ga0210384_10004004_pt1 | contig 16662 bp, 18 predicted proteins | sample IncBWH2MmetaG_FD_160574 | JGI IMG/M metagenome (GOLD analysis project Ga0210384, IMG submission 160574) | Forest soil microbial communities from Barre Woods Harvard Forest LTER site, Petersham, Massachusetts, United States - Inc-BW-H-2-M | ecosystem: Environmental > Terrestrial > Soil >...
TTGTTGTTGCTGCTTGTTCTGGTCCTGCTGTTGCTGCTGGGCATGTTGTTGTTGCTGCTTGTTCTCGTCCTGCTGTTGCTGCTGGGCATGTTGTTGTTGCTGCTTGTTCTGGTCCTGTTGCTGTTGCTGGGCGTGCTGTTGCTGCTTGTTCTGGTCCTGCTGTTGCTGCTGGGCATGTTGTTGCTGCCCCTTATTCTGGTCCTGCTGCTTACCTTTGTCTTGCTGCTGGTTTTGGTCTTGCTGCTGACCTGCGTAGATTGGAGCTGTGGTCCCGAGAAGCAGGAGCAGGATTCCCGTACTTACAAATCAGATTCGTTTCATTGGAAGACCTCCGTCACATCTTTCTTTGTCCTCAATTCTTTCTTTCAGTTCATTTGCGAATACCATTCCCTCGATTTCAGATCGATCCCGAGAAAGTCAGCGCACCCCGCCTACCAAGTAGACGATCACCACGATGAGCAGCACCGTGCCGACTATCCCCATGCCCCCGCGACTCCCCCATCTGGAATACCCGTAATAACCGCCGCCTCCGCCAAACAAAAGCACCAGAAGAATCAGAAGTAGTATCATCGAAGTTCTCCTTTCCGTTTGTGAGCCACAATTGCTTTCATATACTCCACTCCGGTCGGGCCCTGCCGATGAAGCGTCAGAGGCTCGGTCCTGAGTCCGTGCTATGACTTGTTACTCGTCCCCATGATCACCAAGAAGACCCCTCCAACCAACGCCAGCCCTCCAAGTATTGGAGGAAGGGAAATTCGTTCGTGACTTTCTGTTGTGAGGTGCACCGATCCCACATCGAGAACCTTCTTCTCACGCGTGTAATTGATGCCTTGATAGGCGAGGACCAGTGCGCCCAGAACGACTAGCAAAATGCCAATCCAAATCATCGGTTTCATTTTTGTGTTACCTCCGCTAAACAGCTTTTCGGCCTTGAACGAGATTAATGACGAAAACAACGATGGCCAACACCAACAGGATGTGGACGAACCCACCCAAGGTGTGCGAAGTAATTAGTCCCAACAGCCACAGCACGAGCAAAATCACGAAGATTGTCCAAAGCATGGCTTCCCCTTCTGAGACTCGATTAGAGCTTCTTTGTCCCGTTTCCCGTCAACCAAGATGGCCGCCTCATAACTTTCATTTCCTCTCTCGCCCACTCGGGTTCGTTCAACTCCCGACGCGGATCTTGGAGAGGTTATGGAGCAGTCCGAACACATTCAGAAGCCAGACGACCACACAGATGACCACGATCGCATTCAAGATGGACTTGATCGTTCCCTGCATTGGTATGAAGCTATTGACCAGCCAAAGCAGGACACCCACAACGACCAGAACGAGTAGAACTTGAAGTAACGGCATAACCTGTTGACCTTCTCTTCTTGGCGGGCAGGCCCTTCGGGCCTGCTCCACGGTATTGCGCCACTGGGGCCTACTTGCCGGACTTGTTACTCGGAGACTTCTTGTTGAGAGTAGAAACGAGCAATTTTGCCGACGCGGGCGCGTGGATCTTGCTATTGATTACCACGTCCTTCGCCGTGACCCCTTTTCCGTACAGTCTCTCGTTGCCGTCGTTATCGGGGCGAAGAGTCGAACCTTCCAAGGAGATTCCGGCGAACAAACCGCGCGCCCGCGAATACGACAGGATTTCCGCCCGCATAGTGACATCCGTGGAAGCTGCAGCACTGCGGCCCTTCGGTCCGGCTGCCGCAGCTAAGTCGCCGCCGAGCTTGACCTGACTGGTGAGAATCGAACTAGCCCCGCGCGGATTCATGACCAGCAAGACAAAGTCTGTCGCTTGGCCTCCCAACTGCAGGCCGAAGCTTCCGCCTTCGAGCGCCATCATGGAAGGCGCACTCCAGGGTCCGCTGAACTCCTTGCCGGAGCGGCACGTCATCACGCCGCGCCCGTAACTGCCCCCGAACCCGATCGCAAACTTCAATACTGAGGGCAGAACGATGACGCACTCCGCCTTGTCCAGAAGATCCTCGGGAATATCGTCGGGAACATTGAGGATTTCGACCATCACTTGGCCGGCATTCTTGATGCGGTTGTTTTCGTCTTTTTGGGCAAACGCAGATTGGCCGACGAAGACCATTACCGCCATTGACAAAAAGATCCTTTTCATTGACGTGCTCCTTTTGGCCTCAAGTAACATCACCAATCGCCGGGACCTTTAATCTGTCCGGCACTCCGCCTGCCCGCGCTCTCCTTCTAAGCCGCTATTTTGTCAGCGTCGGTGACGTCCGTCACATGCCTAGGTGATCCGTCCGGAACAGGACTGTTCAAAAAGAGACAGTTGGCTGATACCTGTGGTTGAGTATTCCGAATCCCACAAACATGTCGGATCGCACAGAAATTTGAATCAGGCTGTCCTGTGAGGTTCGAAATACCAAACCCTGGCATTCCGATTAATGAGGCACATTCTAATCGAGGCGTTAGTCGTGCAGCACAACGTTGAGGAGTGAATCGTCGATGTGGATCTCGCCGTTGTATCGGATGAAGCCCAGTTTCCTGAATTTGTTCATGAAAAAATTGACCCGGGACCGCGTTGTTCCAATCATCTCCGCCAGCATCTCTTGTGATACTTTGGGAAGCACCTTCTTAGGATGGCCTGGCGCGCCGTAGCGTGCGAGGAGCAGTAGAGTGCGTGCCAGCCGTTTTTCGCTGGAGTTAAAGAGCTGGTCTATCAGGTTCTCCTCTACACGGATATTTCGCGTCAGCATATAGGCGATGAACTGATCGGAGAAAGCGTGCTCATCGTGGAGCACGCGAATCATCTCATTTTTCTCAATCACCAGCACCGTGGTAGGTGCAATCGCGGTCGCAGTCGCCATGCGAACGGGCTGATTCGCCAGGCACGGTTCCCCGCAAAAATCACCTGCTCCAAGGATGCCAACGACGGCTTCTTTACCAGCCGTATTGATGACAGTTAGCTTTACACCGCCTTCTTGAATGTACATGACACTCTTCGCAGGATCGCCCTGCGAAAAGATGGTTTCCTTGGCGTGGAACTTGTCGACCCCTCTCCCCAGGCCGGCTGAGTCTAGAAATAGCTTCACGTCGAACGCAGCGATTCTCTCAGATGCCTTGGAGGGGCGAAGAGCGCCTGTGGAGACACGTTGCCGGAAGAGAGGGGGGCATCGCAGCATACTGCATGATACCATGCCCCCCCCGCTGTTCAATAGTGAACAGCGCGTGACCCACTTTGGCCTGTATTCTTAGCAGACTAACCGCCCAGGCTTTCAGGATTGCAGTCCGGTCAATCGCGGCGCAGTCGACCATCCGTGTTTGGCGTCACTTTTTCCGGTGATAGGTATCACAGCCGCATATCACCGGTGGACTCATCATAGGTGTGTTGAGGAAGAATCTATATGGCAGCCGCACCCAGTCACGTCGAACCTGTTCCGATACGGCCGAGCATCGTTACCACACCACATCCACCTAAAAGATTTCGATTGAAGTGGGTCAAATGGGGAGCTGCAGCCGGGCTAGCTCTGGCACTGATTGCGGGCGGCTTGCTTTGGCGGGCACATCTACAAAACACGATCACCTACGAAACTGTCCCGGTCGAGCGCGGCCTTATACAGGCAAGAATCACTGCGACTGGCAATCTCAATGCTGTAGTTGATGTGCTCGTCAGCAGTCAGGTTTCCGGGAATATTAAGGCTCTTTATGCGAATTGGAACAGCAAAGTCAAAAAAGGGGAGCTTGTCGCCCTGATAGACCCCGAGATCTTTCAAGCACAAGTGGATCAGGCCAAGGCGACGTTTCGCTCCGCACATTCGGCCACGATCACCGCGCAAGCACAGATCGAGAAAGCTAAGTCAGACTTGAGTTCGGCGACCGCGAGCGAAAAGAATGCCGAGGCGATCCTGGTCAAGGATCAGGCCAACGCTACAAATGCAAAGGCGCAGTTCTCCAGGGTCCAGTCTCTGGTCACCGAAGGAGTCATGGACCGCCAGGATCTAGATTCAGCGAAGGCAGGAACTGATTCCTTACAGGCCCAGACAGCAGCAGACCAGGCGCAGATCGATGCCGCGAAACAAAATATTCTGTCAGCGCAAGCGTCCGTTGCGGTCACGCAGAGCCAGCTCGCGACTGCGCAGGCACAGGAGCGCGAGACGCAGGCAGCACTTCAACAGGCACAGATCAATCTTGATCATACGAAAATTATGGCTCCAGTCGATGGCACGGTCATTGCGCGCCGCATGGATGTGGGGCAAACCGTGGCGTCAACGCTCAACCCGCCGGTAATTTTTGAGATCGCACAAGATCTAACCAAGATGCAGGTCGACACGAATGTGGACGAATCGGACGTAGGTAACGTTGCCAAAGGTCAGCAGGCTACGTTCCTCGTAGATTCTTATCCGGGCACAACTTTCCAGGGAGTGGTCGCCGACGTTCGGAAGGCTCCCATTAACACTCAGAACGTGGTCACCTATGATGTGGTCATTACAGTGGATAACTCCGACCTCAGACTGTTCCCTGGAATGACAGCTAACGTCACGGTCTTGGGCGCGAAGCTGGATGATGCGCTGAACGTTCCGAATTCTGTCCTGCGGTTCCGGCCCTCTGCGGCCGTGTTGAAGCAGACCGGCTTGCCGGCGGTACAACCAGATAAACAACAGGTTTACGTTCTTGCAGCAGAAAAAGTCACCGCCGTGCCGGTCAAGTTCGGGATCTCAGACGGCAGGTATACGGCTGTCATTTCGAGCCAACTCCAAGCCGGCGCACAGGTCATCGTCAGGGCGACGATGAGCGGGAGTGCGACCACTAGTTCTTCGACAACTTCGGCGCCCACCGCTCCCAGGATGTGAGGAGCACGATGCCAGCACTCATTGAGACCGATGATCTCACCAAGACCTACACGCTTGGCGAAGTGACTGTAAATGCTTTACAAGGTATCACTCTAAAAATTGATAAGGGTTCGTTCGTTGCCATCATGGGAGCATCGGGTTCAGGCAAGTCGACGCTCATGAATCTTCTTGGATGCCTGGACCGGCCAACCTCAGGACGGTATCTACTGGATGGAGTCGCGGTGGAAGGACTCGATCGCGATCAACTCGCCGAGATACGGAACCAGAAGATCGGCTTCGTGTTCCAGAATTTCAATCTCCTCCAGCGCGTGAGTGCCATGGAGAACGTGCAGCTACCATTGTTGTATTCAGCAGGTCCGGAAATAAATGCAGACGAGCGCGCCACGCAGGTGCTAGCCCTGGTCGGTCTGGCGGGCAGAGAGCACAGCTTGCCAACTCAACTCTCCGGGGGGCAGCAGCAAAGGATAGCGATTGCACGAGCACTAATCAACAATCCTGAAATTCTTCTCGCCGATGAGCCCACCGGTCAACTCGATTCGCGTACCAGTGCTGAAATTATGGTGATTTTTCAGCAGCTCAATCGGACTCACGGCATCACCATCGTCGTGGTAACGCATTCTGATGAAGTGGCTACATACGCGGGCAGAGTAATTACATTCCGGGATGGTCGGATAGTCAGTGACAGCGATAATCAGACTTCTCGTGCAGACACAGCGGAAGTTTCGCACTCTGATGTACCCGTTGGGGTGTCGCCATGAAACACCTGGCCGCATCGATGCGCATCGCACTGCGATCGTTGCAGGTAAATAAGCTCCGCTCCGCACTCACCATGCTGGGAATCGTGATAGGAGTCGCTGCGGTGATCGCCACAGCAGCGATTGGTTCCGGGGCAACACAACGCATTCAGCAGCAGATCGCGAGCATCGGCAGTAACACAATCATCGTTCTCCCAGGAAGTCTGACGAGTTCCGGCATGAGAATGGGGACCGGGAACGCCTTGACGTTGTCAGAATCCGACGCACGTGAACTTGCCGCTCAATGTCCCGACATCGCGCTTGCCGTGCCCATGGTGCGAGGCGGGGCACAAATTGTTTACGAGAACAATAACTGGGCGACGATCGTTTACGGCACTACTCCTGGATTCCTAGCGGTGCGTGATCTGTCCGTTGCCGAGGGTGCCCCCTTCTCCCAGCAAGATGTGGATTCAGCCAACAAGGTCGCCTTGCTGGGCAAGACTGTAATCATCAATCTGTTCGGTGAGATCGATCCAGTCGGCCAGTCCATTCGCATCAAGAATGTTCCCTTCACTGTGGTTGGCGTCCTCGAACCGAAAGGTCAGTCGCCGACAGGACAGGATCAAGACGACGTCATCCTGCTCCCGATCTCCACTGCGAAACGCAAGGTCATCGGGATCAAATCGGCCAATGCCGACGCGGTTGATTCGATTACGATGCAGGCGAAAAGCAGTAATCAGATCCAGGCAGCGCAGGACGAAACCAGAGCCCTTCTCCGGCAGCGCCATCATCTAGTGTCATCCGAAGATGACGACTTCTCCATCCGCAACATGGAAGAAATCTTCGCCGCGCAAGAAGCGTCGTCGCACATCATGTCCGTTATGCTTGCGGCGGTGGCTTCGGTTTCTCTGATTGTCGGCGGCATCGGGATCATGAACATCATGCTGGTTTCAGTTCGGGAGCGGACAAGAGAGATTGGACTGCGGCAGGCGGTTGGAGCGAAAACTCGCGACATTCTTACTCAGTTTCTAGTCGAAGCGGTGGCACTATCGATTGCTGGAGGATTCGCCGGGATCATACTTGGGATCGCTGCATCGGAAATTATCTCCCGCTTGGCAGGCTGGAACACAGTGGTCAGCATAGGCGCCGTGGGGCTTGCGGTCTTCTTCTCCGCCTTGGTCGGGATCAGTTTTGGATATTATCCTGCCCGGAAAGCTGCATATCTCGACCCCATTGAAGCTCTGCGTTCTGAGTAGGGGCCGTATCGAAGCTCCACTCTCGCGTCTAGTCCTGTTACATCGAATAGATTGTGACGATGACCCAAGGCGGCAAATCCAGACTCAGTGAGATTCATGAGACCGGCGCTGACTGCTACTGGTGCAGCAGGACTTTTTTGAGGGAAGTGTGGACTTCGATTCGGCCGTTGTAGTCAATGAATCCACGCTTCCTGAACCGATTCATGAACAGATTAACCCGCGGGCGCGTGGTACCGACCATTTCCGCCAGAACTTGGTGACTTAGGTTGGGAATCTCGACAGCCGCTGGGCCCTTCTTATCCAAGTGCGCTAGCCGCAGAAGCACGCGCGCCAGACGTTGCTCGGCAGAAGAAGTAAGTAACTCCGAAACATGATCCTTGTACTTCTGGATGCTGGAAAGCAGATAGGCCACCAGGGCATTTGACGCCTTATTCTTTTTGCGAAGCATTTGGAGCATATTTTTTTTCTGGATAGTGCGTATGGAGCTGGTGGTTAACGCGACGGCCGTGGACATGCGAAGGGGATAGCCTGCGAGGCAAAGCTCGCCAAAGAAATCACCCACCCCCAGGATGGCGGTAACTGCTGGTGGCTGCTGTTTCGTTCGGGTACTGAGACGCACCCCTCCTTCTTGAATGTAAAAGAGCGTGTAGGCAGGCGCGCCCTGCTTATAGATGTTCTGTTTGTCCCGGTAGTGCGAGACCTTGCCGCCCAGGCTCGCACCTGAAGAGAAACCACCGAGTTGGGTGGTCATCCTTTTCTTGTGTTTCATAAGTCGCTTTACTCCTAACAATCGTGTGTAGGGATGCGAGGGTTTCCCACCCAGTGCATGTTAGTTCGCCGCCGAACTCTCCAGAGCGGCTCTGTCCGTAAGAGCTAAATTGCAACCCTTCCATTGAATCAGTCCATTCTTCTTGAACCCCGACAGAAGTCGCGTCACCGTCTCCCGCGAAGTCCCAATGACCTGAGCGATTTCCTCATGAGTCAAGGTGAGTCGCGCATTGGCCTCATCATGGGACGGGTGATTACTCTCACACCAATTAAGAAGAAATGTCGCAAGTTTTTGGCTCGCGGACCGCGAATGCCCTATCATGCGCACCCCTGCGATTGCGGAACAATACGATTCACCTAAATGCATAGCCACCTGCACTGCAAGGTCACAGTGGTGCCGCATAAGATGAACCAGATACCTGCGGTCGACGAAGCCAGTCTGCGTCGGTTGAATCGCTTCTGCCCACGCTTCGTAGGGCTGTCCCGACAGCGTCCCTGCCAAGCCGAGTATTTCCCCCGGATTGGCAAATCGCAGAATGAGGGTTTTTCCTTCCGCTGATGATGTGAAAAGCTTTACGCGGCCTGAGTAGAGAATGAATACCCCGCGGGAAGGTTGGCCTTCACCGAATAAGGCTGCACCCTTTGGCTGATAGAGCGGGATCGCAAATGCAGCGAGCCTGTCAACCACTTCGGAACAGATGTCGCTATTCTTCCTGCGTGATCGATGAGAGCGTTCGTGGCAAGTCTCGACAATTTTCAGTTGACGGGCTGCTAACATGGAAACACCTCTCGTGAACTTGCAGTCTGATATTCGATCGTATGGCCCGCTCTGACCAGACCAGCTTAGAATCATCCCATTTTCTACACTGTTCAATATTGGACAGTCAGCCCTGACCGGCTCAGCGTAACCTGTCGATCTTTTAGACTTCCAAATGTAAGTCCGGATTCAATACGGGGAGGTGGAGGATGGAAGGGCACCCACACGCTCTTATAGCGTCATCGCACTTGGAATGTCGGCGGGTACTGCTTCGCATCCTGAAGGATCTGGGAGTCAACGCCTTCGCATCGGCTACCTTGGCGGAGGCTGAAGAAGTGCTTTCCCGGCAACGGGTCGCGTTAGTTTTCTGCGATGACCATTTGACGGACGGATCCTATCGTGACTTGCTGCGGAGCCTGCGAACCTGGAAGCAATCGCCGCATACCGTTGTGACCACCCGCACAGGGGAATGGAAAGAGTACCTGGAAGCGTTAGGGCTGGGTGCGTTCGACATGATTCAATACCCGTATCGATCGACCGATGTCGAGCTGAGCGTCATTCGCGCCTTGGGCGGAAATCACGAGTCTGATCGAACGACTGCCTGAAGGCACCGGGCCGCTTTCGGAACTGGGGTAACTTGAGGAGAAGTTGATTCCGCCGCGACTTCGCTGTCCCGATCATTTTCTCCTGCTTGTTTTTGCTATATCGGACCAGCAGCAAGAGTGTTCCCGCCAATTGTTTCCCGGCTGTGTCCGCAGCTGCCGAACCGTATTTCTTCCATGATGAGAAATGGATTCGTGCGCATCACTCTCGTAGAATCATCCGGCAACCGCGTTTGAACTGCAGATGGGGAGACAAACAATGCGTTTCGAGGACTTCTGGGATCGGCCCCTGCAAGAGTTGTTCCAACAACTACAGGCAACTGCGGCGGGGCTGACGACCGAAGAGGCTAGCCGACGATTGCGTCTGTATGGCCCAAACAGTCTGGTTCGGGAGTCTCGCTTCGCTGCGCTGTTCAGTTTTTTCGGTTTCTTCACCAATCCCCTTGTCATCATCCTTGTCGTTGCCAGCGGCGTATCTCTAGCACTCGGAGAGCACGTCGGCGGGCTGATAATCATCGCTATTGTACTGTTCAGCGTGCTCCTGAATTTCTTGATGGAATTCCAGGCTCGACACGCGGTTGAGGAAATTCAGAAGCAGATTGCCATAACCGCTGCCGTAATGCGGGATGGACGAGAAGAGCAACTGCCGGTAGCCGAGCTAGTCCCGGGAGATATCGTTCGGCTTAAGGCAGGAGATCTTGTGCCAGCGGACGCCCGTTTACTGGACGTGAAGGACCTGCACGTGCGCGAATCAGTGCTCACCGGGGAGTCTTTGCCGGTCGAGAAGACTATGTCTGACCTTTCAAAGGAAAAGCACGGCGTCGCGGACGCGAGCAACAGTGTTTTCCTGGGCACTGCCGTTCAGACTGGGATCGGTACCGCAGTCATCGTCCGTACGGGGAAAGATACCGCTTGCGGTGAGATTGCCCAGCGACTGGCTATGCGGCCACCGGAGACGGAGTTCGCCCGAGGCGTACGCCATTTCGGAATGATGCTCACGTGGGTGACCATGTTGCTCGTCCTTTTCGTTCTGCTGGTGAACATTATTTTCCATCGTCCAGTGCTGGAGTCTTTTCTTTTCTCTGTCGCGCTAGCCGTCGGGATGACACCTGAAATGATGCCCATGATCATTACGGTGACACTGGCCCAGGGCGCGAAGCGGATGACCAAGAAGAAGGTTCTGGTAAAACAACTTGCTGCGATTGAGGATTTCGGCAGCGTGGATATTCTCTGTACCGACAAAACGGGCACGCTCACTGAAGGGGAGATCGTGCTTGACCGGCACGTGGATTTCCAAGGTAAGGATAACGAGAACGTCCTGCAGCTCATTTATCTGAACAGCCACTTCGAGGCGGGTATCAAAAGCCCCCTTGACGATGCAATCTTGAAGCACCAGCCCCCTTCGATTGTGGGATATGACAAGGTGGACGAGATCCCCTTCGACTTCAACCGCAAGCGCCTTTCCGTGGTGGTGCGACAGGCTGACGACTACCTTCTCATCACCAAGGGCGAGGCTGAGAGTGTCTTTGCCGCCTGCGAGACGGTGACCATCGATGGCGTTTCTCGGCCCTTCGACGATAGCCGACGAGCAGAAGCAGAATCTACTCTTAAGAAGCTGGGTGCGGAGGGGTACCGCGCTCTTGGGGTGGCGGTGCTGAAGGTAGAAAAACAGGATGTGTATAGCGTGGCGGCTGAACACGCTATGACACTGGTCGGATTCGCGGCATTCCTTGACCCGCCGAAGGAGGGGGTCCTTTCAGTCCTAGAAGCACTGAAACAAAATGGCATTTCTGTGGTCGTTATGACGGGCGACAACCAGTACGTGACACAGAAAATAGCCCGCGACGTAGGACTGGGCACAGACCGAATTCTCATTGGGAATCAGGTCGATACGATGGATGATGCCGCTTTGGCCTACCAAGGGGAGAACGGCGCCATCTTCGCCCGCGTATCCCCCGAGCAGAAGAATCGGGTGATCCTCGCTCTTAAGGCGCGCGGGCACGTCGTTGGCTATATGGGTGACGGAATCAACGATGCTCCGTCGCTCCACACTGCCGATGTTGGAATTTCAGTTATGAATGGGGTGAACGTGGCCAAGGACGCTGCCAAGATCATCCTGCTAGAAAAAGATCTTGCGGTCGTGAACGACGGGGTAGTCGAGGGCCGGCGTTCCTTTGCCAACATCATGAAGTACATCATCATGGGCACGAGCTCGAATTTCGGCAATATGTTCAGCATGGCCGCGGCATCACTCTTCCTGCCATTCCTACCGATGCTCCCGAGCCAAATACTGCTGAACAATCTTCTTTATGATGTCTCCCAGGTCAGCATCCCTACCGACAATGTTGATCCCGCCATGAGGCAACGGCCCAAGCGATGGCAGATTGGATTTATCCGGCAGTTCATGATGATCATTGGTCCGATCAGCTCAATTTATGATTTTCTCACTTTCGGGGTGCTGCTCTGGGTGTTCCATGCTTCCACAAACGAGTCGCTTTTCCACACCGGATGGTTCGTGGAGTCGCTGGCCACGCAGACGCTCGTCGTATTTGTGATCCGGACGGCAGCCAACCCTTTCAAGAGTCGGCCCAGTCGGCCGCTGTTGATAAGCGTGTTAGCCGTCGTTGCTGTCGCAACTGTGCTGCCGTACACGCCATTCGGAAGATTGCTGCTGTTTACTCCGCCGCCCCTATCACTGTTGGGCGCGATTGCGTTTCTTGCGCTGACCTATCTCTTCCTCGTTCAGGCTGTTAAGTCCTGGTTTTATCGCAGACACGCGCTGCTTTGATATCAAGAGAGATGTGAGTGGTGAGGCGGGATATGTTGCGTCAGCTAGCGGAGGGCGTTTCTCTAGTGTTTCTCGGGCAGGCGCGCCGCAGGACGTACCGAGAGGCCAGCAAATCGTCTAAGAGTCTGCGTTTCGACGAAATCACGGAAGCTCCACGCACCCAAGTCGGCGAAAGAAACAGCAGTCCCGTCGTGCAGGCTGTGGGTGCATACACGCAGAGAATATGCGCAGTGTGCACAACGTTCACGGTTTCTTACTCTCGCAACCCTCTTTTCGGCACACACACAGAAGGAATTGGAGTTGGCGGGCATTCGAGCATACGTTCTTGCGAGCGAGAGCCTATCTTGTTTCCCCCAGTTTAGGAATTCGACATAACCGTCTCCGATCATTGTGACATATGTTGTAACCTATCCCTACAACGATAGCCCTTGCAATCGCCTCCAACGGGGCCTTATCGTAACCTCCTCCAGTTTCATCGCTGACCGCCCAACACGCGATCGCTATCACGCTGGCTCGATACTCCACCATGCCGCGCATGAACGGAAGCCAAGCGCGCTTCAACTTGGGCCACTCCCTTGGAAGCTAGCTCCCGAATCAAGAACAAAGCCAAGAGAGCTATTCCCAACATGCCGAACAATACGCTAAATACGATCAAGGCTGCTACCAGCTCGCGCACTCGGTAGAATCCGATGGCTGCCATAACTAGTCCCGTGGCACCCACAATAGCTTGGATTTGGTACCAATGATTTTGCTTGATGGTCGGATTTTGGGAGCTCTGAGGTCGCTTGGACGTAACATCGCTCACAACTGGTGGTGATATTTTCGCCGCCTGCATAAACATAATCTTGCCCGCCTTTCGATTACCCCCGAGTTCGGACGATGTCCACAGAACAGTGATCGTGGCAAACCGCCGCCTCCGACACAGTCCCCCTCAAGAAACAATTCAATCCGTTGCTCCAATGTGACCCAAGCACGATAAAGTTCAAGGAGCGCTCGGCGCCCGCGGTGCAACTGAGATCTCGCGCGCACGAACGATGAATCGTTCCGGCGCTGCTCCCACGTAGTAAAAAGGAAAGCATGTGACCAGCGTGAGCGCCGGATCACTCGTCGGTTGGATCACCCGCACCGCTGTCGGAGGAACTACCGCAGTCCATTCCACCTCGTACTGGAATTCGCGATCCGGCGTCCTCAAAGTGATAGTGTCGCCCGGCCGGACGTCGCGCAACGGCCGGAAAAGTCCGTCGCGATGACCCGCCAGCGCAACGTTTCCCGCTTCACCGGGCAGCGCGGTTTCAGGCAGATGTCCCACCGAGCGCCGCAATAGCCTCTCTGAATCCCCTTGAACGATAATCGCCTTCAACATCAGGCGCGGCACCTCGATCTCGCCGATCACACCACCATCGGCGATGAGAACCGTTTCGACAGGGTGCGGTTCGGCATTTGAACTGACAGTTTCAAATTTGGAGGTCTCTACACCTTGATACCAGTAAAGGTCAAGCACGGCATAGCCCGAATAACCGAGTGCTGCGATCCCGACCGCCAGAAATAAGGAATAAGCCGCACGAAGCACCCACCGCGTCAGGGCCCCTTCCTCGTGGCTCATAGCGACTATCGCCCTCATGAACCTTCCTTACTGGGTCCGGCCGTGGGCTGTTTCTGTGGCCCGGCAAGATAGCCGGAGCGCGTCCGCACCTGCAGTTTGCCCTGTCCTGGAGCCGTCACTTCCACACGAATCTTCCGGAAGGAGCCGTCGTTCTTCTTTTCCGGAGTGAATCCAATCGTGTATTGCTCGCGAAGATCGTGCGCAATGATCGCGGAGATGTCCGAGACCGCTTGCCCTTCCGTAGAAAAGAACGCCAATCCGCCGGTGTCCTTGCAAAGGCGCCTAAGGACCCCTGGGTTTTCTTCCTCGGCTGCGCCGAACAGGCCGATGGCGTAAATTACCGCTTTCGACCTGCGCGCCAGTATCAAAACATCTGCATATTTCCGGCCGCTGGCATTGTCGCCACCGTCGCTCACAATGATGAGCGCCTTCTTATCCGAGTGGCCGAGTTGCAAATGATTCAGCCCTTCGGCCACGGCATCGTAAAGCGCGGTCATCCCGCGCGCTGAGACCGCCGAGACGGCCTCCGCCAGTTCCCGCGGATTGTTGGTGAAGGGCTCTCCGCCGGGCAGTTCCACCGATACGTTGTCGCTGAAGTCCACCACGAACATTTCATCGGCCGGATTGCTCGAATGTGCGAAGGCCGAAACCGCGGCAGCCACGCCCGAGAGCTTCGAGCCCATGCTGCGGCTGTGGTCCACGACCAAGCCCACAGTCACCGGCGTGTCTTCCTGCCGGAAAAGTGTGATCGGCTGCTGCCGCCCGTCCTCGTACACCCGAAACTGTACCTGTGTCAGTCCAGAAACGAAGTCCCCGTCCGGGCCGGTTACTCGAACAGGTAAAACCACAAGCGCTGTCTCCACGGAAATCGTGCCTTGGTCCCTGGATGTGGACTGCGCCGATTTCTGGGTGCGCGCATGAACCGCGGCGCCGGACAGAAGCAACATCACAGCGAGTAAGCTGCGCGTGCAAACAACTGGTCCTCGCGATGGTGTAGCAATATTCACGGAAGAACCTCCCTGCGCCGGGGGCTAGAGCAGAAACTCTTGCCCGCGGCGCATTGGAGTTTCGATGCGTTCACGATGATTGACGCACGAATCGCTTCAGCACGAATGCGAAAGCTACCGACAGCATGCCAAGCAGCGCGATCAGCGGAACCTGGCTGGCCGTCTTCGGCAGAGCCGGAGCCGCCGTCAGAGTTTCCGGGGCCGGGGCAGGAATCGCCTCGGCGATCGGGACTTCCTTCTGCTCGGGAGTTTCCGCAACGATGGGCTCACTCTTGAATTCCTCGACGGTTGCGGGCTCGGTTTGAACTGCGGGAATGGTTTCATGTGTCACCTGGGCGAGCTCAACCGCACGCGCCTTTGGGTAGACGAACTCCTGGCCCAAGTTGTTACCTGGGTAGAACCAGGCCTTCAGTGCGTCTGGAGCATTACCGGGCCGTTCTGTGAACTTCATCACGTTATCGCTGGTTGGCGTCAGCCGCTGATTCGGAATTGCCAGCACGGTTGCGATGAGCTTGGACCGATCGGCGTTGTAAATGCGCACGATATGGCGGTTACCAAAGCTCTCATATAGTTCGATGGTGTAAGTGCCCGAGGGAAGAATTTGACCGGGAATCTCCACGGGCTGGGTAAAGGTGACCACGGTTCGTTTGTTGAACGCTGTATCCGCGCGCGCGCCCGCAGCAAACGTGACCATAAGTAATGAAACTGTGAGTACCGTTAGGATCGTCCTGACTATTTTCATTTTCCTGCCTCCTGATTGTGACGAAGGACGCCAGCTCCCAAGTTCGGCCCGCCCTTCCGTCTCTTGTATCGGCTCCGTTCGTACTTGGTACACGTGTACTCGCGTCCCCCTTCCGGGTATGTATCGGTGGTCACAACTGGGTGTGGTCCCGGTCACCGGCGCGAGGCGGCTCCGCCCTGCACCATAGCCGCTATCTTTCCTACAACTTTCTCCACTTGGCCGATCTTCTTTTGGAACATCCCAGCTAACTTACCGGGAGCAATCCGCCCTTCGAGGAGCTTAGTAGCTGGCAGAATTCGAATCGAGGTCTTCCGGCACGGGCTCAGAACGAAAGGGCAACTTAAATTTGCGGGAGATCTCCGGCCAGAATTCGCGGAGCGTGTCGAACCCCATGTCGCTAAGAACGCTGAAACCTACCGATTGGGCTGCTGGCGCGAAGCCGCGTTGGTTGCCTGGGTGATAGACATTGCTCAACGTGACAGCGCTGGCTGTCCCCAGCCATTCCGAATAATTGAACATGCGATTGCCATTGTCGCGGTGAGCCACGAATGAGTGTTCTATCGCATGGAGGAACCGCCTTCCGCCGCTACCATGGAAGAGACCGTAGTAACGGGGGTCCTCATAAAATATCGAGGGATACGCAAAGTCCTTGAAGAACTTGAACGAGGCCTGATCGGCAAAGCTGGCGCCAAACCGCTTGGCATATCCAGCGGTGCCCTGCCCGAAGGTGGGGTCTTGGTTTTCCGCCTCAGCGAGTCCCGCGTTGAAACCGGAGGCGATAAATGTCACGGGATCAAATGAATCGCGGACGAACAGTAAGAATTTGTCTTTTAGCCTCAGAGAGCACAACGCCAAACCGGGTTTGTAGTGTGGCGGGTGCACCGCCTTGCGCTCTAACGCCCGAGCAAACAATCCAACAGTCTTAGTCAACGGTCCGTTGTAGTCTTGCAGGCTTACCATTGGTGGCGGCTCAACGCACTGTATCATCGCACTGTTTTTAGGTTCCTGCTGCGAAGCCGCAGGTTGGAGGAGGGGCTTAGGAGCTGGCGATTCTTGGGCGCATGACGTGCCAACCGGTGCCAGGACAGCCAGAAGTGCCGTCGCTGTCAAGATTCGAAAGTGAATTTGATTCCTCACGGATTGGCCTGAAGCCTATCACTGTTTCACAACCCTCTGCTACGCCACATTAGGCTCGGCACGAAGAGATCGCAGTGTCCAGACCTGCTCAATCTCTCTTTCATGTTGTTTTCTTAATGGGCTCAGGTTTGAGATTGAAGGACTGCTGTGCGAACTCTAGAAAGCTTCTGGTCGTGTCCCTATAAAGCCGCATCCTCAACTTCTCGCTCGCCGTGAGCCCGGTCCGCTCTCGCCTCCGGTTCTGCACGAGATAGCGACGTTGAGGGGGAATCAGCTGGAGGGCGTTCAGTTTATTCAAAGGACTTAATCAGCTATGGCAGCGCTATCCGGACGCAGGGTCAGCCGTGAGGTTTTCGCAATGAAACTGTCACTCCCGCGCTTCCAGCGCCTTCTTGATGTTGATCAGACTATTTTCTTGCGCGGAGAGGGCCTTACTCACGACGACCTTCCG
>Ga0210384_10004006_pt1 | contig 16659 bp, 12 predicted proteins | sample IncBWH2MmetaG_FD_160574 | JGI IMG/M metagenome (GOLD analysis project Ga0210384, IMG submission 160574) | Forest soil microbial communities from Barre Woods Harvard Forest LTER site, Petersham, Massachusetts, United States - Inc-BW-H-2-M | ecosystem: Environmental > Terrestrial > Soil >...
AGAGCAGGCCGCCCAGGAACCGGGTGAGGCCCAGCGCGGCGACGCTGCCGATCGCGAGCCCGGCCGCGACCGGCCCCATGCCCTGCGAGACGACGCGGCGCAGCAGCTGGCCCGGCCGCGCGCCGAGGGCCATCCGCAACCCGATCTCGCGGCTCCTGGCGCCGACGCGGAAGCGGACGACGCCGTAGACTCCCACCGCGGCCAGGGTCAGCGCCAGCGCGGAGCAGAGGAGGAGGAAGAAGGTCGTGAAGCGCTGCTTGGCCACCACCCCCGCCACCACGTCGTCCAGCGAGCGCACCCCCGAGAGCGGCAGCCGCGGATCGATGGCATGGATCGCGGCACGCGCCGGAGCCGCCCAGGCCGCGGGATCGCCGGCGGTCCTGACCACCAGCGTCATCGGGTAGATCGCCGAACCGGTCGTGAGATCGAACTGCGAGCGCGGCGCGTACCAGGTCCCCTTCACCGCCGCCGTGAGGCCGTTGTGCCGGACGTCGCCCACCACCCCGACGACCGTGTGCCACCGCGGCGTGCTGGCACGGATGCGCCGCCCGATCGGGTCCCGGCCGGGCCAGAACCGCTGCGCCAGCGCCTCGCTGACGATCATGACCGGCTGGGCGTCGCGGCGGTCGGCGGCGGTGAACAGTCTCCCCCGCCGCAGGGGAATGCCCATGGCCTCGAAGTAGCCGGGGGTGGCGATCTGCCAGTCCGCCTGCACGTTCTCGCCGGGCGGCGGCGCGAAGCCTTCGACCTGCAGGCCCCAGTCCCCCAGCTCGCTGGCCAGCGGCAGGTTGCGGACGGCGCCCGCGGCGGCGACGCCCGGGAGCCCCCTGACGCTCTCCAGCATCTCGTCGTACAACCGGATCATGGCCTCCGGCCGCGGGTACTTGGCCCGCGACGGCGAGACGCCCAGGGTCAGGACGTGATCGGCGCGGAAGCCCGGGTTCACCCGCGACAGCGACGAGAAGGTCCGCAGCATCAGGTTGGCCCCCATCAGCAGCACCACCGCCAGGGCCACCTCGGCCACGACCATCAGGCTCTGCAACCTGCCGCCGCGCGCGCCCCGGCCGCCGGCGGTGCGGCCGCCTTCCTTCAGGCCCGCATGCACGTCCGGCCGCGAGAACTGCAGCGCCGGCGCCAGGCCGGAGACCAGGGCAGTCACCAGCGCGACGCCGGCGACGAAGGCCACCACGCCGGCGTCCATGCCGATCTCTCCGGCCCGCGGGATCTCCGCCGGAGCGAAGCGCAGGATGGCGCGCACCGAGAGCCAGGACAGGCCCAGGCCGGCGGCGCCCCCGAGCCCGGCAAGCATGGAGCTCTCGGCCAGCAGCTGTCGCACGAGCCGCCCGGGTGCCGCCCCCAGCGCCGTGCGCACGGCGAGCTCCCGGCGCCGCTGCATGCCGCGAACCAGCAGCAGGTTCGCGACGTTGGCGCAGGCGATCAGCAGCACGAAGCCCACCGCGCCGCAGAGCACGAGCAGCGCGATGCGCAGCGGCCCCAGGACCTCGTCGACCACCGGCACCACCAGCGGCTGGAAATGCCAGGTGGGCGGGTAGAGCCCGGCGGCGGTCAGCCCGCCGGCCAGACCGCGCAGCCGGGTCCACGCCCGCGCGGCGCTGACGCCGGAGCGGAGCCGCCCGACGGCGTAATAGTTGTGGTCGCCGCCGCTGGGGCGGAAGGTGAACGCCCCGCGCAGCGGCTCGTCGAAGGGCTGCCAGAGCGCCGACGGGGTCTGCGTGCTGTAATCCAGGGGCAGCTTGAAGCCCGCCGGCATCACGCCCACCACCGTCGCGGGCCTGCCGTCGACGTCGACGGCAGCGCCGACGATGCTCCGGTCGCCGCCGAAGCGGCGGCGCCAGAGCTCTTCGCTCAACACGACGACGTGGCCTGGCGGGCTGCCGGTCTCCGCGGCGATGAACGAGCGGCCCAGGATCGGCTTGACGCCGAGGACGTCGAAGAGGTTCGCCGAGACCCGGGCGCTGCCGATCTGCTCCGGCTCGCCGCCGCCGGTCAGGTTGACCGTGTCCGGGTCGAAGAGCGCCAGGCCCGCGAAGCAGCCGGCCTCGTCCCAGGTGCGGTACTCCTCGACCGACACCCAGGTCTTCGGGAAGGCCGTCCACCGGCTCCACACCATGACCAGGCGCTCGGGGTGGGAATAGGGCAACGGCCGCAGCAGGAGCGCGCGCAAGACGCTGAACACCGCGCCGTTGGCGCCGATGCCGAGCGCCAGCGTCAGCACCGCGGCGGCGGCGAAGCCCGGGTTCTTGGCGAGGGTTCGGACGGCGTAGCGCAGATCTCCGATGACGTCTTTCATGGCAACCCTCCTCTGCGTGGCGCGGAGTGGCGCGAGCGGCCGGCGGCAAGCAATATCGCCTGAAGCGGCTCCAGGTAACGCCTCGCGGTGGACCGCCCGGCGGCGGCGTAGCGCCATGTTATCTTGGACCGGACTCCCGCGAAGGAGCGGCGCCCATGGAGATCGCCACCCCCCGCACCCCGGTCCCGCCGCCGCAGCCCCGGCCCTCCTCCCACGCCCCCGGGGCGACGCTCGCCGGCACCCCCGCGCACGGCGAAGGCGCCGGCGCGTTCCCGCCGACGCCGCGCCCGGAGATGGACCGCGCGGTGGCCGAGCTGCAGGCGCGCCGGGCGGCCTGGCCGGCGGTCGGCCCGGCCCAGCGCCGCGCTCTGCTCGGCCGGCTGCGCCGCGACTTCCTGGCGGTCTCCGCGCGCTGGGCGGCGGCGTCGGCCGTGGCCTTCGGGCTGCCCGACACCGGCGAGACCTCGCTCACCGGGCCCTATTTCGTCCTCCGCGACCTGCGGCTGCTGGACAAGGCGCTGGCCGGGATCGCGTCCGGCGGCGCGCCGCGGATCCCCGGACCGGTGCGGCAGCGCGCCGGCGGGCAGGTGGTCGCCGGGGTCTTCCCCCAGGACGTCTACGACCGGCTGTTCTACGGCGGCGTCACCGCCGAGGTGTGGATGCAGCCGGGCGTCATCCCAGCGGACCTCGCCGCCACCCAGGCGGTGGCCTACCGGCGCCAGGACGCCGGCGGCGTCGCCCTGGTCCTGGGCGCCGGCAACGTCTCGTCGATCGGTCCCATGGACGCCCTCTACAAGCTCTTCGTCGAGAACCGGGTGGTGCTTTACAAGGCCCATCCGGTCAACGCCTACCTCGGCCCGCTGCTGCTCGAGGGATTCCGCGCCCTCGCGGAAGGCGGCTTCTTCCGCCTGGTCTACGGCGGCGCCGAGGAGGGTGCCTACCTCTGCTCCCACCCGGGAGTGGACGAGATCCACATCACCGGCTCGGACAAGACCTACGAGGCGATCGTCTTCGGACCCGGCGAGGAGGGCCGCCGGCGGCGGGAGCGCAACGCCCCGTTGCTCGCCAAGCCGATCTCGGCCGAGCTCGGCAACGTCAGCCCGGTGATCGTCGTGCCGGCCCTGGCGGCCGCCGGCACCGGCGGCGGCGGTGGCGCCATGGGCAGCTACCGCGACGCCGACCTCGCCTACCACGCCGAGAACCTGGTGACCATGGTGACGAACAACGCCGGGTTCAACTGCAATGCCACCCGCGTCGTCATCCAGCACGCCGCGTCCCCCGACCGCGAGCGCCTGCTCGACGCCTTGCGCGCGCGCCTCGCCCGGGTGCCGCCGCGGCGCGCCTACTACCCGGGAGCCGCCGACCGCTACCATGCCTTCGTCGCCGCCCATCCCGAGGCGGAGCGCTTCGGCGAGGCGGCCGGCGAGGCCGGCGAGCCCAGCGCCGCCGGCGACCGCCTGCCCTGGACCCTGATCCCCCACCTCGATCCCGGCGCCCGCGGCGACATCTGCTACACGACCGAGGCGTTCTGCGGCCTGTTCGCCGAGACCGCGATCGCCGCCGCCGGCATCCCCGAGTACCTCGAGCGCGCCGTCGCCTTCGCCAACGACTCGCTCTGGGGGACGCTCAACGCCACCCTGATCGTGCCGCCGGCCGCCCTCGCCGACCCGGCGGTCGCGGCGGCGGTCGAGCGGGCCATCGCCGACCTCCGCTACGGCACCGTCTCGGTCAACCACTGGGCCGCCATCGGCTACGGCCTGGTCGTCACCCCCTGGGGCGCCTATCCCGGCCACACCGCGCAGGACATCCAGTCGGGCACCGGCGTCGTCCACAACACCCTCATGTTCTCGCGGGTCCAGAAGAGCGTCGTGCGCGCCCCGTTCCACGCCCGTCCCAAGCCGGCCTGGTTCGCCAACCACCGCACCGCCAGCCGCCTCACCCCGCGCCTGGTGCGCTTCGAAGCCAACCCCTCGCCCGCCAAGCTGCCGGGAATCTTCAGCCTGGCGCTGCGGGGGTAGGGCCGGGCGGCGACAGTTTGCCCGCCGTGCCCGCCATCCGGCCGCGGCCGTAGAGATCGCGCGCCAGGGCGGCGAGCACCAAGGGAGGATCGGCGGCCGGGTCCGTCACCCGGCGGCGGATGGCGGGTCCCGGTGGTCGCGCCACCGCAGCCAATCGATCTCCCAGCCGTAGTCGACCGGCCCACCCCACCAGTCGGGCAACGTCGCGCGGGCATCCACGGCCACGCCGTGGCTCGCGAGTCGTGCGACCAGGGCCGTGATCGGCTCCCGGGCCGGCACCGGCACGGGCAGCGCCGGCGCCTCCGGGAGCGGCCGGCCGCCGGGTCGATAGAAGCGCGCTTCGCCGTCGGGCGCCATCTCCATCGAGAATCCCTCCTCGTGCACCGCGCGATGGTGGCGGCGGCAAAGTAACAGCGTGTTGGCAAGGCTGGTCCCGCCGCCCTCGACCCAGGGCTCCACGTGATGGGCGTCGCACAGCCTCCTGCCGCAACCCGGGAAGCGGCAGCCGCCGTCGCGATGCTCGAGGGCGCGACGCAGGGCGGGCGAGATCGCGCGTGTGCGGCGGCCGACATCAAGCACACCGCCATCCGCGGCGTGTCGCATCACCACCCATGCCGAGTCGCAGGCAAGCCGCCTGGACGTTTCCGCGGCAACGTGGGTGCCGTCCGCGAGCCAAGACGAACCACCCTCGCCGCCGGGCGCCAGCACCTCCGCGTCGACGTGCACCACCACCTGGTAGCGGTCGCCCTGGCTGCCGGGATCGAGCCCCGCGGCGAGAGCACTCTCGGCCACCAGGCCCAGAGCGTCGGCGCGGCGTTGCTCGAACGAAGCCTCCTCAGTCGCCGCTGCAACTTCTGCCGCCGCCACTTCTGCCGCCGCTGCCCCTTCCACGGGCCAACCGATGCCCTTCAGGCGCAGACTCGAGAAAACCTCGTGCAGGGGTCCGAAAAGCTTGTCAAGAGGGGGCCGCGAAAAACGAGCCGGCGACAGCTGGTCTTTTTCGCCCATCGTCCGGAAGAGCCTAGGCGCCACCGTGTAGCCGCGGCCACAGCGCGCGCCGCCGCGATCGCACCGGCACGGCGCAGCGCCGGGGGTCCTACGCCTCGAGGTCGAGGTTCTCGGTGATCCGCGTCCCGTCCCGGCGGAAGGCCTCGAGGTAGAGCGCGATGCGCTGCCTTGCCGTCGCCAGGTCCTGCACGTTCAGCTGGAGATTCAGCAGATCGATGTACCACGGCGGCTTCACCGCGCCGAGGACGTAGGCCTCGACGATCGCCCGCGCGATGGGCAGGGTCGTCTGCTTCGAGTCGTCGTGGACGTCGCGGTTGCTTGCCCGCAGGAGCTTGCCGTATTCCTCGTCGAGGAGGCGCGCGAAGAGCTCGAGGGTCAGAGGAACGCCCGCGTCGACCCCGGTGCCGGCGCCGGTCTCCGGGGGGTCGCGGTCGGTGAACGGGGCCGCCTTGTGCAGCCATTCCCAGAGGATGCTGGCGCGAATCTCGCCGGTCGCCATGTCCTCCATCAGGTAGAGGACGTCGTCGTCGCCGAAGAAGTCGGCCGGCTTCAGGGCGGCGGCCTGGAAGCCGCGCAGGAAGGCGTTGCCGTACTGCAGCGCCACGCTCAGCAGGTCGCGCGCGCCGCGCATCGTGCGCGGCGCCGGCTCGAGCAGCACCAGGGCGTCGGCGTCCGCCGGCGTGTAGGTGAGCCGCGGGAACTCGCGCCCCAGCTGGTTGTCGGCGCCGGCGCGCTCCCACACCGGCCGCAGGATGTGCACCATCTTCCAGTGCGCCACCCACTTGCCGCTCGCCCCTTCGCGCTGCTCGCGCTCGCCCCCGGCGACCGCCCGCTTCATGCTCGCGGCGACTCCCGCCGTGGAGCCCACCGGGATGTTCGCCTCCATGCCGCCCTGCCAGAGGGCGCAGCGCCCCTCGCGGTCAGGAGTGTTCACGGCGCGGCGGACACGGTCCTCGTAATTCCGCATGTAGCCGTAGGTCATCACGATCGCGTCGATGTTCGGGTTCTGGAAGTCTCGGTCCCACGCCAGCGCGTCCGCCACGCTGTTGATGTAATCCCAGCGCCCGGTGTTGTAGCCGACGAAATGCACCCCCAGGGCGGCGCGGATCTCCATCAACTGGAAGCAGGCCTCGATCTGCTCGACCAGGACGTAGACCTTGATCGTGCCGACCGCGAGGCCGAGGTGCCGCTCGAGCGCCGCGAGCATGTCGTTCCACAGCGCCGCCTCCTCCGCGGTCTGGATCTTCGGCAGGTAGAGGACGAGCGAAGAGCCCTGCTTGCGCAAGCGCTGGTAGTTGTTCACGACGTAGAGCACGAGGTCGACGATCGACGCGGAGAAGCCGGTGCCGCCTGCCTCCCGCACGTGGCGGTCGTCGAGGTGCAGGCCGCGGGCGCGGAAGATCCTGGTCGTGAAGCCGAGCTGCTCTTGCCAGTCCGCGATGATCGGCCGGCCGAGGAACCCCTGCGCCCACTGGTTCATCTCGCCGGCGACCTCGGCGGCGACCTCGAGGAAGACCGGGTCCTTGGCGAACGCGAGCTGCAGGTTGCGCTGGTTGTCGAGCGACATGGTGTCGACCTGACCGAGCGCGTCCTCGCCGTCGAACATCCAGCCGTCGGCGCCGGAGAGGAGCGCGTAGGCGACGTTGCGCAGCCCGGCCTTGATCGAGGCGCGCGGCCTGGTGGCGGGACCGGTCCCCTGGATCCACTGGCGCCGCAGGTCGGCGGGGATCTCGCTGCCCACGAAGTTGCCGTCGCGCGCGTCCTGGACCTTGATGCCGGCGCGCGGGATCAGCGCCCCGGGATCGAGGAACGCGATCCGCTGGCCGCGCCGCGCCCGCTCCTGCCGCCGCGCGATGCGCCGCGCCATGATCTCGCGCCGGTCGCGGTTGAGCGGCGCCAGCGCCTCGAGGGCAGCCAGGGCCGGCGGCGTCAAGACGTCGCCGTAAGAATGGAGCACCCCTCTACGCCATTCGAGAATCGAGGCCATCTCACCTCCGCCAGGACTCCGCCAGGACACCCGATGCTACCGCCTGGGCCGCGGGGCGGCAAGGCAGCCGGGAACCCGAGGAACCCGCTGCCGTTACCGGAGCGCGTCATCGGTCCGTCTTCTCGGGAGCGACCTTCCTACTTGCAGCCCGGCGCCAAGAGTCCTCCCGCTTCTCGCGCCATTCTCGCGCCGGCACCGACCGCCGGATCTCACCCGCCAGCACTCCCCGCAGAGACCGATCGTGCTCGGGAGGATAGAAGCGGATCTCGACGTGGTCTGCCATCAGGCGCTGGATCGCCACGAACCCCGGGCGGATGCCGAGGGCGTCACGGATTGGCTTCTCGATCACAACCTGGCCCTTTTCTCCTACTATATTGGCCATAGCTAACCTTCCTGCGATAAGTTATACCTGATCCAGATACCTGCAGCTGGCTGGAATGCACCAATACTACGGACGCCGGGAAGCTCGTCGAGGCTGCGGGTAGAATCTGCTCTATGTCAGTCGGCCAGCGCCAGTTCCGCCTTGTCGAGCGCCCGGCCGCGGCGTCGGGCGTCGCCGCCTGCGCTGAGCGTTGGGCCATTCAGAGATGAGGAGGGCGCTGTGCCCGGCACTACCGATGTGAGCCCCGAGTCGTTGCCCCAGGACCTCGAAGATCTCCGGCAGCAGCTCGACGCTGCGGAGCGCGAGGCGACGGCGCTCATCGAAGACCTCGACGACGAGCGGCTCAACTGGCGGCCGAGCCCTGCGGCGTGGAGCATTGCGCAGTGCCTCGATCACCTCAGCGCGGCGAGCCGGGTCTATCTGGTCGCGATGGAGGGAGCGGCCGCCGCCGCGCGGCGCCGCGGCTGGCAGCGGCGCGGACCCATTCGGCCCGGAGCGCCGTCGCGGTGGTTCCTGCGTGAGCTGGAGCCGCCGCCGCGCCGGCGGCTGCGAGCGCCGCGGAAGATCGCGCCCATGGCGCCAGCCTCGCGAGCCGGCAAAGCTGCGGTGGGCGAGGAGTTCGGGCGCCAGCAGGCGCGGGCACGGGCGTTGCTCGCCGCGGTTGCTGACCTCGACCTCAATCGCGCCCGCTTCGTCAATCCGTTCATCCCTCTCGTCCGCTTCACCCTCGGCACAGGTTTCCTGGTCATCGCCGCACATCAGCGCCGCCATCTCGTGCAGGCGGCGCGCCTGCGCCAGCGGCCGGACTTCCCGAGCTCACCTTGAGAGCCGCCACCCTTCCGCGGCCTGTCCACCGAGACCGCGATCGCAGCCGGCGACATCGGCGGTACTACCGCATCCGCGAAGGCGACGTGTGCCGGACCCCGCGGGCGTAAGATCGCCGCTCCATGTCGACCCCTCCGTTCGGTGCCCAGAGCATGGTCGACCCCCTGCGACGGGTGCTGGTCAAGCGCCCCGAGGACGACTTCGCGGTCGCCGACCCGGCGGCCTGGCATTACGCCGGCCGGCCCGATCTCGACGCCGCGCGGCGCGAGCACGAGGAGCTGGTGGCGGTCCTCGCCGCCTGCGGCGCCGAGGTCGTCGATCATCCCGAGCCGCAGCCGGGGCGCGCCGACGCGATCTTCGTCTTCGACCCGGCTCTCGTCACCGAGCGCGGGGCGGTCATCCTGCGCATGGGGAAGGAGCTGCGCCGCGGCGAGGAGGACGCCATGGCCCGGCGGCTCACGGCGCTGGGAATCCCCATCCTCGCGACTCTCGACGGCGAGGCCCGCGCCGAGGGCGGCGACCTCCTCTGGCTCGACCGCGGCACCCTGGCGGCCGGCCAGGGGTTCCGCACCAACCGCGAGGGTCTGCGCCAGCTGCGCCGGGCGCTGGCGCCGCTCGGCGTCGAGGTTCTGCCCGTGGAGCTCCCCTTCTGGACCGGCCCCGACGCCTGCCTGCACCTGCTGTCGCTCGTCAGCCTCGCGGACGACGACCTCGCCGTCGTCCATCCGCCGCTCCTGCCGATCTCCTTCTGGCGGCTCCTGCGTGACCGCGGCATTCGCCTGATCGAGGTGCCCGAGCAGGAGCTCCTCACCCAGGCGCCCAACGTCCTCGCCCTCGCGCCCCGGCAGTGCCTGATGCTCGAAGGCAACCCGGTCACCCGAGCACGCCTCGAGGCGGCCGGCTGCGAGGTCCTCACCTACCGCGGCCGCGAGATCTCGCTGAAGGCCGAAGGCGGCCCTACCTGCCTCACCCGCCCGCTCTGGCGGCAGAGCGCGGTGCCGGAGGCGTTGCCACAGGATCGGGCACCCGGAGAAGCTTGACCCGCGGACTTCGGCCGCCCGCGCCGTTCTACGCTTCCTTGCGGATGAGCTTCCCCAGCCTGACCCGGTCGGGCTGCAGCAGCTCGGCGGTCCTCGCCGCGTCGACGTCGGCGACGATGATCTGCCCGATGTCGGTGTTGACTTCCGAGAAGATGCCGTGGGAGCGCATCTTCGCAGCCTGGTACTGGTTGTCGTCGGTCGGGCTCACGTAGTGCACCACGTCCGTCTTGTAGCGGTGCACCAGGTAGAGGTGGATCAGGGTCATCAGCCGCTTCTGTCGCAGCTTCTCGTCGAAGGTGTTCTGATCGCGCACCGAGAGGATCCGGTGGCCCAGACGGTCCCGGATGGGTGTGAAGACGACGTTCGCCTCCTTCTCCTGCCCGGGCTCCTGCGCGGGGCCGAGGATGGCCAGCTCGAGCAGCTCCGAGCCGGCGCGGTGTGGCCGCAGTTCGACGCGCAGCGGGCCCGGCAGGTGGTAGTGCTCGCTCCACATCGCCAGCCAGTCCTCGAGCAGCTTCTTCGGCACCTCGGTCTGGATCAGGTGCTGGTGCTGGGTCGAGCCCTTGCCCATCGCCTTGGTGGTCGCGGTGCGCCCCGAGGAGGCCAGCAGCGCGGCGTCGACGCGCGGCCCGCCGACCAGGGTCTGCGGCGTGCGGTAGGGCGACTCGACCAGGCGGAACTGCCGTTGCAGGCGGGCAAGAGCGAGCATGCCGTCCTGGCGCAGCGCGGTCGCGAACTCCTCGGCGGCAAGGCCGTCGATCTGGTGACCGCCGTAGGTGATGAAGTTGAACACGAAGCCCATCCGGCCAAGCTCCTCGGGGAAGCGCCGCATCTCGTCGTCGCTCATCCCCGTCGAGTCCCAGTTGAACGACGGCGACAGGTTGTAGGCCAGCATCTTGTCGGGGAACTCGGCGTGGATCGCTGCGGCGTACTCGCCGGCGTACTCGAGATCCGCCGTCGCGGTCTCCATCCACAGCAGATCGGCGAACGGCGCCGCGGCGAGCGACTTGGCGATGGCGTAGTCGATGCCGCCGCGGACCTGGTAGTAGCCCTCGGGAGTCTTGGCGTGCTCGCAGTCCCAGGCCACGTCGGCGCCGAGCGACTTCGCCCGGCGCCGCGCGGCGAAGCGAGAGGCGCGGCGCGCGAACCGCCGCCACTCCTCGACGCCCATCGCCAGCGGCTCGCCCTCGCCGGCGCGGAACGCCAGCGACTCGGCGACCGCCTCGCCGTAGGTCTCGAGGCCTGCCGCGGTCTCCCACGACTCCAGCAGGTGCGTGGCCGCCTGGTCGAACACCGCGTCGACGAGGCTCTCCGGGGCCGCCCGGTGCGCCGCGACGCTCTTCGCCACCAGCGCGGCGAGCCCGGTCCGCTCGAGCCAGGCATCGGCGGCGGCGTACTCCTCCTCGGACAGGAAGTAGAGGAGGTGGCCGTTCAGCTCGGCCACCCCCAGGTCGTGAAAGCGCTTCAGCAGCGCCAGGTAGCTGGCCTTGTAGGACGGCAGGTCGACATTGGTGGCGCCGAGGATGAAGGGCTGGTCGCGCTCGTCGCCGCGGCTCTCGAGCAGGTTGGCCGCCTCGGCGTCGGTGCGCGCGACGATCAGTCCCGGGACCCTCATGACGTCGAGCTGGAAGCGCGCCGCGTTCAGCCGCTTGATCTGCTCGTCGCTGCCGACCAGCACCTTGCCGCCCTGGTGGCCGCACTTCTTCGTGCCCGGCCGCTGGTCTTCGATGTGGTAGCCGGGCACGCCGGCCTCGACGAAGCGCCGGATGAGATTGCGCACGTGGGGATCGCCGCCGTGGCCGGTGTCGGCATCGGCGATGATGAACGGCCGGTAGTCGACGGCGGGCGTCGATGCGCGCTGCTGCTCGCTCATCCGCGAGCGCTGGAATTGCTGGTTGCGATCGGCCGCGAGCAGCGCCCGCACCAGGCCCGCGGCTTCGTCCGGGACCTGGCTCAGCGGGTAGCTCGCGAGGTCGGGCCCCGGGTCCTCGGTCGTCGAGCCTTTGGCGGACGTCGCCCAGCCGCCGAGGTAGATGGCCTCGATCCCCATGCGCTTCAGCGCCACCGCCTGGCCCGGCGAGTACGGGCCGAAGGTGGTGATGCTGCGCCGCTCGCCGAAGAGCTGGCGCAGGCGCTGGTGAAAGGCCGCCGCGGCCTCGCGGGCGACCGTGTAGTCATGGGGGATGGTGCCCCGCTGCTCGACCACCTGCCGCGCCGAGTACAGGCGGGTGATGCCGCAGAAGCGGGGGCTGTCGAACCACTCCTGCGTCGCGGCGACTTCGTCGTCGAAGGTGGTCATGGCGCGGCGAATGCTACCGCCTCCGCCGCGGTGCAGCAAGGCAGGGCTCCGGGTAGTCCAGGTAGTGGGTCCGTTTCCCCCGGCGTCCCTTTGGGCGAGGGGCCGGGCTGGGTAGTGGCTCAGTTTGGATTCTGCGCTTCGTCCCAGCAGCCGGATCACGTCCTCGATGTCCAGCGCCGCGAGGTCACGCCGGCCGCCTGATGCCACGTCAGCCCGTGGCCTCCCGGTCGGTAAGGGGCCGGGTGAGCTCCGTGGACCAGGAGGCCGGGTCGGGACTCGACTCAGGCCCGGTGACGTAGCATTCCCAGAGCTCCGAGCCCGGCGTGTGGCCCGCGGCGACGATCCAGGCGTCGAACTCGGACCAGGCGGAGGCTAGGCCCTCATAGGGTCCGCGGTACACCGTTCGCGCCACCAGTGCGGCGGGCAACTGCCCCGGCCTCACCCGGCCTGTGGCCGCGATCGGGGTCGCGACGGGAACGCCGATCTCGAAATCGTAGACGTGCGGGTCCATTCTCAGATGGCGCGAGAACCACGGTCCAGCCGGGGTGAATCCCTGGGCGCCGACGGCGTCCATCAGCTCGCGGCGGCCCGGACCCATGACCTTCCGGATCTCCTGGCGGGGAATGGTGAGGCGGATGATGGCGGCCGGCTGGGCGGCGGTCTGCACGATCTGCGGTGTGTCGAGCATGCAAGTCTCCTCGTGGCGTCGGAGGCGGTTCAGTGCGAGTGCTGGGGTGTGGCCAGGAGCTCGGCGAGCCTGTCGTAGCTCGCGGCCACGCCTGTCTCCATTTCAGACCTTAGGGCGATGTCGCGGGCCTGCCGCGACTCGTAGAGAACCGTGGTCGTGAGCATGGTCCTGCCGTCCCTCTCGGCGAGCACGGTGGTGGTCAGCGCCTCGCCCGGGTACCAGGACTGGTCGAACAACTCCGTGGCGACGAGGCGTTCGGGCGGCGCGATCTCGCGGTAGACGCCGCGCACCCCCATCTCGATCCCATCCGAGTTGCGCCAAACCCAGCGATAGGCGCCGCCCACTCTAAGATCGATCTCGCAGACCGGCATCGACCAGCCGGGCGGTCCGAGCAGCCAGCGCCTGACCAGCTCGGGTCTGGTGAAGGCGTCGAAGACCAGATGGCGTGGAGCCTCGAAGGCGCGCGTCAGCACGATCTCCCGCTCCGTCGGCGTCGTCAGCTGCAGAGCTTCGGTGCTTTTCATCGGCGATCTCCTCTATGGCCTGGCGCGTCCGTGTCTTTCCTTCCTGCCTGCAGCTCGTCGAGCAGGGCGTCGAGGCGCTGGAAGCTGCCCGCCCAGAACCGGCGGTAGCTTTCCAGCCACTCGGTGGCATCCGCGAGCGGCCTGGCCTCGAGCCGGCGGGGCCGCCGTTGCGCGTCGCGGCCGCGCGAGATCAGGCCGGCGCGCTCCAGCACCTTGAGATGCTTGGAGATCGCGGGCTGGGTCATGGCGAACGGCTCGGCCAGCTCCGTCACCGACGCCTCGCCGGAGGCGAGCCGGGCCAGGATTGCCCGTCGCGTGGGATCGGCGAGTGCTGCGAACGTCGTGTCAAGGCAATCGGGTGTCATCTGTCGATAACCTCTTAGTTCCATAACCTTGAGGTAATGTATAGGAGAAGGAGGAGGCTGTCAAGCCCCGCCGAGGGGCGCGAGCCCTCCCGAGAAAGAGGGACGCCGAGGGAAATTGCCCCACTACCGAGCTCCGGGTCCGGGACCCGCCCGCGGGTATACTGCGCAGCGGACACGAATGCGGCCCAGCAACTCCTACCTCCGGTCCCTGCTGCCGCGCGTGCGGGCGCGAATCGAGAGCCACTACGGCATCGCGGTTACCTTCGTGGCAATCGCGCCTCCTTTCACCGGCGACCTCGACGGCGCCGAGGTGCGAATCCATGAGGCGCACGAGAGCGACGCGGCACTCTTTACCCTGGCGCATCTCTTCGGCCACACCGTCCAGTGGAACACCTGCGATCACGCGCGGCTGATCGGCGGCAAGGAACCGGGCCGGTATACCGCCGCCGAGCTCGTTGAGGTGAGGGCTTACGAACGCGAGGCCTCGCGCTATGGCCTGCAGCTCCTCCACGAGGCCGCGATCGCCGACCTCGACGGCTGGCTCTCCGACTTCGCCGCCGCCGATCTTGCCTTCCTTACCCACTACTACGCCACGGGCGAACGCCAGCCCATCGCGGACTTCTGGATCGACGGCCAGCCCCTGCTGCAACCCCTGGCGATCCCCGCTTTCCAGCCGCGCCGCTTCAAGTTCCGCTGGGACGGCGTCGTCGTGCAATGAATTGAAGTGAGTGAAAGTAACCGGCGGGGCAGGCGGCGGGTAGTGGGTCCGTTTCCCCGCGAGGGACCCTCGCGAACTGACCCACTACCGCGGCGGCCCGCCGTTTGCCTCCGCCGCCGCCTCCCGTGCTACGATTCCGGCAGTTCCCAGGAGCGACCCTGCCCATTCCCCCGGGCCCCGGGAAGGACTATGAGGTCCGACCACCCATGAGCGAGAAGAAAGGCTGGACCACGAGCCTCAAGGGCTTGTTCGTCGAGCCCGACGAGCCGCGCGCCGATGCCGAGCCGGAGCCGGAGCCGCCGGCCACGGCCGAGGCCGCCGCCGCGAAGGAGCCAACCGGCCCGCCCGGGACGCCCGCCACGCCCGCGGCGCCACCGCGCGGCCCGGCCGGCGCCTTTCCGGGGCAGTCCGCCGGCGCGCCGCCGGGGAAGCTCGACTTCGCCGCCATCTACACCGCCGCCGGGATCGGCCCGGAGGAGCAGGACCGGTTCGCCAAGGCCGCAGAGCTCCTCCATGCGCTGCCGGAAGGCACCGAGGCGGCGCGGCACATCGTCGAGGCGTCCCTGAAGGCTTTCGGAGTGCCCGTCGAGAAGATCCTCGCCGCCGGGGACCGGGAGATGCAGGCGCTCGACGCCTACGCCGAGGCGGACGCCGCCGACACCCGCGGGGTGCTCGACGACTCGAACCGCAAGATCGCCCAGTACGAGCAGGAGATCCAGCGCATCCGCCAGGTCATGGACGAGCGGGTGGCGGCGCAGCAGGGCGTGGCGCGCGGCTGTGCCGCCGGCAAGCTCGAGCTGGCGCAGGTGCTCGGGTTCTTCGGCCACGCCCCGGCCACCCCGGCCGCCGCGGCCGGCCCTGGCTCCCCTGGCGCCCCAGCCGCCAACCACGAGCCGGCCGAGGCCAGGCGGGCCGCCGTGCCGGCGGCGCACGCTCCCAAGAACACTTAGGACCGCTTCCGCCGCCCGCCGCCCCCCTGGGGGGACGGGAGGCGTTCGAGGAGACGACATGCGACTCACGCCCTTCGCCAAGCTGTTCATCACCGTGGTGATCCTGGCCGTCCTCGGCTACGCCCTCTGGCACTACAAGGGCAACGACATCCGACGCTGGGCCGGCGCCGAGAAGGCGGCGAGCACGGGCGCCGGCGGCGACGCGTCGAAGGACTTCGCGGCGCTCAAGGATGCTCCCGCCGATCCCGGCCGCAATGCCGGATCGGCCGGCGTCGCCCCCGCGTCCCTCGCGGTGACCGGCAAGCTCGACCGCCCGCTGGTCGTGGGGATCAACACCTGGGCGGGGCACTCCCCGGGAATCGTCTTCAACAACGGGATGGAGCCCAACTCCGGCTCCGGTTACCGGACCCGCTTCGGCTTCGACGTCAAGTTCGTGCTGCTCGAGGACCCGGCGGCGAAGCTCGCGGCCTTCAGGAAGGGCGACATCGACGTCATGTGGGACACGGTCGACACCTGGGCGCGCGAGGCGTCGATCCTCGCCGAGCAGAGCCAGAAGGCGAAGTCGATCGTCATGCAGGACTGGTCGCGCGGCGGCGACGGCATCGTGTCGCTGGCTTCGATCAACTCGATCGAGCAGCTGCCGGGACACAAGATCGCCTGCACCCAGTTCACCCCGTCCCACTTCCTGCTGCTCTACCTGCTGTCGCAGTCGGGGCTCTCGCCGGAGGATCGCGCGGGAGTCGAGAAGAACGTCATCTTCAGCCAGGACGCGCCGGCCGCCGCGGCGATGTTCAAGGCCAAGCAGGTCGACGCGGCGGTGACCTGGGAACCCGACCTCTCGGGAGCGGTCACGGCCCGCGGCAGCGAGGCCCACGTCCTGGTCTCGACCACGGCCGCGACCCACATCATCGCCGACACCCTGGTCGCCAGGCAGGACGTGATCGATCGCGCCCCCGACACGATCCGCGATTTCGTCCACGGCTGGCTGTTGGGGATCGAGAGCATCAAGAAGGACCCGACCGCGGCGTATGCCCAGGTCGGCCGGGCGCTCAAGCTCGACGCCGAGACCGTCTCCGGCATGCTGTCGGGGCTGAAGCTCACCGGCTACGCCGACAATGCGCAGTTCTACGGCCTGGCGGGCGGCCACGCTCACTACGAGACCCTGTTCAACACCGCCTTCATCATCTGGCGGAAGAAGGGGCTGGTCACCCGCTCCGTCGACGCCAAGGACTGGGCGGACTCCCGCTTCGTGGCCGCCCTCGCCGCGGACTATCCGGGCGAGAAGGTCGAGGAGCCGGTGCTCAAGGCCAAGGCGCCGTCGGCCAGCGACCGGGCGATCATCAACAAGCAGATCGAGATCCACTTCACCCCGGGCTCCGACGAGATCATGTCCGGCTCGTTCATCGTCCTCGACTCCCTGGGCGAGACCATGACCTCGTTCGGCAGCACCTACCTGCGGATCGAGGGCAACACCGACGCGACGGGCAGCCCGAAGGCCAACATGACGCTCTCCGAGCGGCGGGCGCTGGCGGTCAAGAACTACG
>Ga0210384_10004009_pt1 | contig 16647 bp, 19 predicted proteins | sample IncBWH2MmetaG_FD_160574 | JGI IMG/M metagenome (GOLD analysis project Ga0210384, IMG submission 160574) | Forest soil microbial communities from Barre Woods Harvard Forest LTER site, Petersham, Massachusetts, United States - Inc-BW-H-2-M | ecosystem: Environmental > Terrestrial > Soil >...
CCGTCTTCCTGAGGAAGGTCCAGGTATGCACGTGCCAGTTTGGCTAGGACATTCGCAGGTTGCTCATCTGAAGTCGAACCTACCGCCGGCACAACATCTATCAAACCATTTCCACCGCTAAATGGGCTGGACGATATCATGTCTAATAAAAAATCTCTTTCATCAACGATAGCACCAGTACCACGCTCAACGTACCAGTCCAGAACACCATACTTAGGTTTACGATTCTCGTCGATTAACATTGTCCCAATGCCAGGAGCCTCTAAATCCAAATCAATAGCTAGTACCTTCTTCCCAGCATGTGCAAGCGCTGTCGCAACGACCGTGAGTGCGGTAGAACGCCCCACGCCCCCCTTAAGACTTGCAAATACAATGCGGGCTGGATCAGGCGGCTGCCATCCGGGTGTCGGCTCACTCAACCAGTCGGCACCTACAATTCGCCTATCTATGACCCGTATCTCTACAAGGATATTCACCCCTTCAACTTGGTTAGCACGGCCAATTTCAATCCTCTCTTTCGAGATGTGTGGCGATGAGATGAGCGTATCAACGCCCGGATCTTCTGCACTTAATACACATCGAGACGGCCTACAGTAAGCCAACACCTTACGCTCGATAGCGTCAGTCGCAGCAGCATGGTCTTCGGGGGAAAGGGTATTAGCAGAGATATAGGAGAGCCGTCCAGATGCATCGCGCAAAATCCAGCCTGCAGCGACAGAATCTACAGACAGCACTTCCAACAGCGCTTCCACAAACGCGTCGAGGCTGTTATCAAACGTTATCAAGTTTTGCATATACTTAAAATAATAGTCCCAACGCCTCGTTGGCTTCTTTACGCCACTTTTCCGAAAGAGCTTGGGTAATTGATCCGCTAGCCGCATAACGCATATCTACGCTCCAATGTTGCATAAAATCCTTGCGCTCAAAAATAGCTCTTAATGGAGCTGCGCTTCGAGTACTTAGCGCAAGTAATGCAACATTTGGTAACGCTGGATAATGTTTCCATATCGAAGCGTCGTCTGCCCTAACGCCCGCAGTCAACAGACATTTTTTCAAGGCGCACTCTGCGGCAAAACCATAATGGTACCCTGCGCCATCATACCGACTTACTGCCTCCAATTTGCGACCGTCATGAAAATGACGATTTGCGGCATCTTCTAATTTCGTCGTGTAAGCCATGTATAAATCCCAATTTCTTGACGTGCAACATTATAGCGTCATATTATCAATTCAAATATTATCAATATTGCCACATTTTATGCGATGAATTAAATTGGCTTTTGATATTTATGGAGAAGAAAGAATTTAAAAGGTTTGTCTTGGGTCAGCGACTCAGTAAGACTGCCACCGCATCCCATACCGAAATTGTACAGTTCATGCATGCCGATCAAAGAGCTTTCGCAGCATAAACGCGGATGTCGAACTCGCGCCAGGCCAACTACTACGTACTTTGGAACACCTTAGCCAGCCACTCCGTCATGAATGGCGGCAACATATTAATCCTACAAAAAGTCTTAGGACATCGGAATTTGAAGACGACGATGATCTATACTCACCTCAGCCCAGAGCATTTGCAGCAAACGAAGACTCTGAACCCTCTTTTTCGGTTGACAGTTTCGGAAATAAAAAAGGGCTCACATTGCTGTGAGCCCTTAGTGCTACTGGTGCCGGCTGCCGGAATCGAACTGGCCACCTGATGATTACAAGTCAACTGCTCTACCAAATGAGCTAAGCCGGCGAAACTTTTGAAATTGTGTTGATTTCTCAATCAATCTCGAAGAACAACATTATAGGCTACTTTATTATTTTTAGCGAGGGCTTACCAACTTTTTTTTGCGGTTCCGGGGGATTTTTTATTTCCGCCTGATTTTTTTCGCTGCTGTTATCCGTTTGCACCGCCGCCAAGCCGATTACCGGCCGGCTAGGCTGCTCTACCAGCACTTCTTCGGTAGATTCATCCTCCTCCATGGAGCCGACATCGAACGCCATGCCCTGGCCGTTCTCGCTGGCATATACCGCCTGCACATTCTCTATCGGCACGTAGATATCGCGCGATACGCCGCCGAACCTGGCCTTGAAGGCCACCGCCTCGTTATCCATCTTCAGGCCGCTGGTTGCGCCAAAGCTGATATTCAGCACGATTTCGCCGTTGCGGACGAACTCCGTTGGCACGCGTACGGCCCCGCCATGGACTTTTACTGCCAGGTAAGGCGTGTAGCCGTTGTCGGTACACCATTCGTAAATGGCCCGCATGAAATACGGTTTGGTAGAAATTTCTGACATAAATGATATCGGACATTTGCAGGAGGACATCAGCCCAGCCCACTGTAATTTTATTGTAGAAGAATAGTCCCTGCTCTAAAAAACAACAAGGCTGACGTTTACTTACTTGTCAGCCTTGTTCATTGGTATGCGCAATAATTAACGGCGCATCACTTTCTCGGAGGGGGTCAGCGCTTCGATGTAAGCTGGGCGCGAAAAGATGCGTTCGGCATATTTCATCAATGGCGCGGCCGTCTTGGACAGCTCAATGCCATAGTGGTCCAGACGCCACAACAACGGCGCAACCGCTACATCCAGCATGGAGAACTCATCGCCCAGCATGTATTTGTTCTTCACGAACAAGGGTGCCAGCGTGGTCAGGCGATCGCGAATTTCGGCGCGGGCCTTGTCCTGCACCTTGGCGGAAGCGGTAGATTTGTCGTTTTCCAGGGTATGGACGTGGACAAACAATTCTTTCTCGAAATTGAACAGCATCAGACGCGCGCGCGCTCGCATCAGCGGGTCTGCCGGCATCAATTGCGGATGCGGGAAGCGTTCATCGATGTATTCATTGATGATGTTGGATTCGTACAGGATCAGGTCGCGTTCCACCAGGATAGGCACTTGCCCATACGGATTCATGGTGGAAATATCTTCCGGCTTATTGAACAGATCTACATCACGAATTTCAAAATCCATGCCTTTCTCGAACAACACGAGACGGCAACGCTGTGAAAATGGGCAGGTAGTGCCCGAATAGAGAACCATCATTTTTATAGTTCCTTAGAAACGATTAGGGCGAGGCGCCCATTCTTATGCGCCTCACCCTGGGATAAAACATCTGCCTACGACGATAAAAAGCAGATGACTTGAGAATGGCGCTGACTGACTTAATATTAGGATTTTTTCGTCAAAATCAATGCCGTTTGGCTTGCGCCTATTACTTTACTTCTTTCCAGTATGATGCGTTCAGGCGCCATGCCAGGACACTCAGGACTGCCAGGAACAACACCACGAATACGCCCAGGCGTTTGCGGTTATTTTGCGACGGTTCGCCCATCCATTGCAAGTAGGCAACAAGGTCGGTCACTTCGCTATCGAATTCAGTTTCAGACAACTTGCCTTTGCTGACTGTTTCGAAACCGGCAAATGTATGCACCATCTTGCCGTGCTCATGCGGATCTTCCGCCTCTACAAACTTGGCATTGCGCACGCCTTGCAATTCCCACAATACGTGCGGCATGCCGACGTTGGGGAATACCATGTTGTTCCAGCCGGTTGGGCGGCTGTCGTCCTTGTAGTAGGTGCGCAGATAGGTGTACAGCCAGTCGGCGCCGGAGCCGGCACCCGAGGCCTTGGCACGGGCTATCACCGACAAATCCGGAGGAACCGCGCCAAACCATGCCTTCGCATCTTTGGCGGACATCGTGTTTTTCATCAGGTCGCCGACTTTGTCGCCGGTGAACAGCAGGTTCGCCTTGATCTGGTCTTCGGTCAAGCCGATGTCCCGCAGGCGGTTGTAGCGCATTGCCGACGCCGAGTGGCAGTTCAGGCAGTAGTTGACGAACAGCTTGGCGCCGTTTTGCAACGCCGGCAGATCGGTGGTGCGATTTTCTGCGTGATCCAGCGGATAGCCGCCCTCATTGGCCAGCGCAAACACTGGAACAAAGGCAAGCACCGCGATCATTTTTTTAATTAATTTCATGCTTATCATTCCTTTTGACGCTTAGTGTGCAGAAAATGTCACGCGCTTAGGCACAGGCTTGAATGTACCCATCGTGCTCCACCATGGCATCAACAAGAAGAAGCCGAAGTAGATCACAGTGCACACTTGCGATAAACGTTCACGACCTGGGGAAGGCGGCTGTATGCCGAGGTAACCCAAAGTAACGAAGGCGAAACCAAACAAGAGGAACATGTATTTGTGCCACTCAGGACGATACCGGATCGACTTGGCCGGCGATTGGTCCAGCCAAGGCAAGGCGCCGAGGATCACCACGGAAGAGCCGAACAACACCACGCCCCAGAACTTGGCTTCCAGGCCGAAAGGCATCATGCCGATAATCATCAGCAGGCCCAATGCCGCGATACCGGCCTTGACGATGGCGGGCAGCTTGGATTTCAAATACACCAGGCTGACATAACCGACGACAGCCGCCATCACCACATACAGGAACTCGGTCGTGGTCGCACGCAGGATCGAGTAGAAAGGCGTGAAGTACCAGGTAGGCGCAATGTGCGGTGGCGTTTTCAGTGAATCGGCAGGAATGAAGTTGTTATATTCGAGGAAATAACCACCCATTTCAGGCGCGAAAAACACTACGGCGCTGAAGATCACCAGGAACACAGTGACGCCGAAGATGTCGTGCACCGAGTAGTAAGGATGCGAAGGAATGGAATCCACCGGATGGCCGTCTGGGCCGAGGTTGTCTTTCACTTCGATGCCGTCCGGGTTATTCGAGCCGACTTCATGCAGGGCGATCAAATGAGCCGCCACCAGACCCAGCAGGATCAGCGGGATGGCGATCACGTGGAAAGCAAAGAAACGGTTCAGGGTGGCGTCGGACACCACATAGTCGCCGCGTATCCACAGGGACAGGTCAGGGCCGATGAAAGGGATGGCGCCGAACAGGTTAACGATAACCTGTGCGCCCCAGTACGACATCTGTCCCCATGGCAGCAGGTATCCCATGAAAGCTTCGCCCATCAGGCACAGGAAAATCGCGAAACCGAACAGCCAGATCAATTCGCGCGGCTTGCGATAAGAACCGTACAGCAGTGCGCGGGTCATGTGCAGGTACACGATGATGAAGAATGCCGAGGCGCCGGTGGAGTGCATGTAGCGCACCAGCCAGCCCCAGGGCACATCGCGCATGATGTATTCAACCGATGCAAACGCCAGGGTGGCATCCGGCTTGTAGTGCATGACCAGGAAAATACCGGTCACGATCTGGATCACCAGCACCAGCATCGCCAGCGAACCGAAGATGTACCAGAAGTTGAAGTTCTTTGGAGCGTAATAATTGCCCCACTGATCATTCCACAGCTTGGTCAGAGGGAAGCGGGAGTCAACCCAGTTCAGGGCCTTGGCAGCGACAGGCGCGTCTGCCGGCAATTTCTTTTCAACGAAAGCCATGATTAAGCATCACCTTTCTCATCTTTACCGATGATAACTTTGGTATCCGACAGGAACATATAGCGCGGAACGTCCAGGTTCTGAGGAGCTGGCTTGTTTTTGTATACGCGGCCTGCCAAATCGAAGGTGGAACCATGGCATGGGCACAGGAAGCCGCCCGCCCAATCGTCCGGCAAGGACGGCTGAGGGCCTTCCTGGAATTTGGAGCTAGGGGAGCAACCCAGGTGGGAACAAATGCCAACAGTCACCAGCAAGTCGCTGTGTTCTTTACGGGAACGCGCCTGGTTCTTGCAATATTCAGGCATTTCCATCGTGTAAGGCTTTTCCGATTTTGGGTCGGCAACCTTGTCTTCTGTCTTAGCCAGACTGGCCATCATTTCCGGCGTGCGCTTCAGGAGCCAGACCGGCTTGCCGCGCCATTCGACCACTTTCATTTCGCCCGGCTTCAAATCCGATATATCCGCTTCCACAGGCGCACCGGCGGCCTTTGCACGCTCAGATGGCTGGAAAGTGCTTACCAGCGCCCCTGCGGTTGCCAAACCAGCCACACCACCCGCCGCACACGTGGCGACGAGCAAGCCGCGACGGCCGGAATCGACCTGCTTTTCGATACTCATACCAACCCCAATCTGTCAAAATTCAAAACTTTTATGAAGCATAAACGGAACTTCTAGCAACCCTAAATTATAAAGGAGCGGAGTGTGGTTTTAAAGAAAAACATTTCTCAAGTTGGCAACTGAAGCAGTTTTTTTGCAAATTAATGACTATTTCATGATTTGTTAATAATGATTCTTATCTGGACGGAGTTTTTCTCGTTTGGAAACTAAATTTAACAAGCTTGCTCCGCTTTTTTAATCGTTTGAACGGTAGAATATTGCAACTTTGCCATAACGCGGCCGAGTTAAGGGGCCACCCATCTTACGACCGGAGTCATATGGCTTCGCCTGGTTTTTATTTTCCGGAGGATTCATTATGAGCATGATGCAAGAATTTAAAGCATTCGCGAGCAAAGGCAACGTGGTTGACCTCGCGGTCGGTGTCATCATCGGTGCCGCCTTCGGGAAAATCGTCGACTCCCTGGTGGCGGATATCGTGATGCCTATCGTCGGCAGGATTTTTGGCGGCCTGGACTTTTCCAACTATTACCTGCCACTGAACGGCCAGGCGACCACGCTCACGCTGGTAGAGGCGAAAAAGGCGGGCGCAGTGCTGGCCTACGGCAATTTCCTCACGATCGCGCTGAACTTCCTGATCCTGGCTTTCATCATCTTCCAGATGGTCCGCCTGTTCAATAAAATGAAACGGGAAGAACCCGTCGCCGCCCCGGCGCCGGTGGTCACGCCGGAAGACGTGCTGCTGTTGCGCGAAATTCGCGATGCGCTGAAAAAATAAGCACTGCGCTGCAGCCGCCTATCCTATAAGCGGCTGCAGCGACTCACACCGGGTTGTCGATATCGACAAAGTGGTGCACCACGCCGAACTGCTGTCCGATATGCCGGCCCAGCGCCTGCACACCATAACGCTCGGTCGCATGATGGCCGCAGGCCAGGTAGGCGACACCGGATTCCCTGGCCAGATGCACCGTAGGCTCTGAAATTTCCCCGCTCAAGTACACCCCCGCGCCGGCAGCGATCGCGTCGCCCAGCATATTTTGCGCGGCGCCGGTGCACCAGCCTATCCTTGCCGACCGGTGCAACCGCTGTTCCGGATCGCCGATCAATAGCGGCTTCCTTCCCAGTTTCCGCTCTATGTGCATGGCGAGCTCGCCTACCGTTGCCACGGTGTCGTCGGCGGTTCCCAGCCAGCCCAGGTCGTCCTCGCCAAACCTGGCATCCGGCGTCAGCCCGAGCACGGCCGCCAATTGCGCGTTATTTCCTAATTGCGGATGCATGTCCAGCGGCAAGTGATAGGCAAACAGGGAAATGTCATTCTGCAGCAGCAACTTCAGCCTGCGTTGTTTTTGGCCGATGACCCGCATGTCTTCGCCCCGCCAAAAGTAGCCGTGGTGCACCAGGATCGCATCGGCCCGCAGTTCGACAGCGGCCTGCAAGAGCGCAAGATTCGCGGTCACGCCGCTGACCAGCACTTTAATCTCGCTACGCCCTTCCACCTGCACCCCATTTGGGCAATAATCACGGAACCGCGATATTTGTAGCTCGGAGGCTAGAAATTCTGACAATTGATCCCTATCTATTGTCCGATTAACCGGCTCATTTTCCAGCTTGCTTGCAAAGTCCTTACTCATATTTCACCTGGTATTTGATCCTATGCGACGTCTATGGCTGTTGTTTGCGCAAACCGTGACTATCGGTTTGGCCCTGTGGTTCATTGTAACCACCTTAAAACCCGATTGGGCAAATTCGGCCAGCGGCAGTCGCGGCATCCGGGTCGCCTCTACCGTATCCATGCAGGAAGCGCCCGCCACCAGCGTGCCGGCGCAAGGCTCTTATCGCGACGCCGCCAAGCGGGCCATGCCCGCTGTCGTCAATATCTATACGACCAAGGAAGCCAGGCAACCGAATAATCCCTTACTCAGCGATCCTTTCTTTAAACGTTTTTTTGGCGACCAGCTGGATCGCCAGCAGCCGGAGCGCCAGTCCAGCCTGGGGTCCGGCGTGATCGTCAGTCCGCAAGGGTACATCCTGACCAATAACCACGTGGTGGAAGCGGCGGATGAAATCGATGTGGTGCTGCCCGACGGCCGCAAGGCCACCGCCAAAGTGGTCGGCACCGATCCGGAAACCGACCTGGCGGTGATCAAGATAGAACTCGGCAACTTGCCCACCGTCACGCTGGGGCATTCGGACAAGGCCAGCGTCGGCGATGTGGTGCTGGCCATCGGCAATCCCTTCGGCGTGGGCCAGACCGTGACGATGGGCATTATCTCGGCACTCGGCCGCAACCACCTGGACATCAATACGTTTGAAAACTTCATCCAGACCGATGCCGCCATCAATCCCGGCAATTCAGGCGGCGCACTGATCGACGTCAACGGCAACCTGCTGGGCATCAATACCGCGATCTATTCGCGCAACGGCGGCTCGCTGGGGATAGGCTTCGCTATCCCGGTCACCACCATCAAGACCGTGATGGACTCCATCATCAGCACCGGCCAGGTAACGCGCGGCTGGATAGGCGTGGAACCGCAAGACATCACCCCGGAACTGGCGGACAGTTTCGGCATCCCGCAAAAATCCGGCGCCATCATCGCCGGCGTGATACGCGGCGGCCCGGCAGACAAGGCCGGCATCAAGCCCGGCGACATCCTGGTATCGATCGACGGCCAGGAAGTCGCCGACACCACGGCCATGCTGAACCTGATCGCGCAATTGCAGCCGAACCAGAAAGCCAAAATCACCGTGCTGCGCAATGGCAAGGAAACTGCGCTGAATGTGCTGATAGGCAAACGCCAAAAGTCCCGGCGCGAAGAATAAATCCTCCCGCCCCCTTCCATCTCGACACAAGACAGACCATGCATATCCGCGACCTGAACCGTTTTTTATTTGAATTATCGGAAAATAATAACCGTGCATGGTTTGTCATGAACAAACCCCGCTACGACATACTGCGCGCAGAATTCCTGCAACTGGTCACCGGCCTGATCGCCGAGATCAGCAAATTCGATCCCGCCATCCTGGGCTGCGATCCGAAAAAAGCCCTGTTCCGCATCAACCGCGACATGCGCTTTTCCGCCGACAAGTCGCCGTACAAAACCTATTTTTCGGCATCGATCCTGCCCAGCGGCCGCAAAAAACCCAGCGACGGCGGCGGCCCGGCTTATTATTTCCAGGTCGATGCGAGCGGAAATCTGCTGTATGCGGTGGGTGAATATATGCCGCCGTCGGACCGCCTGAGAAATATCCGCAACCAGATCGTGGCGGATCCGGACGGCTTCAGCAAGATGATCAAGAACAAGACGATGAAGAGTGTTTTCGGCGGCCTGCAGGAAGAGGGGAAACTGACCCGGCCACCGAAGGGATTCAGCGAAGACTTGCCGCACATGGAGTACATCAAGCACAAGAACTTCATGGTGTGGACCGAGATATCCACCAAGGATATGCAACCGGAAGCCCTGCAAGCCACGTTGGTCAAGGGCTTCAAGAGCGGCTATCCGCTGGCCGACTGGCTGCGCACCGCTTCTTTTTCCGCCTGATGCCTGGCTGAAGAAAGGATCAGGAAGCCTGATCCTCTTCCGGCGCCTGCGTCGCCTTGACGAAGATCGGCGCCACCAGCAAGCCCAGTTCAAACAAGAGCCACATCGGTATCGCCAGCGAGCACTGGCTGACCACATCCGGCGGCGTGACGATCGCTGCCACCACAAAAGCGCCGACGATCACATACGGACGGATCGCCTTCAGTTGCTGCAGCGACACCAGGCCCATGCGGACCAGCACGACCACGACGATCGGCACCTCAAAGGTGACTCCGAACGACAAGCACATGGTCATGATGAAATCGAGATAGTTTTCGATGTCCGGCGCGACGGTAATCGACTTCGGCGCAAAATCGTTGATAAAGCGGAACACCCGCCCGAACACAAAGAAATAGCAAAAGGCGACGCCGGCCATGAATAACAGCGACGACGAGATCACCAGTGGCGCCACCAGCCTTTTTTCATGGGTATACAGGCCGGGCGCAATAAATGCCCAGGCCTGATACAGCACCCAGGGCAGCGCCAGTATGAACGCCAGTACCAGGGTGACCTTCATCGGCACCAGGAAAGGGGAAATCACACCGGTGGCGATCATCTTGGCGCCGACCGGCAGCGACGCTATCATCGGCTCGGCCAGGAAATCGTAGATGGCGGACGGGCCCGGCCAGATCATCAGCGCGGCACACACGAGCGCTATCCCCATCGAGGCCTTGACCAGGCGGTCGCGCAACTCGACCAGGTGCGAAATAAAGGTGTCTTGCGGCCCTTGCGTTTCTTGATCGCTCATGCAAGGTCCATTACAGGTGGTGAATACGGGAGCATTGAAGGTATATTAAAAGAAGCTTGCAGGGGTAGCGCGCTTGGCCCTGTGCCTGGCCATCCTGGCGGCGCCGGACATCACGTGTGCACGGCGGCCGGTCTGGTTCTTGTACCATCCGGGCACCGCCGAGGAGCGCGCCAGCTTTTTGCGCCGGAAATTTTTGGCTTTTAAGGCCAGGTCGTCAACCGTGGGCGGATCGCTCAGGCCATCCGCTCCGCGCTCGCCATTCCATGCGGAGTGGATGTCGCTTTCCACTTCGGACATGCCTTGCGAGATGGATTGCCCCACCTCCTGCGCGGCGTCCTGCACCTCTTTTTGCATCTTGCGCAATTCGTCGAGCTCAATCTCGCGGCTGACCTCGGACTTCACTTCATTGATATAACGCTGGGCACGGCCAAACAGCGAGCCCGCCATGCGCGCCACCCTAGGCAGCTTTTCAGGGCCTATCACGACCAGCGCGACGACGCCGATCAATGCCAGTTTGGTTAAACCGAGATCAATCATGGCGTTTGCCCGAGGGTGGATTTAGCCAATGCGTTTGCCGCCATCAGTGCTTCGCTTTTTCCTTGGCTTCCACGTCTATTGTGCTTTTATCGGCAACCTGGGACGGGCTTGGCTGAGGCTTTTCTTCTTCCTCCGCGCCTTTCACGCCATCCTTGAAACCTTTGACGGCCTTGCCCAGGTCGGAACCGATATTGCCCAGTTTCTTGGTGCCGAAGACCAGCATCACGATCACCAATACGATCAACCAGTGCCAAATACTAAATGAACCCATGTTTTCTCCTAATGAGAGCTACGCTCCCCCGTGTACAATTAAATGACCATACGGAGCAGTCCGCCAAATTTATCCGTGCAATCAGCGCTGTCCGCGCCAAGGCTTAGGTCCGCCTATGACATGTATATGCAGATGATACACCTCTTGGCCACCGTCCGGCCCGGTATTGATCAGCGTCTTATAACCGCCGGATAAGCGGCCATCGCCGCCCCGATGCACATCACAGCCATGCTCCTTGGCAATTTGGGGGGCAAGGGCCAGCATTTTACCCAACAAAATATTATCTTGCGCATCGGCATCGCTCAAGGTATCGATGTGTCTCTTGGGAATAATCAGCAGGTGGACGGGCGCGGCCGGATTGATATCCTTGAATGCCAGGAAATCATCGTCTTCATAGACAACGGCGGAAGGAATTTGTTTTGCAGCAATCTTGCAGAAAATGCAGTTATCCACGTTAGACCCGTTCAAAATGAAAATTTAGTTACCCGGCTTGCCGGCTTCTTGCCGATCCCGCAGCTCATCCTTGCGTGCCGCTTTTTCCTCTATGCCGGAGATGCCTTCGCGCCGGGCCAGCTCATTGAGCACATCCTGCGGCGTCAAATCGAATTGCGCCAGCATGACCATGCTGTGAAACCACAGGTCGGCGCACTCGTACAATACCTTGGAATTGTCGCCGGACGCGCGCGCGTCCTTGGCTGCCATCACGGTTTCGGTCGCTTCCTCGCCGATTTTTTTCAAGATCGCGTCATCGCCTTTCGCGAACAGACGCGACACATAGGATTTTTCCGGATCGCCGCCGTTAGCCAGCTTGCGCGACTCAATCACGGCCGCCAGGCGCTGCAAAGTTACGCTCATTTGTACACGCTCTCCGGATCTTTCAATACCGGCTCCACTACCTGCCACTCGCCGTCGGCGGCATTGCCTTCAAATTTCTGGAAAAAACAGGAATGCCTGCCGGTATGGCAAGCGATGCTGTCGACCTGCTCCACTTTCAGTAAGACCACATCCTCATCGCAATCCAGACGGATTTCGATGACCTTCTGGATATGCCCGGACTCTTCGCCCTTATGCCACAGCTTCTTGCGCGAGCGGCTCCAGTACACGGCTTCGCCCAGCTCCACCGTTTTAGCCAGCGCATCCCGGTTCATCCAGGCAAACATCAGCACGTCATTGCTTTGTGCTTCCTGCGCAATGACCGGTACCAGGCCGTGTTCGTCCCATTTCACCTTATTCAGCCATTTTGCGTGTATGCCCGACATCATGCCAACCTCATGGGAATATGTTGTGCAGCCATGAACTGCTTGGCCTCTTGCACCGTATGTTGTCCATAGTGAAAAATGCTGGCGGCGAGCACCGCGTCCGCGCCGCCTATCTTGATCCCGTCCGCCAGGTCCTGCAGGCCGCCGACGCCGCCGGACGCAATCACCGGAATGCTGACCGCGTCCGACACCGCACGCGTCAGGCCCAGGTCGAAGCCGATCTTGGTGCCATCCCTGTCCATGCTGGTCAGCAGGATTTCACCGGCGCCCAGCCTGGCCATATGCCTGGCCCATTCCACCGCGTCCAGGCCGGTGGCATTGCGGCCGCCATGCGTGAACACTTCCCATTTGCCCGGCGCGGTCTGCTTTGCATCGATCGCCACCACGATGCATTGCGAACCGTATTTTTGCGCGGCATCGGCTACCAGCTGCGGATTGGTGATCGCCGAGGTATTGATGGCGACCTTGTCCGCGCCAGCATTCAGCAGGCGCCGCACATCGGCCACCGCGCGCACGCCGCCGCCCACCGTCAGCGGGATAAAAACCTGCGACGCCACTGCTTCGATAATCGGCAGGATCAGGTCGCGCCCGTCCGAAGATGCGGTGATGTCCAGGAAAGTAATTTCGTCGGCGCCTTGCTGATCGTAGCGGCGCGCAATTTCCACCGGATCGCCGGCATCGCGCAGCTCCTGGAAATTGATACCCTTCACTACCCTCCCTGCGGTGACATCCAGGCAGGGGATGATGCGTTTGGCCAGCGTCATAATGGGTTACTCTTCATCGAAATCGCCGCTCAATTCGTCGGCCCTGTCCTGCGCCGTAGATAAATCCAGCGTGCCTTCATAGATCGAACGGCCGCAAATGACCGCCTCTATGCCTTCGCCCTGCACCGCGCACAAGGCTTCCACGTCATCGATATTGTGCACCCCGCCGGAGGCGATCACGGGAATCTTCACCGCCTGCGCCAGCCTGACCGTGGCTTCTATATTCACGCCACCCATCATGCCGTCGCGGCCGATGTCGGTGTACACGATGGATTCGACGCCATAGCTTTCAAACTTGACCGCCAGATCGATCACCTCGTGGCCGGACAATTTGCTCCAGCCGTCAGTCGCCACCTTGCCGTCCTTGGCATCCAGGCCGACGATGATCTGGCCCGGGAACGCGCTGCAGGCGTCGGCCAGGAAGCCGGGGTTCTTGACCGCTGCGGTGCCGATGATGATATAGCTGAGCCCATCGTCCAGATAGCGCTCTATGGTATCCAGGTCGCGGATGCCGCCGCCCAGCTGTACCGGAATCTCCTCGGTGTCGGTCTCCTGCGCATAGTCGCGCACGGCCTGAATGATGGCCTTGACTGCCGCCTCATTCTTGGGTTTGCCGGCAAACGCGCCGTTCAAATCCACCAGATGCAGGCGACGCGCCCCTTGTTTCAACCAATGCCGCGCCATGTCGGCGGGGTCTTCGGAAAATACAGTGGCTTGGTCCATATCGCCTTGTTTCAGGCGAACACAGTGACCGTCTTTCAGGTCGATGGCAGGAATGAGCAGCATGGCTGAATGGGATACTTATGAAGTTAATGAGTTTGACTATGACAAATCGTCGGCTTGAATCTAAATGCTAAGGATTCCAGTGTACAAAGTTTTTATAAAGTTGCAATCCGGCGGCAGCACTCTTTTCAGGGTGGAACTGGGTTGCAAAGATATTATCCCTGGCGACGGCGCACGCAAACGGCGTGCCGTAGTCGGTGATGCCTACCGTATGGCCGGACTCTGCCGGCCTTGCATAATAGCTATGCACGAAATAGAAATAGCTTTGATCGGCAATATCTTGCCACAGCGGATGCGTTTTGCCTTCATGCACAGCCTGCTGCACGCGGTTCCAGCCCATCTGCGGCACCTTGAAGCGCGAGCCGTCTTGCTGCAATTGTCCGTCCAGCTGGAAGCGCAGCACTTTGCCCGGCAATAATCCCAGGCCGGGCGTGTCGCCCTCTTCGCTCAGCTCGAACAACATTTGCTCACCGACACAGACGCCGAACAAGGGTTTATTCAACGCCGCTTCCAGCACCGCTTCCTGCACACCGGACTCGCGCAGGCTGCGCATGCAATCCGGCATCGCTCCCTGTCCCGGCAGCACGATGCGATCGGCACTCTTAATATCGGCGGCCTCGCCGGAAATCAGCACATCGGCTTCCGGGGCAACCGCGCGCAGGGCCTGCGCCACCGAGCGCAGATTGCCCACACCGTAATCGACTACAACAATTTTTTTCATGTTCAGGTATTAACTCTGTCAAAGAGTACCGTTAAAGCTCAGACGCAGCCGTATCGAGTACCGGCCTACAGGCTGCCCTTGGTGGAAGGTATCGTTCCCGCCGAGCGAGGATCCAGCTCGGCAGCCATGCGCAACGCACGGCCAAAGGCCTTGAATACGGTTTCGCACTGATGGTGGGCGTTCTCGCCGCGCAAGTTGTCTATATGCAGCGATACCAGCGCATGATTGACGAAGCCCTGGAAGAATTCGTGGGTCAGGTCGACGTCAAAGGCGCCTATCATCGAGCGCTTGAAAGGCACATGGAATTCCAGGCCCGGACGGCCGGAGAAATCGATCACGACCCGCGACAGCGCCTCATCCAGCGGCACATACGAATGGCCATAACGGCGTATGCCCTTTTTATCGCCGATGGCGATCGCAAAAGCCTGGCCCAGCGTGATGCCGACGTCTTCCACAGTATGGTGGGCATCGATATGCAAATCGCCGTCAGCCTCAATTTCCAGGTCGATCAAGCCATGCCTGGCGATCTGATCCAGCATGTGATCCAGAAAAGGAACGCCCGTGTTGAGCTTTTGTTTTCCGGTGCCATCCAGATTGATCGCAACACGAATCTTGGTTTCGTTGGTATTGCGGCTTACTTCAGCGGTGCGTTGGGCTTGCATGATAGGTAGAAGACTAGGTTCTTGATACGAGTTTAACACCAATAGGGCTTCGCAATTGCTTGATCAATGGCGAAGCACTCCATCAGAGGGAGGCGGCCAGCGCATCCAGCAGGGAAGCATTTTCTTCCGGGGTACTGACCGTAATACGCAGGCAGTTCTCCAGCAGACTATGCATTTTACCCACATTTTTGACTAAAATTTTATGTTCCAACAATTTTACAAATGCTTGTTCGGCATCCGGCACACGAATCAACAGAAAATTTGCCGCCGACGGGAACACGCTCACCCCGGGCAAAGCTGCCAGAGCCGCGGCCAACTTGCTTCTTTGCTCACGCAATTGGGCCGCCTGCGCATCCAGCACGTCCACATGCTGCAACACAAATTCTGCCGCAGCCTGGGTCAGCACGTTGATATTATAGGGCGGCCGGACCTTTTCAAACTCCGCCATCAAGGCCGCACTGCCGGACATGTAGCCCAGGCGTATGCCGGCCAGGCCCAGCTTGGAGACGGTGCGCATCACGACCAGGTTGTCCAGTTGCGGCAACAGCGGCATGAAACTGGCTTGCGCAAACGGCTGGTAGGCCTCGTCCACGATCACCACGCCGGTCTGGCCGACCGCCGCAATAATTTCCAGCATGGCATTTTTATCAAACAGGTTGCCGGTAGGATTATTCGGATAGGCCAGGTAGACGACGGCGGGCTTATGCTGCGCAATCGCCGCCAGCATCGCGGCTTTATCCAGGCTGAGGTCGGCGGCCAGCGGGACGCCGACAAATTCCATGCCGGCAAAACGGGCCGACATCGCATACATCACAAAGCCCGGCACCGGCGCCAGCACTTTGGCGCCGGGCTTGGCGCAGGCCACAGAAATCATCGAAATCAACTCATCCGAACCGTTGCCCAGCACCACGTCGTATCCGGCGGGCACGCCCAGCTTTTCGCTGATCGCCTGTTTCAGGGCAGCATAAGAGGGAACCGGATAGCGGTTCATCGCCACCTCGGCCAGGCGCTGCGCCAACTGCTGCTTTAATTGGTCCGACAAGACATACGGATTCTCCATCGCATCCAGCTTCACAAAGCCGGATGCGTCGGCGACGTGATACGCGGACAGGCTGCGTATTTCAGGACGAATGATATTTTCTATAAGGGACAAAATATGCTCCATGCGGCCATTATCGCCGCGATTAACTATATTGGAGGCAGCCCGTCCGAGCGCTTCCCGTAAATCAAATGGCCTGCCGACAGGCACGGCCCACGCTTCAATAAACCCCGTATCGCCATTCAGCCTCGGTACGTGCGCCGGGCAAGTACC
>Ga0210384_10004010_pt1 | contig 16645 bp, 14 predicted proteins | sample IncBWH2MmetaG_FD_160574 | JGI IMG/M metagenome (GOLD analysis project Ga0210384, IMG submission 160574) | Forest soil microbial communities from Barre Woods Harvard Forest LTER site, Petersham, Massachusetts, United States - Inc-BW-H-2-M | ecosystem: Environmental > Terrestrial > Soil >...
TGCGCGATGGTTTTAACGCTTATTCCGTGCTCTCCCCGGTGACCGCCCGGTGACCGGGCTCTTTTGCCACCGTCGCTCTCGCGGATCATTCCACAAAAACTTGACGCCAGCGTCGGGGCGTCAGGACCACACGGCTTCGCCGTCCGCATCAGCGCCGCTCGTCTTGCGACGCTGATACGTCCACCGCATCCCGCACCCAACGTCCGTGACGATCGCGATACGCCCCTCTCGAGAGGGCGGGACGGCGCGAAGTTGTAGAGATGATTTGCCCGACGAGTTAAGCGAAATATTTTTCGCAAGAGGGCTGGACTCTCACGCGTTGATTGCCACGCGCTGCTGACTGATTTGCCCGCGGGCAAATCAGTTCGGCTCTTCCCCTCTCCCCTTGTGGGAGAGGGTACCTTCGCGAAGCGAAGGCGGGTGAGGGGTTTCTCTCCGCGGATGCAGACCCCTCATCCGTCGCCTCACTTCGTGAGGCGCCACCTTCTCCCACAAGGGGAGAAGGAAGAAAGCCGCGTGGCCTCGTCAGGTCACGCCTTCGGCGGCGCGAGCGGCTGCACGATCTCCTGAAACGGCGGCAGCGCCTCGCAACGCGCGGAATGCGCCGACAGCTCCGGAAAGCGCGCGGCGGCGAACAGCGCGGGATGCGCCTCGCGGCAGAACCGCAGCACGCAGGCGACCGCGATATCGGCATATCCGATGCGCTCGCCGAACCAGAACGGCGTGATCACTGCGGCGCGCTGTTTTTCCAGCACCTCCAGCACACCGCCGACCTGCGCTTCGCAGCGGTCGACCCAGACTTTCGACGGCTCCTTCCGCAACACGCGCTCATAAAGCAGGCTGACCGCCTTGTCGCCGAGGCCCATCGCCAGCGCGCAGATCTTCAAGTGATGCCGCCGCTCCGGGCCCGAGGCTGCGATCATCGCCTTGGCCGGCCCGACCAGCTCGTCGAGATAGTCGAGGATGATGGTGCTCTCGATCAGCGCCTCGCCGCTGTCGAGCACCAGTGTCGGCACCCGCCGCAGCGGATTGTAGGGCGCGATCTTTTCGGCATCGCCGAAGGTCGACCACGGCCGATGCTCGAAGCCGATGCCGTAAAGCCGCAGCGCAATCGCGACGCGGCGGACGAAGGGGGAATCATATTGACCGATCAGGAACATGGGAGAACTGCACCCTATTATTGTTAACCCTCATACTCCGCCACCGGGTCTCGCCTTCGGCGAGCCCGATGACAGGCTCCAGCGGAGTATCCAGTACGCCGCGACGTTTCGGTTCTATCACAACTGTCCTGGGATACCGGATCATCTGCTTTTGCGGATGATGACGGCTCGGGTGCGGCGGCGAAAGGGAACTACCCCCTCCCCCTCGTCGCTCGCCAGCACGCCCTTCACCACGCGCGCCCAGCCCTTGACGTTGCGCAGTGCGATCGCCACGCGCCGTACGAAGGCGAAGTCATATTGGCGAAGACGGATCTGTTGCTGGACGCGCTTCATAATTCTTGCAAAGGACTACCGTACACTTTTAGATTGAATGTCGCGGCAAAATCATCTCGCGGGATCCGCCGAGGTTTGGGAAATTGGGATCATGAGAGCGTCATTGATCGCGCTCGTGCTGGTGACAGTCTCCGGTGAAGCGCTGGCCCAGGGGGTTCAGGATTCGCGACTATGCAAAGCCGTCGATGCCGACCATCTCGTCATTCCCGCCTGCACGCGACTGATCGCGTCGAGCAACCTTTCCCAGGGCGACCGCGCCATCGCCTACGCTATTCGCGGAACGGCGCATTGGCGGCAGCGCGATTTCGACGACGCCATTGCCGACGAGAACGAGGCAATCAAGATCAATCCGAACCTCGCCGCTGCGTATGCGACACGCGGCGCGGCCTATGGCAGCAAGGGCGATGACGACCAGGCGCTGGCCGACGACAGCAAGGCCATCGAGCTCGATCCGAACTACGTGTCGGCCTACAGCAACCGCGGCATCACCCGCGGCAACAAGGGCGATCTGGACGCCGCGATCGCTGATGTGACGAGGGCGGTCGAGATCGACCCGCAATACGCCTGGGGCTTCATGTCCCGCGGGGTCCTGCATTCGAAGAGACGCGAGCCGGGGCCCGCCCATGCCGACTTCGGCAAGGCGATCGAAATCGAGCCCAGAGGCGGCTTCGACGGCTACCGCGTTCGCGGCATGGCGTTTGTGCTCAAGGGCGACGATCGCCATGCCATCGCCGATTTCAGCCGTTGGATCGAGATCGATCCGAACCGCGCGTTTGCTTACGCGCTCCGCGGAGAAACCTATCTACGGAACGGCGACGACGAACATGCCTTTGCCGAAGAGGGCAAGGCGCTCGACATCAACCCGAGATCCGCCGACGCACACCGGATCCGGGGAATAATCTACCGGGCCAGAGGCGACCAAGCGCGCGCCGTCGCTCACTTCGCGGCCTGGATCGAGGCCGAACCAAACAACGCCCGTGCCTATGAATGGCGAGGAAAGGCCTACACGGACAAGGGCGATTTTGATCGCGCGATTGCCGACTTTACCAGAGAGATCGAGATCGAGCCCGATAACGCCGATGCCTATCGCTACCGCAGCACGGCTTACGCGAGAAAACAGAACCACGAAGCAGCGCTCGCCAACTATAACCGGGCGATCGAGATGACGCGACGGAAAATACAATCGGGCGATCGCTTGCCCCCGTAGGGTATCCGGACAACATGACCCCGACCTCGCTTGCGCGATGTCGCCCCTCCCCCGCGCGCTGGGCAGGAGGAGGGATTGGAGCGAGCGGCAAATTGTGCAGCGCTATCCCCCCTCGTCGCTCGCCAGCACGCCCTTTACCGCCTGTGCCCATCCCTTGAGCTTGCGTTCGCGGGTCGCCGCGCTCATCGCCGGCTTGAAGCGATGCTCGAGCCGCCAGTTGTCGGCGAACTTTGACGGCTCGGGATAGACGCCGGCGGCAAGGCCTGCGAGATAGGCGGCGCCGAGCGCGGTGGTTTCCTGGATCATCGGGCGGTCGACCGGCGCGTCGAGCAAATCGGCAAGGCGCTGCATGGTCCAGTCCGACGCCGTCATGCCGCCATCGACGCGCAGCACGACGTTGGCGGCTTTTGCTTCCGGCCAGTCGGCGCGCATCGCGGCCCAGAGATCATAGGTCTGATAGCAGACGCTCTCCAGCGCGGCATGCGCGAGCTCGGCGGGGCCGGTGTTGCGCGTCAGCCCGAACAGCGCGCCGCGCACCCGCGGATTCCAGTAGGGCGCGCCAAGGCCGACGAAGGCCGGCACCAGATAGACCGACTGCGTGGAGTCGGATTTATCGGCGAGCGGGCCGGTCTCGGCGGCCTGCTTGATGATCCCCAGACCGTCGCGCAGCCATTGCACCGACGAGCCCGCGACGAAGATCGAGCCCTCCAGCGCATAGGTGCGCTTGCCACCCAATTGGTAGGCGATGGTGGTCAAGAGCTTGTTCTTCGAGGCGACCGGCGTCGCGCCGGTGTTGAGCAAGGCAAAGCAGCCGGTGCCATAGGTCGACTTGATCATGCCGGGCGCGAAGCAGGCTTGTCCGATGGTCGCGGCTTGCTGGTCGCCGGCGATGCCTGAGATCACGATGCTGCCGCCAAACAACTCCGGCACGCTGTCGCCGAAATGGTGCGAAGAATCCTTCACCTCCGGGAGCATCGAGCGCGGCACGCGCAGAATTTTCAACAGTTCGTCGTCCCACTCGCCAGTGTGGATATTGAACAGCAGCGTGCGCGAGGCGTTGGTGGCGTCGGTCGCGTGCACCCGGCCGCCGGTCAGCCGCCAGAGCAGATAGCAATCGACGGTGCCGAACATCAACTCGCCGCGTTCGGCACGCGCCCGCGCGCCGGGAACGTGGTCGAGGATCCATGCGACTTTTGTTCCGGAAAAATAAGGGTCGATGATCAGACCGGTCCTGGCCGAAATCGCCGGCTCGTGGCCCTCGCTCTTGAGCTTCGCGCAGATGTCGGCAGTGCGGCGGTCCTGCCAGACGATGGCGCGGTGCACGGCCTGGCCGGTGGCGCGGTCCCAGACCACGGTGGTTTCGCGCTGATTGGTGATGCCGATCGCGGCGATGTCCTTTGCCGCAAGGCCCGCCTTCTCCAGCGCGTCGCGGCAGACCATGACCGTCGAGGTCCAGATGTCCTCTGGCTCGTGCTCGACCCAGCCGGAGGCCGGAAAATGCTGCGGGAATTCCTGCTGCGCCGTGGCAGCGATCGAGATGTCGCCGCGAAACACGATGGCGCGCGAGGAGGTGGTGCCCTGATCGATGGCCAGCACGAAAGACATGGGGTTGTTCCTGGCTTTCCCGGGTGGTGATCGTTGTTGGCTGCGTTTGCGCCAAGGCAAGCGGATTGGCGGCGGAAGGTCAATATGATGACGACGCGAGGTTCTTGCCACCTTCTCCCTTTGTGGGAGAAGTTGGCGCGGACGAAGTCCGTGCCGGATGAGGGGTCTCTGCCCGCGGAGACAGACCCCTCACCCGTCTGCGATGCTTCGCATCGCAGCCACCCCCTCCCACAAGGGGAGAGGGGAAGAAGCGATCTACGGCGCCGCGGTCGTGACGCCGCCGTCGACCACAATCGTCTGGCCGGTCATGAAGGTCGATGCGTCCGACGCAAGATAGGCGACCGCGCCGGCGATCTCGTGCGCCTCGCCGATGCGCCGGAGCGGCGTGGTGGCGCAGCGCTTCTTCAGGCGCTCCTCGTCTTCCCAGAGCGCGCGGGCGAAGTCGGTCTTGACCAGGCCCGGCGCCACGCAATTGACCCGCACGCCCTTCGGCCCCCATTCGCCGGCAAGGCTTCGACACAGCGCGAAATCAGCCGCCTTCGAAATACCGTAGGCGCCGATCACGGTCGAGCCGCGCAAGCCGCCGATCGAGGAGATGATGACCACGGAACCGCTGCCGCGCTCGGCCATTTGCGGGATCGCGAGCGCACAGAGCCAGATGTTGCTCTTGACGTTAGAGCCCATGATCTTGTCGAAGGCTTCGTCCTTGATGTCGAGCAGCGGGCCGTAATAGGGATTGACCGCGGCGTTGCAGACCAGGATGTCGATCTTGCCGTAATGCTTTGTCGCGCCCGCAACCAGCGCCTCGACTTCCTCGCGGCGCGAGATGTTGCAGGCGATGACGTGCGCGTCGCCGCCTGATTTGTTGATGCCACTGGCGACTTCCTCGCAGGCGTCCGCCTTGCGGCTCGAGATCACCACCTTGGCGCCGAGTTTTGCCAAGAGTTCGGCCGAGGCGCGGCCGATGCCGCGGCTCGAACCGGTGACGACGGCGACTTTGCCCGTGAGATCGAACGGGGTGGATTTCATGGTTGTTGCCCTGAACTATCCAATGCCGTCATTGCGAGGAGCGAAGCGACGAAGCAATCCAGACTTCCTTCAGGGCTCTGGATTGCTTCGCGGAGCCTGTCATCGGGCGCGCATTCGCGCGACCCGTTGGCTCGCAATGACGGTTGAGGGTTACACCAGCCCGCCGGCGTCGGTGACGCGGCGGAGATGATAATCGGTGTCGCCAAAACTGTTCTCGATCATGGTCAGCCGCTTGAAGTAGTGGCCGATCTTGGCCTCCTGCGTCATGCCGATGCCGCCGTGGAGCTGGATCGACTGCTGGCCGACGAATTTCAGCGATTTGCCGATCTGCACTTTCGCCGCCGCCACCGCGGTGGCGCGTTCCTTGGCGTCGTCGAAATCGGAAGCCATGGTCGCGAACATCGACATCGAGCGGGCCTGCTCGACGGCGACGAACATGTCGGCGGCGCGGTGCTGCAAGGTCTGGAAGCTGCCGATCGGCACGCCGAACTGCTTTCGCGTTTTCAGATATTCGACGGTGGTTTTCAGCGATTCATCCATGGCGCCGACGGCCTCCGCGCACATCGCGGTGCGGGCTTCGTCGACCACGCGCTCGATCAGCGGCAGCGCGTTTTCCGGGTCGCCGATCGCAGTGTCCGCGCCGACCTCGACACCGGTAAAAGTGATGTCGGCGGCATGCAGGCCGTCCTGGGTCGGATAGCCCTTTTTCGCGATGCCTTTTGCGCTTGCCGGCACCAGGAACACGCCGATGCCGCTTTTATCGCGCTGACCGCCCTTGGTGCGCGCGGTGACAATCAGCGTGTCGGCGTTCTCGCCGTTGATGACGACGAATTTTTCGCCGTCGATGATCCAGCCCGATCCCTTCTTCTTGGCCGAGGTGACGATGTCGTTCAGATCATAACGCGAATTCTTCTCGAGCTGGGCGAAGGCAAAGGTCTTGCTGCCGTCGATGATACCAGGAATATGCGCTTCCTTCTGCGCGGCCGAGCCGCCGTGGCGCAGGAAGCCGCCCGCGATCACCACGGTCGCCAGATAAGGCTCCAGTACCAAGGCCTTGCCCAGCGCCTCCATCACGATCATGGTTTCGACCGCGCCGGCGCCGAAGCCGCCGTCGGCTTCAGCGAAGGGAAGGCCGAGCAGGCCCTGTTCGGCGAGCTTGCTCCAGATCGCCTTGCTCCAGCCGCCCTTCTCCGCCATGTATTTCTTGCGCTGATCGAATTCGTAGGAGTCCGTCAGCAGCCCGTCGACGCTTTCTTTGAGAAGCCGCTGCTCCTCGGACAGATCAAAATCCATGTTCTTCGTTTCCCAAATTCCCAGACTAACCAATTCGTCATTCCGGGATGCGCCTCTTGGCGCAGGCCCGGAATCCATACTCCCGATCGTGGTTATGGATTCCGGGCTCGTTCGCTTCGCTCACGCCCCGGAATGACGGCTAAAGCCCCAGCACCGCCTTGGTGATGATGTTGCGCTGGATCTCGTTGGAGCCGCCGTAGATCGAAACCTTGCGGTTGTTGAAATAGCTCGGCGCGATCTGCGCGGTCCAGTCCATCGCCTCGTTACTGCCGTCATCGCCATGCTCGTCATAGGGCGCGGCGAATGGCCCGATCACTTCCATCAGAAGCTCGGTGGTGGTCTGCTGGATTTCCGAGCCCTTGATCTTCAAGACCGAGGACGCCGGATTGGGCTTGCCCTTGCCGTGCTTGCCTTCGTCGGCAACAACACGGAGCTGTGTCAATTCAAGCGCCTTCAGCTCGATCTCGACCGCGGCAAGCTTTTCGCGGAAACCCTGGTCCTGGAGCACCGGCTTGCCGCCGGATTCAACCTTGGCGGCCAGTTCCTTGATGCGGCGCAGCCGCTCCTTGGAGACGCCGACACGCGCGATTCCCGTGCGCTCGTTGCCGAGCAGGAATTTTGCGTAGTCCCAGCCCTTGTTCTCCTCGCCGACCAGATTTTCAACGGGCACCTCGACGTCGTCGAGGAAGACTTCATTGACCTCGTAGCCGCCGTCGATGGTCTCGATCGGGCGCACCGTGATGCCCTTGCTCTTCATATCGATCAGAATGAAGGAAATGCCGGTCTGCTTCTTCGCGGCCGGATCGGTGCGGCACAGGCAGAAGATCATGTCGGCGTGCTGCGCCAGCGTGGTCCAGGTCTTCTGGCCGTTGACGATGTATTTGTCGCCCTTGCGCTCGGCTTTGGTCTTCAGCGAAGCGAGGTCGGAACCCGAGCCGGGTTCGGAAAAACCCTGGCACCACCAGTCGTCGACGTTGGCAATGCGCGGCAAATACTGCTTCTTCTGGGTTTCGTTGCCGAAGGTGTAGATGACCGGGCCAACCATGCTGACGCCGAAGGCGAGCGGCGCCGGCGCCGGATGCATCTGCAATTCCTCGTTGAAGATGTAATGCTGCACCGAGCTCCACCCCGTGCCGCCATATTCCTTTGGCCAGTGCGAGACGCCCCAGCCCTTCTTGTTCAGGATGCGCCACCAGGTGACCATCTCGTCCTTGGAAAGATGACGGCCCTCCTGCAATTTGCGCCGCGTGTCCGGCGGCACGTTGTCGCGGAAAAACGCCCTCACCTCCTCGCGAAACGCCATCTCTTCCTTGCTGAAAGCGAGATCCATCGGATCCTCCTGTGAGTGTTCCTAGCTACGCGATCTGTCGTTTGGTCTGAGGTGACGGCTGCTGCTGACGCAGCTCGTGACGCGACAATTTGCCGACCGGGGTGCGCGGCAATTCATCGACGAATTCGAGTGCCGCCGGCAGCTCATGCTTGCCGAGCTTGCCGGTGAGGAAGCCGCGCAATTCATCGAGCGTGAACGGCTTTGCCTCGGCGCGCAGCTTGACGAAGGCCTTGGCCGCCTCGCCGCGATAATCGTCGGGAATGCCGATCACGATTACTTCCTGCACGGTGGGATGGGTATAGATCGCCTGCTCGATCATCTGCGGATAGACATTGAACCCGCCGGAGATGATCATGTCCTTCTTGCGATCGACCAGATAGAAATAGCCGTCGGAATCCATGTAGCCGATATCGCCGGTGAGGAAACGGTCGCCGACAAAGGCCTGCGCGGTTTCCTCGGGCCGGTTCCAGTAACCCTTGGTGACGTTAGGCCCGCGGATGCGGATCTCGCCCACCTCGCCCACCGGCACGACCTGCTTGGGATCGTCGAGCGACACCACATCCATCTCGATGCCGGGCAAGGCCACTCCGACCGAGCCGGGCTTGTCCGGTCCCGCTTCGGGATGCGCGGTACCGGCCGGGCAAGTTTCGGTCATGCCCCAGCCGCTGCGGAGCTTCATGCCGACCTTGCGCTCAAAGATCCTCGCGACTTCCATCGGCAGCGGTGCGCCGCCCGAGCCGGCGCTTCGCAGCGACGAGAAATCGCGCTTTTCGAGATCGGGCAACGCCGCGATCGCGATCCACATGGTCGGTACGCCGGGGAAAGCGGTGGCGCGCTTGACCTCGATGTCGCGCATGACGCTTTCCACGTCGAAGCGCTGGTGCAGCGAGATCAGATAGCCCTGGCGGATGCAGGAGAGCATCACCACCGTCAGCGCAAAGATGTGGAACAGCGGCAGCACACAGATCACGCGCTCGATCGCGTCACCGCGCGCCGCGCGCGACGGCTTGCCCCAGACGTCATAGATCGACACCGCTGCTGTCAGGTTGCCGTGACTCAGCATGGCGCCTTTGGGTAGCCCCGTAGTGCCGCCGGTATATTGCAGCAGCGCGACGTCGTCGGCTGATATCGACGGCCATTGCTCAGGGATCGTGACACCGTCGATGAATTGCGCAAAGGTGATGATCGCGGGATTGTTCGGGATCGCGGTCTGTGGCGTGCCGACCTTGCCCCAGCGATCGTCCTCGCAGACGATCAGGCGATCGAGCAGGCCTTTTTCGAAAAATTTCAGCGCGGTCGGCAACAGCGCGGAAAGGTTAGAGGTCACCAGCACCCGCGCGCCGGAATCGGAGAGCTTGTGCGATAGCGCGATCTCGCCGTCGAGCGGGGAGAGATGCACGATGCGGGCGCCGGCCTTCAGCGCGCCGAAGAAATTCACCGGATGATCCGGCGTATTGCCGAGGAACAGCGCAACCGAGGTGTCCTTGCCACAGCCGGCGCGGAGGAAGGCGGAAGCCGCGACCTCGACCATCGCCTCCAGCTCGCCGTAGCTGATCGGCCGCTCGCGGAATTCGATCGCCGGCCGCGCACCGAACTCGGCCGCCGCTGCCGAAAGCAGGTCAGGCAGCGTGCCGCGCACGATCGGATCGTCCCAGTGGACGCCTTCCGGATAGAACTGTTCACCTGGATGGGTCATGGGCGGCCAACACGCTGTGAGGCGAGCACAACTGCGCGGGCCCCCCTCCCCCTTGTGGGGAGGGGTTGGGGAAGGGGGTCCACACGGGCAGTCCCGATGCGGCCACCCCTCTCCCTGACCCTCCCCCGCAAGGGGGGAGGGAACGGAGGCATCGTGCCCACAAGGGGAACCCAACCTCTGCCGATGACCACCATCAAGCCGCTTTCGCCGTTTGCGCCAGCGACGCAAAGGTCCTGCCTTCGGCGGCGAGGCGCTTCAGGAGCGACGCCGGCTCGAGCGAGGGGTCGTTGGTCTCCTTGGCGTAATAGGATAGCCGGTCGGCGATGTGCTTCAGGCCGACCTGGTCGGCATAGAACATCGGGCCGCCGCGATAGATCGGCCAGCCGTAGCCGTAGAGCCAGATCACATCGATGTCGCTCGGGCGTGCCGCGATCCCCTCCTCGAGGATCCGCGCGCCCTCGTTGATCATCGGATACATCATGCGCTCGAGGATCTCGTCGTCGCTGACGACGCGCTTCTTGCGCCCGAGCCGCTGCAAGGTCTCGTCGATCAGTTTTTCGACCTCCGGATCGGGCAGCGCCGCGCGCGACCCCGCTTCGTACTTGTAGTAACCCTTGCCGGTCTTCTGGCCGAACCGTCCGGCTTCGCACAGCGCATCGGCAATTTCCGACTTGATGCCGCGATCCTTGCGCGAGCGCCAGCCGATATCGAGGCCGGCGAGATCGCCCATCGCGAACGGGCCCATCGGCATGCCGAACTTGGTCACGACAGCATCGACCTGCTGCGGCAGCGCGCCTTCGAACAGCAGTTTTTCCGCCTGCTTGCCACGCTGCGCCAGCATGCGGTTGCCGACGAAGCCGTCGCAGACGCCGACCACCGCCGGGACCTTGGCGATCTTGCGCGCAATTGAAACAGCCGTCGTCAGCGCATCCGGCGCGGTCTTGGCCGCGCGCACAATCTCGCACAGCTTCATCACATTGGCCGGCGAGAAGAAGTGCATGCCGAGCACGTCCTGCGGCCGTTTGGTCTCTTTCGCGATCTCGTCGATGTTCAGATACGAGGTGTTGGAAGCCAGCACCGCGCCTGGCTTGGCAAACTTGTCGAGCTGGCCGAACACTTCCTTCTTCACCGCCATGGTCTCGAACACGGCCTCGATCACGAGGTCGGCGTCCTTGACGTTCTCGAGGCCGACCACGCCATTGATCAGCGCCATGCGCTTGGCGGGCGCATCCGCCGGGATGCCACCGCGCGCCGCGGTCGCCTCGTAATTCTTCTGCATCACCCCCATGCCGCGCTTGAGCTGCTCCTCGCCGGTCTCGATCAGGGTGACGGGAATGCCCGCATTGGCAAACGACATCGCAATGCCGCCGCCCATGGTGCCGGCGCCGATGATGGCGACGCGCTCGACATTGCGCGGCTTGGTGCCGTCAGGCACGCCGGCGATCTTGGCCGCCTCGCGCTCGGAGAAGAACGCATAGCGCTGCGCCTTGGACTGGTCGCTGGCGACGAGCTTCAGGAAACCCTCGCGCTCCTTCTTCAAGCCCTCGTCGAACGGCAGGTCGATTGCCGCACCGACCGCATCCGCCGCCGCAAACGGTGCTTCGAGCCCACGCGCGCGCTTGGTCATGGCGGCGACCGCATTGGTGAAGATCGAGCGGTCGGCTTTGGCCGCGGCCAGCTTGGAATCATCGTCGCGCAGCTTGCGCAGCGGACGCTTCTCGGCGAGCACCTTGCGGGCGAATGCTTCGCCGCCCGCCGCCGGGCCCTCGACGATCTCTTCGATCAGGCCGTTCTTTAAAGCGTCCTGGGCGTTGATCGGATCGCCGCCAACGATCATCTTGACCGCAAGCTCGGGGCCGACCGCGCGGGGCAGGCGCTGCGTCCCGCCGGCGCCCGGCAATAGCCCAAGCTTGACCTCGGGCAGGCCGAGTCTTGCATCCTTGGTTGCGACGCGGAAATGGCAGGCGAGCGCGACTTCGAGACCGCCGCCGAGCGCGGTGCCATGAATGGCGGCCACGATCGGCTTCGGCGAGTTCTCCATCACGGTCAAAACTTCATGAAGACCGGGCGGCTTCGGCGGCTTGCCGAATTCGGTGATGTCGGCACCGGCGATGAAAGTGCGCCCCGCGCAGGTCAGCACGATCGCCTGCACTTCCTTGTCGGCAATCGCGCCCTGCATGCACTCCAGGATGCCGCCGCGGACCGCGGCGCTCAGCGCGTTGACCGGAGGATTGTTGACGGTGACGATGGCGATGACGTCATGACGTTCAAGCTTGACCACTTCGCTCACGCTCGGACTCCTTGGGTTCTCGTTCCTGGGGCTCTTGTTCTTTCGATTTCGCACTGCGGAATTTAATTCCACATCTTGACAGGGAGGGTTATTTTGAAGCACGTGCCTTGTCAACGAGGACCGTGCAGCGACAGGCAAATGAAACGTTCAGGCAAGAAAGTGGCGACCGATCGCAGCTTCGTCGTCGCGCTTTCCCGCGGACTTGATGTGTTGCGCGCATTCCAACCCAATGACGGGCTTCTTGGCAATCAGGAGATTGCGGCCCGTACGAAATTGCCAAAGCCAACCATCTCGCGGCTGACCTACACCTTGACCAAGCTCGGTTATCTTACACCGGTTCCGCGGTTCGAGAAGTATCAGCTGGCGCCCTCGGCCATGGCGCTCGGCTACGCTGCGCTGGCCAATCTCGGCGTTCGGCATTTGTCCGAGCCCTATCGCGAGGAAGTCATGCGTGCGACCGGCGGCGCGGTCGCGGTCGGCGGCCGCGACCGTCACAGCATGATCTATTTCGGCCAGAGCCGTAACGGGCTGACGCTTGGCGTTCAGCTCGACGTCGGTTCGCGGATACCGATTGCGACCACCGCGATGGGCCGTGCCTATATCTCGGCGCTGGGAAGCGATGAACGTGCGGCTTTATTGCGCGAGCTCCGCGAACATTACGGCAGCCGTTGGCCAAAGATGCGCGACGGCATCGAACGCTCCGGCGAGATGGTTGCAAAGCACGGCTTTGCGATCTCGGCCGGCGAGTGGCAGGACGACGTGGCCGCCGTCGGGGTAGCCCTAAAGCTAAATGACGGCACCGGTCCTTATGCGTTTAACTGTGGCGCGCCCGCATTCCGTTTCACGGAAGATCGGCTCTTGAGCGACATTGGACCTCGTCTCGTGGCGATGGTAAGGAACATCGAAGCGGCGCTCGGCGGTGCGGCGCCGCAATCAAAAAAAGAACAAGGCAAGAAATTGAGATCAGGAGGGAAAGTTGCACGTGTGGTCGAGGGGATCAGGTAGGCTGCGTCGTGGCCGGCGAGACATTTCGTCAGGCTATTCCGGCTCAACCGGTGTTCCAGGCAGGACCCGATGACGCAGGCCCAACTCGCGCAGGGGCAATACCCCCTGCTCGCGGTTCGCGACGTCAGCGTCGTGTTCGGCGGTATCATCGCGTTGAACGGCGTCTCCTTCGACATGCATGAGGGCCAGATCCTCGGCCTGATCGGACCGAACGGCGCCGGCAAGACCACGCTGTTCAACTGCCTCTCCCGGCTCTATCAGCCGAGTTCCGGCGACATCCTGATGGAAGGGATCAGCATCCTGAAGCGGCCGCCGCACCGCATCGCCGAAATCGGCATCGGCCGCACCTTCCAGAACGTCGCGCTGTTTCCCAATCTTTCGGTGATGGACAACGTCCGGGTCGGCACCCATTCACGCACCTCGAGCGACATCGTCAGCGACTCGCTGAAACTGGCCTGGGTTCGCCGCGCCGAGGCCAGCGTCAACAAGAAGGTGCATGAGATCCTCGGCTATCTCGATCTCGAGAGCGTCGCCCATACCACGGTCTCCGGCCTGCCGTTCGGCACCCAGAAACGCGTCGAGCTCGCCCGCGCGCTTGCCTCCGATCCGAAAATCCTGCTGCTCGACGAGCCCGCCGGTGGCCTCAACCATGAGGAAGTCCACGTGCTCGGCGACCTGATCCGCCGCATCCGCGACGATCGCAAGATGACCGTGCTCCTGGTCGAACACCACATGGGACTGGTGATGTCGATCGCCGACCATGTGGTCGCGCTGAATTTCGGCCGCAAGCTTGCGGAAGGCACCCCTAGCCAGGTGCAGGCCGATCCCGACGTCATCAAGGCCTATCTCGGGAGCAAGGACCAATGACGGCGATGCTCAACGTCAAGGATCTGCGGGCCTTTTACGGCCAGGTCCAGGCGCTTCACGGGCTGAGCTTCGCCCTCAATGAAGGCAGCCTCACTACCCTGTTAGGGGCCAACGGCGCCGGCAAGACCACCACGCTGCGCGCGATCTGCAACATGGTGCGCACCACCGGCGCGATCGAGTTCGAGGGCGCGACGCTGTCGGGCCGCTCCACCGAAAACATCGTCCGGCTCGGGATTGCGCATGTGCCGCAGGGCCGCGGCACCTTCACCACCATGACGGTGGAGGAGAACCTCCAGCTTGGCGCCATCACCCGCAAGGACAAGGCCGGCGTGGTCTCCGATATCGAGCGCATGTACGACCACTTTCCGGTGCTGAAGGAACGCTACACCCAGCAGGCGGGCACGCTTTCCGGCGGCGAGCAGCAGATGCTGGCGGTCGCCCGCGCGCTGATGCTGCGCCCGCGGCTGATGCTGCTCGACGAGCCGTCCTTCGGGCTCGCGCCGTTGATCGTGCGCGACCTGTTCAAGATCCTCGGCAAGATCAACCGCGAGGAAAAGGTCACGATCCTGGTGGTCGAGCAGAACGCGCAGCTCGCGCTCGAGCTCGCCGACCAGGCCTATGTGATCGAGACCGGCCGCATCGTGATGTCGGGCAAGGCCAACGAGATCGCGAACAACGAAGACGTCCGCAAATCCTATCTCGGGTACTGAGGGAGCGCCGGCCATGGAGCTTTTCACCAATCAAATCCTGGCCGGCATCGCCACCGGCGCGATCTATGCCTGCATGGCGCTCGCGGTGGTCATGATCTACCAGGCGATCGACCATCTCAATTTCGCGCAGGGCGAAATGGCGATGTTCTCGACCTTCGTCTCCTGGCAGTTGATGCAATGGGGCGTGCCCTATTGGGGCGCCTTTGTGCTCACGCTGGCGTTCTCCTTCGCCGGCGGCATCGCCATCGAGCGGCTGTTGTTCAAGCCGCTTGCGAAAGCGCCGATCCTGACCAACGTCGCCGGCTTCATCGCGCTGTTTGCGATCATCAACTCGGTCGCGGGCCTGATCTGGGATTTCACCATCAAGCAATACCCGACGCCGTTCGGCTCCTCGCCGTTCCTCGGCAGCCAGCTCATCTCCACCCACCAGGCCGGCATGATCGGCGTCACCGTGCTGCTCTTGATGGGGCTTTATTTCTTCTTCCAGTTCACGCGGATTGGACTGGCGATGCGGGCGGCCGCCTCGGTGCCTGAATCGGCGCGGCTGGTCGGCATCAACACCTCCTGGATGATCGCGCTCGGCTGGGGCATGGCCGCCGCCATCGGATCGATCGCCGGCATGCTGATCGCCCCCGTGGTATTCCTCGAGCCGAACATGATGGGCGGCGTGCTGATTTATGGATTTGCCGCCGCCGTGCTCGGCGGCCTGACCAGCCCGCTCGGCGCTGTGATCGGCGGATTTTTGGTCGGCATCTTCGAGAATCTCGCCGGGACCTATATCCCCGGCGTCGGCAATGAACTGAAGCTCCCGATCGCGCTCGCGCTGATCATCACCGTCCTGGTCGTCAAACCCGCCGGCCTGTTCGGCCGGCCCATTGTGAAGCGAGTTTGATCATGAGCGCCGTCGAAGACGTCGTCACCGAAGCCCCCGCGGTAGAGGCCGTTCCCAAGCGGGCCATGACACTCGGCACCGGCACCTCGCTGATCATGCTGGGATTGCTGCTTCTCATTCCCCTGTTCGTGAAGAATTTCATCATCTTCCAGATGACGATGCTCCTGATCTACGGCGTCGCGGTTCTGGCGCTCAATATCCTGACCGGCGGCAGCGGGCAGTTTTCGCTGGGGCAAAGCGCGTTCTACGCGGTCGGCGCCTATACCTCGGCGATCCTGATGGAACAGTTCAACGTCAACTATGCACTGACGCTGCCGATCGCGGGCGTCATCTGCTTCGGCTTCGGATTTCTGTTCGGCCAGCCGGCGCTGCGGCTGTCCGGCGTCTACCTTGCGCTCGCGACCTTCGCGCTCGCAACCGCGATGCCGCAGCTCTTGAAGCTCGGCTTCTTCGAGAAATGGACCGGCGGCGTGCAAGGGCTGGTGGTGACCAAGCCGGATGCGCCGTTCGGCCTGCCGATCTCGCAGGACATGTGGCTCTATTACTTCACGCTCGCGATCACGATCGCGATCTATGTCTTCTCCGTCAACCTGTTGCGATCGCGCTCGGGCCGCGCCTTCATGGCGATCCGGGACAACGAGATCGCGGCGTCCGCGATGGGCGTCGACGTTGCGCTGTACAAGACGCTGGCGTTCGGCGTCTCGGCCGGCATCACCGGCGTCGCCGGCGGGCTCGGCGCCATCGCCGTGCAGTTCGTCGCTCCCGACAGCTACACCATCACGCTTGCGATCTCGCTGTTTCTCGGCATGGTCGTCGGCGGCGTGGGATGGCTGCCCGGATCGATCGTGGGTTCGGCCTTCATCATCTTCGTGCCGAACATCGCGGAGGGAATCTCCAAGGGTCTGTCCGGCGCCGTGTTCGGCGTGCTTCTGTTCCTTGTCATCTTCCTGGTGCCGCACGGCGCGAGGCAAGTCGCCATCGTTGGCCAGCAACTGATCGGCCGGTTCAAGAAGAACTCCTAGGTTGGGTCGAGCGAAGCGATACCCGTCATCGGCGAGACCGAAACGGTGCGATGGGTATCGCTTCGCTCAACCCATCCTACGGGCTAAGGCCATCAAACCGAGGAGAAAAAATGCTTGCTAAGGAATTACGTATCGCCGCGCTTGCGACGGCGGTCATCGCTCTCACCTCCGGCACAGCACTCGCCCAAAAGAGATACGACACCGGC
>Ga0210384_10004011_pt1 | contig 16645 bp, 12 predicted proteins | sample IncBWH2MmetaG_FD_160574 | JGI IMG/M metagenome (GOLD analysis project Ga0210384, IMG submission 160574) | Forest soil microbial communities from Barre Woods Harvard Forest LTER site, Petersham, Massachusetts, United States - Inc-BW-H-2-M | ecosystem: Environmental > Terrestrial > Soil >...
ACGCGCACCATTTCTCCCAGTACCGCGTCGCCCCACACTCTTTCCGTTTCCTCGGGAGTTTTCGAGAAGCCAAAATCCGGCGCGCTGCCAAAAAAGAGTTTAATGCCGTAGCCGCGCGTTGCGGCGAGAAGTTCTTGCGTGCGGATTAATCCGAGTTGCGGCGCTTGCTCCGGGCCAAGGTCATTCTGTCCACCTTCGCCGCGAGTGAGAGTGAGAAGCGCGACGTCCGCGTGCAAGCCGCGTGCGAGATAGGTGAGCAAAGTCGCGGATTCGTCGTCGGGATGCGCGGTGATGTAGAGGATCCGTGTGGTGACGCGGGCACTGTCGATAGCCTCAATGGTTTCCGGGAGGCCGGGGCCTGTTCCCGGAGCGGGAGGAAATTGCGGGGCTGCCGGTTGCGCCAAAAGCGATGCGAGCACGATACCAAAGATAAGTGATCCGACCGACCTCTGGAATGGACGATTCACGCAGCCTCCGGTTCATTCACTCTTTAGAACGGCCTCTTTTCGAAACGGCCATTGTCGCATTTTACGGGACCAGATAAGAAATGCGAGCGCACCCAGCGCGATCTCGGCCAATCCCCATTTTCTCGCCGCACCGGTTTGCCAGAAGAGCCAAGCCCACCCGAATATCGTCAACACCGCGGGCAATGGATAAAGCCACATCTTGAACGGCAATCGCGCCGATCCCCAGCGTCGCCGCAGCAATATCACTCCCACAGCCTGACCGATGAACTGAACAAGCAGGCGCATCGCCAGAATGCCGGCGATGGCGGTCTCCAGCTTCAAAGTTACACTGAAAAGGAAAGCGAGCCCGCCAAGCACAAGCAGCGATACGTGCGGAAAGTGTTTAGTGGGATGCAGGCGTCCGAAGATTGGGAAGAAATTTCCGTCCAGCGCAGCGGAATACGGCACGCGCGAATATCCCAGCAATACCGAGAACACCGAGGCCAGCGCGACCCACAGTACCATCCAGGTGGCCGCTTGCGCCGCGTGCGCACCGTACAACCTCTCGACGAACGTGCTCACAATAAATTTCGAGTTCTGCGCTTCCCGCCAGGGCACCACTCCCAGAATGCTGATTTGCATCGCCAGGTACAGCACCGTGATGCCGAGAATAGAGAGAAAAATTCCGCGCGGAATATTGCGTTGGGGATCGCGAATTTCTCCGCCCAGGTGGCAGATGTTGTAGTAACCCCAATAACTGTAAACCGTGTTCACCATGGCCGCCCCCAGGCCTGCAAACCACACCCAGGAAAGTGAAAACGCTCCTGGAGGAAAATCGAACGCCATCTTCGCATGGAAATGGCTTGCCCCTCCCCATATCAGCCAGAGCAGAGTGCCGACCACGCCAATCCACAGCAGAACGGAAATTTTCCCGATGGTAGTAATACGCCGGTAGAGCAGAACCACTAGGAAAAGAACTAGTCCGCCCGAAACCGTCTTGGCTTCGAGCGTCGAGAGCGGATGCAAATATCCGGCATACCGGGCGAATCCTATCGAGGCGGATGCGATCGAAAGCGGCGCCTGAACGAATGTCTGCCACACAAACAAGAACGACATTAACCGACCCCAGCGTCCCGGCCCGTACGCTTCGCGCAGAAAAACGTAGGTTCCTCCGGCGCGTGGCATGGCCGCCCCAAGCTCAGACCATACGAACGCATCGAGCGTTGCCAGCACCGCTCCCCCCACCCAGGCGATCAGAGCCTGCGGCCCGCCCATCGCTTTGATCACTAGCGACGTGACCACAAACGGACCGATGCCCACGATCTCGATCATGTTGAGCGCGACGGCCTCTTTCAGGCCCAGGCCGCGTTCCAACCCAGAGGGTTGCTCCGGCGGAAGGCCCGCGGTTTCGGAGGGAGCAGCGTCGTCCGGCGTTGTCAGCACGCCGCCGAGAATAGCAAATGCGCCGCGCGACAGCTAACGCGCAATTTTAGAGACTGTTCCACGTTTTCATTGGGCGCCGATGCCATTTCGGTTTGCAACCATCGTCGAACGGCTTAAACTCGTCGGCGCAGGGCCCGCCCGCGCGTCTTTGTCTTTCCGGGCTCTTTCGGTCCTACATCGGGTGTTGGCATGAACCTTATCCGTACCTTCGAACGGGGCGCGATACTTCTCAGCACCATGGTCTGTGCGATGGCCTTGCCCGCATCCTTGTTCGGAGCCGAGGCGCACGCGGAAAAGCTGGCCTTGCCTCCTGGAACATCTGCCGCGCTCGAGAAAATCTATTCTTTCGATACGGATGGGGCGATCGCGGATGCGCAGCGCCTCGAGAAAGAACAGCCAGACCACCCGCTAGGCTACTTGCTCGAAGCGGAAGCCCTGTGGTGGAGAATTTTCTGCACGTCGGCGGAATTCAAGTACGGCCTGACCGATGCCCGCCACCGGCCCAAACTTGCCGCGGACCAGCACTACCTGGCGTTGGCCGCGAAGGCTTCGTCGATGGCCCTAGCGCAGCTCAAAAGTCACGAGACCGCGGAAATGCAATTTTATGCCGGCATGGGGGATGCGTTTGCCGCACGGTTTTTCGGACTTCGCGGCGAGAATCGCGCTGGCGCCCGAGCCGGTGTGCACGCGCGGGAGCATTTTCTGCGCGCTTTTAAATTGGATCCGGAACTCGCGGATGCCGAGTTTGGACTGGGCCTCTACAATTATTATGCGGACACACTAAGTGCCCTCGCGAAGCTACTCAGCTTCTTTATGGGCATTCCCGGCGGCAACAAGCAAGAGGGCATCCGTCAGCTGGAGCGTGATATTGCCCAAGGCGTCCTCACCCCGGCCGCCGCGCGGTTTTATCTGGCGCTCAACCTGCACCGTTACGACCAGCTGTATGAAAAAGCGCTAGGCGTCATCGGGCCATTGGTCGAACAATATCCTTCCAATCCTTTGTTTCAGCTGGCCCGCGGTGATCTGTATGCCAAACTAGGCCGCAAAGAACGGGCCGTGGCCTGCTATCGGGCCGCCGCCTCCCTCCCGGTTCAGGACGCCGAGTGCCGCGCTCGCATCCAAGAGCTTGTGCGTGTCTCGCTGGCCGCCCAAGGACTGGCCGATCATTCCGCGACCCACTGAAAATGGGAGGGTTGCCCAGCCAACGTGCTCCTGTCCAGGCTTCGCCAGGGGCAAGAATTGCGCATTGACCTTTCTTCGAGGACAATGGTAATGATGTAGGGTTGACCGGCTTCGGAACGACAGGCATGCGGCCTTAGAAGAGCGCCGCACGAGCCGGACAAGGATTGCGTGACCCCGGCCAGGCTGGGGTCAACGCGCCGCGCGAATTGCGCATCTCACCCGAAAAGCACACTGGCACCCGGGGGTTCCCCGCCGTTTGACCAGTCCGGTTGAACCCGACCGAGTCGGGGTAACCAGTGACGATGAAGGAGTCTCGATGATGCGGTCTTGGACAGCCCTAGCTGTCGCGTTTACGGCGATTCTCGCCGCCCCAGGTTGCAACGATTACGGCAACACGTTTCAGGGCAACACCGGCGCATTCTTGTCATTCGTTTCACCTTCCAACGTAACCGCCGGCGGAGGGGATTTGACGATTACCTTGACGGGCAGTTTCTCCGCAGTGCAAACCACGGTGACTTGGGACCAGAAGAATCTCAAAACATGCGTCGTGACGACTACCGCGGCGAACACCTGCGCCCCGTTGAATGATAAGGGAACCGTTGTTTCGGTGACCGCCGTGGTCCCTGCCGCACTAACCGCCAAGGCGGGCACGCACTTCATCCAGACCGTGCAACCTCATTCGGGCGCTGGTAGCAACGGACTCTCCAATCCCGTGGCTTTTGAAGTTTTTCCTCCTCCCAATCCCGTTCCTACCGTCACAAGCGTCAGTCCCAACACGGCCACGGCAGGCAGTGCGGCCGAGACCTTGACCATCACGGGCACAAATTTTCTCCTGACCTCGGACCCTTCGGGCGGCTCCCAGGTACGCTGGAACACCACGACGCAAACGAATCTTTCGGTAACGAACATCACCGCGACACAAATCCAAGCGACAGTGCCCGCAGCACAGCTCGCCACCGCGGGCACCGCGACGGTAACCGTCTACAATCCGCCGGCACCACCGCTTCCTTCCCCGCCCTGCGCGGTCAACTGCAGCGGTTTTGGGGGCGGCGGCTCAAGCAACGGATCGACGTTTACGATCACCGCAGCGGGAGGGAATGCCGTAAGTGCGAACGCCGCGATCGTGGAGGAAGAGACGCCCGCCGTTAGCTTGGACGGACGCTATGTGGCGTACACGGCTTCACAGAACGGTCACTCACAGGTTCTCGCTCGCGATACCTGTCAAGGCGCGGACTCTGCCTGCCAGCCGCGCACCCTTGTGGTTTCCTCCGCGCTGGATGGCAGCGCTGCGAGTGACGACAGCCACGCGCCTTCTATGAGTTCTGACGGCCGCTATGTGGCGTTTAGCTCCGCGGCGACAAATCTGGTTAGAGAGTCGGCTACCGGCCGCCAAGTGTATGTTCGCGATACATGTTTTGGAGTAAGTGCCGCATGCACTGCTTCGACTCAACTTATTTCCACTGACCCCAACGGGGCACTGGTTGGAACGGAAGCCATCTTGCCGTCTGTCAGTGCTTCAGGCCGGTTCGTCGCCTTCCTGGCGGTGACACCGACGCATTCTTCAGCCGCGTCCGTGGACAAGTCCGGCACGAGCGCTTCGAACAGCGGCTTCCGCCAGGTTTTCGTTCGGGATACTTGTCTTGGAACGGCGAATTGCATGCCCAGGACGACGCGCATCGCTCTCGAACCCGGCGACGGCTCAGGAACCGGGGCAAGCAAGCCGGCGGGTCCAGGGATCAGCGGCAGCGCCCATCACGTTGCTCTTGCCGGTGGAAGCACGGCAACTCTCTTCACGCACTCCGTGGCGGTTGACGACGGCGTCTTTCTGGCCCTCACAAAGAACCAAAGATAAGCCCTGAACGCCACAAAGCAAAAAGAAACGGGAGCCAGCAGACTGGGCATCCAAGGCAGGCATTCCCGCTATGGCGTGGCGGTCGGTTGTGCAGGAGCAGGCTATGGCACAGCAGGTGATTCTGTCGAGGTGGGTGAGGATTTACTAAACCGAATGAGAGAAATTCTTGTGCCGACAGAATCGACCGAAAGCGCCACGATACGAACCATTTGCTCGCGCTGGGCTACAAACGCGATATCGTTATCGGAAACCCGCACTGCGCTGAAAATCGCTGGCACGGACATCTTGCCCGCGTCTCGGCGCGTAAACTCCGGACTCAAGTGTTTGCTGTACCACTCATCCACAAAATCCCGCGTATCGTTCGTGTGATAGGTTGAAGCCTCGATCCCACTTTGCGCTTGTTTGACGGCGGCGGCCGCCGCCGCGTCGTCCGGCACGATCAGCGCAGACCGCGGATAGACCGGCAAGCCCGGACCAATTTCCGTTTCTTTTTCCAGCCGGAAACTCCCCCCCGGAGTGCGCACCGTATCTTTGGCGCTAGCCGCCGAAAGACCCATCGAGCCGACCACGCGGCTCGCGACGAGCAAGCCACCGGCCAGCAGGATGCCGAGGCCCGTAAACAGACCAATCATCATCCACATGAGCGACTTGGACGAAGACGAACTGCCGGACACAGATCCTTCTGCCATAACCGGTTTCTCCCGCCTGGGCACCATTCGCCCAACTTCAAGTCTGACAGATGTGCCACCCCTGGCAGCAGGAATGCCGCCCAGATGTGCTCTAAGCGTTCCTGTTCCTAGGTTCAGGCCACATTCTTGGCGGCAAGGCAGAGTTCGATCGCTGTTCTGTCTCGGAATAACTCGGAATGTTCCTACGGCACGTAAGAGGTTAGGAATGGGGCTTGCCCGCGCTGTGGTCCTGTTGTTGGGCCCGTCCACCTGGGCTAGTTGAACCGCACCTTGATATCCGGCCGCTTATCAAGGTGCACGGAATCCACAAACCGCACCTGCCGGTCATCTAAAGTAAGAATCATCGAAGAAGTTCGCACGCCTTCCCCAAAAAACCGCACACCCTTCAAAAGGTTCCCGTCCGTCACACCGGTACACGCAAAAATCATTTTCTTCCCCGGCGCCAAATCTTCCGTGTCGTAAATTCTCTTGGGATCTTTCACACCCATTTTTTCAAGCCGTATCTGATCTTCTGGCTTGCCAATCACCAACCGCGCCAGGATCTGCCCGTTCAAGCATCGCAGCGCGGCAGCCGTCAGCACCCCTTCCGGCGCGCCGCCGATGCCCATGACCGCGTGCACTCCCGTCCCGACCACCGCCGCCGAAATTCCCGCTGACAAATCGCCGTCCCCGATTAGTCGTATCCGCGCCCCGGCTCTGCGAATCTCTTCGATCAGCTTTTCGTGTCGCGGCCGGTCGAGCACGATAACCACAAGGTCTTCCACATCGCGGTCCAGCCGCTTGGCAATCGATTTCAAATTATCCGTAACGGGAGCATCAAGATCGACCGCGCCCTTGCACGACGGTCCAACAACAATCTTTTCCATGTACAAATCCGGCGCGTGCAGCAGCCCGCCCCGCTCGCTCGCGGCTAGCACCGCGATCGAATTACCAGCGCCCGTCGCGCAAAGGTTCGTCCCTTCCAGCGGATCGACGGCGATATCCACTTCCGGGAAAAGCGCCTTAGGCGCGTGCGTCGCCAAACCCACCTTTTCGCCAATGTACAGCATTGGCGCTTCATCACGTTCGCCCTCGCCAATGACAATCGTGCCGTCCATCTGCACGGCGTCCATTGTCTTGCGCATCGCTTCCACGGCCACTTCGTCGGCCTTGTGCCGATCGCCAAACCCCATGGTGCGCGCCGCAGCAACCGCGCCATTTTCCACCACGCGCAGAAATTCCAGGCTAAGTTGTTCTTCCATAGAGAAGCGCTCTCCTGCGAGCGCCCATGATAGGTCAAATTGGGGTTTATAGTCGTTCGGGACGCAGAAAGAGTCAACAGGCGACAGCCGATGTGTTGCTGAGTGCCGCCCCTTCCCCGATTTCTCCCGGCGTCCGGAAAGTCCAGCCCAGCCTTCCTCAATCACTTCGACCCTGTCTCCGGCTCGAACAACAACGGAAAGAACTGCCCCTCCATCTTGTTCCCGCGAGGAATTACGGGAACACCCGCGAGCAACGGTTCATCGGCATTCGACATCACGCCATCACGAAACACGTTGATCACCGTCGCCCGCCGTGGCCGAGGCGTATCGTTCGCGCCCGAGCCGTGCATCGTCCGCGCATGATGAAACGCGCTCTCGCCCTTTTTCAGCTCAATCGCCACGGGCTCGAACTTGTCTTGCAATTCGCGCGGCAGGCTGCTGCGGATTCCGTCCATTTCCCCCGTCAGCACCGGTTTCGGCAAGTCCGGCCACTTGTGGCTTCCCGGCACGTAATTCAGACAGCCGTTCTCGCGCGTGGAATCGTCCAGCCCGATCCAGCAAGTCAGATGAGCCAGCGGCGTCGTGCGTGTCCAATACGAATAGTCCTGGTGCCACGCCACCACTCCGCCGTGCCGCGCCGGCTTGCAGAAAAGCTGGTCGTGCCAAAATCGCACCGCTCCGCCGAGCAACTGCGACGCCGGCACAAGAAACGCCGGATTCCACAGCAGATCGTGAAAGCCGGGTATGACGCGCCAAGCCCCCAGCGCGTGAAACACTACGCGGTTCGGATCGGTCGACTCGTTCGAATGATATTCGTGAAAGAGCTCCCGCGCGGCGTTCGCCGGATCCATCAACTGCTCCAGCTCCCCGCGCAGCACATCCACCTGCTCATCCGTCAGTATCCGCACGCCCTTCAAATACCCATTCTCGCGGAAAAACTCGACCTGCTCGTCGCTCAGTCGGTACCGCTCCCAGTCCTCCGCCGCGCACGCCTGCCCGAACAGCTTCCCCACCGGTTTATGGTATTTAGATAGGTCTTTCGCCATCGCCAATCTCACGAAGAAAACAATCCGCTGCAGCGATCCGCGTTCTCGGCAAAGCAAAGCTTTGCCGTGTCCGTGAATTCTAATCGAGCCTTACCGAAAAACCAAAGCTCCGAACTAATCCAGCTTTGCCCCACGCACGGAAATTCCAGATGAAGTCGTTCTTCGATAAGGGAACATTCCCCTGGTTGGACGCCTAGCTCGGAAAAGCTTTGCGCGTCGGGGCTTACACCGGCTCGCCGCACCGCGACGCCTTCACGAGATCACCGCCGGCTCCGGCGAGGCAACGCGCTCTGCGTGCCACCTACAGAATCATCTACGCCTGTAAGCATCCAGTCCTCCGGAGCCACGCATCATTCGGTTTGGCCGTAAGAAGAGAAGGCACCGAAAATGCCGGTGCCTTCTCTCCGCAACAGGCTTTAGAGCAAGCTACTTTGGACAGGGCACTGCGGACTGAGGTAGCGCGGTCGTGTCCGGATAGCTAAACGCGCCGCCGATCGCATCCGAGGTTGTCCCCATTTCAAACCACTGCAACAGGGCCTCGGTCTGCGGGTGATAAAGAAAGACTTCATTTCGCTCCCTAAGCTTTATGCTCACGGTGGCGTTCGGCAATACCTCTACGGGATCGCCCGTTTCCAGGTTCCCTTGGCAAACCTTTGAAGTCGGTGGCTCGCCCGGGAACTGCCAACGCGGCACCGCAGTGTTTACAAAGGGATCGTTGAAGGCTTCCGAAGTTTCGTGCGAGAGCGCGGTGACATCCTGGAATCCTGGGCCAAACAATCCAGGAGAGATCCAGCTCGAGAAGGCGAAAATCCAACGTGGTTCAGGCGTTACGGTGGGATCGAAAATATAGTTGTGGAAACCGAGCACGCAGCAGTTGGCGAAGTTCCCTTTCATGTCGATCGAGAACAAAAAGGTATTGGGCCATGCCTGCATGTTGAAGGCATCCGTCGTGTAATTGTTGGCGTTAATGTCGTTCACGGCCTGGTTGAAAAACAGGGCGTTGAACAGTAAGTCCAGCAACTCGATGAACTCCGTGCCGTCAGAAGCGTGCCCAACATAGTACGACTGGACTGTCACGATGCTTCCGTCCGGCAACTGCACCAGGACGTGTCGCGGTATATCGATCGTGACGCGGTTAACGACACTGGGGTCCAGTGCGGTGTGCCAATTTTCTCCCATAGTATTGAAGAATTCCGCGCGCTGCACCGCGTCGCCGAACTGAATGTGATGGCCCGAGGTGTAGTCTGCTTCCTCAAAGTTCGGAGAATCCGTGAAGAGATCCTCGAAGCTAAATGGGACGCTTGCGGAAAAGCCCGCAGGCACATCGAGAAGATTGAGCGAAACCGTTGTAATGCTCGCCGGAATTTCCGTCGTGCCACCGAGCAGAGGATCATTTCCGATCATGATGTAAGGGAAGACCCTGCCGGCGGAAGGGCCTCCTTGAGCGGCAAACGCTCCCGCAAACGTGGGTACGGTGAGCAGGCCAGGAATATTTCCGCCCGGGCGGTGGGGAATGCCCCTGGAGTTGTTGTGGTTGTTTCCCGCCGCGCTATTTCGACCGGCGTTGGTGCCCGCTGCGTTCCTGCCCGCAACGGTGTTGCTGGTCGTGAAGATTTCCCTGGAAGTGGTTGCGTTGGGCGGAAACAGCAGGATAAGTCCCGAAGCCGATGAATTTGCCGCCAGCGCAGAGCCCAACGCCATAGGCGAAGCTTTTGCGTAGCCTGGAGTGGCTTTGGCTGAGGATTCACTCTGAGCGGTCTGACCAGCCGCTTGGGTAGCAAGGCAGCCTGACAAAACCGATCCTAAGAATAGGGCCGTAAATCGTAGGGGATTTCGCATGATTTTCTCCTGAAAACATTCAGAGCTGGGAAAGCTACGGGACAATACACTCACAGTGATATGAATGCAAGAATAACTACATTTAAAAATAACAAACGCAACCAAACATCGGTCGCCCGTGGCTTCGCTCGATTATGTACGTGAAAATGATTGGGTGATGCAGGCGGACAATATTGATTTCTGTATTTCCCGGCCCGCCGCCAAAGAGTTTCTGCTGGGATGTCGATGCGCGCCGGTACTACAGCTACTATAACCCCTGCTAACGCTCGTCTTGCTGTGTGTAATTTCTCTGCCGCGCGCGGATTCTATGCGTCATATCTGGTAAATGCAGCGGTGCCGGAAACTAACCCTCACGCATCGTTGACGCCCATCCCGCGGATCCGTACAATCCGTTCATGTTTGACGCTCAGCGTTTTCTAGTCTTCCTTGCCGCCGCGGTCGTTCTGGCTGTAACTCCGGGTCCTGGGATCTTTTACGTGCTAGCTCGCAGTTTGGCTGGTGGACGCCGGGAAGGCGTTCATTCCTCGGTTGGCACCTTCACGGGAGGGCTGTTTCACGTTTTCGCTGCCGCTCTCGGCGTCTCCGCAATCCTCGCCTCTTCGGCGGTAGCCTTTCACACCGTAAAATACGCCGGCGCGGCCTACCTGGTGTGGCTGGGCATTCGCATGATCCGCAGCCGCAACGTCGAAATGACTGCTGCCCTGTCAACTCCGTCGCAAGGCGCGTTTCGTCAGGGCGTCTTCACGGAAATTCTCAATCCAAAGACCGCGCTGTTCTTCTTGTCCTTCATTCCGCAATTCATCACTCCAGAGCGCGGACACGTCTTTTTCCAATTTATTGTTCTCGGCATTCTCTCCGTAAGCCTGAACACCGTCGCCGACCTGATTGTCGTACTGCTGGCCATCCCGATCGAGCGTAAACTAAAAAACAGTGCGACCTTTCGCCGCCGCCAACGCGTCGCTTCCGGCCTCGGCATGATCGGCCTGGGCGCTTACGTTGCTCTCGCCGACAGCAAGTAGTCCCCGCTCTCGAAGCGGTCCTCAATTCCGCTTCTTTCAACCACATAGCTCTTGCTCCCGCGAGCACGACACTTCGGCTTTTGCCAACCGCGCGGAGTCTTTCTTCATTGGCATCATGGGCCGAACCTTCACCGCCCCGCGCTTTCGCGGCCTCCCTAAAAACCTTCGAGCGGAAATCTCGGGACATCTCCGCCGCGTATCAAAATCGCCGCCACGACCCCATCCTTCTTGCTTCCGTGCGCTTCCGGATCGCGCTCGTTCTCGGAGTCGCGCTTTTGATGGTCAGCAAGCTGAATGTGCGGCTCAGCCTAATCACGATGGCCTGCGCCGCTGCACTTGGCATCCTCGTCGCTCTCCCTGCCTGGCGGCGTTCTCCGATCCAGCGTGTTGAGGTGAGCAACGAGAGGCCTGAGCGGCTTTCAAGGCATGACAAGAAAGGAGGAATCGAAATGAGCTGTCTTGTTTCAGGCGCCCTACGCACTGTGCTGGCACTATTGGTGTGGACAACTTCGACGAACTGCCCGGTAGACGCGATGGCCGCGGCGCATGTGCATCTGTTTCTTTTCCGTGTAACAAGCGTCCTTATGGATTGCTCATCCGCTCCTCGTAGGGAAGAGCGCCCGGCGCAAGCGGAGTCGTCACGGCTCTCTGTTCACTACCCACTTCTCACTTTTGGCCATAAATCGTCAAGCTAGGTCTTCCGCCCTAATCGGAAGGCGGCGAATCCTGACATCCTTGTTCGATCGTCGCGTAGCGTTGCAGATAGCATTGCATAGCGCGGGCGCAATAACCGGAACCGTCGGCTCGCCGATGCCCGTCGGTTTCTCTTCACTCGCCACCAGATGCACTTCGATCGGCGGCGCCTCTTTCATCCGCATCATCTGGTAATCATTGAAGTTAGATTGCACGATCCGGCCGCGCTCGACGGTAATGGCGTCCTTTAGCGTAGCCGTCAGCGCGTAAATAGCCGCACTCTCGACTTGGGCTCGCACACCGTTGGGATTTACCACCCGCCCGCAATCCACGGCGCAAACGAAGCGTTTGATTTTCAGGCTGTTCCGGTGAATGGAAATCTCTGCAACCGCCGCCGTATAAGTATCAAACGAGAAAAATCCAGCGATGCCGCGCCCTTCGCCCACCGGCAGCGGCTTGCCCCATGCGGCCTTCTCGGCTGCTAGTTGCAGGACGGCTTTCAAGCGAGCCGTATCGAGAGGTGCCGCGTTCGGACCCTCCCCAAACTGCGGAATTTTGCGCGACTCACCGAGTAGTCTCAGGCGAAATTCCAGCGGATCCTGTCCGGCGGCGGCCGCCAACTCGTCCACAAAACTTTCCACCACAAAGCCGCTGCTTGAATGTTCCACGGAACGCCACCAGGCGCGGGGCGCGCTCGAATGCGCCAAAGTGTATTCGATGCGGATATTAGGCGAGCTGTACGGGACCGTGGCCCCGGTGCCGAACTCGCCTTGCTCGGCATTTTCTTCGCCCTTCTCCCGCCACTTGGCGGCGATGGAAGTGGAAGTCTGGAAGTGCTTCCAAGCGGCAAGATTTCCCGCCGCATCCACGGCACCCTGACACTTGTGATAAGACGCCGGGCGGTAGAAGTCATGTTGCATGTCGTCTTCGCGGGTCCAGACCACCATGACAGGTTTGCCTGCGGTTTTCGCCACTTGCGCGGCCTCCATCACGAAATCGGCCTGATAGCGCCGTCCGAAACCGCCGCCCATCAGCATGGTGTGCACGGCAACTTTTTCAGGAGGAAGTTTGGCCGCTTCCGCGATAACTCCCTGAGCCCACTGCGGAGCCTGCGTAGGCACCCAGGCTTCCGCGCGGTCTGCCTGAATGTCGACCGTGCAGTTCATCGGTTCCATGCAAACGTGCGCGGCAAACGGCAGCTCGTAAACGGCTTCCACTTTTTTCGAGGCGGAAGCCAATGCGGCGTCCGCATCGCCTTCGTTCCGTACCACTTTCCCCGGCTTCGCGGCATTCGCAATAAACTGCTTGCGCAATTCTTCCGTGGACTCGCTGGCCGCCGCGCCTTCATCCCACTTCACTTCCAGCGCTTTCCGCCCTGCTATCGCCGCCCAGGAATTATCCGCAAGTACAGCCACGCCGCCAGTGGTAGACGCGCCTCTTCCGCTGACTGCAATTTGAAAAACGTCCCTCACTCCTGGAACTGCTTTCGCTTTCGTGGCATCGAACGAAGCGACTTTTCCATAGAATACCGGGCAACGCGCGATGACGGCATAGAGCAGACCGTCTGGCCGTGCATCGATGCCAAACTTCGCGGTGCCTGTGGCTTTCAAAGCCGCTTCGACGCGACGCGTATCATGGCCGACGATCGTGAAGTCGCGGGAATTCTTAAGAGCAACCTCGTTGAAATTAGGAATTGGGAGCAGCGCCGCGTCAGCGACAAGTTCTCCATATTTGTAGGAGCGCTCGGGATGCCCGTGCACAACGTAGCCGTTTTGCGCTTTGCAAGTGTCCGTTGCCACCTCCCACTTTTTCGCTGCGGCTGCAATCAGCATTTCACGCGCTGCAGCGCCCGCCTGGCGCAATGGCAGCCAGGAACCGCCGACGCTGCCGCTCCCTCCAGTGCCGTGATCATAAATCTTGGGGTTCGTGGGCGCCTGTTCGATCGACACCTGCTTCCAATCGAGACACAGCTCTTCTGCAAGAATCATCGGCAGCGCGGTCATAATGCCCTGGCCCATTTCGGACTTAGCCAGAATCAGAGTGACGTGATTGTCCGGGGTAATGCGTACCCAAGCATTGAGAGGATTGATGGGCGGCTTCTCTTGCTCCTGCGCGGGATCGGAGGCGCGCGCGGGGAGATGAAATCCGATAAGCAAAGCGGCACCGCCCGCGGCGCTCGTTTTTAGGAAAGTCCGGCGGTCAACGGAAAGCGGAATGGCCATGGTCTTTCTCCTGCTGCAAATGTTGGCGAGACGTCTGGACGAGGCTTATGCCTTCTGGGCCGGGGAGCCGGCGGCTCGATGAATGGCCTTGCGGATTCGCTGGTACGTGCCGCAGCGGCAGATGTTGCCGCTCATGGCATCGTCGATGTCGGCGTCGGTGGGCTTTGGTTTCTTCCGAAGCAGCGCGACCGCAGACATGATTTGGCCGGATTGGCAATAGCCGCACTGCGGAACATCTTCTTCGATCCAGGCCTTTTGCACGGGATGACTGCCATCGGCGGACAATCCTTCAATCGTTGTAATTTTCTTTCCAGTTACACTCGAAATTGGCGTAATGCAGGAGCGCGTAGCTTCGCCATTAATATGCACGGTACAGGCTCCGCACAGCGCCATTCCGCACCCAAACTTTGTCCCGGTCATATTCAGGGTGTCCCGCAGTACCCACAAGAGCGGCATGTCCGGACTGACGTCCACCGTCTGGGCTTTTCCGTTCAGTGTGAAAGTGATGGCCATGGGGTTCCTCCTAGAGCAGGTGGATATCCTACAACAACCTGGTATTGTTTGAAAATCTACGAAATATCGACTCCTCTTAGGCCAAATCAGCGGGCCGGATGGGCAGACGGCGGACCCTTTTGCCGGTTGCGGCAAAGATGGCGTTGCCTACCGCCGGCGCTACGGAGGGCACTCCAGGCTCGCCGCAGCCGCCGGGCGGCTCGGTGCTCGGCACAATGTAAACCTCGACGACGGGCGGCGCGTCGCTCATACGGAGCACTTCGTAGTCATGGAAGTTGCTCTGCTGAATGCGGCCGCCCTCCACGGTGATCGCGCTCTTCAGCGTGGCGGCCAGGCCGAAATTTATGGCGCCTTCCATTTGTGCCTCTATGCCGAGAGGGTTGATGGCCGTGCCGCAGTCCACGGCGCAGACCACGCGATCAATGCGAATGGCCCCGGTTTTCGCGTGGCAGGTGATTTCCGCGACGTGCGCGACGTAGCTGCCCCATCCGAACGAGGCGGCGATGCCGCGCCCGCGGCCCCGCGCGAGGGCTTTGTGCCAGCCGGATTTTTCCGCGGCCAACTCGACGACCGCGCGGCGGCGGCCGACGTCGAACGTCTCATTGTTTCGGAGAGAAATTTTTCGCGCCGAGCCAAACGTAGCGAGCAGAAATTCAAGCGGATCGCGGCCAGCGGCGTGCGCAGCTTCATCAAAAAAACTCGAGAGCGCAAATTGGTTGCCGGAGGAATCCACCGAGCGCCAATAGCCGAGAGGCATACCGGATTCCGCGACAGTGAATTCCAAGCGGAAATGGGGAACGAAGAGCGCAGGAAAGTCGAGCGAATCCACCTGCGCGGCGGCGCTCGGAGAGATGCCGGTGCCATTGTAAAAGGTTTCGATGGAAGGCGAGCAGCCGCGGTGGCGCCAAGAGATCAGTTGGCCCCGTGAGTCCAGACCAGCTTCCATGATGTGACAGGCGGCCGGGCGATAGAAATCGTGGCGGATATCGTCCTCGCGAGACCAGACGACCTGCACGGGCGCGCCGGCGTCGCGGGAGATGAGCGCAGCCTCAACGGCGTAATCCTGAATGAGACGCCGCCCAAAACCGCCGCCGATAAACGTGACGTGGACTTTGACGTTTTCGCGCGGAATGCCGAGCGCGCTGGCGACAGAAGCTCGAGCCGCTCCCGGGATTTGCGTCGGCGCCCAAAGTTCACAGAAATCGCCGCGAACGTGCGCGGTGCAATTGACGGGCTCCATCGTGGCGTGCGCGAGGAAGGGAACTTCGTAGACCGCCTCGATTCTCTTGTCGGCGGCAGCGTGGGCTTTGTCGAAATCACCATCGCTGCGGATAACCGCTCCCGGCGCGGAAGCAAAGCGGTGCATCTGTTCTCGGAGACTGGCGGTCGTTTCGGAAGCGGCAGGAGGCTCGTTCCACTCCACTTTGAGAAGTTTGCGGGCTGCGATGGCCGCCCAGGTGGAATCGGCGACAACGGCCACACCGGCGCACGAGTAATTGCGGCTGCCGGGACCCGAGGTTTCGCCGAATTGATGCGTGAGATGAGCGGACTTCAGTTCTAACACAGCGCGGACGGGCGCGGCGGATTTCACTTCGTCGGCGTTGAAGCTGCGCGGCGCGCCGCCATAAACGGGGCTGCGTTCGACAGAAGCGAAGAGCATGCCCGGAACGCGTACATCGAGCCCGAACGTGGCGCTGCCATTTACCTTTTGCGGAGTGTCCGTGCGCCGCGTGGGTTTCCCGATCAACTTGAAATCGGCGGGGTTTTTGAGCGGGGGATCCGCAGGCGGAAGAAGTGCCGAAGCCCGCTCGGTTAGCTGGCCGTAGGTTAAGGTGCGTTTTGTCGCCGCATGCCACACGGCGCTGTTTTCCGCGCGGCATTCGGTGCGCTCCACCTGCCATTCACCGGCAGCGGCGGAGACCAACATTTCGCGCGCAGCTGCGCCCGCTTTGCGCAGATTGGTGTAAGAGGTGCGCGTGCTGAGGCTTCCGCCGGTGAGCTGCTCGCCGTATTTCGCATCGAGATCGGCCTCGACTACTTTCACTTTGGTCCAATCGCAGGAAAGTTCTTCCGCAACGATCATCGGCAAGTTTGTGCGTACACCCTGGCCCATCTCCGATCGGCCGCACCAGATTCTTATTTCTCCGGTGGGCGAAATTTCTAGCCAGGCGTTGGGGGCAAACGGTTTGTTCGAAGAAGAGTCTTCTGGCGTGCGAGAAACGGCGCGGGGTAAATGGAATGCGAGAAGGAGAGTTCCGCCCGTGCCTGCGGAAACTCTTAGGAACGCGCGGCGCGTAGTGGTTCTAGACACCAGAGACTACCCCAGAAGTTCAGACGCATGGCCGTACCGGGCGTGAGCAGGGCTAGCTGCGCAAGGCAGGGGCAACGGAGCGCGGGCGCGGTGGTGGCGCTTCGGTTTCAACACCGCGCCAACCGACCGGGCGCCCGCTGACGGCTTCC
>Ga0210384_10004012_pt1 | contig 16644 bp, 16 predicted proteins | sample IncBWH2MmetaG_FD_160574 | JGI IMG/M metagenome (GOLD analysis project Ga0210384, IMG submission 160574) | Forest soil microbial communities from Barre Woods Harvard Forest LTER site, Petersham, Massachusetts, United States - Inc-BW-H-2-M | ecosystem: Environmental > Terrestrial > Soil >...
CATGGTTTGGTAGGCGTAGTTGCGTCCCACCACGCCCTTGCCGGTGTTCGGGTCGTAGGGCTTGCCGATGCCTGACAACAGCAGCATGCGTACGTTGTTGAGTGAGAAGGACGCCGTGATCACCAAGGAGGCCGGCTGCTCGAACTCGCGGCCCGCGGCATCGATGTAGGTCACGCCCGTGGCTTTTTTCTTGGTGGAATCGAGATTGATCCTCTGGACCTGGCATCCGGTGCGAAGCTGGAAGTTCGGGTTCGCCAGCAATACCGGCAAGATGATCGTCTGCGGCACCGCCTTCGCGTAGTGCTCGCAGGCATAGCGCTCGCAAAAGCCGCAGAACACACAGGCGTTCAGCTTGACGCCTTCCGGATTGGTGTACGGCTGGCTCATGTTCGAGGACGGTTGCGGAAAGGGGTGATACCCGAGACTCGCGGCAGCCTTGCGAAACATCGCTCCTTGAAAGTGCTCCTTCATGGGCGGCGTGGGGTATTCGCGCGAACGCGGCGATTCATGAGGATCCCCGCCCGGCTGAATCTTCCCCTTGATGTTGCCGGCTTTGCCGGCGGTGCCCAGAAGATACTCGAAGCGATCGAAGTGCGGCTCGAGATCATCGTAAGTGACACCCCAGTCCTGGATGGTCACGTCCGGATCCAGGAAATCCTTTCCATAGCGCTGACGCGTTCGCGTCGCGAGTTCGAAGTCGTTGGCTTGAAATCGGTACGTCTGGCCGTTCCAATGAACCATCGAGCCGCCCAAACCGGTGCCGGGAAGGAATGATTCCCATCGCCGAATGGGCAGCGCGCGCTCCGAGCCATGATTGCGAAACGTGACCGGTTCGCGGGTATTGTCCTGCATCAGCGCCTTGCGGATATCGAAGCGCAGTTCGTCATGAATCGCGGGGCCTTGAAAATCCGGCGAGGTGTAGCGCGCCTGCCCACGCTCCAACCCCACAACCTTGTAGCCCGCCGCCGCCAACTCCTTGGCAACGATGCTTCCCACCATCCCGACACCGACGATTACGACATCGACTTCTTTCAGGCGCTCCGTCATGGTCAATTCCTTCTTATAAATGCGCCGGGATATTCGGATCCGGGTGCAGATGCCCGCGGCTGTCTTCGACGAGACTCATGGGTTCGCGTTCAAATTTCACACCGTGCCGATCAATGGCATCGTAATAATCCGCATAGGCGCCCGGAAAACCGATCATTCGCCAAGCAACCATGTCGTGATTCCCGCCGTAGGCCGGATCGCTGAAGAATCCTTCGACAGTCATTTGCAGCAGCAAGTTGAAAAACACCTCGGACGGTACCCCATCGAGATCGAGATCCGGGCCGCCCTTTGCGAGTACTCTGAGATATTCATCCTGGGAATCGGGGCTAAGTTCGCCGAACTGTGAACCGCGAGCCTGCAAATTTCGACTGATCGCGCCCAATGCGGCACGGAAGAGTTCCGCCGGCGTGAACGGCAGTTGATATCCCTGCGATGCGGTTCCTGCGATCCACGGTCCGCTGCGATACAGGCGCTCGCCGTTGCCCCACGCACCACCCAATTGCTTGTCAAGATAGTTCGGGACCCACGCGCCGAGCGCCCCCGGGCCCAGCTCATCGGCCGGGATGAGACGTTCGCAGGCCGCTTCAATGAACTGCGCTTCCGTCGAATTGAAGAATGTATAAGTGGGCTTGAGACCCACCGGCTCGGCGCTACCAGCGCGTTCACCGGCAGCGGCACCAGCGGGCGCAAGCAACGCCGACGTGGGCGCGATTGAGGCAACGCCCAGTGAACTTACAAAAAAGCGTCTTGTGATTTTATCAGGCACTCTCCCTCCTCCGGATCCTATCGCGACGCGCCAACGACCCTACTCCACGGTACCCTGACGCTGCTTGTCCGTTGCTCTCCATATTTGAACGATTCCCTGGTTTTTTCGAAATCGCCGCCTCAAAATAAAAACCCACGAGAGCCTCTGCGCAGCGCAATATTGGGGGGAGTGACGCTGGAAGTACGCAGTGATATTCAGCTCTCGTGGGGCAGAAGTGGTAATGAGCAAGTGCTTGGGCACGATTCTCGAGTGAGCGGAATATCCGCGTACTGCCCGGCCGCGGACTCGGTGTGACTGGCGACGTTCTCGACGATGCTCACCGCGAGGCGCTCGGCGCCGCTCACCTTTGCCGCGCCCAGTCTTCCCGCGATCATTCCCAATTTGAAGAGCGTGGCGTCATAGTCCTCTTTGGGCACACCGAGCGTCAACGCGGCGCGAATCCACGCGTAGGCTCGACGATGATTCCTTAGTCGAATCGGCCCCGTCTCGTACAGGGTCCCGAGATTCACCATGCCCGGTGTGTATCCGTCCAATGCCAATTGCCTGAACATTCTGAACGCAACGTTGTAGTCCTTTGCCACGCCTCGGCCGCGAGCGTACTGAATCCCCAGGCGATTGATTGCCTCCCTGGTGTCCGGCGAATCGTGGGGTTCGCACGCGGCAAAAACCGGTGCGGTGGCTGCCAGCAGCATCAGTCCGAGAGACATCCAAATGCCCGGTTTCATAAGGAATGGCTGACAACATCAATCGACACTGCGGCTGGACTCGTACAGAAACCAAGTGCGACGCTCCGCCTCGTCTATCCAGTTCTCGATCAAGCTCGCGCTGGCGACGTCGCGGTGCTCATCCACCATCTCATGCACCTCGCGCAACCGCACCGTCAGCGCCTGATTGTCCTCGCGCAATTCCGCCAGCATATCCATCGGGTCGACATATTCCGCATCATTGTCCTTGACACGTTGAATTCGGGCGATGTGTCCGATCGAGCGCAACGTCGATCCGCCGGTCTTTCTGATGCGTTCCGCGATGGGATCCGTCATGGCGTACAGCTGGTCGGCCTGCTCATCGAGGAGCAAATGATAATCGCGAAAATGCGGCCCACTCATGTGCCAATGGAAGTTCTTGGTCTTCAGATACAGCGCAAATACATCGGCAAGTATTGCATTCATGCCGCCCGCAATATCCATCGACGCCCTCTCGCCGAGGTCGGTTGGGGTGATGAGCGGCGCCTTTCGGCGGCGCACCAAGTCATCCTTGTTGCGCGTTTCGGACTGTTTAGCTTGCATTCCTAATTCCTGTCGCATTGCCTTCGAAGCCGCCGCGGACATTCTGCTGGCTCAATCCGAGGAGATCTATGACGAGCCTGCTGCGCTTTGAACAAATATGCCCAAACGAGGCGGCTCTCGCACAAGCCCACTCAGTGCGCCGCCGAACCCTCACACTTCGGCTCCAGAGCCAAATCGGATGCGAATTGCCGGCGCCACAGCCGCGGGCTTTCTCCAACGATGCGGCGAAACATGCGGCTGAAATGCGCTTGGTCACACAATCCGCATTCCAAGGCGACGCGCGAAAGCGGATGGCCGGTAGTGAGCATCTTGTCCTGTGCGAGGCGCATTCGTTGCCGCATGATGTACGCCGTGGGCGTTTCCTGGAAGCTCACTTTGAAGGCGCGATTGAAATGGCTGTAACTCAAACGCACCAGCTTCGCAAGTTCGCTGGTTCTCAGACTCGTGCCGATGTGCACATGAACGTATGCGGCAACTCGCCTGGCCTGCCAAGGCGCCAGTCCACCGCGCGGCGCGTGCGCGCGGCTACCAGCCTCGGGGCTGGTTGTGAGCAGAGCGAGCGCATCTTGAAGCCTGCTGCGCGCCTTTTCTCGATCACTGAGACTCGCGGCGGCGGCCGCCTCGACCAATCTTGCCAAAAGGCCCGGCGTTTCGGCCGCGACCGATCCTTCAAGGCTGCCACTGATCCGGCTGGTCAACTCCAAGGAATCTTCGGTCATGATTGCTCTCCTGGACGCGGGCTGGCACGCTTCATCAGACCAAAGGCGTGAGCTCGAATCGATTGCACGATGGTATCGGTCGGCGATACGTTGGTATCACTTGACACCGTCCGAATCTTTGCGCAAATCGGTCCGTCTTTTCGACGAGCCTCGCCATGACAAACGGACAGAACTATCCAACTGATGCCCAGTTTGTTCAAGAAAGAGCGCCTGGCGATGACTAACCTGCCCGCTACTTATGTTGTTAAGTGAGCCCGCTTCGCTCGATCAAGGCCACCTGCCCAGATCGCGCTGGTGCATCGTGTTGGCGGATGATCACGGGCCGGAATGGGCGACCGGCCTGGGAGGGCCGGCGCCGGTGCAATATTGCCCTCTGGCCATGGCGGCGACGCCGTTACAGAGATCGCTGCATCGGGCAACGGCAATCGCACCGGCGTCCCAGGTGATTGTGACTACTTTTGAAGAATATCGATCCCATTGGGAACCAACGATCTGGTTTGTTCCGCCGGAGCGCAGATTTGTGTGTGACAATCGCGCCGCGTCACAGCTTTCATCAGCCGCGGCTATTCTCTCGGTGGCTGCGCGCTCACCGTCGAACGTGATAACGATACTTCCGGCCCGATGCTTCGTCTTGCACGAATGGATCTTGAAAAACGCGCTCAATCTCGCCCTTGCCGAGTTGCCAAGCGTGCCCGAAGGGGCGATTACCCTCGGTATGGTCGACCTGGAGGACGGTGTCGATGAGGACTACCTTGTCGTGGGGCGGCCGCGAGTCGGCGCAGGGCTTAGCGTGGAAGGCTTCGCCCGCCGACCGGTTACCTGGGTTGCGCGGCATCTCAGACAAAGCGGTGCCCTCGTGGCGTCCGGGATCATGATCGGGTATGCCGGCGTCTTTGCCGCGCACATTTCGAAGAACTGGCCCGGCATCGCCAAGAAGCTGTCGAACCTGGTCTCGGCTGCCGCCGCAATCGGTGAAGAGTGTGAAATACCCTCCTCGCTCAATCGCGGTGTTCCGCCCGCGGTCTTGCATTCCCTGCGTTGGCATCCGCCGGCATTTCCGCAGCGCGCATTCGGCGTCCGCGGCAGCGGCTGGAGTGGGCTCAAGTCGCCGCGTTCGGTCATGCGGGTGGTGGATTTTTTTTCGAGCGGGACAGAATCGGAGCCGATCAGCCAGGCCAGGATGCCCGATCTGGAACCCTCGACGTACCAGGCCTGAAAACGGCGAGGCCTAATGCTGCGCCGGTTGCGTGAGGTGTATCGCAATGAAATCATCTGCATTCCGCCACAGTGCGCGATTCGCGTTTATGACCTTTGTGTCCGTAGCATCCGCTGCATCCAATCTGGCCATTGCAGCGGCAGCCGCTACTCCCGAGGTCACCGCCCCGCAAGTGATCGATGCTTTCGAGGGGACCTTCGGCGTACACCCGGGTCAGCGCAGGAATCACATCAAGGGCACCTGCGCCGCGGGCGAGTTCGTCGGGACGACCGACACGGCCACCCTCAGCCGCTCCGCGCTCTTTTCGGGCAAAACCATTCCGGTGGTCGCGCGCTTCTCGCTCGGCGGCGGCAACCCTGAAGTACCGGACGCGGCGCCGGCTCCGCGCGGAATGGCGCTCGAGTTCCATCTTCCCGACAATGCCTTGCAGCACATCACCATGATCAATGCGCCGGTCTTCGGAGCGTCCTCACCGGCCTCGTTCCGCGATGCAATCGTCGCTGCGAAGCCCGATCCCAAAACGGGCCAGCCGGACCCGGAGAAGCTGAAAGACTATGCCGCCACGCATCCCGACGCGATGGCGCTTACCCAATGGTCGAGTCATCACCCGCCGACAGCGAACTATTATCAGACCACCTTCTACAGCATTCACACCTTCAAGTTCATCGACGCGAAAAATACCGAGCACTTGGTGAGGTGGCGCTTCGTCCCGCGCGATGGCACGAAAGAAATGACGGTCGCGGAAATGAAGGCGGCGCCCCATGATTTCCTCGAGAAGAACCTCATCGAGCGCACGGGCAAAGGGCCGGCCGTGTGGGACATGATTGTCTACGTCGGCGAGCCCGGGGACCCGCAGGACGACCCGACGTTGGCGTGGCCGGAGACTCGCAAGCATTTCAAGGCCGGTACCCTGACCATCACCCAGGCGGCGCCGCAACAAAAGGGTCTTGCCTGCGAGCCGATCAACTTCAACCCCTTGGTCATGGCTGATGGCATCGCCCCGACCAACGACCCGGTGTTGCTGTTCCGCTCCCCGGCCTACGCGGTTTCGTACGCAAAGCGTCTCACCGGTCGGTGAAACATGATCAGCCTGTTTGCAGGGCTGCATCGACCGCCGCACGGGCGAGGAGGCGCGTCGAATCCAGCGCCGGCAACGGACAATCGTCCGCCCGCACGAGCAAGGGAATTTCCGTGCAGCCGAGTATCACGTTGTCGCAGCCACGGGCCTTCATGCGTTCGATGACTTCGTTGTAGCGAAGGCGGGATGCCTCGCTGAATATTCCGTTGACGAGTTCCTTGAAGATGATCTCATCGACGATTTTTTGGTCGCTTTCCGCGGGCAAGCTGATCTTCAACCCGTACCCTTTGAACACTTCCGGGTAGACCGGTCCGCTCATCGTAAAACGCGTGCCGAGCAGTGCGGAGTGCCGATAGCCGGCGCGCATCGCGGCCTTCGCGACTTCCTCCGCGATGTGCAGCCACGGAATGGGGGATCTCGCAGCCACCTGCTTGAAGGCGAGATGCGCGGAATTGTCCGGACAGATCGCGAGCTGCGCGCCGGCTTTCGCCACGATCTCCGTTTCGCGCAGCATGAAATCGGCGACGCCCTCATGGTCGCCGCGATTGAATGCGGGCATCCATTCGCCCATGGCAATGCAGCTAAGAGTGACCTGCGGATGCAGGTGCTCGCCCATGAAATTCAGGGAGTACGCAGCGATTTCGCGAAGGCACAGGGCCGCGCCCTCAACGGAGCATGCCACGATCCCAATATGTTTGGATTTTGCGATCATTCGACATCTATCCTATCTGTCGGCGTATTCCGCGGCCACTGCCATAATTGCGCAGGTTTGCCCCACTCGTTTGCCACTTCTTCACGGCACTCTAACGGTGAATTCCAGCAACACCGGAGAAACGAATGGCATGGAGCATGTTCGAAGGCAAGCCCCTGGCGGCGAAGCTGTCCGCAATCGGCTTGATCGCTTTGGGGTTGATGATTCCCTTGTCCATGCTGCGCGGATTGATCCTGGAGCGCAGCCAAATGCGAAATCAGGCGGTGGAAACCGTCGCAAAAGGCTGGGGTGGAAGCCTTACGGTGGGTGGCCCAATGCTTCGAGTGCCGTTCGATGTCGAAAGCAAATCGAACACGGGTGAGATCTCCAAGAAATCGCACCAACTCTTCATTCTTGCCAATGACTTGGACATCCAAGCGACCATCGACCACACAACGAGCCGGCGGGTTGGCATTTACGGCGTTCCGGTATACCTGGTGCGAGCCAAATTGAGCGGCACGTTCAAAATGAGCGATGTACTGGCCGCCGCGGCGCTGGGACCATACCCGAACGCAATCTTTCGTTGGAAAGAAGCCAGCATACGGGTGCCGCTGTCGGACGTTCGCAGCGTCCGTGAGTTTGGCGGTGCAACGCTCGGTCAACGCAGCCTGACATTCGGCCCTGCACTCCCGCTGGGATTGCCCGGCGTCGAGGCAGGAATCGATTTGTCGGAATTCTTCCACGACCAGGACTTGCCGTTTGCAGCGCAACTGGTGCTGGCGGGCAGCCAGTCACTGAGTTTCGTGCCGACCGCCGCGACGAGCAGAGCGATTTTGGCGTCGGATTGGCCGGATCCACAGTTTCAAGGTGCATTCCTGCCCGCGCAGTACACGATCGATGGACATGGCTTCCACGCCAATTGGCAGGTGCTTGCCCTTAACCGTGCGTTCGCACAGTCATGGGTCGACAATCAGGTGGACAGCCGGCAACTTGCCGGCGCCGCGTACGGCGTGGACTTATTTCAGAGCGTAGACGTCTATCAGCGCAGCGAGCGCGCGGTGAAATACGCTTCGCTGTTCATCTCGCTGACCTTTCTGGCTTTTTTTGCGTGGGAATCGCTCGGCAGGGTCCGGGTTCACGCCATGCAATATTTATTGATTGGGCTGGCGCTCAGTACGTTTTACCTGCTGCTGATCGCTCTGGCGGAACACCTGCCGTTTTGGCTGAGTTATTGGCTGGGGGCGGCGGCGCTGGTTGGGTTGCTCGGATTCTACGTATCCGGGGCACTGGGTGGCGTTCGGCTGGGGGCGACGATTGCCGCCGTCATGAGCCTGGTCTACGGCTTGCTCTTCATGTTGGTGCTATCCGAAAGCTATGCGCTGCTAATTGGCGCCATTGCCTTGTTTGCGGTACTCGCCACGGTGATGCTTGCAACGCGAAAGCTGCGCTGGGATGTTGAGGCGGCGACGCCATGAAACTGCGATGAATCGCCAATGCACTGAGGTCCAAGGGGACTCACGTATGCGTGCTGAGGACAACGACCGAGCGCGGGCCGGCTTGATAGGTACGGGTCGTCACGAGCGGAGCGCTCTGCCGGTCAACAATGTCTTGAGGTGAGTCGAGACTGGTGTCGATCAAACGCAGCCACGGCGCCCGCGGCGTAGCCGGCGGCAGTTCGAATTCGAGCACCTCCCAATAGCTATTGAAAATCGCATAGAAGAGCAAGCTTCCGTCTCGACGCGCTGCGCTGTACGCCACACTGTGCGAATCGACGCTCCAATCCGGTTGCTTGAGTTTCACGCCATGCCAGACTCCGTTCGAGTCGCGCAACAGTTCGTGAAGAGTCAAAGTTCCAAATTCGAGGTCGAGACCTCGCATTAGATGGTGGGCGCTCAACAATCTCACATAGCGATGCACATCGGCGTGCTTCGCAACCAACGCCCAGTCGAACCAACTGATCTCGTTGTCCTGGCAATAGGCGTTGTTGTTGCCCTGCTGCGTGCGCCGCACTTCGTCGCCCATCGATATCATCGGTAAACCGAGCGCCAGCATCGTCACCGCGAGGAAATTCTTCACCTGCCGGTTTCGGAGCTTCTCCACGTTGGCGTCGGTGGTGGGACCTTCAATTCCCCAGTTATAACTCCGATTGTCGTTGGCGCCGTCGCGGTTGTCTTCGCCATTGGCCTCGTTGTGCTTGCCGTTGTAGGAAACCAGATCGTTGAGCGTGAAGCCATCGTGACAGGTCACGAAATTGACGCTGGCCTCGGCCTCGCGCTCCTTGCGGCCGTAAATCTGAGGGCTGCCGAGCAGGCGGTCGGCGAATGATGCGACCGAATTGTCATCCCCACGGAAAAAGCTGCGCACATCATCGCGAAATCGTCCGTTCCACTCCCGCCAATTATTCCCAAGGAAGCTGCCCACCTGGTACAGGCCCGCCGCGTCCCACGCCTCGGCGATCAGCTTCGTGCCCGCAAACATCGGAGCCGAGTCGATATCCCACAAGACGGGCGGGTCCGGCAACAAATTGCCTGACTCATCACGCTCCAGAATCGCCGCCAGATCGAACCGAAAGCCGTCCACGTGCATCTCTTCGACCCAATACCGCAGGCTGTCGAGGATCATTCGCCGCACCACGGGATGATTTGCGTTGAGCGTATTTCCCGTGCCGCTATAGTCCGCGTAGCGCGCGCGGTCTTTCTCAAGAATGTAGTACGTGCTGTTTTCCAGTCCTCGGAAACACAAGGTCGGCCCGAGTTCGTCGCCTTCCGCGGTGTGATTGAAAACGACGTCAAGAATCACTTCGATGCCTGCCCGGTGCAGCGCTTTCACCATGTCGCGAAATTCGTTCACCGGGCCGAGCGTGTCTTGGCGTGAACTGTAGGCCTGGTGCGGCGCAAAGAATGAAATCGGAGCATAGCCCCAATAGTTGACCTTACCGGGAGGGGCATGTTGCGAGTCGAACTGGAACACGGGCAACAGCTCGACCGCCGTGATGCCGAGTTGCTGAAGATAGGGAATCTTTTCCACCAAACCGGCATAGGTGCCGCGCGTCTTCTCCGCAAGCCCGGAGTTTGGATGTCGCGTAAAGCCTCGCACGTGCATCTCATAAATGATCGTTCGCGATGCGGGCCGGCATAAGGGACTGTCGCCTTCCCAATCGTACGCATGGGAATCGATGACAACGCTTTTCATCGACATCGCGGCGTTATCGCCTTTGTGGGACGCCGTTTCGCGGCTGTAATTTTTGGGAACAACCACGCCACGGCCATACGGGTCGAGCAGTACCTTGTCGCCGTCAAATCGCAACCCGCTTGCGGGATCGAAGCGCCCCCGGACCCGATACCCGTAGAGCTGTCCCGGCTTGATGCCGGGCACGAACGCATGCCAATAGGGTCCGGTGCGATTCGCCACCGGATCGAGCGGCAGCACCCTTGCAGGCAGGGCTTGATCTTCCCGATCGAAGAAAACCAACTCGATACCGGATGCACTCCGGGAATAGACGCTGAAATTCACCCCTTGGGGCGATACGTCCGCGCCGAGTGGAGCGCTTCGTCCTAGCGTCTCGACATGCTGCACGGCAGGTTCAAGAGCTCCTTTGCCGGTGGTCGTGCTCAAGCAATCGTTCCTCCGCGTCCATCGTACCTGGGTATCGGTGCACTTTGGCAACGCTCTGCACGAAAGCAGAATTACTCAAATGGCGGCATCAATTGACAAGAGCGTCAAGTGCATGTCGCGTAACTTGCCATTCGGGTGAGCACCGCACAATTCCTTCGCGCCTTGATATCGCTGACGCTTGTGTTTTTGTTGGTGACCGCAAACGGGGCCGAAAGGACCTCGATCACCGATGCAGGTAGGTCATGTCAGCGCTGCAGGGTTACGGTCGGCGAGTGAGCCTCGTACATCAAGCCCCGGCCGCGGCTCCAATCACCGGTAAGGAATCAAACATTGATCCAACCAAGCCCTTGGGCGCGCTCGCGGACTATTACCGCGCCTTCAATAGTCGCAATTTTCAACTCATGGAGCTCAATTGGAGCGACTGCGACGATGTGTCGATGGACAGTCCACTGGGTGGTACTCAGAATGGCTGGACGCGCATCAGTCGAATCTACCGAGAGCTGTTCCGCGGCACGAATGTCATCACTCTCGAATTGCACGAGTATTCGATTCATGAGGTCGGCGAGGGCTTTCTGGCCATAGGGCGTGAACGCGGGTGCTGCCTGAATGATGCGGTCGTGCTGGATCTCACGATTCGAAGCAGCCGCTGGTTTCGGCAAATGTATGGACGCTGGCGGCAATACCATCACCATGGATCGATCGACGACGCGAATTTACTCGCCCGGCTCCAAGGCCTGCTTGGCAAAGCCGCCGCTAACCGTTAGGTAGATTGTCAACCACGGCAATCATTCGCTTCCGCATGGGCTCGTCCGGGAATGGAGCAATTCCGCCGGAGAGATTTTCCAACATATGACTGGGTTGGCTCGTAGCGGGCGTCACAACTGTCATGGCCGGATGAGCGACGACAAACTTCAGGAAGAATTGCGCCCAGGTCTTCATGCCGGCCTCTTGCGCCCATTCAGGCACGTTGGATCGCCCAACCCGCTTGAAGAGATTGCTGCGTCCAAACGGCACATAGCCAAGTACCGCAGTGCCGCGATCAATTGCCAGGGGTAGGATTCGCTTTTCAACCTCACGATCGTCGATCGCGTAGTCTATGCCGATGAAATCCAGCCGCTCATCGCGCATGCAATTTGCTAGTTCAGTATATTGGCCTCGAAATGTCGTCGTCACCCCGAAATAGCGTATAAGACCCTGACGCTTCAGGTCTTTCAGCACCGCCAATTCGATTTTTAAATTGGCAAGGTTATGCACTTGCACCAGGTCCAGTTTCCTTACGCCAAGTTTCTTAAGGGATTCTTGGACTTGAGAACGTGTAGAGGCTACATCGTCGCCGCCGGAGGCGGATAATTCGGTTTTAGTGGCCCAAAAAACCTTTTCCGCGATCCCCAATTCCTTCGCGATACGGCCGGCTGCCGCCTCTGAGGCGCCATAACTCGGCGCGGTGTCGAATACCTTTGCACCTTGATCACTCATCACTTTCAGCACCTGGGTGAGACCCTGCAGATCGCCGCGGTTTGCCGACTCCTCGAAGGAGGCTGAGCTACCGAGACCGATCACCGGAAGTCGCTCGCCGGTAGAGGGGATGCTACGTTGGCTCAGCGGCTCCGAAGAGCTCGCACGAATCCACCGAGGCGCAAGCGCAAGCGACGCGGCAGCCATTCCAAGAGATAACAAATCTCGTCGGTCAATCACACTCACGCTCCCCTGCTGCGGCGTGGCGCGGCAAAGGCTTCTAGCTGTGACCTACCATCACTTCGGCTTCTTAAAGCGATACAAGAACTGGTCCGTGTGACCGCGGACCGAGGGGTCGAACACATTTTTGGTGTGATCGTCGCTCTGGTTCGCAAGAATCGAACTCTCGGCGTCCAGCTTGAAACCGGCTGCCAGCACGTCTGCCTTGACCCTCGCCGGATCGATCCTGTGCAATGTCTCGGTTGTTCCGATCCCCGAACCCGCTGCGGCCACGTGATCCAACACCACATAGACACCGCCCGGCTTCAGCGCGGCGAAGACCGCCTTGTTGAATGCAGGTACATCCGCAGGTCCCATGAACTTGTCGTAGAGATCGTGGTAATTTTGCCGGATCAACACAGCGTCGAGTCCCGAGGGCAGCGCCGAGGCGACCGGGTCGTCGCTGACGACGACATTGGGCGACTGCGCCGCGAGCCCCTTCATCCTGTCCAATATTTCGGGATGGGCCTTGACGACTTCGGCGGTCTCAACTGCATACACTTTTCCGGAAGGACCGACGGCCTTCGCCAGCGATGCCGTCAGGCGGCCCGCCACGATATCGGCCACTTTGTCGCCGTTTTTCAGACCGATGAATGCGATGACTTCCGGCACTTTCCAGGCGGGATCGACTGCGCCCGGCTGTGGGGATTGCGACGACGCGGTGGTGGCGGCGCCGATCGACATGGCCAGCATTAATGCGAGTGCGAATTTTCCCATGTGCCCATCCTTCCAGTTGGTTCCAATAAAGCCCGAGACGTAGCTATCTGATTCTTCTATTTTTAATCAGGTGCAAGAGGACTGAATCTACTCTTTGCCTGCCGCCTCGCGCAAGCTGGATATCACTCAATGGTAGTCATTGTTGACGAATCCGATCATCTTCAAACCACGGCGCTGCAAATCCGCCAGCGTCTGCGCCACGATTTCATACTTGGCGAATCTATCGACAATGATGTGCACCTCGGGCTGCGGATTCTTGGCGGCCATTTCGCTGACATAACTTTGCAACGTAGCTCGATCTACGGGCATTTTGTTCCACAGGAGCGTACCGTCGAAGTCAATCGACAGGTCAACAACTTCATGCACGGTAGTCGGTGAACTCTGTAGCGGGTTATCGATCTTGACCGCATGCGTCTGACTCGGAATCGTGATGATAAAAATGATGAGCAGTACCAGCATGACGTCGATCAGCGGTGTCATGTTGATGTCCGAGTACGCTTGGCCTTCTCCGCGACCGATTGCCATCGCCATTTTGGGTACCTCTTTTCGCGGCCCCGCCGACCCATAGTAGTTAGTCTACATAGGGTATGGCAGCAATGAAAGGCAGATACTCACCTTATGGCGGCTGGACCTATAAGTTATTGAATTATAATACAAAAAATATGGCATGACCCAAACTGACACTTTCTGGGGGCATCGGTGTTAATTCTTACGTGCGGCACCGCCATGGCGAACACAATCGGGGGCGTAAGACCAATGAAGGCGAACAGTCGGGCGCTCTACACGGATCAAGCGTGTCGATTGCGGTCGGGACACGTGGCAACCAGAGCATTGCTGGCGCTGTTCTACGCGCTCAGCGCCTCCCCCTCGCCGGCGGCAAACGAATCGACCCCGCCGGCCGACGTCCGAGCGTCGCAATTGCAGGACTTGGCGCAGTTGCGTCGCTACTTGACACTGGATGCCGCTTACTCCGGCGAACAGCGCGCGCAGGCATCGCGAATCATCAGCGACTCGGAGTCCCGGGCCGGAACTTGGACACCGGCCGCATTCGAATTGCAGGTCGCTCGCGTCGTCGCGCTCGCTGATAACGGCCACTCCACGATTTGGACCGGCCCCCGCTCGAATCGCATGAACCGCCTTCCCGTGCGCCTGATACTGCTTGCGGATGGCCTGTTCGTCGTGCGCGCGCAAGGCCCTGGTGTGGCGGCACTCGGCATGCGGGTCGATGCCATGGACGGCAGCGCGATCGCGGAGATCCTTCAGAGGCTGAGCATCTATGCCGGTGGTCCGTTGAACCATCGCAATCATGAAAACGTCAGCCTGCTCGAGTCTCCGCAGCTGCTACATGCTGCCGGCATCGCTCGGTCGGAACATCAAGTCACCCTCACCATCAGCAACCAAGATCATGCTCGCGATATCGTGCTGTCCGCGCTACGGCCGGATCCGGCCGAACCAGTGGTGAACCGGCTGCGTTACCTGGCCGCACAGCGCCTGGGCAACGAAAGTAACGACAGGGCCGCGCTCCCGAATCAGCCAGTGCCGTTGTGGCTCCAGGAGCCCGATCACCCGTTTCGGCTGGTGCCGCTGCCGGCGCTCGCGGCCGTCTATATTCAGCTGAAGACCAACACGGATGCCGATGATGGCGAGCGAATCCGTCCGTTTCTCTCTCAGGCGCGGCAATCGATGGCGCAGGCACGGCCCCAAAATGTCATTCTGGATATGCGGTTCAACGGCGGCGGCGACTACACCAAAACCGCGTCATTCATGTCGGATTTACCCGGGATGATTCCGGCTGCGGGCCGGGTGTTCGTGATCACGCATGCGTCTACGTTTTCCGCGGCCATCAGCAGCGTTGGGTTCGTGAAGCAAGCGGCGCCGGGACGGGTGAGCATTGTCGGCGAGCCGTGCGGGGACCGGCTGGTTTTCTACGGCGAACCGCGACCTCTCATATTGCCTAATTCGGGGATTGGCCTGAGCTACGCGACCGGTTTGCACGACTACTTGCACGGTTGCCGCTGGTTCGGGCCGTGCTATTGGGTGAATTGGCTTTTCCCCATTTCGGTTCCGACGTTGGAGCCGGATCTGGCAGCGCCGCTTTCTTTTGCGTCCATTGCCGCGGGACGTGATCTCGCGATGGAGGCGATCGCTCACGCTATTGGAGCGGTCCACCACTAACGGCCTCTCTCCCGCCCCTTCGGTTATTCGCCGGGTATCCTGGTGCATTCGCCGAATATCGCACGACCCGCGAAGCGCCCTTCGGCAACATGCCCCCATCGATCAACCACGGGAGTAACGGCGATGGAACCTCAAGCGAAAATGCATGCGGGCACCCGGCTGATTGCGGGTACGATATTGGTCATTGCGGGGGGCGCGTTGGCACTGGGGAATTCCGGGCTTTTCATGACGGTTGAGCTGCAGCGCAGCTGGCCATTGGCGCTGATCGCCATGGGGCTCGCGGAGCTGCTGGTGACGATGCGTAGCCCGCGCTTGAGCGGATTTGGATTGCTATTGTTGGGTGACTGGCTTTTCATGAATACCATGACTCATTGGGCGTATCAGCAGTTGGCGTGGCCGATATTGCTGGCAGGTGTCGGTGCTTGGATGGCCGCGGGCGGCATAACCCGCGCTAAGCGTTCTTCTTTGACCATGGACCGCCATGTCGCCTGATATGCAACAGCCCCCGCCGCCCAGACCCGCGCCGCTCCCGAGGTTGCTCATCGGCGCGTTCCTGGTGTTGATGGGTCTGCTGCTGGCCCTCGATCAAATTGGCTGGGTGGACGCTAATCATCTGACTCGCTTTTGGCCGGCGCTGGTGGTGCTGTATGGACTGTCGATTTTGCAGCGTGGCGGACACGGCGTGGTCATGGGCAGCATTCTGATCGTGATTGGAGGCTGGTTGCTGCTCAACACGCTGCACTGGCTGATTTTGAGCCCGTGGCAGTTTTTGTGGCCCCTGATTCTCGTGGTGGTGGGTGCGCGAGTTCTCATGCGGGGCGGCGCGCCACGACAGCCGCCCGCACAGCCGCCCGCACAGCCATCCGCACAGCCATCCGCACCGCCTCCCTCGTTCGGAGGCTACGCGCCTTCGGCAAACCCCGCTCCCATGAGCGGCTCGCCACCGCATTCGGATCACATTTCAATGTTCGGCATGCTGGGCGGGACGAAGCAGCGCGTGTCGGGCGTGATCTTTCGCAGCGCCGACATGACCTCGTTGATGGGAGGTTGCGCGCTCGATTTGCGCGAAGCCCTGCTCGGTGCCGACGGGACTGCGCATGTGGAGGTGTTTTCCCTCATGGGAGGCGCCCATATTTTCGTGCCGCCGACTTGGAAAGTGGTCATGCAGGTGACGCCCATCATGGGCGGGGTCGAAGACAAGAGTCGCCCGATAATGGGTGGCAACCAGTTTCTCTACGTTCACGGCACCGTGTTGATGGGCGGCGTCGAAATCAGCAATTGATCGGCACCGGAGCTTAAGCCCGCCATGCATCCTATTTTCACCAATGGGAAGCAACTGGCGCTGTATCTCCTCGGCTACCTGCCCATCGGTGCCGTGCTGGTGATCGGCTTCGGCCATGCCGATGCCTGGGCGACCGCCACGGCTTTCTTCCTGCCGCTCACCGTGCTCTACGGCGTTCTCGGCATGACCGCGTACTACGTGTGCCGTGCCTTCCCCATTACGCAGCAGTATCGGATTTGGCGCGCGCTACCGGCTCAGGCCATGGCGGCCATTACGGCCGGCGGATTTTCCGTCGGCATTGCATGGGTTTGGTCGACG
>Ga0210384_10004013_pt1 | contig 16643 bp, 10 predicted proteins | sample IncBWH2MmetaG_FD_160574 | JGI IMG/M metagenome (GOLD analysis project Ga0210384, IMG submission 160574) | Forest soil microbial communities from Barre Woods Harvard Forest LTER site, Petersham, Massachusetts, United States - Inc-BW-H-2-M | ecosystem: Environmental > Terrestrial > Soil >...
GCGCTTCGCCGGAATATCCAAATCCTGAACAACTTTAAAAACATTTTCGCGAACCTGTTCGTCCGTGTACCGGTTCACGATGCCGAACCGCGCCTGCTCCTGCATTTTATCCTGCAACTGATATTCGGAAACGTACGGCGGCACAAGTTTGAAAGCCCCATAGAGCGCCAAAATAACGATGGCAATGAAAGCGATGGTCTTGAGTTTGCCCGCGCCGCGCTGCGAGCGGCGGCGGTACTTCATAGAAACCCGTTCAGGGGCGCCATCAAAGTGCACGAAAATTCTCTCCGGGCGCCGCCAGCCACTGCGTCCAAATCGCAGCAGCGCGCGGCGGGACTCAGCCTCTCGGTCTCCATTAACGCTAGCATCCTGTCGACGGAGTGTCGAGACGTTGCCGCAGCAGATGTTCCAGGAAAGCTACGGGGTCAGCTAGCACAGGCTTCCGCCAGCGGACTAGCGCGTCGCGTACCGCGTGGGATTAAGGCCTCAGTAAGCGCGCGCAAAAATAGCCCGCTCGGCCGCTGATTGGCCGCAATAAACGCAAGTCCCAGCTCCGCCACTCCGCGCATTTCCATCGCCAAGACTCTGATCGATCGGTATGCACCGCATGGTAGCCCGCGTCTCTTCCTTTATCTTCGCTTCGCAATCCGCGCTCCCGCACCAATACGAATAAGCGAAGCCCATCTCTACGGCCTTCTTCAAATCATCGTAGGTCTTCGCATCGTGAGTATTCGCTTTGCGAAAAGCCAAAGCCTTGTCGTGCAACGTTTGCTGAATCTCAACGAGCAAGTTCTCGATCGTCTGCGGCATTCCAGCCAGTGGCGCGCTGACCTTCCCTTCTCGACCAGGACGATCCCGCCGCGCCAACACCGCTGCCGCCTTCGCCACATCCTTCGGGCCCAGCTCCACGCGCAGCGGCACCCCGCGCATCTCCCAATCGTTGAATTTCCAGCCAGGACTCGGCCCCTCGCGCTCATCCAAAGTCACGCGCACATTCGCCCCAACGAATTCCGCCTTCAGTTTCCGCGCCGCTTCCATCACCGAATTCTTCTCTTCGTCAGTCTTGTAAATCGGCACGATCACCACCTGATACGGCGCGAGCTTCGGCGGCAACACGAGCCCCTGGTCGTCGCCGTGCACCATGATGATTGCGCCAATCACGCGCGTAGAATGCCCCCACGACGTCGTCCAGCAATGCTGCAACTGCCCGCCCTGGTCGAGATACCGCACTTCAAACGCCTGCGCAAAATTTTGACCCAGGAAATGTGAAGTCCCGGATTGCAGAGCCTTGCCATCACTCATCATTCCTTCGATCGAATAGGTCACGTCCGCGCCCGCAAATTTCTCCGCGTCGGATTTTTTCCCGGCAATCACAGGAATGGCCGCATCGTTCACCGCAAAATCCGTGTAAATATCTAGCATCTGCCGCGTTTCGAATTCCGCTTCTTCGCGCGTAGCGTGCGCCGTATGTCCCTCCTGCCAGTAAAACTCGAGGGTGCGCAGAAAGAGTTTCGTCCGCAATTCCCACCGCACCACGCTGTTCCACTGGTTCATCAAAACCGGCAAGTCGCGATACGACTGGATCCACTTCGACCACATATGCCCAACAATCGTTTCCGAAGTCGGCCGGATCACCAACGGCTCCGCCAGCTTCTCTCCGCCGCCAATGGTAACCACGGCAAGCTCCGGCGAAAATCCTTCGACGTGGTGCTTTTCCTTGTCAATGAAGCTGCGTGGAATGAGCAACGGAAACGCCACGTTTTGATGCCCGGTAGCCTTGAACCGCCGGTCCAGCGCCTGCTGCATGTTCTCCCACAACGCCCACCCATACGGCCGCACCACCATGCAGCCCCGTACGGGTGCGTAGTCGGCAAGCTGGGCCTTCAACACCAGCTGGTTGTACCACTCAGAAAAATCTTGTGCGCGAGTAGGGAGCTTTTCTTCAGCCATGCGGCGGTGTGGTCCGTTCTCCCGGAGAGCAATAAATTCGTCCGAGTAAACTCAAAAGCGTAACGGACGAGTTGCAGCGTGTCAACGAACGGGATGGCGTTGAAACAGGTGCGAGCGCAATCAGGAGACGTCCAGGTCCTGCAGAGCAAGGTCGCTCATCATCAATTTGCTGCACACGCCCGGCAAGGGAGTTGGTCCAGACGGACGCCCGAGTGCGTCCGGGCATCAGGCCCATGAGAGAGGCTTCTTTTCCCTTCGGGATTACAACGCAGGCAGAACCATCTGCGCCAGCTGACTAAGAGGCCCCCAGGGCCAGCTGAGGCGGCGCCAGCAAACTATTCAGCTCGCGCGACTTTTCAGTCATGCCTATGTCTTGGAATATTTGCCGCGCGTCGCGCCACAACAGGGTTGCCGCACTTCCCTCACCGCGACTCTTGAATATCGTTCCCAGCGCTCTGTAAGCGTTTGCCACGCAGATCTTGTCGCCTATCATGCGGGCGACTTCGATCGCCCGCAGCAGCGATTGTTCAGCCTGGGCATCGTCGCCTCTGGCCTGCTGAAACTCGCCCAACAGGCCGAACGAGCGGGCCACCCCTTTCCGACGACCAATTCGTTCGTTTACTTCAATGGACTTCGCGATCAGCTGCTCCGCCTCAGCAATCTCGTTCTGTGCCGCCTTCAACTGCGCGAGGCTGGAGCAAGCGTCTGCCATGCTCTTCTGGCGGCCGATTTTGCTGGCGATCTCCAGCGAGCGCCGCAAAATCTCTTCTGCTTCCCCGAGATGTTTTTGCTTCATGAGGAGAAGACCTTGATTCCGCAGCGCGATGGTCAACCCTTCCTCATTCCCAATCTTCTCGCTAAGCTCGATGGCCTTGCCATTCATGGCCGCGCACCGCGTCAATTCATCGCGGATCAAATAAATATGCGCCAAGTTGCCGCACGAGCTCGCCAGACTCGCTTCGTCGCCGCTGGGCTTACACAGGTCGAGAGCCCGCTGGTGCATTCTCTCGGCTTCCGCCAAATCGCCGCGATCCCGGTATACTTGCCCCAGATTGTTATAAGCGGCGATGGTCGTCTCCCGAGTGCCCGGATGGTCGGCCAGACCCTTGGCCTGCTTCAACATTTTCTCGGCCTCGTCGAGCTGTCCCTGGTCCCGGCAGAGCATCCCCAGATAGTTGCAAGCTCCGGCCTTCCAGTGTTCTTCGCCAGGTGCAGTACGCTGCAAAATCCCTTCCAGCAAGGCCTGGGCCTGGGAGAATCGCCCGAGGCTCCTCAAAAAGCGCGAGTATTGCAGGGCCGTGCCCGGTTCGTTGTCCTTCGCGAGCGCTCGCGCAAACAACATCTCCGCATCTGTCAGTTTTCCTTGTCGGACCAAACCTTCGGCCTCTTCCAGCACCGCCCGCGATTTGTGCAGATGGCTGAGGCCCGCGGTCACCGATACGGTAGGCGATAAACCCTTTGCGGAGGTTTCCGGCGAGGACATGCGGGGCACCTGCGGACTTGCCGGGCCTCGCTTTCCCTGCTCGTGATCTCTGACCCACTTTGCCAGCAGTCGCTGTAACTGCCGTTGAAACAACGAAGCGTCATCAAAGGTGCTAAACAGCAGCTCCTTGGTTTGTTCCAACTGCCTCTTAAAGTCCAGGACGTTCCGCAGTTGTTCTCCTGGGTCACTCATCTGGCGCGGCTCAGCTGCTTTAAAGAAAGCGGCAATTTCACGCAAACAATGCTCGGAGTTATTCCAGCACTCTCGGGCAATGGCATACTCTTCGCTGGTGGCGGAAGTATAGGCGGCGTCCCCCGATGACGATCCCCAGCGGTCCCAGAGAATCAAGACAAAATAGTCGCAGTCTCTCAGGTCTTCGTTGATTAGCGATTGCGGACGCCCCATCCCAGGAAGAGTTTGCTCCCAGCCTACGGGAATGAACATCACCCCGCGCGAGATTGCATCCATCTCGTTATAGGCATTGATGGCGTCGCGGAAAGCCTGACGTTCGGGCACCAAGCCGCCCGGGGATGCAACGAACACTCGATACGCCGTGAGTGTGTGAGGCACCAACGAATTATGTCGAGCTGATTTTGGCCAGTCAAGGTCATTCCACAAGCTGGCCAGTCCCTCGGCGGGTGTCCATGATTACCCGCGCGATGCGGCGTTACGCGATCAAACCTCACGCCAGCTTGAAACATGGTACAAAGTTTGGGATGGCTCAGTTGACGCAGATGCAGCCCGAAATGGCGACAGAGAACGTTCCAAAGAAGCCCGAAGAAGCGGCAGAAAGCTCCATTTCTGGCTGGCGCGAGTATGTGAACTCGTTTCTCGCAGCGGAAATTTCCGCCCTGACGCGATACTATGACCGCGTAATCCAGTGGCTGCCGCGCGAAGACGACAACGGTGGACTGCTCGCCGCGATCGACGCGCCGCGCAAAGGAACGGTTGGCAAAGACGAGCCCTTCCCCGACCTTACCCACGAGCGAGACAAGCGCACGGCCATTCTGATCAACGGCACGTTTAACCACGACTTCGACATCCAAGCTCTCCTGATGCAACTGAGAGCCAGGCTGGCGCGCACGTCGCGCCTCGTGGTGGTGCTCTACAACCCCTATCTGCGCGCGGCCTATTACCTCACGAACCGCCTGGGAATCCGCAAAGGCGAGCTGCCCAGCACGTTTGTGACGCGCGTGGATCTCGAAAACATCGCGAAGGTGGCGGGCTTTGAGATCGTGCGGCAGCGCCAGGCCGTCTATTGCCCGTGGAAAATGTTAGGGCTGGGAACGGCCATAAACCGCGTGATGCCGCTGGTGCCGCTCGCGCGATGGCTGAGCTTGACGTCGGTGGTGGTGATGCGGCCGCTGGTGCCCTCGTCCCTGCAGGGCGTGTCTTGCGTCATTCCGGCGCGCAACGAACGCGGCAACATCGAAAATGCGCTGAAGCGTTTTCCGAACTTGGGCCGTGAGACGGAAATTATCTTCGTCGAGGGCCACTCAACGGACGGAACCTGGGAAGAAATCCTGCGCGTGTCGACGCTGTACCGCAACCAATTCCGGATTCTTGCCGTGCAGCAACCCGGCACAGGCAAAGCGGACGCGGTGCGGCTGGGCTTTTCGCACGCCGCAGAAGATCTGCTCGTGATTCTGGATGCGGATCTTACGATGCCGCCGGAAATGCTTACGCGCTTTAGCTATGCCTACGACCAGGGGCACGGCGATTTCATCAACGGCTCCCGCCTCGTCTACCCGATGGAAGGCGCCGCGATGCGCTTCCTGAACCGCATGGGGAACATTTTTTTCGCAAAACTGCTGAGTGCGGTGCTAGATGTGCGTCTAGGCGATTCGCTCTGCGGCACGAAGCTCGTCACGCGGCACGATTATGAGCGCATGGTGGCTTGGCGAAAGGATTTTGGCGAATTTGATCCGTTCGGCGACTTCGAGCTGCTCTTCCCCGCCGCCGAGCTGGGCCTCGAGATCGTGGACGTGCCGGTGCGCTACCTCGCGCGCACCTATGGCGAAACGAACATTCAGCGGTTCCGGCATGGACTGCTGCTGCTGAAAATGACCTGGGTAGGCCTGCTACGCATCAAGATGGGAATCCGCAAGAAGCGGCCCAGCAGCTCGGAAAGCGTCGCGCGTCAGGTTTAGGAAAGAGTATTTTTGCAGCACAGCACGTCGACATAACCCGAGCGCTCAGCGGCCAGCTCGATCGCGCGATTCTCTGGCGCCAGCGTGGTGGCTGAACGAGTCAGGATGTGCAGTTGATGACCGGCAGCGCGGAAAAAGTCGAGCAGGGCTAAGGGCTCAAAACCGAGTTCGCGCATTCCATCGGGGGCGAATTCAAAAGCGACGCAAAGTCTCGGGAATTTTTCCAGGGTTAGCCGCATACCTTCACAAACGGCGAGTTCGTAGCCCTGCACATCAATTTTGACGAAAGCAATTTCCTGCAGACTGCGAGCCGCGACAAAACTATCGACGCTGGTTACCGCGACCATGGTGATTTTCTCGCCAACAGGCCGCAGACTCTTGAACTGCTCGGTAACAACGCGATGATCCGCGGAGTGCTCTTCGTTGTGCCAGAACTCAAGCGAGCCGTCGGCGCTGCCTACGGCTAGGTTGAACACCTCTACGGAATCCCCGAGATTCTTACGGCGAACCGTTTCTCCCAGCGTCCGAAAGCTGGCCAGGTCGGGCTCAAACGCATACACCCTGCCCGGCGCCTTCCGGCTCGCCTTGATGGCAGCGGCAAAAACGCACGCTGTATAGCCAATGTTTGCGCCGATATCGAGAACATCGCCGCTCGTGAAAAGTTCCGGACTGCGCCGCGTGAGCGCCCAGAACGGATCCTCGTACCAGCGCTTGTAGAGAAAATAGGAAAAAAGAAAAAACCGTTTAGACAAAGACAGGTTAAGAAACCCCGCTGTGCGCGCCAGGTTGTAAACACGGGTGAACAGGTTTGCGGACGATTTATTTTGCATGCTTTGCGTAACCTTCAGCCGGAAACGCTGTCGAGATTTGACCTGTGGGCATGCGGCCTACGCTCCTAGCTGTCTTTTTTCGAGTACCAGCAAAACTCGCAAAGCCGCAAGCCGGCGCCACAGCGGGGACGTCGCGCGCTCGAATTTCGATAGCGCCGGATACAGGGACTCCGGCAAGAGATTTATGGGCTTGAATCCGCCGCTTAGCAGATAGGCGAAGAGGCAAAAAGGTTCGAGGGCCAGAAGTTTGAGGTCCGGAAAGGAACCGAGCGTCCTCGAACGGTGCTTGGGTCCGAAGAGTATGTACGGAATGGCTTGATTGCCGTCGAAGGCCATTTTGGGGGGGAGGGCGCGGCGATCGTTCGGAAGCCAGGGAGTCTCGGAGAGGTCGCAGCGCTCCTGGTGGAGAAAACGGAAAATGAAATAAGAGAACGGCGTGATCCACGGTTCGACAAGGATCAGCCGGCCGCCGGGAATCAGAATGCGCGACGCTTCGCTTAGAAAAGCCATGGGCGTGGCGAGGTGATGCAGCATGTCCAAACCGAAAATGTTTGTGACGCTGCCCGCGCGAAACGGAAGTTGTTGCGCGTCGGCGATGGCGTCGAGCCACGGACACCAGATGAGGTCCGTCGAAAGAATCTGCGGCGCGGATTGCTTGAAAAAACCGGGGCCTGCGCCGACTTCGACCGAGACGCCGCCTGGCTTTCGAAAGGTGAGCAGGCGTGCGAAGAATTCATCGTTGTACACGTGCCGCAAGATGGGCTTTTGCTCCCAAATGCGGCGGTGCCGAAGAAGTTGCTCCTGAGCTTGCGTCTCGATGGCCACGGTGCGTTTTTTGATTGTACTGAGTTCGGCGACAAGCGAGCGGGCAAAGCTGGCGCTCTTGTTTCGACAGGTAACTAATGCTGTTGGTCCTCTGTGCTGACGCCCTTCCACACTCGGGATTTTTGTTACGCTGATCTGGCAATGAATCTCCATGCAAAATCAGCTGAAGTTCCGGAAGCTGACTTCCGATCAGCCGAAGAGCGCGCCTGGTCCGCTTCGAGCACTCCACATGGGCCAGCACGCTGGCGGCCCGTCGCTTTCCTTGCGGTGCTGCTCGCCGCGGGAACGGCAGCGGTGTACGCGCCGGCGATGCGCAATGGCTTTGTGAATTTGGACGACCCGGATTATGTGACGCGCAATCCGCATGTTCTGGCGGGATTGACGTGGGCGGACCTCCGCTGGGCGCTCGGCTCGGGCTATCCTTCTTCCAATTGGCATCCGCTGACTTGGATATCTCACATGGCGGATGTCCAGTTGTACGGAAGAAATCCCGCAGGGCATCACTTCACCAGCGTTCTCTTGCACATCCTGGGAGTCGTGCTGCTGTTTCTGCTGATGGAACGGGCTACGGGGCGGGCGCTTCGGAGCGCGGCCGTGGCGGCGCTGTTTGCGGTCGAACCTTTGAATGTCGAAGCGGTCGCGTGGATCACCGAACGGAAGTCGGTGCTGTGCGTCCTGCTTTTTCTGCTGGCCACCGGAGCGTACGGCTGGTACGCGAAAAAGCCGAGCGCGGCGCGCTATCTATGGGTGGTCTTGTTTTTTGCTCTGGGAATTACTGCCAAGGTCATGGTGATTCCCTTCCCGTTTGCGCTGCTTCTGCTGGATTACTGGCCGCTGGCGCGATTGCCGGGAAGGGACGCGGAAGGCGCGCCGCGGCCATTTTTTGCCGCGCTGCGCGGGCTGGCGATCGAAAAGATTCCGCTGTTTGTGATGGCAGCGGCGGGCGGGGCCGTCACCGTTTATGTGCATTCGCGCGAACATGCACTGACATCGTCGATGCCCTTCAGCTGGCGATTCAAGAACGCGATTTTTTCCTACATGGCCTATCTCGGGAAGGCCATCTGGCCCGCTGGGCTGGCGCCATTTTATCCACATCCGGAAAACACGCTGGCGTGGACGATGGTGGCTCTCGCCGGTCTCGGGCTAGTGGGCATCAGCGTTGTGGTTTGGCGATTCCGCGAGCGCAAATACCTGCTCGTCGGCTGGCTGTGGTATCTGGGGACGATGCTGCCGATGATCGGCCTTATCCAGACGGGACGGCAGGGAATGGCGGACCGGTTCATGCATATTCCGATGATTGGGCTGCTCTTTGCCCTGGTTTGGCTGATTGGGGATTTGGCGATAGAGAAGCACTGGCCCAAGGAACTTGCCATAGCAATTTTTCTGGTAGTGCTCGCGCCGTTTGCCGCGGTGACGATCAAGCAGATTGGCTACTGGCATGACAGCTACACGCTTTTTGCCCACACGCTCGAAGTAACCAAGAACAACGGGTTTGCGGAAAATGATTTCGCCGTGGCGCTCATGGAGCGGGGCGAGCCGGAGCTTGCGGCTCCGCACTTCGTAGCTGCGGTGCGGCTAAGCCCTGATCTGGCATCGCCGCATTACAATCTTGCGGTTTTGCTGCAAAAACAAAACCGCGTGGATGATGCGGAGCACGAATATCGCGCAGCCCTGGCGCTGTCCAGCGACCAGGCGGAGATCGTGCAGTCGCACAACAACCTGGGGATTTTGTACCTAGGAGAAGGCAAGTATTCCGCGGCGATGGCCGAATTGAGCGCGGCCATCGCGATGGATCCAGGGGAGCAGAACAGTTACATCGGGCGCGGGACCGTTGAGATGCAGACGATAAACCCGGACGCCGCGATTTCGGATTTTCGCAAGGCGGCGCAGATTGCGCCATCGCCGCTCGCGTTGTACTGGCTGGGGCGTGCCTTGGAAAGCAAAGGCGAGAATCAGCAGGCTGTGAGAGCTTATGCAGCGGCACTGCAATTGGCTCCGGCGATGGCAGAAGCGCGGGCGCGGCTGACAGCCTTGGGGGCGAGAACCCCGTAAAGGGCATCCAGCGGTGGTCGGGATTTTCAGTTTTTGCGAGAGACGCGGATCAGATGTAGTCGAACAGAGTCATGAAGCCGAAATCCATGTGCAGTTGCTGGTGGCAGTGGAAGAGCGTTAGGCCCGGATTGTCGGCGACGAAATCCACTTCCGCTTCCTGATAGCCACCGAGCATTAACACATCTTTTAAGATTCCAGCGGCCGGCTTCCCGGCGATGCTGGCCAACTCAAAACTGTGACGGTGAAGATGGACGGGGTGGATGTCGTCGCTGGCGTTGCGCATGCGGATGCGGTAACGCCTGCCCTGCTTGAGGTGAAAGGAGGCGGGGGCGATCTCGCCCGTCATGGGATAGCTTAGGCCGTTAATTGTCCAGCGATTGAATCCTTCTTCGGCGGCGTTTTCTTTTCGAAAGGTCATGTCGAACGTTTCGTCTGGGGCTGGAGCACTCCCGCCGGGTTTCGCGAAACGCAGGTAGTTCCAGCGAAAAGGCGGAGGGGCGATCCATTGCGCCTTCCCTCGGCGGCCGGCGTATTCCACGACAATTCCCATTCCATGCGGGCGATCATCGTTATCGAGATCGCCCAAGATCCAGACGCCGGGATGATTCATTTCGACGGTCGCGGAGATGCGTTCGGCGGTGCCAAGCCAGAGGACGGGCACTTTGGCGGGATTCGGCACAGGATTTCCGTCGAGCGCGATGAGCTCGAAAGAGTGGCCGGGCAGCGCCAGGCTGCGAATTTCTGTAGCGCTTCCGTTGAGAATATGAAACAGGACGCGTTCGCCCTGTTTCACGCGAATGGGCTCGCCGTGTCCGAGCATGCGCCCGTTGATCGTGAAGGAGCGATAGCCGACTTCGTAGCCGTGGGGCATGCCTTTGGCGAGCGAGACTTTCATGGCAGACTCGCCGGCTTCCTGGAGGGACTTGTCGGGAGCGGACGGAGAAAGGAAATCCATGGCCATATCGCCGCCGCGGCTGAAGATGGGCTCGAATTCCTTGAGCGTGAGAAAAACTTCACGGTCGTATTTGCCCGGTTCCTGGCGCGGCGCAACGTAGACCGGACCGACTTGGCCGCTGTATTGTCCGGCGGCTAGATTGGCTCCGGCGCGATTGTGCGTGTGGTAGAAGCGGAGGCCGACTGGCTTCGGTGTGAAGACGATGTGGCGCCTGCCATGGGCGGGGATGAAGGGAGTGCCTTCTTCGGCGGCGCCGTCGACGTCAACTGGAACTTGCTGGCCATGCCAATGCAATTGCTCGGGAGTGTCGGTGTCGTTGTACAGATCGATCCTAATCTGCTGGCCTTCTTTGAGGCTTAGAAGAGGACCCGGAAACTGGCCGTTGTAAGTGGTGGCGGAGATGATGCGTTTGGGAGCGATTTCGATCGGAGAGTTTGTGATATGCAGGGTATAGTCCGCGGCCTGGGAATCGCCTGGCGCGACGTCCGAGGCGTTGCCTTCTATGGTTGATTCCGTCTGAGCGAGGCTGTTTTTCGAGGAAAGCAGCAGCGCTCCGGTTGCAAGGCTTGCAGTTTTTAGAAACCGGCGGCGCGACTCCGCAAAGTTGTTCAAGGATTTCCCTCCACCTGATGTTCAAGTTTCATCCCGGCTTTTGCGCCCGCGGCCCGCCTTACGGCGCAGCTCATCCGTCCGATTCCCTTGCGTCAGAAAAGTGCGCTTTCCAGCGCCGCGCGGAATGGAGCCAAACCACCCCAGGCTACGGAAGCGCAAAGGTGAAAAGCGCGGAGCCGGCGGCTACGGCGACGTATTGTTTGCCGTCGATGGCGAAGGACATTGGCGATGAATAGACGGATGCGCCGCACTGGAAGTGCCAAAGAGATTTTCCGGTAGCGGCATCGAGGGCGATGAAGTTGCCTTCCGCGTCGCCGGTAAAGACCAGGCCGCCTGCCGTGGAGAGCGCTCCGGACCAGGTGGGCGAGGGGTGCTTCCATTCCCATTTTATTTTGCCGGTATCGGGATCAATGGCGCGAAGGGCGCCCCAGAACGGAGCGGTGTCGTCGTTCGGAAAGTAAGCGCTGCCGTAGTAGGCATGGCCCTCATCGTAAGGCTGCGGCGCAGTGCTGAAGATGTCGCACTGCTCTCGCGCGGTGACGTAGAAAAGCTTTGTTTGGGGATCGTAGGTGGGCGACATCCAGTTGGTCGCGCCGGCGGCGCCGGGGCAGACGCGATTCCCTTCCAGCGTAGGCGAAGCCTCTTTCAGCGGGGCGGGACGGCCTTCGGCGTCCTTGGAGTTGCTCCAGGTGACTTTGGCGTAGGGATTTGAGGAGATGAGTTTTCCGGTGGAGCGGTCGACGACGTAAAAAAAACCGTTGCGATTGGCTTGGGCGATGAGATGTTTTTTGCCCTGATCGATCATCACCGGAACTTGCGTGGCGTCCCAGTCATGTTCGTCGTGTTTCGTGAATTGGAAATACCATTTGAGCCTGCCGCTGTCGGGATCGAGAGCGAGCAGCGAGTTGCTGTAGAGATTGTCGCCGGCGCGGCCTTCGCCGCGATTGCTCGGTGAAGGATTGCCGGTGGTCCAGAACGTGGTGTTGGTGGCGGGATCGTAGGAGCCGGTGATCCATGCGGGAGCGCCGCCAATTTTCCAGGAGTCGGCTTCCCAGGTTTCGTGGCCGGGCTCCCCGGGCCCGGGAACGGTATAGAAGCGCCATTTGCGTTCGCCGGTGGTTGCGTCGTAGGCGTCAATGAAACCGCGGATGCCATATTCTCCGCCGGAAACGCCGACGATGACGAGGTTTTTGATGGCCAGAGGCGCGAGAGTGATGCTGTAGCCTTTGCGATAGTCAAACGCCGTGGCATCCCAGACGACGTTGCCGGTTTTGGAATCGAGAGCGACGACGTGCGTATCGAGCGTGCCGAAGAAGACTTTGTCGCCAAGAATGGCGAGCCCGCGATTGACGCGGCCGCAGCAGGGGCGAATGTCGGCAGGAAGAGCGCGCTGGTATTGCCAAATCGGGCGCCCGGATCTCGCGTCGAGCGCGAAGGCGCGATTGTCCTGGCCGGTGGCGTAGAGAATTCCGTCGACGACCAGCGGCGTCGTTTCGAACTTGCCGCCCGCCATTGTTTGGTAGGCCCACTTGGGGATAAGGGCGTTCGCGTTCGAGGAGTTGATTTGATCGAGCGTGCTGAAGCGGTGGCCGGAGTAATCTCCCGAATACATGAGCCAGTTCTGCGGCTCATTGGCGGAATCGAGGAGGCGCTGGGCCGTCACCTGCGGGTACGCGTTCGGCGCGAGCAAGCTCGAAGCGGCGAGGAGCAGGAGTGAAGCATGCAGCAGTTTTTTCAAGGGTGGCCTTTTCATCGCGCGCCTACGCTCAACAGGAAGGCAAGGATGTCCTGAAGATCTTTGTCATTTAACATTTTTTGGTCATACGCGGGCATGAGAGATTCCCGAGATTTTTCATAGGAGCGGAGCTTCTCTTTTTCAAAGGAGTGAAGCTGCTCGCGCTGGTCCATCATCTGCAACGTGAAATGATCTTCGTTTAAGACCACGCCGGTAAATTTCTGGCCATCGGCGGTTTCGACTTTCACGGTTTCATACTCTTGTGAAAATTCTTTCATCGCCTCAGAGATGCCCTGGGCGAGGCGGCGGCTGGGATAGCGGACCGAGTCGACGAGGTAATCCGTGGCGCGGGCGGAGCCGGTGGTGGAAAGGTCAGGGCCGAGGCGGCCTCCCTTCCCTTCGATCATGTGACAGGTGGAACAAGCGGCCGCACCGAAGAAGAGTTGTTTGCCATGTGCGGCATCGCCAAGTGGTTGCGCGGGAGCTTTGAGCTGCACGCTGCGAATGTAGGCGATGACTTGCCAGATTTCTGTTTCGGTCATGCCGACGCCCTGCTGCGTTGCGCCATTCGGAGGCATGGCCGTGCCAGGAACGCCTTCGTTGATGGTGCGAAAAAGATCGGCGTCGGAATTTCCGTGACGTTTCTGCGCGCGGGTCAGATCGGGTCCGCGGCCGCCGCCGCGGGCCCCGAGTCCGTGGCAGAAGGCACAGTTGGAGCGAAATTGGAATTCGCCGAGCTTGGCGGCTTGGGGATCGTTGGCAAGTGGATTTTGGTTGTGCGCAAGGGCCATCGGGAGGCTCCAGAGCGTGGTGAAGAGGGCGAGCAGGAAATAGCAACGAAGCGGCCTTGGGAGCATTCGGCCGGATTGCCGAATTATGTTCGATTCGTTCACGGCGAGCATAACAGGTGAGCCTCCTGTGGTTCCATGCGGATGTCGTCGAACTCGAAGATGTGCGGCTGCGGGGCGGTCATGAGCAAGTCTCGAAGTCCTCAGAAGTTTTCAGAAAGCTTCAGGGGCATTTTAAAGACTTTCATCGCTCGTGGGAACGAGTATATGCCCGGCACGCTTCCGAGAGAAATCGGGAGAGCAGAGCTAACCGAGGAAATCCATGAAATCAAACTACTGCAAGGCGTTGGCGGTACTGGCAGCTGGCGCAGGGATCCTTCTGAGCGTCGAGCGCGTAGCAGCGGCGCACTCGGAAGATTGGGACCGCGACGGGCGGACGCTTCAGGCGGACGTGGGTGGTTGCCGACCTTCCATCGCACCGCTTGGACTCACGCCGCTCCGGTTTTGCGGCAAGAAAAATCACATACAATCATTTCGTTGAGGGTGCAGTGCTCTTTGTGAAGGCAATGTTTCGGACACGGCCTGCGAAAAGATCGCAGCCGGTGATATGGCCTGCAGCATCGCGGTGGAAGACGATGGCCGTGCCAAAAGGACCTTGGAATTCATCGAGAACGATGGGTTCGAGGACGGCAGGATCCTGCCAGTTCGTGGCCAGAGTGAGCTTGCCGTCCTTGGCGGCAATGCGATAGGTGGCTTGAAGTTCGGCGCTGGTGTATTCGCCGACGTACTGCGCGAAATTCTCCGCGGAAGCCTTGAGCGGTTCATACCTTTCAAAAATCTGCGGGGCGCTATCTTTGAAATTTAGTGTAAGGCGCATACCGGAATTTAGCACGCGGTCGAAGGCGATTTCAGGACCAGGAATGGCGACAAAGTGGGTTGCGTCGCGAGGTTTGAACTGCGTGCCGAACGCCTCGAGGCTGCCATTTGATTCCGAAATCTGAAGGACGGAGCGGTAGTCGACGTTGCGATACCACCCTAGGAAAGGCTGGAGGTCTACGCTGGGGGCGGCGGAAGCCGGAGGTTCAGGCGAGAGCTTGCCTCGGAGGTAGATATCCGCGACCTGATACGACAGGCGTCCGGGATTGCTTGTGCCCACATTGCAGAGAGTGATGACGGAGAACTTCTGTTGAGGGAAGCGCAATAGTTCGGTGCGATAACCAAAGAGAGCGCCACCGTGCTCCACGATGGGGAGTCCACGATACGTGCTGATAAAAAGGCCTAGTGCGTACTCGATCTGTTTTCCGTTGTTGAGTACTCCCTGCGTCTGCATTTCCTTGAGGAGAGTGCCTTTGCCCAGCTTGTTGGCGTAGAAATTGCGATCCCACTGAAGGAGGTCGTCGACGCTGCTCATAAGGCCGCCGTCGCCGATTTTGTCGAAGTTAGTGGACCAGTCGATGCGGAAGCCGCCTGCGGGGCGCGGCTCGTAGGCAGGAACGCGGCCGGGGACGACGACGGTGTGGTCGTCATAAAAGCGCGTGTGGGTCATTCCCAGGGGCTTGAAGATATTTTCATCGGCGAATTGGGAGAGGGGCTTGCCTGTAGCGCGGCGGATAACCACGCTCATCAGAAAAAAGTTTGTGTTGCTGTAGAGGAATTCCTCGCCCGGCACGTAGTTGAGGGCTTTCTGGTGGGAGAGTAGATCGAGCAGTTCGGATGTGGGGTGGATATCCTCGAAATTGCGCCCGGCGAGAAGGAGCAAGCCGAGGATATCGCGAAAGCCGCTGGTGTGGTGGAGCATTTGGCGAAGGGTGATGGTCTCGCCGTAAGAAGGAAGCTCGGGAACGTACTTGCGGACGTCATCATCGAGCGAGAGGTAACCTTGCTCGGCAGCGAGGACAACGCTGGCGGCGGTAAATTGTTTCGAGACGCTGCCCATGTAGAAGACGGACTGAGAAGTGAGCGGCACGCCGAGTTCGAGGCTGGCGGTGCCGAACCCTTTTTTGTAGATGAACTCGCCGTCGCGCACGATGCCGAGCGCGCAGCCTGGCGTATCGGGCTTGTCGTAGGCCGCAAAAACTTGATCCACTTTGCGGTCCAGGTCGGCGGCGTCCTTTTGGGCGAAGGATGCGGCCGCAGCCAGCAAGCAAATGGAACACAAAATGAGGGCAGCGCGGCGGAAATTGGTCATGGGATTCTGTTCCTCTCGGTTTTATCGTGACAGCGGAGACTATATCCAGGTGGAATTGAAAGCAAAGCCTTTTACCACCTTCCAGCCGTCGGCAGCGTGTGGGCAGAGGCAAAAGAGAAGAAATGGGCGGCCTCGAGTTCGTGAACGAGACGCGCCAACATGGCCGAGTCATCTGTCGAATTGGCGCCTTGCGAGAAGGTTGTGGAAGTCGTCGCGTTCGAGTCGCAGGATCCGGCATTTGCAGCTTGGATGAGACTGACCGCGAGCCTCGCCGACGCCCGCGGAGGAAGCGAAATACCAGCTGGAATCCGGCCCGAAGACAACGGACCCGGCGCTGAAGAATCTCCCAAGAAGCCGGCTGCACTCCCCGAATGATCCGTGGCTCACAACCCGAAATGCGCCACTTCCTGCCAGGGACATGGTTCGCAGAATCGGCATGGGCGGGGTAAGATAGTGCACTCTTGGATTGATGAGCTGTCAGGATAACGCACATGACTACAGAAGCGAATGAACGGATGGAGAGGCCGCTTGAGGCCGTGGACACCCAGATTGCCGAGTTGCTGCGCGAAGAGGCGCGGAGGCAGGCTACCGGACTGGAGTTGATTCCATCGGAGAACCTTGTTTCCGAAGCGGTGCTGGAGGCCATGGGGTCGATTTTTACGAACAAATACGCGGAAGGGTATCCGGGAAAGAGGTACTACGGCGGTTGCGAATACGCGGACAAGGTGGAGCAGTTGGCGATCGATCGGGCGAAGGAGTTGTTTGCGGCGGAGCATGCCAATGTGCAGGCACATTCGGGGACTTCGGCCAACATCGCGGTGTACATGGCCACTTTGCAGAAGGATGACGTGGTGCTGGGGATGAATCTTTCGCATGGCGGGCATTTGACGCATGGGCATCCTTTGAACTTTTCGGGCCGGATGTACAAGTTCATTGCCTACGGAGTGCGGAAAGAGGACGAGCGGATTGATTACCAGGAGATCGAGAAGCTGGCGCTAGAGCACAAGCCGAAAATGGTTGTGGCGGGGGCGAGCGCGTACTCGAGGATTATCGATTTTGAGCGCATTGCCAGGGC
>Ga0210384_10004014_pt1 | contig 16640 bp, 18 predicted proteins | sample IncBWH2MmetaG_FD_160574 | JGI IMG/M metagenome (GOLD analysis project Ga0210384, IMG submission 160574) | Forest soil microbial communities from Barre Woods Harvard Forest LTER site, Petersham, Massachusetts, United States - Inc-BW-H-2-M | ecosystem: Environmental > Terrestrial > Soil >...
AGGCCATACCGATCAGTGCCACTGCAGGCGGGACCCCACCTCACGGAGAAGCAGTTTCAAAATGACCACGGAGCGGCTGCCGTGGATCTCCGCAGACCCGGCGTCGTTGCGTCTGTTCGAACTAGCGCAAAAAGTTGCTGCTGCGCCGACTACCCTCCTAATCACAGGTGAAAGTGGCACCGGCAAGGACTACCTGGCGCGGGCCATCCACGAGATGGGCCCGCGGCGCGACGCGCCCTACCTGAAGATCGATTGCGCCAGCCTTCCACCACAACTGGTCGAAAGCGAATTGTTCGGCCACGAGAAGGGCGCGTTTACGGGGGCTGTGGAGCGAAAGCTCGGGCGGTTTGAGTTGGGCGGAGCCGGCACGATTGTGCTGGATGAAGTTGCGGCGCTTTCCTCGGTGGCACAAAGCAAGATGCTGCGTGTGCTGCAGGAGCGAGCGTTCGAACGGCTGGGTGGCACGGAGACTTTACGGATCGAGGCGCGGCTGATTGCGCTGACCAATGTGGACCTTTCAGCGGCGGTTGCGGCGGGTACGTTCCGCGAAGATCTTTTTTTCCGGCTGAACGTGCTGACGCTGAGCGTTCCGCCACTGCGCGAGCGTCGCGCCGATATTCTTGCGCTTGCCGATCACCTTCTGGAGGTGGTGCGCAATGTGCTTGGACGTCCGGCGGCGCAGTTAAGCGACGCTTCGCGCCGCTTGTTGGCTGCGTACGATTGGCCTGGCAACGTTCGCGAACTGCGCAATGGGCTGGAGCGTGCGGTGATTCTTTCCCGAACCGACGTCCTCGAACCGAAGGATTTTCCTGAAAACGTTCGCACCGCCGTACCTGGGCTGGCAGGCGCGGGAGCGCACCTTCGCTCGCTGGAAGAGATCGAAAAAGAAGCGATTGCCGCGACGCTGGAGGCCACGCACTACAAGATCGGCCGGGCCGCCGAAATTCTGGGAATCAGCCGCAAGACGTTGCTGGAAAAGCGGAAGAAATACGAGCTGAAGTGAAGATTCGATTGCTGATGCTGGGCAAGACGCGGCGGCCCGAGATGCGCGTCCTGCTCGACGACTACGTAAAGCGGATCGGGCATCAATCGGCGATCGAAGTGACGGAAGTTCGCGATGCGGCGGCCGCGATCAAGAAAATCGACGCGGACCGCGCCGCGTCGGTAGTTTTTCTGGACGCCGGCGGCAAGACTTTCAGTTCCGAAGCTTTCGCCGCGTGGCTTGCCGAACACCGGGACGGCGGTACGCGTGAGGTAATTTTTCTGTGCGGCGATGCAGGTGGCTTCCCTGATTCACTTCGCCAGCGTGCCCGCCAGAAAATATCGCTCGGCGCGATGACCTTTTCTCACGAACTTGCGCGCGTCATGCTAGCCGAACAGATCTACCGGGCCTTCGCAATCTTGTCCGGGAGCCCGTATCCGAAATAGAGCTTTCCCGGAAGAAATGTTGTACAACCTTAAGATCATGCCGGCACGTATAGTTTCCGATGAAGGTAAACCTTCCGCGGCCATCGAAATCCCGCTGGAGAAGCCGCTTCCCGACTACGATCTCGACCAGATTGACCAGCCGACGCCCCGCGATGTTGACGGTATCCTGGTGTCGCAGGGTTTCCGCGACCTGGTGGATGACTCCCGCGGGATTTTGATGGATCTGCTTTCCAATGAGCCGCGCACCGTGGACTCTTCGCACGGCCGGGCACTTAACCTGTCGCACGCGAACGAGCATTCGTTGCAGGTGGAGCAGCTTACGGGCGCAATTTGCCCGGGGGACGACGAAGTCTACCGCCCGGGTCTGTGGATCGTTTTGCGCGATGTGCACGCGAATCAGAAAGCCAGCCTTCCGCTGGCAACGCGGGAGCGCATCGCCGCCATCGCAAACGAATTCGTCAAACGCTTGGGACTGTAATCGCACCGAGCTTCACCACACAGGATCACTAAGACGAAACCATGCAAGAAGATAAGGGATTGCTTATCGTTTATACCGGGCCGGGCAAAGGAAAGACGACTTGCGCGCTCGGAACGGCGTTTCGCGCTGTCGGGCAAGGATTGCGCGCGCTGATGGTGCAGTTCATCAAGGGTTCGTGGCACTATGGCGAACTGGATTCGGCAAAAATGCTGGGCGACGACAAATTTGAGATTCGACCGATGGGGCGAGGCTTCGTAAAGGTGGGCGGAGCCGAGACCGATCCCGAAGACATCAAGATGGCCCACGATTGTTGGGCTGCCGGGCGCGATGCGATTTACAGCGGGACCTACGATCTAGTGATCCTCGACGAAATCAACTACGTGATCAGCTATAAGATGCTGGACCCGGACGAGATTGTGGAGGGGCTCAAGGGGCGCCCGGAGCGCGTTCACGTGATCTGCACAGGCCGGAATGCGCATCCCAAGCTGGTCGAGATTGCGGACCTGGTCACGGAGATGCGCGAGGTGAAACACCCGTACACCAAAGGCTTTCTGGCCCAGCGTGGTATAGACTATTAGCGTTGGGTTTGCGGCCGCCTTGGTAAAGAGCGGCCTTTTTTGTGGGCCAAACAGGGGTTATCGCGGGCTGCGAATGGCATCTAACTATGGCTTGGTTTAAGCGCGATAAGAAGTCGATTGAACAGTCCACGCCGCCCGAGGAGCGCAAGGTGCGCACCGAAGGGCTGTGGGTTAAGTGCGAGTCTTGCCGGACCATCGTATTCCGGAAGGACCTAGAAGCGAATCTGCTCGTCTGCCCCAAGTGCGGTTTTCATTTCAAAATGAACGCCAAGCAGCGGCTGGAGATGCTGCTGGACGGCCGCTGGACTGAGCACGACGCGCGGATGACCTCGACCGATCCGCTAAAGTTCGTGGACACCAAGCCGTATGCGACGCGACTGCGGGAAGCGCGCAAGAAATTGGGGATGAATGACGCCATCATCACCGCGGAGGGCCAGCTCGCCGGGCGCCCGGTCGTCTGCTGCGCCATGGAGTTCAATTTCATCGGGGGATCGATGGGCGCAGTGGTCGGCGAGAAGGTGACGCGCGGGATCGAGCTTTCGCTGGAGACTCGCCAGCCCCTGATCGTGGTCTCCTGCTCCGGCGGGGCGCGGATGATGGAAGGTACCATCAGCCTCATGCAGCTGGCGAAGGTTTCGGCGGCGCTGGCGCGGCTGGATGACGCCAAGGTGCCCTATATCTCCGTGCTGACCGACCCGACGACCGGAGGAGTTACGGCGAGCTTCGCCATGCTGGGAGATCTCAACATTGGCGAGCCTGGCGCCCTGATCGGGTTCGCTGGACCCCGCGTGATTGAGCAAACGATCCGCCAGACGCTGCCCGACGGCTTTCAGCGCTCTGAATTTCTTCTCGAACACGGATTTCTCGACGCCGTTGTTCCCCGCAAAGAGCTAAAGAGCTTCATCGCCAGCTCCCTCGATCTGCTCTTAGGCTGACATGAACTACGACGCTTCTGTGCGTTACCTGCTTTCTCTTGGCAGAGAACTGGCTGCGCCAACGCAGGCAGCGGCTGCGAAGTTCGACCTTGAGAATATTTTGGTGCTGGCGGAGCGGCTTGTGCGCCCCGACCGCGCCTATCCGTCGGCACACATCGCGGGGACCAACGGCAAGGGATCGACGGCGGCGTTCCTGGAGTCGATCCTGCGCCATGCAGGGTTTCGGACCGGTCTGAACTCCTCGCCACATCTCGAGAAGATCAACGAACGTATCCGGGTTGGCGGTGAAGAGATCAGCGATGCGGACTTTGCGGAAGTCCTGACGCGCATCCAGGCGATCACGGAAGAGTTGCTGGCCGCGGGGAAATTGCGCGCGCATCCTACCTACTTCGAGTGCGTGACCGCGATGGCGTTCGAATATTTCGCCCGGCAACGGGTGGAGTTTGCCATTTTTGAAGTGGGACTGGGCGGGCGCCTGGATGCCACGAACATTATCACGCCGGTGGTTTCCGTTATTACCCGCGTCGATTTCGACCATGAGAATTTTTTGGGGCATTCGCTGCGGGAAATTGCCAGCGAGAAAGCCGGAATTCTCAAGCCCACGGTGCCCGTCGTTTTGGCGGAACAGCGGGCGGAAGCGCGCGAGGTGGTGCTTGCGCGCGCGGCCAAACTGGGCTGCCCGGTTGTCGCGACGGCCGCAGCGTACCGGGTGGACGGCGAATCGATACGGGAGGGGCGCGTTCACGCTCGGTTGACTGAAGTTGCATCGGGCTGGACAGTGGACGTCGCCCCCAGCCTGCCTGGCCGCTTTCAATTGCAAAATGCGCTCAACGCTGTTGCTGCGGCACGGTTGCTGCGCCAGCGAGGGTTTCGAATTGGGGACGAAGACATCGCGCAGGGTATCGCCGAGACCGTCTGGCCTGGCCGCATTGAGAAGCTGCAATCGAACCCGGAAGTCTATCTCGATGGGGCTCACAATCCATCGGCGGCTCGCGAGCTTGCCACGTTTTGGGAAGAAAACTTCGCGGGGCGCAAGATCTATCTTCTCTACGGTGCCCTTCGCGACAAAGCCGTGGACGAGGTAGCCGGCTTGCTCTTCCCGTTCGCTGCCGAAGTCATTTTCACACAACCGCGCACTTCGCGCGCCATTTCTGCGGCGCAGCTGGCGGAAATTGCAGCGCACCACGCGGCGCATAGTTCCGTGATTGCTGACCCGGAGCGGGCACTGGACTACGCGATTTCGAAAGCGGCGCCCGGCGACGCGGTGTTCGTCACCGGCTCGCTTTACCTTGTGGGGCAACTTCGCCACTATTGGAAGCAGCGCACGCAGGTCGCGGCGCGTTGAAAAACACCGTAGAATGTGCGGTCGGCAAGTCCCCGCGGAATGGAGCCGCGTTGCACGAGTCGCATGGCAAAAAAACGCCAAAGTTCGAATAGCGGACCCAAATCGCGAGCCGCCACCCCAGCGGCCACAACACGCGCCGGATCGGAAGGCGTGTCGGCTAGCCCGCGGCCACTGGTCGGCGTGATCATGGGCTCCTCTTCGGACTGGGAAACCATGGAGCACGTGGCCAAGACATTGGCAGAGCTGGGTGTTCCACATGAAACGCACGTGGTTTCGGCCCACCGGACACCGGATCTGCTGTTTGACTACGCGTCGTCGGCTGAGGGGCGCGGCCTTGAAGTCATCATCGCCGGTGCCGGAGGCGCGGCCCACCTGCCGGGCATGACTGCTTCGAAGACAGTCCTGCCGGTGCTGGGCGTGCCCGTCGAATCGAAGACTCTCAAAGGACTGGATTCACTGCTGTCGATCGCGCAGATGCCCGGAGGCATCCCGGTGGGCACGCTGGCGATTGGTAAGGCAGGCGCCATCAACTCTGCGCTGCTGGCGGCGGCGATTCTTGGCGGAAAGCACCCCGAGATTCGCGAGGCGTTGCGAAAGTTCCGCGCGGAGCAGACCGAACGAGTGCTCGCCAACCCTGATCCCGCGGCTGCACAAGACGCGACGTTCCGCCTAACCGCTCCGCAGCTGGCGGCGAAAAGGAAGCCCGCGTGACGATCGGCATTCTTGGCGGCGGGCAGCTTGGATACATGCTCGCGCTGGCGGGCTATCCGCTGGGGCTGCACTTCCGGTTTTTCGACCCTTCGCCGGAAGCGCCGGTTGGGAGGATCGCGTCGCGCGTTACGGCGGAATTTACCGATGAATTGGCGCTCGAGAAATTTGCCAACGGCCTTGAGCTGGTCACCTATGAATTCGAAAACGTGCCGGTGAGTGCAGTCCAATTTCTCGCCGAGCGCGTGCCCGTATATCCACCTGCGGCTGCGCTGGAGGCCGCGCAGGACCGTCTTCGAGAGAAGCGGCTTTTTGCGGACCTTGCCATTCCTACCACCGAATTTGCGCCCGTGGCCAACCGCGAAGCGCTCGACGCCGCGGTGAAGAAAATAGGCTTGCCGGCCATGCTGAAGACATGCCGTATGGGCTATGACGGCAAAGGGCAATGGCTGTTGCGCAACGCCGATGACATCCTGCGCGCGAAGAGTGAACTACCGGCTGCCAGCTCCGCCGATCGTAAGAACGATGCGCGGTTCATCCTCGAACGCTTCGTGCAATTCACGCGCGAGCTGAGCGTCCTTGCGGTGCGCGGTCGCACCGGCGAAACGGCGGTTTATCCGTTGGTGGAGAATCACCATCGTGTAGGGATACTGCGCCTTTCGATGGCCCCCGCACCGCGACTCGACGCGGCCATCCAGCGCGCCGCCGAACAGGCTGCACACAGCGTCTTCGACGCGTTACAGTATGTCGGCGTGCTTGCCATTGAATTTTTCGAGCAAGGCGGCCGGTTGCTGGCCAACGAGATGGCGCCGCGAGTTCACAATTCCGGACACTGGACCATTGAAGGCGCGGTCACCAGCCAGTTCGAAAATCATTTGCGGGCCGTTGTGGGCCTGCCGCTGGGCTCGCCCCACGCGATTGGATCTTCCGCCATGTTGAATCTGATTGGCGAGGTTCCTGATTCCGCCGAAGTCCTCGCCATCCGTGACGCTCATCTTCACCTCTACGGCAAATCTCCCCGCGCGGGGCGCAAGCTCGGCCACGTTACCTTGCGCGCGGCATCGGCGGAGCAGCTCGCTTCGCGGCTGGCCGAATTGCCCGTATTCTTCCACCGCCCGGAGTTCTGCCTCGACGCAGTGCTGGCGCGGCCGCTGTCCTTGCGCGCCTGATCGGTTACCGCCGCCGGCCCGCGGCTGCAACCCGATGTAGGCTTCGCGTCCGGTCGGATACCGCGAGAAAACCTGTTCACCCTGTCCAGTTGCCGCCCTTCCGGCCGAATGCTACGATGCAGGGTTCCATGGCCCCTACATCGACATCCGGAACGACCGCGTCCCCGGTCCGCATAGGCATCCCTTGGCGGACGACGAAGGAGCAGCAAGCGGGAGAACGCAAGAAGTTGGACTATTACTTTGAGGCCGTAACGAGGGCGGGGGCGGAGCCGTTCGGTATTCGGCTGGATCAGACGCCTGCTCAGATTCAAGCGCAGTTGTCCGAACTTGATGGCTTTGTCTTGCCGGGGAGTCCCGCCGACGTTGACCCCGCCCGCTATGGCGCTCCTAAGCACAGTAAAACAAACGAGTTAGATGTAAATCGCGATCGCACTGACTTTGCCATTCTTGACCATGCCTTCGAAGCCGGAAAACCTGTACTGGCCATCTGCTTCGGTTGCCAGCTCTTGAACGTCTATCTCAAAGGCACCCTGATTCAGGATCTTCGCGCAGAAAGGCCCGGCTCGATCGTTCACGGCGACACCGATCTGGCTCCGAGTGCAACGAAAGGTGATATCGAGCACCCGGTGACGTTTTCAGGCGGTTCTCTGCTGTCGCGGCTCAACGGATCCGTCGCAGGGACGATCAACAGTAGCCACCACCAGGCGATCGATAAGGTCGGCGATAACCTGCAGGTGACCGCCCGAGCCTCCGATGGCACGATTGAAAGCGTGGAATGGACTGGCGGGTCGAATTGGGTCGTAGGCGTCCAGTGGCACCCGGAACGCATGTTGGGCGATGCTTTTTCCGAACGCTTGCTCCTTGATTTTGTGGAAGCCGCTCGTATTGCCCGCGGCTCGGTCGTGCAAAAGGCTTAGCGTTTGCGCTTCGGTCGATCTTCGACTTTTTCGGTGTCACTCTCTTTGGGGGAATCATGATTTCACTGGCAGGCAAGGCGGCAGTCATCACTGGAGGCTCGCGCGGCATAGGAGCGGCAGCCGTCAAGCTATTTGCGCAGGCAGGTGCGGACGTCGTCTTCACGTACAACAAGGCGAAAGAGGCAGCGCAGCTGGTGGAGCAGGAGGCCGGCAAGCATGGAACTCGCGTCGAGGGATTCAAGGCCGACGTTGGCCGCCATGGTGACAACAAGAAACTTGTTGATCATGCGGTCTCGCGTCTCGGGCGACTGGACATCGTGGTGGCCAACGCCGGCGTGTGGAATCTGGACGACCAGCCGATCGAGAAGATGACCGAGAAGCAGTGGGACGACATGATTCGAATCAACCTTAAGAGTGTCTATTCCCTCATCCATTTTTCGGTGCCGCACATGATCAAGCAAAAGTCCGGCAGGATTATTCCGATCACATCTACGGCCGGTCAGCGAGGTGAGTCGTTTCACACGCACTACGCCGCATCGAAGGGCGGCGTCATCAGCCTGGTGAAGGGACTTTCGACGGAGCTTGCGCGTCACAACATTCTGGTCAACTCGGTCGCGCCCGGCTGGGTGGCCACCGATATGTCCAACCCGGTGCTGCAGTCGAAGAAGGGCGAGAAGATGGCGGCGCAAGCGATTCCTCTAGGACGTCCCGCAACCGCGGAAGAAATCGCCGGGCCCATCCTGTTCCTCGCGTCCGATTTAGCCAACTTCCTCACCGGCGAAATCATCAATGTAAACGGAGGATCGGTCTTGTGCGGCTGAGGTTTGCGAAAAAGACGAATGGATTCGCGCTCGCTGGGGCTTTGTTCGCGGCGCTTTTTGTTGGCATTCTTTCCGCTCCGGCGCAGAATCCCGACACCTTAATGCCGGAAGCCAGCGCCGCCAAGGGCAAGCAAATCCTGCAGCAGCTGATCGATGCGTTCGGGGGACCTACCTATCTGGATATTCGGGACTCCGATTGCGAGGGTCGCCTGGCGCGCTTCGGCCACAACGGTGAACTCAGCGGCTACACCAATTTCAAGGACTACTGGCGCTATCCCGACGCCAATCGCACCGACTATTCGAAGAAGGGTGTGGTCATCAATCTATACGTAGGCGACAAGGGATGGACGCTCGACAAAGGCGGCGTCTCGGAATTGAGCGCGGCGTCCGTGGCGGATTTCCAGGATCAGGCGAAGAGGGACATCAACAATTTATTGCGCGTGCGCCTTAAAGAGCCAGGTATGACCATTCGCTACGGCGGAACCGACATCGTCGATCTCAAGACGGTCGATTGGGTGGACATCACCGACTCCGAGCAGCGCAACTTCCGCTTGGCGGTTGACCGCTCGACGCATCTGTTGGCTCGCGCCGTGGTTTCCACGCCAGATGAGACCATGAATGATCGCAACGTCGAGACCAATATCTACACAAATTTTCAATTGATGGACGGCGTTCGCACCGCGCTGCAGATCACCACGGACCGCAACGGCCGGCGCGTAAGTCAAGTCTTCTTTACCATCTGCAAGTACAACTCCGGCTTGCCTGCCGACCTGTTCACCAAGGCTGCGCTCGACAAACGCTTCTCGGAAGTGGGCAGCAGGAAATCCAAAGAAGAAAAAAGGAAAGAAAAAGAAGAGAATTAACGGCTGGAGCCGCCTTCCTCGCGAACTTGACCGCCTCACGTGAGCGCCCGCAGAGCCAAATGGAAACGCTTGTAGAAGCCCCGTCGAAGTTGTAACGTTTTTACACCTCGCATGTACCGGAATGGGAATGATGCGCCTCCGAGCCGCGTCTCGTAAAATTTCGGTCTCTACCGACCCCAAGAAGCAAGGCGTGAGCCTGCTTGAGTTGGTCGTGTCGCTCGCGATCGTCTTGCTGATTTCCGGCATGGCCATGCCCACGATCACTAGAACGCTGAGGAGTTATCAGTTGAATGACGCTGCCAACCAGGTGGCAGGCATCGTCAAATTCACGCGCTTCGAAGCCATCCGAAGAAATATGCCGATCCAGTGCATGAATTCCCAAGCGGGCGCTTCCGCGCCGACGAGCATCTGGGTTGAAGGACCGGCGGAAAAGCAGATCTTGTTGGGTCCCAGTGCAACATTGGTGGCATCCGGGGTGGTCCCCAGTACCGGAGCGCTCTCGACGGCGGTCGGAGTGCCCAACCTCCGGGCGATTTCGCCCGGGAGCGACGCGGTGAAGTTCGACCAGCGAGGTGCGGTGGTCAGCGCCCCGCCAGTGGTCTACGTGTTTTACGTGGGAAACACCGCTGATTCCGGGGGATTCCGTGCCGTGATCGTGCTGCCGTCAGGTTCGGTGCAGGTGTGGACGTACGCGGGTGGCGCCGGGACTGTCTGGCAGCGAATCAGCTAGCCACTCTGAAATACAAAGGCAGAATGCGCACGCAAAACAAATCGCGGGTCACCAAGCAGCGCGGCTTTACGCTGATGGAGGTCCTGGTTGCCACGGTTGTCCTACTGGTCGGCATGGTCGCGGTGGCGCAGCTCGTCCCGGTATCTCTGACGATCAACAACGGTAACCGTACCGGATCGACGGCCATGGTGATCGAACAGCGCATGCTCGAACAGATGCTGGACCAGCCACTCACCGCTGCGACGTGCGTGGCCCCCGCTTGCCCGGACGCACAAGCCACAACTTGGAGTCTAGGGAATTCAGCGGCTCCTGGAACCGTCGTTGGCAGCCCGGTCGTACAGGTGAACAGTGGACCGGCGATCGATTTTTCGGCCGGACAAGTATCGGGCTATTCCATGACAGTTGCAGACCCTGAAGACCCCTATGGGGCGAAATACGATGTTCGCTGGGCCGTCGTCACCAACGCGAGTGGCGCGCACGTCACCGGCAGGCGCTTCCTGATCGGCGCGCGCCAAATCGGCGGTCAGGGATATTTTTTGCCGGTCACGCTGGATGCGACGGTGGAGAAATGAGGTGCTTCCGCAAAACCCGCAAATACAATGGCTTCACTCTGCTGGAATTGCTGGTCGCCGCGGCGATGTTCCTGGTGGTGGCGGGAACAGCCTTCGCTTTGTTGGGTGTGGCGCAGAAGCGTTATCAGACCGACTCACAGATTCTCACGAGCTTTCAGGAGGCGCGGCTCGGCCTCGATCAGATTGTTCGCGACGTGAACGATTCCGGCTATCCGCCGCCCAACCATTTCTCCGTTTTGCCTGCAGCGAACTTGTACGCGGCCACGCCCTTTGCCGCCAGCCCCAGTCTGCCGTGCTTGATCGGAACAAATTGCGCAAGTCCCCAGGACTTCGATTTGATCATCGAGACCTCGATCGATCCGGTGAACAATCCCAACGTTCAGTGGGTGCGCTACCAATTGCCGGCCGGCACGACCACGCTGCTGCGTGGCGTGACCGACAAAGCGGCTTTGGATCCGGTGGCTGCGACGGCGGGATCGATGGTTCCCTACGTACAAAACGTAATGAACAACGCCACTGGCGCACAGATCACCGCGATTCGAACCGCTTATCCCACGATGTTCCCGGGCGGAAACCCGGTCCCGATCTTCAGTTACACCTGCGAAACCGGGGGCGGCACTCCGCTCAGCTGCCCAACTGCCGGAAGTTTCAATACTCCATCCAATATCCTGGATGTGGAAATCACTCTAATCGTGCAGGCAACCGCAGCCGACGCTCAAACGGGACAACCGCGGTTGGTGGAACTCCACGGCCGCGGCCATCGCCTCAATCCGAACCAGTAAGCCGCGAAAAAACAATGAACGTCATCCGTTATCGCCGGCCACAGAGTCCCCAAGCAGGGGTCGCGCTGCTGATCGCCATCTCCGCCTTGCTCTTGATCAGCGTGGTGGCCATTTCTCTTATCGTTGCAGCGGGCATGGAAACCTCGCTCTCCGGGAATTACCGCTCTTCGACCAGCGCGTATTACGCTGCCAGGGCCGGGCTCGAAGAAGGACGTGGACGCCTCCTGCCGAGGAATCCGGACTACTTCAACACCACGTCGCCGTCGTTTATCCCCACAACGCTCGCCTTGGGCCAAGTGCGCTACATCACGAATCCAGTTGGCGCGGAAAATGTGTTGAGCGCTTATCCGGATACCGAGTACGCGACGGAGTTTGGGGCGCCGCCTCCCGCCGGTGGAGTTCGGGGCATCGCTTCGGTTTCCCCGGTGCCAGCCGCGGGTATCACGGGCGCACTCTACAAATGGGTCCGCATCAATCCCATCACCGAAGCCTCGATCAACCTCGACGTGAACGGCGATCACGTCATTGATCCCACCACACTGCTGTTTTTCGACGGCCAGCGTCTTAATCTCACCTCCACTGGCCAGCAAGCCCTGGAAGTCACCTCGCTAGCCGTTCTGCCGAACGGCACCCAGAAGATCCTTCAATACGTCGTCGGACCGGTTATTCTCAGCATGAATTTTCCCGCTGCGGTCTCGGCGGTGGGCGCATACACCGGCGCGACCAACTTCGGCAATCAAAGCGCCGGGTTCGGCATTAGCGGCACGGACTTCTGCAATCCCGCTAGGCAGCAGTTAGCCGTCGCGGGAACCAATCCGACTTCGATCGCAAATCTTTCCGCAAAGCTGACGCCAGCCAGCAATTATCCGGGTGCCGGCGGCAGCGCCGGACCTCCGGCGACCGCGTCGGTGGGCACCGACGCCGCGGCCATGCAGAATTTTCCGGATCCTCTTCATCCCGGCCAGACGCTCGACCTCACCACCATCGCGGGGCTGAATCAATTGGTCAGCGAAATCCAAGCCTCCGCCGACTTCACGGTGCCGGATTGCAGCACGACCAGCAATCTTGGTTCGGCTTCGAGTCCCACCGTTGTGGTGGTGACGGGAAATTGCAGCCTTAGCGGGAATCCTTCACCTCCAGGCTCGGGGATTCTTCTGGTGCAAGGCGACGTACAATATGTCGATCACCCTTACGACGGCTTGATTCTCGCGATCGGCACCGGAGTGTTCCAACAGTCAGCTGCCCGGCTCACGCATTTTTACGGCGCACTGGTCCTGGCACAAACCGTGAATCCCATAACCCACGCGCCTTTGGGCACTCCTGGAACACCGACGCTCGACTGGCTCTCCGGCACCGGCAATCCCAATCTTCAGTACGACAGTTGCCTGGTTACGAATGCCCAACCCGCGATTACGTACAAGCCGCTTTCATTCCGGGAAATTTCTCAATAGTGATATAAGAAGAAATGCGCAAGCGGAAGTTTCGGATGAGCGCCCCCCTACCCTGTGCGGCGCTGGCCATGCTGTTTCTGCCCGTCTGCAGGGGCGCAGCTTGCTGCACCTCAAACGCCCACACGTCAGCGGTTTCGCTTTCCGCGGCGCTGGTCTCGCCTGCCGCGCAAGAGCCAGCGGGCAATCCATCGCGAGTGAACCCATCGTTCCCCGCGCACAGGGTCAAGGTCTGGACCAATGAGGACCTGATCGCCACGCGCACGGCGGCCGATACCTACGTATTTGAGAAAGAAGCGCAAGCGGCGGCGCTCGAAGAGGAAGCCTTCAGCCGTATTGCGTCATGCTTTGCCTTCGGCCAGCCGGAAGGGAACACCGACGAGACTCAAAAGGAAATCGACGCTTTGCTTCTGTCGATTCGCGACTCCGAACAGGCTGTGGCGCAATCCAGAAGGGCACTCAACACCGCTCCGGAAAATCTCAAACTGCGCAATCAAATGGAGTTAGCGCAGCGCGTAGCGGAGTTGAATCACGCCCGCGAGCAACTCTGGAACCTCCAAGAACATTTGCGGGAGCTGACCGACCACGCCTCCACTTCAAATGTCGTCCACTCTTCGGCAACCCCTGCGCAATAACCTTTCCGTTCGATGGCTTGAGCAAACCTGCCGCGCTATAATGATGGGATGCCCATGAGCGACAAAAGCACACAGATGCACGGCACTACGGTGCTGTGTGTGCGCAAAGACAACAAAGTGGTGCTCATCGCCGATGGCCAGGTAACCATGGGTGACCACGTAATGAAGCACAGCGCGCGCAAGACGCGACGCCTCTACAACGACAAAGTCATCGTGGGATTCGCCGGATCCACCGCCGACGCCATTTCGCTCTTCGAACGCTTCGAGGGCAAGCTCCAGGAACATTCCGGCAATTTGCAGAAGGGGGCCGTGGAGCTGGCCAAGGAATGGCGGAAAGATCGCGCCCTTCGGCATCTCGAGGCGCTACTAATCGTAGCGGACACGAAGGGGACGTTTCTGCTTTCCGGCAATGGCGACGTGATTGAGCCTGATGACGGGCTGTGCGCGATCGGTTCCGGCGGGACCTATGCGCTGTCCGCCGCTCGCGCTCTCATGAAACACTCGAAACTTAGCATCAAGGACCTGGCTATGGAGGCTATGCGCATTGCCAGCGAGATTTGCATCTATACTAACGCTAACTTCACCGTTGAGGAGTTATAGCGCAGATCGTTGTCCGCCGAGTTGCGGCATCCTGATTACGGGAACCAAGCCGGCGGTCGAGGGCACGAAGATCGAAGGATCGAATGACAAGCAAGACTGACAAAGAGATTGTTTACATGCCCGGGGGAAACGGTACGCCGCCGTCGGCGGAGCCCGAACTTCTTCCGGCCCTCGACGACATGACGCCTCGCGAGATTGTCGCGGAGCTCGACAAGTACATCGTCGGGCAGAACGCGGCGAAACGTGCGGTGGCGGTCGCTTTGCGCAATCGCGTCCGTCGTCAAAAGCTTCCGCCGGAAATCGCCGAAGATGTTCTTCCGAAGAACATCCTGATGATCGGCCCTACAGGCGTCGGCAAGACCGAAATCGCTCGTCGCCTTGCGCGCCTGGCGGGATGCCCGTTCGTCAAAGTGGAAGCCTCGAAATATACCGAAGTCGGCTACGTCGGCCGCGACGTCGAATCGATGGTGCGCGATCTGGTGGAAACTTCCATCGACATGGTGCGCGAAGAAAAGCTCGATGAAGTTGCCGACCGCGCGGAACAAACCGCAGAAGAGCGAGTTCTAGATTTGCTGCTCCCGCCCTCTCCGGCGCCTGCGCCGAACACCACGGACGCAGATGCCGCGCAGCAACGCGAGCAAACCCAGCGCACCCGAGAAAAGCTCCGCGCGCAGCTTCGCGAGGGCAAGTTAGACCAGCGTATGGTAGATATCGAAGTCCGCGAGCGCTCCATGCCGTCCTTTGAAATCATCTCTAATCAGGGTGTCGAGGAGATGGACGTTAACCTCAAGGACATGCTTTCCGGCATGTTCGGGCAGCAGAAAAAGAAGCGCAAGATGAGCGTCGCGGACGCTTTTGAATACCTGATCCAGGAGGAAGAGAACAAGCTCCTGGACATGGACCAGGTCACACGCGTGGCCGTCGAGCGCGCGGAGCAGATGGGCATCATATTCATCGACGAAATCGACAAAGTGGCCGGCCGCGAATCGGGACACGGCCCAGACGTTTCGCGCGAAGGGGTTCAACGTGACATTCTGCCGATCATCGAGGGTACGACGGTCAACACACGTTACGGCATGATCCGCACGGACCACATCCTGTTCATCGCCGCGGGCGCCTTTCACGTCACCAAGCCATCCGACTTGATTCCCGAACTGCAAGGCCGCCTGCCCATTCGCGTGGAGCTGCAATCGTTGAAGGAAGAGGATTTCGTCCGCATCCTGACCGAGCCGAAAAACGCGCTCATCAAGCAATATATAGCGCTGCTGGAGACCGAAGGCTTGAAGCTGAACATCACCGAGGATGCCGTCGAGACCATCGCGAAATTTGCCACCAGCGTCAATGAGCAGACCGAGAACATTGGGGCCCGGCGCCTGCATACGATCCTGGAAAAGGTTCTCGAAGAGCTTTCTTTTGAAGCGTCGGACTTGAAAAAGAAAAATGTGAAGGTCGATGCGGCATACGTGAACAAGCAGCTCGCCGAAATCGTTAAGAATCAGGATTTGAGCCGCTACATTCTGTAAACAACGAAACTCGAAAATGGAAACCCGAAACTCGTGGCCCGCCTCCACGCGAATGCCATTCGAGCTCATGGTCACGGCTGCTCCTTTTCCGCAGGTCATCTCGCGTTTGTTCTGCAGGCTCCTGAGTCGGAGGCTCGAATTCCGTCGAAGTCCGCGTTTCGATGTTCGAATTTCGATCTTCGGTCTTTTGTTTTTCCTAGCAGGTTGTGGCGCTCCCGGCGACCCGGTCGCGCCTTCGCCGCCCATCCCCACCGCAATCACTGATCTCTCCGGCCACCAGGCTGGCGATGCGGTGCAGCTTACATTCACCATGCCCAAGAAAACGGTTCGAGGCGAGCGGCTGGCCGCATCTCCTGCCATCGAGATTCTCCGTGGCGCTGCGAAAGCCGACGGCTCCCCGGACGCCAAATCTTTTCGCGTCGTTGATACCATTCCCGGCGCCCTGGTGGCGAAGTACCAAGCCGATGATCACGTTCAATTCCTCAGCCCCGTGGCTCCGAGCGAGACCCACCCCCCGGGCGTTATTCTCGTCTATCGCGTGCGTACTCGCGCCGCCAAGAAACGCTCTTCTGCAGAATCCAATCCCGTCACCGTTCGCGTGTTTCCCGTGCCGGAAAAGATCGCCTCCGTGCAATCCAAGGTCAGCGAGACATCCATCGACCTAAGCTGGCCTGCTCCCGCGCGAACCTCCGGAGGAGATGCGCTCGCGGTGTCCGAATATCACGTGTACCGCGGCCAGCTGGATCCCCGGTCCCACGATCCCGCCGGCAGCGATGTTCTCCACGAAAAATGGATTGCGCCGCTGGTTTTGTTGGCTCGCTCGGACGCTCCCGGCTACCGCGACACACAGTTCGAGTTCGGGAAGCTCTATGTGTACGTCGTTCGCAGCGTCGCCACAGCGGCGGGGAATGCACTGGAGTCGAGTGACTCCGATCCGCTGCTAGTGACTCCCGTCGACACTTTCCCGCCTGCAATGCCGCAAGGACTGGTCGCGGCGGTGCTAGTCAATCCAACCGCGCCGTCTCCCGAAGTCGATCTATCGTGGTCGATCAACGCGGAGCCCGATCTGGCCGGCTATCGCGTGTATCGCAGTGAACAGGAAAACGCC
>Ga0210384_10004015_pt1 | contig 16638 bp, 13 predicted proteins | sample IncBWH2MmetaG_FD_160574 | JGI IMG/M metagenome (GOLD analysis project Ga0210384, IMG submission 160574) | Forest soil microbial communities from Barre Woods Harvard Forest LTER site, Petersham, Massachusetts, United States - Inc-BW-H-2-M | ecosystem: Environmental > Terrestrial > Soil >...
GAATAATGGTCTTGTGGCGCGCCTTGATGGACTGCACCAGGTCCCAGAAATTGCGCCGCGCCTGCGGGTCGAGGCCGGTCGTCGGTTCATCCAGAAACAACACCGCCGGATCGTTGACGAGCGCGATGGCCAGCAGCAGGCGCTGCTGCTGGCCGCCGGAGAGCTTGCGGCTGTCGCGTCCGGCGAGTGCCTCCAGCGCACACAGCTTCAGCACCTCGTCGACTTCCAGACCCGCGCTGTAGAGGCCGCGGAACAGCGCGATGCTCTGGCGCACGGTGAGGAAGTCCTGCAGCGCCGTTTTCTGGAACAGGATGCCCGCTTCTTCGCGGAAGCGCGGGCCCTGCGCCTCGTTGCGGTAGCGCACCACGCCGGCGGTTGCGGGCAGGATGCCTTCCATGATTTCCACGGTAGTGGTCTTGCCGGCGCCGTTCGGCCCCAGCAGGCCAAAGCACATGCCCTGCGGCACACTGAACGACACGCCCGCCACGGCGGTGGTGGCGGCGTACTGTTTGACGAGATCGCGGACTTCGAGGATGGGGGTGCTCAAGCGCGCGATGCTAACCGGTTTAGCGTGCCGACGTCTGCCCCCGACGTGTAACATCACTGCCATGACTACCCGGCGGTACGACAAGTCCGAGCGCGTGGAACTTGCTGACGAAGCGGTGCACTGGGATCTGGGCTCCTCGCTCTCCTACGGGGAATACCTGCACCTGGAAAAGCTGCTCACGGCACAGCAGCCGCTCTCCGGCGAGCACAACGAGATGCTGTTCGTCATCGTGCACCAGGTGTCGGAGCTGTGGATGCGGCTGATGCTGCACGAGCTGACGGCGTCGCTCGAATGCATACGGCGCGATGACCTGGGGCCGGCACTGAAAATGCTGGCGCGCATTTCGCGCACGCAGACGCAGCTGCTTAGCGTGTGGGACGTGCTGTCGACGATGACGCCGTTCGAGTATTCGGCCTTTCGCAACGCCCTCGGGCGCTCCTCCGGCTTCCAGTCGGCGCAATACCGCCTGCTCGAGTTCCTGTTCGGCAACAAGAACGCGCAGATGCTCACCGTCCACGAGCGCGATCCGGCGGACCACGAGATCCTGGCGCGCGCACTCGCCGCGCCGTCACTTTACGATGAGGTGCTGCGCCTCTTGAGCCGTCGCGGTTACGGCATCCCCGAGGACTACCTGACCCGCGATTTCAGCGAGCCCTACCAGGCGAGCAAGCAGGTCGCCGGAGCCTGGCTCGGCGTCTATCACAACGCGGACAAGGGTTGGGACCTGTACGAGCTCGCCGAGCGCCTCGTGGATCTGGACCACAACTTCCAGCTGTGGCGCTTCCATCATCTGAAGACGGTCGAGCGCATCATCGGCTACAAGCCCGGGACCGGCGGCACCGGTGGAGTCTCCTACCTCGCCAAGGCGCTCGAGCTTAAGTTCTTTCCGGAGCTGTGGCAGGTGCGCACCTCCATGTGAGGGGCTAGCGGGCGGCGACGCTTGCCGGCGGGTCGCGATAGCGGTCCGGGAAAAGCGCCTGCAGATTCCTGATCTTGGGCAGGTCGTTTATCACGATGTAGGGGTGGTGGGGATTCTTCAGGTAAAAGTCCTGGTGATACCCTTCGGCGGGATAGAAACCCTCGAGCCCGTCTACCCGGGTCACGATGGGGGCTGCGAAGGATTTTCCCTGCTGCAGTTGTGCGATGTAGCTCTCGGCGATGCGCCGCTGCGTGGCATCGGCGTAAAAGATCGCCGAACGGTACTGCGAGCCGCTGTCCGGCCCCTGGCGGTTGAGCTGCGTGGGGTCGTGCGCCACTGAGAAATATATCTGCAGCAGCTCCCCGTAGCTCAGCTCGCGAGGATCGAAGGTGATCTGTACCGACTCGGCGTGGCCGGTGCGGCCGGAACTGACCTGCTCGTACTGCGCAGTTGGTCTTGAGCCGCCGGCATAACCGGCCAGCACCTGCCGGACCCCGCGCACGTGTTCGAAGACCCCCTGAATTCCCCAGAAGCATCCGCCGGCAACGACCGCGGTTTGCAGGGCGCCGCCCGCCTTGGGGTTGTCGAGCGCCGGTGCGGGTATGAGGGTTGGCGGTTCGGCACCGCGCGTGGCGGCGCTGCAGCCGACGCCGAGCACCAGCGCGAGTGTGGCGACGCAACTGCTCAACGATCTTTTGACTGACATGCCAGTTCTCCGGTTCCGTGAGCTGCGCCTCACGCGCGCGCGGCGAAGGCAAGTGCTACCGAATTCATGCAGTAGCGCAGCCCGGTCGGCGGCGGGCCGTCTGTAAAGACGTGACCCAGGTGCGCGTCGCAGCGTGCGCACGACACCGCGACCCGCCGCATTCCAATACTGCCATCGGCGCGTTCCACGACGTTGAAACGGGAGATCGGGCGCCAGAAGCTCGGCCAGCCCGTGCCGGACTCGAACTTCGTCCTGGAATCGAACAGCGCCGTGGCGCAGCAGATGCACGCATACACTCCGTCGGCATGGTTATTGTTGTAGGCACCGCTGAAGGCGAATTCGGTCCCCTCCTGGCGCGTGACTGTATAAGCCAGCGGCGTCAGCTGTTGCCGCCACTGCGCCTCGGTCCTGACGACCTTCGGCACCATCACCGTGCCGCGGCTCCTGCCGTCCGCGCCGAAGGCCTCGAGGGTCACACGCTCAGCGGCTGCGGGCTCCGCAGGGGCCGCCGCCCGCGCGAGGCGGTAAACCGTGGCGGCGACGCCGCAGGAGAGGGCGTACCTGAGAAGGAGTCTGCGCGACACGTCGTGGCTCATGGGTCGGTCTTCGTTTCAGCCAAAGGTAAAGGAATACGCCTGCACACCCGGGTCGAGGAATTGAATCGCGAACGTGTGGTCCGCGCCGGCATCGGTCTGCCGCAGCAGCTGATACAGGCGTTGCTCGCTCACGCTGCCGGTGCCGTCGGGCCGGACATCGGTGCCACGATCCGCGCCCGGGTCGCGCCCGTCGATGCTGACGCGAAAGCGAACCGGATGGCCGACCTCGTGCGGACCCAGGACCAGATGCAGGTCGCGGGCATGGAAGCGAAACACAATCGCAGCACCGGCGGCGGTGGCCACGGCCTTTTCGCCATCCACCCGCCAGGCGCCGGACAATGCCCATTGGTTCAGCTGCAGCGCAGCTGGCGCGGCGTACGGGTTTGGTGCATCGCGCACCAGGCCGCCGGCGGAGGCAAAGTTCGCGGCGCGCGCGTATCCAAGGTAGGTTTCCGGGGAGTTGACGTCGGGCGCGCTGGCTGCCTGCACCCCGGTGCCCTGAATCGCCTGTGCCGCGACAGGCAGATGCGAGGCACCCGCTTCGGTCAGCAGGCGCCGTATCAGCTGTTCGGAGTCCGCATAGTCGCCCTCGCCGAAGTGATGGCCGCGGATACGTCCCTGCGCATCGATGAAGTAATGCGCCGGCCAGTATTGGTTGTCGAATGCCTTCCAGATGGCGTAGTCGTTGTCGAGGGCCACCGGATAGGTGATGCCCAGATCGTGCACCGCACGCGTGACGTTCCCCGCGTCCTTCTCAAAGGCGAATTCCGGCGCGTGCACGCCGATCACCACTAATCCCTGGTCCTTATAGCGCTGGTACCAGCTCTTCACGTATGGCAGTGCGCGCAGGCAATTGATGCAGGAGTAGGTCCAGAAGTCGATGAGCACCACCTTGCCCCGCAGAGCCTGCGGTGTAAGTGGCGGCGAATTAAGCCAGGCGACCGCGCCACTGAGTGCCGGCAGCTGACCTTCGACCGGCACTCTCCCCGCGGCCGCGCCAGCCACTGCACCGGCGGCCGCTGCCGGTGGAGCCACGTGCTCGATCAGCGCCTGCTCAATACGCGTTGTGTTGGCAACGGACAGACGCGTCAGTGCGCCGGTGTCCCACCCCAGCGCGATGGCCGCCACACCCACCAGCACGCCAACCCCAAGGACCCGCCGCAGCCACTCGCCCGCCGCGAAGGAGCGCTTCATAGCGGCGATCACGCGCGTGCTGGCGGCGGCCGCGAGCGCCAGCGAGCAGGCGGCACCCAGCGCGTAAGCCAACAGCAACACGGTGGTCGTCACGCTCGGGCCGCGCAGCGCCGCACCCGTCAGGATGAGTCCCAGGATCGGCCCGGCGCACGGCGCCCACAGGAAGCCGGTTGCGACGCCGAGCAGCAGCGAAGGAGTTACACCCGAGGGCACGCCGCCGGCGCTATCAGAAGCAAGCCGGGCGCCGAGCGCCACGAAGGGACGCGTTGCCCAGGCGGCAAAGCGACGCGACAGCAGTGCCAACGCGCTCAGCCCCAGCAGCACCATGGCGACGACCCGGCCGTAGTCGTTGAGATGAACAGCCCACGCGCCGCCAACCGCCGCCAGCGTCGAAATCGCGGCGAAGGTCGCCGCCATGCCGATCAGCAACGGCAGGGTGCTGCGCGCAAATGGCTGCCCGGTGCGTGCGAATACAAACGGCAGTACCGGCAGAATGCACGGACTTAGAATGGTCAGCGCACCACCGAGAAATGCCAATACTGCAGCGATCATTCAGTCTCCGTCATGAGCGGGCGGCCATGCGGCGGCATGGCGCGTGTCGCATGAGGTTGCGACACACAACTAGACCCAGGCAAGCGTGGTTTTATTGCGCCTGGCGAGTACGAAGTCCCGCGGGAACTAGCGCCACGTAACGCAGGTCACCCCCAGGGTCGAGGCCTCACGCCTGGTGCTGCGGTTGCCGTTCACCAGCACGCCGCGATCGGCCAGGCGCAGGTGCGGCAGATCGCTCTGCGCGTTGCCATAGGCGAGCGTGGCGAGGCCCGGATGGCGCGCGCGCAATGCTTCGAAACAGCGCACTTTCTCCTCGCCGCGGCGGTTTGGAGTGGTGAGCGTGCCGAGGAGGCGCGAGCCCGCCCAGGCGACGCCGGTACACTCGACATCATCAAAGCCGAGCGCCTTGCCGATGGCCGGAACGTAAAGATCGGTGCTGGCGCTCAAGAGCGCAAGCCGGTCGCCGTGAAGACGGTGTTGCTCGATGGCGGCACGGGCGTCAGCGAAAAGCCCTTTTTTTACTAGCCGCGGCACGAAACGCGCAGTCCACGCATCCAGGTCGCGCCGCTCGACCCCCCCGAAGGTCTTGCGGAGGAAAGCGGCTTTGAGCGCACCGTGATCGCACCGACCGAGCGTGAAGCGCGTGAACGCAGGCAGCGTGAGCGGCAGCCTCAGGATGCGCGCCGGATGGCGCAGCAGGAGCCCGAGTGCATAGGGCGCGAGCGTGTTGTGACGCGTGATGGTGCCGTCGAGATCGAACAGCGCGAGCAGCGGCGCCGACGTGTCGGGCACGTCGCGAGTCGGGGTGTGCGCGCCGGGGTCGGTCAGGCGGCGTTGCCCGCGGTGGCCAGCTGCCGCAATACGTATTGCAGGATGCCGCCATGCCGGTAGTACTCGCGCTCCTTCGGCGTATCAATACGCAGGCGCGCCTTGAACGTGATCGGTGGGCCCTTCTCGGGTGTCGCCGTGACGGCAACCTCGCGAGCGTCCCCGGAGCTCAGGCCCGCAATGTCGAACAGCTCGCGTCCTGTCAGCTTAAGAGCGGCCGCGTTCTGACCGGGCAGGAACTGCAGCGGCGCCACGCCCATGCCAATGAGGTTGGAGCGGTGAATGCGCTCGTAGCTTTCGGCGATGACCGCCCTGACACCCAGCAGCAGCGTGCCCTTGGCGGCCCAGTCGCGCGAGGAGCCGGTGCCGTACTCGCGCCCGGCCAGCACGATGAGCGGGGTGCCTTCTTTCTTGTAGCGCATGGCGGCGTCATAGATGGAGGACTGTTCGCCATCGGGCAGGTGCAGCGTGACGCCGCCTTCCACGCCCGGCACCAGGAGGTTGCGCAGGCGGATGTTCGCGAACGTGCCGCGCATCATCACCTCGTGATTGCCGCGCCGTGCACCGTAGGAATTGAAGTCCTTGGGAGCCACACCCTGCTCGATGAGGTAGCGCGCCGCGGGGCTGCTCCTGGCGATGTTGCCCGCCGGGGAGATGTGGTCGGTCGTCACCGAGTCGCCCACCATCGCCAGCGCGCGCGCGCCGCGCACGTCCGCCAGCGGCGGCGGCGTCATGCTCATGCCCTCGAAGTAGGGCGGATTCTTCACGTAGGTGGAGGCGCTGTCCCAGGTGTAACGCTGGCCCGCCGGCACCTTGATGCTGGCCCAGTTGTCGTCGCCCGTGAACACGCTGGCGTAACTTTCGCGGAACATCCGGGCATCGATGGAGTTCTTCAGCAGATCCTGCACCTCGATGTCGCTCGGCCAGATGTCGGCGAGGAAAACTCCTTTGCCGGCCGGGTCGGTGCCGAGGGGCTCGGTCGTCAGGTCAATGTCGAGCGTGCCGGCGAGCGCGTACGCGACCACCAGTGGCGGGGAGGCGAGGAAATTCATGCGCACTTCCGGGTGCACGCGTCCCTCGAAGTTGCGGTTGCCGGAGAGCACCGCGCACGCGGTGAGGTCGCCCGCCTTGACGGCGGCGGAGATCTCCGGCTTCAGGGGGCCGGAATTACCGATGCAGTTATGGACCGATACACCGGCGGCCACGAAGGCGTGCAGATCGTTCACGGCGAGGTCGAATACCTTGCGCTTCCCGGCGGTGCGTCGATCGACGACCTTGAGCGCGAAAGTCGGCAGTGCCATCGACTCCTTCTCAACACAGTAGCGCTTGGGCTGCGGGGCGCCGTGGCGCGACTGCAACGCCGCGAACCAGCTTCGCACGCCAAGCTCTTCGAACAGTTGTGCCGGGGTGGGGAAGTCGCAGCTCTCGCGGTGCAGGGGGCGAAACTTGCGCGCGCCGGGATCCGGCAGTCGCGAGAAGCGATCGTGGCCTTCGAGCAGGGAGTAGTGCGAGAACACCGGGGTCTCGATTTCCCTGAGCTCGGCGGCGGCCAGTTCGCGGGTGCGGGCGAATGAGAGATCGCTGCGATCCTGATGCAGCGCCTCCAGCCGATCGGCCATCCACAGCCTCTGCCGGTTGATAGAATCGACCGTGCGCCAGTAGACGGCTGCGGCACTGGCGCGCAGCATCTTGTCGACGCAGTAGCGAAACCCGACCTTCTCGACAAAGGAAAGGCCCTCCGGCAATTCCAGCCGAATCTCCCTGCGCAAGACGCCGTCGCGCGCGGCCGGGTAGGAGGAGTCACTGTGGCGTGTGGGGTATTCGCGGATCTGCGCCCCCCGTGCCTTCACGCCGCAGCGCACCAGCAGGCGGACGATCTCCTCCATCATCTGCCTGGTCTGCGCCGCAAACTCCGGCTTGGCACTCTGTGAATACGCCGGCGGTCCGAGGCTGGCCTCAAGATCGCTCGTGCCCCAACGGTGCAGGCCAGGTCCGTGGCCGTCGGCGCCGAAGAGTCCGCCGAGGAATTCACGCACGAGCGCGACCGGGCACTCATCCCGAAGTAAAAAGTCTGGCAGACAGGGCGCCTGGTCAATACGGCGACCCAGCCGCACGCCCGGCAAGGCGAGAGCGGCTTGCGTCAGCTCCCGCGGCACGACGATCGACCACTTCCGGTCGTCATACCGTGTGGCGGCCGGGCGCTTGCCGGTCAGTAATTCGATGTCATTCAGGACTGCTTCCCGGTCGAGCGCCTGGCCGACGTTCATTCGCCCCTGTCCGGCAATGCTGATGGATCCGTCGGCAAGGAGATGACCGAGCAGCCGCGCAAATGCGAGCGTGCAATCGCGTTCGTGCTCGTCCGCCATGGCAAAGACACGCGCGCCAGCCAGCAGGACGTAATCTGATTCGTCGCTGGCGGGCTCGTCAGTGGGAGCCTCGAGGCCCATGACAACACGGTCGACGCCCAGCTGGAGCTGATCTGCGCGCACCCACTGGCCGTCATCGCGCAAGATTTCATGGTCGGGCGTGCAGGTGAGGTGACGTCCGTCCTGCAGCACCAACGTTACACAGTCGCGTTCGCCCTGAATGAGCATTTCGCGCTGCACTGCCATGGCGAGGCGACGCTCTGCGGTGGGCGCGAACAGCATCTTCCCACCGGCCTGTGGCATTTGCTCGATACGCCGTGCCATGCCGTTGCCAAGAAGCACGGGCGTGCCCGCAGCGATGCAAGTAGTACATCCGTAGCCAACAAGGTCAAAGCCGATTGCGGCGAGATCATCGAGCACGCCGGCCTTGGTGAAGTAGTCGGTGACCACGCGCGAGCCGGGAGCGAGACTGGTCTTCACCCAGGGTTTGGCGGTGAGGCCACGTGCACGCGCCTTGCGGGCGAGGAGGCCGGCGCCGAGCATGACGACCGGATTGGAGGTGTTGGTGCAGCTCGTAATGGCGGCGATCAGCACCGCGCCGTCCTTGAGCTCGACGTTTTTCCCATCCAGGGCAGCGGCGGCGACACCCTTGCCCGTGGAATTGCGCGCGGTGCGCTCGCCGTCGGCCTTCCTGGCGTTGGTTTCGTAAACCTGCTTCGCGATCCGCAGTGGCACGCGATCCTGCGGGCGTCGCGGCCCGGCAAGACTCGGCTCGACCTTACCGAGGTCCAGTTCCAGTTCATCGCTGTAGCGGGCGACCGTGGCGCCCTGGTTGCGCCACATGCCCTGCGCCTTGGCGTAGGTGCTCACCAGATCGATGCGCTCGCGCGCGCGGCCGGAGAGCTCAAGGTAGCGCAGCGTTTCGGTATCAATCGGGAAAATGCCGCAGGTGCTGCCGTATTCGGGCGCCATGTTGGCAATGGTGGCGCGGTCGGCGAGCGGCAGGTTGGCAAGGCCGTCACCGTGGAACTCCACGAACTTGTCCACCACGCCTTTCTTGCGCAGCATTTCCGTCACGGTGAGCACCAGATCCGTGGCGGTGGCACCCGGTTGCAGCTTGCCGTCGAAGCGAAAGCCGATGACCTGCGGGATCAGCATGGTCACGGGCTGCCCGAGCATGGCGGCTTCGGCCTCGATGCCGCCGACGCCCCAGCCCAGGACCCCCAGACCGTTGATCATGGTGGTATGCGAATCGGTGCCGACGAGGGTGTCGGGGTAGGCGCGGCGCACGCCGTTGGTGTCGGTGTCGAAAATCACCCGGGCGAGATACTCAAGATTCACCTGGTGAACGATGCCCGTGTTGGGGGGCACGACCGAGAAATTGCGAAACGCCGTCTGGCCCCACCTTAAGAACGCGTAGCGCTCCTTGTTGCGCGAGAACTCGATGGCGGTGTTGGCCGCGAGCGCCCCGACGGTACCGTACTCGTCAACCTGGATCGAATGATCGATGACGAGCTCGGCGGGGTTGAGGGGGTTGACGCGCTCGGCATCGCCCCCTAAGCGCACGATCGCGTCGCGCATCGCCGCCAGATCCACCACGCATGGCACGCCGGTGAAATCCTGCAGGATGACGCGCGCGGGCGTGAAGGCGATCTCGTGCGACGGGGTCGCCGCCGGATCCCACTCGAGCAGCGCCTCGATGTCGGCGCGCGTGACGTTCACGCCGTCTTCTGAGCGCAGCAGATTCTCGAGCAGGATCTTCAGCGAGAACGGCAGGCGTGCGATTTTGTCCTGCGGCAGCGACGCGAGGCTCCAGATCTCGTAGACGCGGTCGCCGACCTTGAGAGTTGAGCGCGCCCGGAAACTGTTCGTCATGCGTGCCTCCGCCGTGGACCGCTAATTATATCGGGCGGGACGGCGGCGCGCAGGATCGGTTCTAGGCGGCCTGTGCTGCCGATGCCCACGGTGCAGCCGAGGCGATCACGCCGCCGCCCAGGCAGCGTTCGCCCTCGTAGGCGACGGCGTACTGACCGGGCGTGACCGCACGCTGCGGGTGTTCGAAGCGGATGTGCATGCCGCCGTCGGCACGCGGCTCGAGGAGCGCGGGCTGATCGGCCTGGCGATAGCGCACCTTTACCGCGGCCGGAAAGGCTGCGCGCCGTGCGGGTACCAGCCAGTGCCAGCCTGCCGTCACGAGCGCGCCGCTCGCGAGCAGCGGGTGATCATGACCCTGCACGATGACGAGCGTGTTGCGCGCCGCGTCCTTGGCGGCGACATACCAGGCCTCCTCGGCGTGTCCGGGGCGACCGCCGATGCCCAGTCCGCCGCGCTGCCCGAGTGTGTAGAACGCCAGGCCCTCGTGGCTGCCGAGGCGCTCGCCCGCGGGGGTTTCAATGGGGCCGGGAGTGCGCTCGAGGAAGCGCGCGAGAAACTCGCGGAACGGGCGCTCGCCGATGAAGCAGATGCCGGTGCTGTCGGGCTTGTCGAACACCGGCAGACCTGCGCGGCGCGCGTGCGAGCGCACTTCGGACTTCGGCAGTTGCGCTAATGGCATCAGCACGCGTGCGAAGTCCACGGGCGGCACGGCGTGCAGAAAGTAACTCTGGTCCTTGGCGGCATCGCGCGCCTTGTGCAACTCCACACCCGCGGCAGCGCAAATCAAACGCGCGTAGTGGCCGGTGGCAAAATGCGTGGCCCCGAGGCGCGCGGCGTAACGCCGCGCCTCACCGAACTTGATCTCGCGATTGCACAGCACGTCGGGATTGGGGGTACGGCCGGCGCGCTGTTCGCTGAGGAAGTGCTCGAAGACGCGCGCGCGATACTGCGCGGCAAAGCTCACCCGGTGCAGCGGCACGGCAAGCTCGGCGGCGACCGCGCGCGCATCCTGGAAGTCCTGCGCCGCCGTGCAGTAGCCGTCCTCATCGTTCCAGTTGCTCATGAAGAGGCCCTGCACGTCCCAGCCGGCCTGCTTCAGCAGCAGCGCAGCGACGGCGGAGTCCACGCCGCCGGAGAGTGCGACCATGACACGATCGCCGGCGGCGGGCGGGGGCAAACAGGTGCTCATCGGTGGGATTCTAACCTGTAGCTGCTGATGGGGCCGCAGGGCCCGCAGCCAGGCGCTTGCGGCGCGCTCAGACGCTCAGGGCTTCGACCTGCAGGGCGGCGCTGCGATCCAGGTGCGCGATGGGCGCGAGCTGGCGGCGAACTCCGGCGAGGTAGTCCTCGATGCAGCGCATGACGAGGGGGCTGCGCAGGGGCGTCCCGCGCTCCTGCAGTTCAGCGCGCGAAAGCCAATGGGTGGCCACGATGCCGTGATCCAGCCGTGCCTGCGGATCGTGGGCCGTCACCGCGCCGGTGAAGGCAAAGCGCATGTAGGAACGGCCGTTGTGCGGATTGCGCCACGCGTACACCCCGACCAGCGCCTGCGGCTCGAACTGCCAGGCGGTTTCTTCGTGGACTTCGCGCACCACCGCCGCCAGCAGGGTTTCGCCGCGCTCGACGTGGCCTGCGGGTTGGTTGAAAACCAGGCGCCGGTTGATACGCTCTTCGACCAGCAGAAAGCGACCGTGCGTTTCCGTGACGGCCGCGACGGTCACATCGGGTGTGCGGAGCATGGAGCGGATTGTAACCATCGCCGCGCGCCGGGGCGGGCGTGGAAATGAGCAAACTTCAGCTGCGGCGGGCAGCGCGCAGGCCGTGCTCGGCGGCGCTGGCGTTCCACACCTGGTCGAATTCCTGCAGGTACAGGCGCGCGGCTATCGGGTTATTGATGTCAGAGACGCCGTCCCAGGTGTCGGCACGCAGCCGATAGACGATCGCGCGGTCGTCGGCAATCAGATAGGCGGAGGCGCGCTGCGGGGACTGGGCGGCGACGTAGCGGATGTCGATGCAGCTGGACAAGCGCCGCCCCATGGCGACGAAGCTGTTGCTGTCACGCATGACACGCGAGGGTTCCGCCAGGAGCACCCGCACCTTGGCGAAGCTGCGCGTGAGCACAAAATGCTTGATGACGTCGAGGAACGCGGTCTGCTCGTACAGATCCGGCTCGAGGTCGGGTGTGAAAATGGAGATCAGCCGTTGGGCGGTGGCGGCAATTTCATTCACCGCGGCGCGGACTTCGGCGAGCGAGGTGAGGACGGCAAGGGTCTCGGCGCACTGGCGGCCCGAGCCCGCGGCGCGCGCCCGACCCACGGATTCGGGTGCATAGCGGGCATTCGCGAGTTGCGCGAAATCGCCGGTAAGGTCTAATTCCCCAGTCATTGCCACGAGTGGCGCCGCCCCATACCCGCAAAAAAAGCAGGCTTACAGCCGATGTTAGCGACGCACTGCGGCAAAAGCTTGCCGAACCGGTCACGGTTTGACCGCTGCAAGTGCCCCTTAGGGCCCGAAATCCGAACGCAGTTCGCACTTCAGGGCAGTTTCAGGTGCCGCGGGCAAGTCCCTGTCGTGCCGGGCAGCCAGGCACGCCCTGGCGCCTTAGGGTGGGCCCGCTGGGGCCCTTTCAGATGCGCCGGGCGAGCTGGGCCGCAAGGCCGATGTAGTCGTGCGGCTTCATGCTCTTCAGGCGCGCCTTCTCAGCGGCCGCGAGAGGCAGGGTGTCGATGAAGTGCGCCAGCATCGGCGCATCGATGGCGCGCCCGCGCGTGAATTCCTTCAGTCGCTCGTAGCCGCCGGCGACACCGGCGGCACGTAACACGGTCTGCACCGCCTCACCCAGCACTTCCCAGGCACCGGCAAGATCGGCATTCATGCGCTGCGTGTCCGCCTCGATCCGGGTAAGTCCGCGTCCGAGCGCGTTCCAGGCGATGAGTGTGTGGCCGAGCGCTACCCCTAAGTTGCGCAGCACGGTCGAATCGGTGAGGTCACGCTGCCAGCGCGACAGCGGCAGCTTGGCGGCGAAATGCCGTAACAGCGCGTTGGCGACTCCGAGATTGCCTTCGGCATTCTCGAAGTCGATGGGATTTATCTTGTGCGGCATGGTCGAGGAGCCGACGTCCCCGGCGACGGCGCGCTGCCGCAGGTAGCCGAGGGAGATGTAGCCCCAGAAGTCGCGGCACAGGTCGATGAGTATGGTGTTGGTGGCGGCGACGGCGTCGCAGTACTCGGCGATCCAGTCGTGCGGCTCGATCTGCGTGGTGAACGGGTTGTACTCGAGCGACAGCGAGGTGACGAAGGCCTCGCTCACCGCGGGCCAGTCCACCGCGGGGAGCGCCGCCACGTGCGCGTTGAAGTTGCCCACGGCGCCATTCCACTTGCCGAGCACGCGCACTTCGCTCCAGCGCTGGTGCGCGCGCACCAGCCGCGCCGCGAAGTTGCCGATTTCCTTGCCTAGGGTGGTGGGGCTGGCGGCCTGACCGTGGGTGCGCGCCAGCATGGCGGTGTCGGCGTAGCGATGGGCGAGCTCGGCGAGCTCGCCGCTGCGCTGGCCGAGCACCGTGAGCAGATCGACCCGCACGGCCTTGAGCAGGCAGGCGTAGCTTAAATTGTTGATGTCTTCGGAGGTGCAGCCGAAGTGCACGAGCTCAAGAGTCGCAGCTTCCGCGCCGGCGGCGCTGAGCTGCTCGCGGACATAATATTCGGCCGCCTTGACGTCGTGATTAATGCGCGCCTCGATGGCTTTGACAGCCTCGGCGGCGCTGGCATCGGGGGCCTCGGCGAGGTGGTGCGCACACTCGTGCACGGCGGCGCCGAAGCGCGCGCCCGGCAGTTGCGGCACAGCCGCCGCGAGATGCAGCAGCCAGCGCGCCTCAATACCCACGCGCTCGCGAATGAGTCCGCCTTCGGAGAGCAGCACGCGCAGCGCCGCGGTCGCGGCGCGATAGCGGCCGTCAAGCGGTGACAGCGCGTCGAGTGCGGCGAGCGAATCACTCTCGGGCGGGGCGTCGCGCGGGCTCGCGGACATGCGTTACTGCAGACCTCGAAGTGCTAGAATTTACATCATAAACCGTGGAGCGCGTGCATGACGACTTCCTTCCGCATCGAACATGACAGCATGGGCGAGCTGAAGGTGCCCGCCGACGCCTTATGGGGCGCACAGACCCAACGCGCGGTGAATAACTTCCCGAAAAGCGGGCTCACCATGCCGCGCGCCTTCATCGGCGCCCTGGGCCTGGTGAAGCAGGCGGCGGCGCGCGCCAACAGGGGTCTGAAGCTCCTCGACCCTAAGGTGGCTGACGCGGTAGACGCCGCGGCCGCCGAGGTGGTGAGCGGCGCCCACGATGCGCAGTTTCCGATCGACGTGTTCCAGACCGGCTCCGGAACCAGCTCCAACATGAATGCCAATGAAGTGATTGCGGCGCTGGCGAGCCGCCGTCTCGGCAGCGCGGTGCACCCCAATGACCACGTGAACATGGGGCAGAGCAGTAACGACTCGATCCCGACCGCCATCCATGTGAGCGCCGCTTTGCAGCTGCGTCGCGAGCTCGCGCCCGCGCTCGCGCACCTGCGCGATGTGCTGGCGGCGAAGGAGCGCGAGGTTGCCGGCATCGTCAAGACCGGACGCACGCACCTGATGGACGCCATGCCGGTGACGCTCGCACAGGAGCTGTCGGGCTGGCGCACCCAGATCGAGAACGGACTGCAACGCCTCGCCGCGGTGGAGCCGCGCCTGCTCGCCCTGGCGCAGGGGGGCACGGCGGTCGGCACGGGCATCAACGCCCATGCGGATTTCGGGCGGCGCTTCTGCGAGGAACTCGCCGGTCTCAGCGGCGTGCCGTTCGTCCCGGCGCGCAACTACTTTGAAGCCATGTCGGCGCAGGACACCGCCGTGGAGCTCTCCGGCCAGCTCAAGGTGATCGCGGTGAGCCTCATGAAAATCGCCAACGACCTGCGCTGGATGAACAGCGGACCACTCGCCGGGCTGGCGGAGATTGCCTTGCCGGCGCTGCAGCCCGGCAGCAGCATCATGCCGGGCAAGGTGAACGCCGTGATTCCCGAGGCCACCACCATGGTCGCAGCCCAGGTGATCGGCAACGACACGACCATCACCGTCGCCGGGCAGTCCGGCAACTTCCAGCTGAATGTGATGTTGCCGCTGATCGCTCACAACCTGCTGCAAAGCATCCACCTGCTGGCGAACGTGTCACGAGCGCTGGCCGACAGCGCCATCGCCGGCTTCAAGGTGAACCGCGCGCGCCTGGCGGAGGCGCTGGAACGCAATCCCATCCTGGTGACGGCGCTGAACCCGGTGATTGGCTACGAAAAAGGCGCCGCCATCGCCAAGCAGGCCTACGCCCAGGGCCGGCCGATTCGCGAGGTGGCGCTGGAGAACACCAAGCTGTCGCGCGATGAGCTGGCGAAGCTCCTGGACCCGGCGGAGCTCACCAAGGGCGGCATCCGGGATGGCGGCGGGGGTGGCGGCTGAACGTCGACTGGGCGCAGGTCATCCGCGCGCGCCTTGCGGGGTCGCAGCCGCGACATGAGGACGGCGAATGGCGCGTGCCGGGGACCTGGGAGCGCGCGGCACCGAGCGCCCGGCATTTTTTCCCCGCCCACCCCATACCGGCCGCGGTGCTGATACCGCTGGTTGAACGCGAGGAGCTGACGGTGCTGCTCACGCAGCGTGCCACGCAGCTGCGCCATCACGCCGGCCAGGTGAGTTTTCCAGGCGGACGCATTGAGTCGGGCGACGGCAGCCCGCAAGCCGCCGCGCTGCGCGAAGCGCGCGAGGAAATCGGCCTCGAGGCGCGCTTCGTCTCGGTTATCGGTTATCTGCCCGATCACCTGGTGATCACGGGCTTTCGCGTAACCCCGGTGGTGGCGTTCGTCCGGCCGGGCTTTACGCTCACACCCGACACGCGTGAGGTCGAGGACAGCTTCGAGGTGCCGCTGAAGTTTATTTTCGACCCCGCCAATCATCACCCCACACGGCGGCGCTCGCCTTTCACGGGCGAGGAGGTGGACTTTATAGATATCACCTACGGCGAACGCAAGGTGTGGGGCGCGACGTCCGGGATACTGATGACGCTCTATCGGCTCTGTACGGCCCCGGCTCCATGAGCGACGCGGCAGGCGCGCTGCGCGATCTGCTGGCACTCATGGCCCGCCTGCGCGACCCGCAGCGCGGCTGCCCCTGGGACCTGCAACAATCCTTCGCCAGCATCGCGCCCTTCACCATCGAGGAAGCCTACGAGGTGGCCGACGCCATTGAGCGTGACGACCGCGAGGCGCTGCGCGATGAGCTCGGAGACCTGTTGTTCCAGGTGGTGTTTCACGCGCGCATGGCCGAGGAACGCGGCTGGTTCGATTTTGCCGCGGTCGCCACCGCCATTCACGCGAAGCTGGTGCGGCGCCACCCGCACGTGTTTGCCGGAACCCAGCCCACGCCCGCGGAACTCGAGCGCACCTGGGAGGAACAGAAGGCCCGCGAGCGTGCCGTGGCTGCCGCCGGCGCCGAACCCGCTCGCGTGTTAGGCGACGTTCCCAGGGCGCTGCCCGCGCTGAGTCGCGCCGCGAAGCTCTCGCGCCGCGCCGCGCGCGTGGGCTTCGACTGGACGACAGGTTCGCAGGTACGCGCCAAGGTGCTCGAAGAAGTGGGCGAGGTGGATGCGGCCGTCGCCGCCGGCGGCGCCGCGGTGGCGGATGAGATTGGGGACCTGCTGTTTGCGGTAGTCAACTGGAGCCGGCATCTCGGGACGGATGGGGAAGAAGCGCTGCGCGCTGCGAATTCGAAGTTCGAGCGCCGCTTCGCGCACATGGAAGCGGCGGCGCGCGCAGGCGGGCTGACGCTTGAAAAGCTGTCGGCCGAGGAGTGGGACAGGTTGTGGCGCGCGGCGAAACTGAACGGTGGCTGAAGAAGTAAGCCGTGACCGGGACGGTCGCGGCGCAACGCAGCAATGCGTTACTCTTGTATTACGCTGCAAGCCGCCAACCATGACCCGACGACACGCTGCACTTCTGGCCTGCATACCGCTCGTACTTGCCCTCGGGCC
>Ga0210384_10004016_pt1 | contig 16637 bp, 13 predicted proteins | sample IncBWH2MmetaG_FD_160574 | JGI IMG/M metagenome (GOLD analysis project Ga0210384, IMG submission 160574) | Forest soil microbial communities from Barre Woods Harvard Forest LTER site, Petersham, Massachusetts, United States - Inc-BW-H-2-M | ecosystem: Environmental > Terrestrial > Soil >...
TCGGCGCCAGCGGTTTAGGCGCTCCGGCGAAGTTTGAACTCGCCGCAACGCCGCTCAACTATGGGCGCACCGGCCACCGCTCATTTTTCCGCGATGCAGCGGGAACGCTTCGCGGCGCGGACCGCCATGGCGCGGTCGGCGCCGCATCGGATCCGAGGTTGCCGTAACACCGATTCCTGCTGCGCCCAGGCCTCTAACACTAAGGTTTGCTTCTTGCCGTCGGATACGAAATCCCCAGTTGTTCAAGATAAGTTCTAAAGCGTTCCGGATCGTAATAATACTTTTTCAATTGCGGCCCAAACTTCTCCATTTTTTCCTTATTCATCTCCACTGCTGGTCTGTCGTCAGGACTTAGAAACGTCTCATAATGGACGTCCTTGGTCTGGACATTCCGGAAATACTCCCACGCTTGCTCGACCAGTTGCGGCTGCAGAAAAAAGTCCAATGCCGTCATCGCTTGCACCTTGGCCGCTGCCGTCGAACCTTTGTGAGCGATAGGCGTTGCCATGGCCACGCCGTTCGCCCAGCTATGTCCCGGCAGATTCGGAATGTTTGCCGGATACATCAGGTACACCATCGGCACGTTCCAGGAAATGTCGCCGATGTCATCTGATCCGCCGCCCGTGGGTTTTTTCGCGGGTTCCGAGAGCGGCTCGATTTTTTCCTTAAGCCCTTCCACTTTCGCGCCGATTTCCTTTTGCAGAGCCTTCGCCAGTGTCTGATCCGCTTCGCTCCACGTGGGCATTCCCACGGCCTCGATGTTCTTCTGCTGCGTCTCCGCGATGACCTTGTTCAAGTACGGCGGCCACGCCGACCCCACCAGCTTGTGATCCACCGTGGTGCCCGTCATCTTCGCAGCGGATTCTGCCATGGTATTTCCCAACTCATAGAGATCCTTGATATGCGGGTAGTCCAACTCGCGGAAGTAATACCAAACCGCCGCCTCCGATGGCACGACGTTCGGCTGGTCCCCGCCGTTGATGATCACGCGATGCGATCGCTGTGCCGGCCGCAGATGCTCCCGACGGAAATCCCAGCCGGCGTCCATCAGCTCCACAGCATCGAGCGCGCTCCGTCCTTCCCACGGCGCCGAAGCCGCGTGCGCCGCCTTCCCATGAAAAAAATATTGCACGGAAACCAGACCGCTCCACTCCCCATTTCCCGTGCCATACGAAGTCGAGAATTCCGACTCCACGTGCGCGCCCAAAACGATATCCACGTCCCTAAAGACTCCCGCGCGAACGTAGAACGCCTTTGTGCCCAGCAACTCTTCGGCAACGCCAGGGACAATCTTGATGGTTCCTGCGAGGTGGTGTTCGTCCATCAGCCTTTTCAAGACCAAGGCCGCGGTGACGTTGACGGCCATCCCCGAGTTATGTCCCTCTCCGTGCCCTGGCGCGCCTTCAACGATAGGGTCGTGATACGCCACTCCCGGCTTCTGCGAAGCACGCGGGATGCAATCAATGTCGGTAATGAAGGCGATGACCGGCTTCCGCTCCCATAAGTCGCGACCCAGGCGGTCGGCACGCCCGCCATGCCATGCTCAACGTGAAATGCATTTTTCTCAAGAATGCCGGTAACGTAACGCGAAGTCTCGTATTCCTGAAATCCCAGTTCGCTGAAGCTAAAAATTTCGTCCACCATCTGCTGCGTAAGCGTCTGGAGCTTGTCCACTTCGGCCGCCGCTTGCTGCTTTAACGCGGGGAGCTGCCTGGTCTGCTGCGCGTGCAGTCCTACTGGCACAATTGAAACCGCCGCCAAGCAACCCAGCACACAAGATTTCCTCATCCGATTCTCCCGTCAACAAACGCCACCAAAATGAGCGGGCATAGTACATCGTCCATTGCGAAATAGGGAAATGAAAGAATCCAGGATTTGTGCCGCGGAAGAGTTGGCGCTACTATCGTGCGGTTCAACATGCGCGCGGCTTCCACTCGAACTCTTTTTCTGTTCCTGCCTCTCGCTCTCCTGACGCCGTTGGCCGCCCCGGCGCAGCAATCCAGCTCCGCCTACGGCCCACTTCCCGTCTTCGAATTCCACAGCGGCTTCTGGATCAACCTCCACCATATGCTCTACTACGAAGCCAAGCTCCGCGAATCCCCGCCAACCGCTCCTCAGAAGGGCAATCCGGTTCCACAAGTAAAACTGAAATCAATGAAAGATGCGGCAACCCCCCTTAGCGCCGCCGAGCGTATCGCCTGGGACAACTCCGTAGCCTTTTACGCGGCCAACTACGCGAACAAAGACCTGCTCTTCAATAACGAACTCATGCTTCTAAAAAACCAGCTCGCTGATTTTGAAGATTGTGACGAACTCTCCGGCGCCCAGAAGAAAACCTGCGACGCCGGCCTCGCCCCCAGACTGACCCAAGCGCTGGACGCCGCCGCTCCCATCTATCGCACCCATCTGTGGGCCGACCAAGACCGCGCCAACCGCCGTTGGGTGGCCGGCGTCGCCCCTCTGGTCGAGGAACAAGGCGTAGGAATTTCGCAGCGGCTCGCGGACATCTATCAGACCAAGTGGCCCAAGGAAAAAATTCGCGTCGACGTGAGCGCTTATGCAAATCCGTCAGGCGCCTACACCACGATCGACCCGCTCCGCGTGACCATCTCCAGCACGGATGACCGCAACCAGGGCGACGAAGCCTTTGAAGTGCTCTTCCACGAAGCTTCGCACGGCATCGCTGAGCCTGTGCAATCGGCCATTATTCGCGAGTGCCGCCAGCGCGATAAAGTCATTCCTCGCGACCTTTGGCACGCTCTTATCTTTTACACGACCGGCGAGGTGATCAGTCCCCTGATGACGGCGCCCGGCAACGCTAGGCAGGAAAATGAGGACGCCGTTAAGCCCAACAGCAATCGCCCCCCTCCCAGTCGCAGAGAAACGTACACTCCGTACGCCGTCCGCGAAGGCCTTTACCAGCGCGGTTGGAAAGACTACCTCCAGCTTCTCAGCCGCTTCTGGCAGCCTTATCTCGACAACAAATCCACCTTCGACGACGCCATCGCCCGCATGGTCTCCGCGCTCTAGGGCGCTCCGCGCTCATCCATCTTCTGGTGTTTGGGACTCGCTGCAGCGGCTCTAAGAGTCTCCCGGCCGCAGCCACTCCCGCACTTCCGCTTCCCTGCGGGCCTCGTGTGGATTTTGCAAGAGTGGGAGATGCTGTCCTTTTCGGTCTGGCGGATGGTCTCGAAGGCGAAGTTCTTGTAGCATGGTCCGCATGAAAAAGCTGCAACCTGCGAATCGCAGTTCTGCGGCCAAAGGCAACGGCGTTCCGAAGAATGTTGAGGAATACCTTGCTGCCGTCCCGCAACCGGCCCGCAGCACCCTGAACAAGATGCGCGCGGCGATTCGGTCCGCTGCCCCGTCCGAAGCGACCGAGATCATCAGTTACGGAATTCCTGCGTTCAAACATAAAGGAGTGCTGGTGTGGTTCGCCGCGTTTTCGAACCATTGCAGTTTCTTCCCTACGGCGTACGTGATCGAGGCCTTCAAGAACGAACTGAAGGGCTTCTCCACATCCAAAGGGACCATCCACTTCCCCACGGACAAGCCACTGCCGTCTGCACTTGTCAAAAAAATGGTGAAGCTGCGGGTCGCGCAAGTCGAAGGCAAGAAACGCCGTTGACTGTATAACTTCTCAACCAGCGGCGGCTTCCTTGGATGTGTCCGCCCGCTCCGGCGCCGTCGTGCCGGCGGACTTGGCCGTGATTTCGAGTCCATTCTTGTTCATATCGAATCTCTGTTTCCGGTCCAAGCCTTTCACAAATCCACGGGCTGCTTTAGCGACGGCTCCCGGAAGGCTCGACGCCTCCACCGTGACTGTCGATTCCACCGTTTCTTCACTTCGATCTCGAAAGCGAAATTGCACTTCAAACGTTTTCATGCTCCCAAACCTCCCTTTTCTGACCTCTGACAATGAAAATAGAAACCGGTTCGCGCGCTTCCTGTCGCTGGCAGGTTCTAAAACTGCCGAGGTCTCTAATTCCGACGACGTTTTCGACTCGCGGCCTTAGTACCGGAGCGCTTCGTTTTCCGGGCCTTCACTTCCGCCTTGAGCGTTTCGTTCTCCTTTGCCAAGGTATCGCGCGCAGCTGTCATGGTTTCGAGATCGTTTCCCAATTGGCCGTTCTCTTTCTGGAGTTCGGCCACGTGAGCCTTCAACTGCTCGTTCTCCTGCAGGGTTTTTGTGTCCTTGCAGGCTGCCAAGGGCAAACCCAACAGTACCGCCACAGCTAGCCCCACCCAACCATTTTTGCGCGTCATTCGTCATCCTTCGTTGACAAGAATGTCTACAAGAACTTTGATTCGCAACTGGAACAACGGATAGCGGGTGGGAGGGAAGACACCGCTGGCGACTGGGCCAGCGTAATCGAGTTTCCTGGATCGCGCAAGCCGACAAACGAACGCGCTGGCCGGAGTCAATCGGGCCCAGACGTAATGGAGCAGCGGGGCGCCGAGGGTAATCTGTCAGCGTGTCGACTGGGAACGCACCCGGACCTTCTCGACTTTTCCACACATTTCCACCGTCGCGTCAAACCAGTCGGTCCCCCCTAACTCCCTCAAAGCTCTGGACTTCCACCAGTCTCGTTCGAATCGGCGCTTCTCCGCTCGAAATGCCGCGCGGTAACCGGGAACTCGACAGGGGCTAGCTGCCCCGCTCGCGGCGTTTACCATCAAGTGATGAAGGGAGCGGGGTCAAGGGGAGAGACCTCCGGAGCGCGGGGAACTTCCTTGCCTGCCAGGCACCGTAGGCCCTTCGGTGCCTCCGCCGGTGATCGTCATCTCCGACTGCTCTGAGACAAAACATGGCCTCGGCCAGGCACCTTCTTCGGCGGTAAAGATTGTCGAGAAACTGCGGTTGTGCTAGGCTTTGCGGTGCGGAAATCAGCTTGGTCACGCGCCACGCAGTCCCAGCGTCCGAAACGTTCTCTCCTTGCTGTTCCTCAGCAGAGTTCCCCGAGGGGGAAAACTCTCTCCGGAGAAACCTAACGAATGCCTGGTGCTATTTGATAACCGGCTCCCTCGGAGCTTGGCCGTCGGAAGGAACTGGATAAGCCCATGTCCGGTACACAGGCAGCCTCAAAGACCGAAAAGGAAACCGTCGAGATCAAACTCGCCCATTCCCCCGATTCCGACGATGCCTTTATGTTCTACGCGCTGGCTACCCACAAGCTCGCCACCCCCGGTTACAAATACACTCACATCCTCTCCGACATTCAAACCCTGAACGAAGCAGCGCTTACGGAAACCTACGACGTCACCGCTGTAAGCTTCGCTGCCTACCCGAGCTTGCGCGATAAGTACGTCCTGCTCGATTGCGGCGCCAGCTTTGGCGAGAACTACGGCCCCATTGTTGTCGCCTCCAAGCCTTTGAAACGAGAAGACTTAGCTGGAAAAAGGATCGGCGTACCCGGACTCAAGACAAGCGCCTATCTCACCTTGAAGCTGCTTGAGCCCAACTTTGAGCCGGTTGTAATGGCCTTCGACAAGATCCTGGACGCGGTAAAGAACGCAGTGGTTGAAGCAGGGCTCCTGATCCACGAAGGGCAACTCCTGTTCCCGCAGCTCGGTATGCACCGCGTCCTTGATCTGGGCGTCTGGTGGCACGAGCAAACGGGTCTGCCGCTGCCACTGGGCGGCAATGCCGTACGACGCGCCCTGGGGCCGGCCCTGGGCTTGCAAATCGCGAAAACGATTAGAGATAGCGTTGAATACGGCCTGGAACATCGCGAAGAAGCTCTCAACTACGCCATGCAGTTTGCCCGCGACATGGAAACCGAAGTCGCCGACAAGTTTGTCGGCATGTACGTCAACCGCTGGACGCTCGGCTACGGCGAGCGCGGCCGGCAAGCCGTCCGAACTTTAATCGAGCGCGGCACCGCCGCTGGCCTTCTCCCCGGTCCGCCAGACATCGAATTCCTGAGCGAACATTGACATCCTCCTCGCCCTAAGAGCCAAGGATTCCTGCGGAGACGGGCTTTGGTCCGGTCTCTTCGGTGGGTTCCTCACAACGGCCCTACTTCAGCGGAGGAAAACGAAGCGGCTTTACTTTTGGGCTGCCCGCCCATAGGTCCTTTTGGGGGTACGAGTAAGTTTATGTGGCTCCCCATAAGACAAGCTCGTGCCGCCCGTCTCGGCAATCATCCGCTCGCCAATCAGTGAGACCGCACCTGCCCCGGTCGGAACCACAAATCCTGATAGTCAAAACTGAAATCCGCGAGCGGCGAAACCGCGGCCATCGTGAAATGATCGATGCTTCCGTCGGGATTCAGCGTGAAGGTCACAAACGCATCTTCGATAGTCCGGTCGCGCCAATGCGCCTTGAACGTGTCGTGCTGCCAGTGTTGCAGGTCGGCCGCGGCGTTCGGCGTATGATCCAGGCTGAAGAGGAGACTTGCGTTTTCCTGTTTAATCGTGACCGGGCCATACCAAGCATCGTTGTAAACCCCGGCATACTTTTCCAATGGCAGGGACGGCTTGGAATTCGCGGCCCGGCCCTTGTCGCTATCGGCCATGGCCTGCTTCGCGGCTTTCTCCAACTCGTCCTTTGCGGAGTTGAATATCGGAGTCCAGTCCGTTGACGGTAAGCCAAAATAAGCGTCCAGCACGTGGTACATGATCGAGTCGAACGCGCCGCCTTGCTCCGCATTGGTCAGAATCACCATTCCCAGGTTCTGTTCCGGCACCAGCATCACGCGCGAAACGAAGCCCGAGACTCCGCCGGTGTGTCCAACCAACTTTCGCCCATGATAGTCGCGTATCCCCCAACCAAGCGCGTAGGCTGCAAATTGTGGTCGCAAAACGCTTATCGGAGAGCGTTCCGTGCCGATGGGTATGAGCGTCTGGGCCGTCCACATCTCATGAGATTGCGCCTCGCTGAAAAGCCGCTCTTCCTGTCCCGGAATCCTCCCGTGGTTGAGCTGTAGCAGGATCCACTTGGCCATCTCCGCCACCGACGAGTTGATCGCTCCCGCCGGCCCGGCGTTGTCCAAATCCTGAAAGGGAATGCTTTGCAGCTTGCCGTCGACTTTCGAGTGGGGCCACGCGTAATCGTCGACTGGCCTGAAAGCGGTTGTGCTCAAGTTAGTGGTCTTCATCCCCAGCGGCACGAGGATCTTCTCGCGAAGGTACTCTTCCCAAGTTTTCCCGGTGACGGCAGGGATGATCTGTCCCGCCGCGATGTACATCAAGTTGTCGTAGGCATAGTGGCTGCGGAAACTCGAGGCCGGCTTCATAAATCGCAATCTATAAATGATGTCCTCGCGCGTAAACGTCGTGTGCGGCCAGAAAAGCAGGTCGCCTTCGCCCAATCCCATCCCGCTCCGATGCGTAAGCAAATCGCGAATGGTCATCTCATGCGAGACGTACGGGTCATACATCTGGAAGCCCTTCAACCGTTCGTATACCTTGTCGTCCCAGGAAATTTTCCCGGCGTCCACCAGCGATGCCAGCGCCGCGCTGGTAAACGCCTTGGTGTTCGAGCCAATGCCAAACAGGGTGTTTTCATCCACTGTGGCGGCCTCTCCCATCCGTCGCACGCCATACCCTTTCGCGAGCACGACCTTGCCGTCCTTAACGATAGCTATCGCTATCCCGGGCACATCAAATGTCTTCATGTCCAGAGCAACATACGCGTCCAGGTCCACCGGCGGGCCGTTCTGGGCAGCGGCGCAGCGAGCCAAGGCCAGCGGCAATGCAAGGACTGAAACTCTCAACCAGCTTTGGAGGATCATGGACATGCTCCTTTAGCGAACGTGCGTTGCGCATTAGACCATACAGGACAGGCGCGCACTAACTCTCGGCGGCACCCAGGCATCTAGGCGTGGAATCTGTCGACCGAGTCCGGCTCCCCGGTCGTTTTTCACCAGATGCCTGCAAAAAGCCGCGGAACTCTTTTGCATACCACAACCGGCGCATGTCGGGAAAAGCGCACCCGCCTTGACGCTTTCCCTCCAATCACTTAGTGTCTTTTCCTTCGAATGGAGTCTCGCATGAAAACATGTGTGCGTGCGCTAGGTCTGGCCGCCGGAATGCTGGCCGTGTTGGCTCCCGTGGCGCGAGGACAAGCCGCTACGGAATATCGCGACCACACGCAGTCGGCCGGGATTTGGCCGCAACAAGCGGTTCGCAGTGCGCACGGCATGGTTGCCACGGACGAAGAATTGGGCTCGGAAGCGGGCGTCGAGATCCTGAAGCGCGGTGGAAACGCCGTCGATGGCGCAGTAGCAGTGGCCTTTGCTCTGGCTGTCGTCGAGCCAGCGGCAGGGAACATCGGAGGCGGCGGCTTCATGCTCGTGCGTCTGGCCGACGGATGCACCAGCTTCATCGACTATCGCGAAGTCGCTCCCGCCAAAGCCAGCCGAGACATGTATATCCACTCCGATGGCACTCTCGACAAAGAGCTTTCTGTAATCGGCTACAAATCCGTCGCCGTGCCTGGCACCGTCGCTGGTCTTGAGCTCGCCTTGAAAACCTACGGCAAGCTGAAGCGTGCCGAGGTGCTGGCCCCAGCCATTCATCTTGCCGAAGACGGCTTTCCGATCAGCGAAAAACTCGCGCGGCAATTGGAAGGAGAACGCCCTGAGTTGCAGCAGTTCGCTATTAGCCGGCGCATCTTCATGAACGATGGAAGAATGTTCCACGCGGGTGACACGCTCCGCCAACCGGAACTGGCGGCCACCCTGAAGCGCATTGCGAAAAATGGCGCAGCCGAATTCTACCGCGGGGACACGGCGAAGATGCTCGTCGATGACATGAACCGCATGGGCGGACTCGTCACGCTCGAGGATCTTGCGCAATACCAACCCAAGGTTCGCCAGGCGTTAGAAGCCCATTACGAGTACGACGGCCACCAGTGGGAGGTTATCACCTCGCCCCCGCCGAGCTCCGGCGGCATCGCCATCATTGAAGCCATGAATATGCTTCAATCCGTCCCGCTCAAAGGCTGGGACGACGCACAAAGCGTCCACATGGTGGTGGAAACGATGCGGCGGGTTTTTGCGGACCGCGCCGCGTATCTCGCGGACCCGGACTTCTCCAAAGTGCCTGTCGACGGCCTCACCAGCGATTGCTACGCCAAAGAACTCGCCGCTACGATTGACCCCCTGCGCGCCTCCTCCAGCAAAACGGTCAAGGCCGGCATGCCCCACGCCTGCGGAGTTTCGGCTTCCCATGAGGCAGGTCCGCAAACAATCAGCCTCAATGATGGGCCGCACACGACGCACTTTTCCGTCGTGGATGCAGCCGGCAACGCTGTCGCCAGCACCTACACGCTCAACAACAGCTACGGTTCGCACGTAACTTCCACCGCTGGTTTTCTCCTAAACGACGAAATGGACGACTTCACAACGCAACCCGGCGTGCCCAACGCCCTGTTCGGCCTAGTCCAATCCGACGCAAACGCCATCGCTCCCGGCCACCGCCCGCTCAGCTCCATGACCCCGACAATTCTCCTGCGGGACGGCAAATTAAGCTTCGTAACTGGTTCGCCCGGCGGCCCCACGATTATTTCTGCAACGCTGCTTAGCGTTTTAAACTGGATGCGACTGGGGCTGGACGCGCAGGCGACCATCAACGCGCCGCGCTTTCATCACCAGTGGCTGCCTGATGTGATTCTGATGGAAAAGGATTTTCCCGCAAGCATGGAGTCTGCTCTGAATGCGCAAGGCTACCAAACGCGGCGGCGCGGCCACATCGGGCTGGTGAACGGCATCGGCATCGATCCGAAAACAGGCGAGCGCCTCGGCGCGGCCGACCCGCGTGACAACGGCGCTGCCGTAGGTTACTGAACGTTTTTCTACCGCCTTGTGGCTGGTACTCGAGGCGGCCCGAAGTTCGGCGTTTGGCTTTTCATCTCAGAGCGCAGTAGACGGGTCTATGCGAAGAATCCTATCCACTTACATGTTCGTGTCGCGAAGGTTGACCACCGAACTTCTCGGCCAGATCGCCGAGGCCGGTTTCGAAGCCGTCGAGATTTTCGGCACACGCGGCCATTTCGACTACACCACCAAGCAAGAAGTGCAAGCCATGGCCAGCGCCCTCTCGCAGCACGGGCTCGGGCTTGCGTCGCTCCATGCCCCCACAAGTCGGGATCTGAGCGCGACGCGCGAAGGCGGCACGCCTCTTTCCATCACCGAAGTGGAACGAGTGCGCCGCGTTGAAGCCATGGACGAGTTGAAACGCGTGATCGACGTCGCCGAGGATTTGCCCTATTCGCGGCTGATTCTGCATATGGGTGGTCCGCGTGAAACCGCTGACCCGCGTAAGCGCGACGCCGCCTTCAGTTCCCTCGAGCATCTGGTTTTACATGCGCACCATCGCGGGGTAACCATCGCCGTGGAAAACACCACCAGCGAGATGGGCGATCCCGCCTATCTCCGCACTTTCGTCGACGAAACGCGCTTGACGGGCCTGCGCTTCAACTTCGACATCGGCCACGCGCATCTTGCCGACGGTCCGGAAGCCGAGCGCATCGAAAAAGCATTTGCCCCGCTTCGCGAACTGGTCATCTCCGCGCACATCCACGACAATCACGGCGAAAAAGACGAGCACCTGCCGCCCTACGACGGCACCATCGATTGGGAATCCGCCGTCAAAACGATGAAATCTGAGCCCGAACAAGACCTCGCACTCACGCTCGAACTCAAGGAAAGAACCGGCCACGACACGCCGTCCACTGCCGAGCAACTCGCCGCCGCCAGCGAATCCCTCGAGCGCTTCGAGCGCGAATGGGCCTAATCGGCGAGATCTGAAATCGAGCAGTAGCGCGGAGATTGCTTCGTCGCGATAGCGTTTTCGGTGCCGTCGTTTTCGTCTTGAACTTCCGAAAATCATGCACGAACATCCTCCGCTCCCGCCTCTCTTGCTGTCACCGTCGCGTGCTCCAAAAGCGCGAACATCGACCCTTATTCCTCAAGTCGGCACAATCCGCACGGTGGCAAACCGCTGAACTTCCTCGTGGACTTGCGGGACTCGCGTCAATATCCGGCCTTCTCTGCTAAACTAAATTTTTGAAAATTCACCGCAATAGCAAACTATGACGATCATCACTATCGAGCAGGCGGGCAAGTACGACGGGCAGCAAGTAACGATTCGCGGTTGGCTGTACAACTTGCGGGAATCCGGGAAATTGATGTTTCCCATTTTCCGCGACGGCACCGGAATCATACAAGGCGTCTGTGCGCTCAAGGAGCATCCCGAAGCCTTCGAAGCGCTGAAGGGGCTGACGCAGGAATCGAGTGTCATCGTCACAGGGAAAATTCGCGCCGAGCAGCGCGCTCCTGGCGGATTCGAAATGGGTGTGGCAAAGGTCCACATCGTTCAGAAAGTTCCCGACGCAACGCCCTTTCCCATCCAGCTCAAAGAGCACGGCGTCGATTTTCTGCTGGATCAGCGCCATCTCTGGATTCGCACGCCACGCCAGGCCGCCATTCTTCGCATTCGCGCCGAAGCCATCCGCGCGGCGCGCGAATTCATGGACGGGCAGGGCTACACGCTTGCCGACACTCCGATGTTCACGCCCGCTGCCTGCGAAGGCACCTCCACGCTTTTCGAAGTGAACTACATTGACGACCAAAAAGCGTATCTGACGCAAAGCGGCCAGCTCTATGCCGAGGCCATTGCCATGGCCTTGGGCAAGGTCTACACCTTCGGCCCCACCTTCCGCGCCGAAAAGTCCAAGACCCGCCGCCACCTCACTGAATTCTGGATGCTCGAGCCGGAAGCCGCTTATGTTGAGTTCGACGAAGCCATGACGCTCGCCGAAGGCCTAGTCAGCGCGATCGTAGGAGGGGTCCTCAAGAACAAATCGCGCGAGCTCGATACGCTCAAGCGCGACGTCAGCAAGCTCGAAAACGTGAAACCCCCGTTCCCGCGCATCAGCTACGAGGACGCTGTCGGCGTGCTTCAAAAGGCCGGCAACCCGGCGAAATTCGGTGACGATTTCGGTGGGGACGAAGAAACCATCATTTCCAGTTCCTTTGACCGCCCGGTGCTGATCCACCACTACCCTTCTTCCATCAAGGCGTTTTACATGCAGCCCGACGCCGCGCGTCCCGAGCTGGCCCTGGCCTTCGACATGATTGCCCCGGAAGGCTATGGCGAAATCATCGGCGGCAGCCAGCGCATCCACGATTATGATTTGCTCTTAAAGCGGCTGCGCGAACATAACCTGCCCGAGGAGTCTTTCCAGTGGTATCTCGACCTGCGCCGCTACGGCAGTGTCCCCCACTCCGGCTTTGGCCTCGGCCTGGAGCGCACCGTCGCATGGATTTGTGGAACCGAGCACATCCGGGAAGTCATTCCCTTCCCGCGCATGATTTACCGGGTTTATCCTTAGGCGCTTCGTAGGAGAGGGGCTGGCCCGCCCGACGCCAGGTGTGTGCAATCGGGGCGCCCAGGGCTCCGGAGTTGCAAGACGCTTGCAGTGGTTTCTGCGACGCGCGCCTTCGGGCATAGCGAAACACGGAGCAAGGACAAGGAACTATGTCTCAAAAAGTTCGCATCATCGGCGTACCCATGGATCTCGGCCAGAGCCGCCGCGGCGTGGACATGGGCCCTTCGGCTCTTCGCGGCGCCGGCCTGCAGGCCCGCATCAAACAGCTCGGCCAACAGGTCGAAGACATCGGCAATCTCAGCGTCAAACAGCCCGAAGAAATGCCCGTAGGTGAAAAGCGCGCCAAATATCTTCAGGAAATCGCCGAGACTTGCCAGGACATCGCTGTCACCGTCGATAAATCTCTCGATGAAGGCTTTCTTCCGCTAGTTCTTGGCGGAGACCATTCCATCGCCGCAGGCGTTGCCGCGGGCGTTTCCGCGTTTTTCCGCAAAGACAAAAAGCAGATCGGCTACCTCTGGCTCGATGCCCACGGCGACATGAACACGCCCGACTCCTCACCGTCGGGCAATGTCCACGGCATGCCCCTGGCCGCCATCATGGGCTACGGCGCGCCCGAACTAGTCGACCTGCTGGGCTTCAAGCCCAAAGCCGAGCCCGGCAACATTGTCATCGTCGGCGCGCGCGACCTCGACGCCCAGGAGCGCAAAATCGTAAAAAAATCCGGCATCCACGTCTTCACCATGCGCGACATTGACGAGCGCGGCATGCGCGAAGTTATGTCCGACGCCCTCAAATACTGCCTGGACGACACTGCCGGCATCGCCGTCAGCCTGGACATGGACTTCGTCGACCCCAGCGACGCTCCGGGCGTGGGCACACCCGTCCGCGGCGGTGTCACCTATCGCGAAGCCCATCTGGCCATGGAAATGATCGCTGACTCCGAAGCCATGGTCTCCCTGGAAATCGTCGAAATAAATCCCATCATCGACGAACACAACCGCACGGCGCTCCTCGGCGTGGAACTAGTTCTCTCCGCCCTCGGCAAAAAAATACTCTGATCGCCTGTTTGTATTTCTGACTCAGCTTATCCGCAACGCCGACATAGGATCAATTCGCGAAGCCCGCCGCGCCGGCAAGTACCCCGCGATGGCCGCCACGGCCGTAAGAATCGCCAGCATCCCGACAAACGTCGCCGGGTCGTTCGACGTCACTCCAAACAAAAGCCCGCTCAAGGTTCGCGCCAGCACCCACGACGCCGCCACTCCCACAACCATCCCGATCCCCGCCAGACCGAGCGTCTCGAACAAAATACTTCTTTCGAGCCGCTCCGCAGAAGCACCCAGCGCGATGCGAATCCCAATCTCCTGCGTCCGCTGACTCACCGAATACGAAATGACCGCATAAATCCCCAGCGACGCCAACACCAGCGCAAATCCCGCAAACCCGCCGAGCAACAGCACCACAAATCGCCGCGGCGACACCGCCCGATCCACCAACGTCTGCAACGTCCGCAAATTCCCCGTTGGCAGATCCGGCTCGATCGGCCGCAGCGCTTCGCGAAGCCTCGACGCCAGTTCCGCCGTCGGCAGCGACGTCCGCACCACCAAGTCCACCGAGCCGTAATCCTGCGTCTGCCTCATCGGAATGTAGAACTCGTTGCCTGAGCCCTCCTCCAACGCCATGTGATGAACATCGCCGACCACGCCCACTACCGTGCGATCCACATCCTCCGCCACGATTTTTCCAAGGGGATCCTCGCCGGGCCACAAATTGCGTGCGCAGGTTTGGTTCAGAATAATCACCGGCAACGCGCCCTTGGTGTCCCGCTCCGTGAAGTCGCGCCCCGCACGCAGCGGAACGCCCATGGCGCGAAAATACCCGTCGCTGATAATCCGCGGAAATCCAAAAGGAAACGTCTCCGGCGTGTACTGCACGCCCTTCGCTGCAACACCCCAGCTCCGGTTGTGTCCCAGTGGCAACGAATCCGAAAGTCCCGCTGCCTCGATTCCCCGCACCTCCATCACACGATGCAACGCCTCGGTGAAGTAGCTGTTTTTCTGCTCCTGCGTTTTGTACGATGCATTCGGGTCGATCCGCAAAGCCGCGGCCCGCTCTGGCCGGAATCCCACATTCACATCCAGCACGCGCAGAAAACTCCGTATCAAAAGCCCCGCTCCCACCAGCAACACGCAAGCCAAGGCAATCTCCGACACCACCAACGCGCCGCGAATCCACGCGTGCCCGCGGCCCTGGCTCGACCCGCGATTCGAATCTTTCAGCGTGTCGTGCAGTTTTAGATCTTTTACCTGCAGCGCAGGCAGCAATCCAAAAAGCAATCCCGTCAGCAGCGCCACCACCAGCGTAAATCCCAGCACGCGGGCATCAATCCGTACATCACTTAGCAACGGAATGCTCACCGACGTCAGATGCGCCAACGCGCGCGTCCCCACAAACGCCACCAACAATCCGAGCGCCGCCCCGCAGCACGACAGCACCAAACTCTCCGTCAACATCTGCCCGATCAACCGCCCGCGTCCCGCACCCATCGCCGTGCGAATCGCAATTTCTTTTTTCCGCGTCGCTCCGCGCGCCAGCAACAAATTCGAAAGGTTCGCGCACACAATCAGCATCACCACGCCCACCGCGCATGCCAGCACCACCAACGTTGGCCGCAGCCTTCCACTCACGTGCTCCGTCAGCTCGGAGACCTTCGGCTCAAAGTCATTTCTTTCTTTATGCTCCTGCATCAGCAGCTTCCCAAGCACAGCGGTTTCTGCCCGCGCACTCTCGACGCTCACGCCCGGTTTGAGCCGTCCGATAATTGCGACCGTATTCCCCTGCCGGTTTATCTCCGGCGACAGGGGAAGCGGCTCGAACATGTCCACCCGGCTCCCCGGCGTGAAAACGGTCGCAAAATCAAACGTCCCCGGCAGCACTCCCACGACCGTTACCGGCCCGCCATCAAACGACAAAGCCCGCCCGATAATCGTCGGATCGCCGGCAAATTTCCTCCTCCACAATCCGTCGCTCAGCATGGCCACTCTCGGCCCGTTCTGCTTGCACTCTTCCGCGCTGAACTGCCTCCCAATCTGCGGCTCAACGCCCAGCAGTGGAAAAAAATTCTGCGTCACCGGAACACTCGTCAACCTCTCCGGTTGTCCGTCGCCAATCAGCTTCGCGTCTCCCAGGCCATAGAATGCGTAGTAGGCGGACAGGTCCACAAACGACTGGTTCCTCGCTCGCATATCCAGCAGGTAGTCCGTCTGCGAAGTCTTTCCAGACATATCGTTTGTATCGTCCTGGTGGTTGGCTATCCACACGAGCCTACCCGGATCGCGGAACGGCAGCGGCCGAATCAAAAGCGTATGCACCACGCTGAAAATCGTGCAGCTAGCGCCGACGCCAAGCCCCACGATCAAAATCGCAAATGCCGCGAACCCGGCATCTCGCCAAAGCGTTCGAACCGCATACCGCACATCCCGCCGCAGGTTCTCCAGAAACGGCGTTCCAGCGCTCTCGTTTGGGGATGACCTTTGCATAGACACGGACCCTCCTGCCTGGTTCCTGCTTCCCTGTAGACGATGGAAATGCCGGAAGGTTCCGTGAGCGTTATTAAATTTTCTTTCCTTAATACCAACGGTTGAATGGTGGTGGCCGAATCTCCATTGTCACTCCAGCACCCCATCCCCACTTCCCCCGCGACAACTCCTCCCGTTTCCCCTATAACTAAGAACTGGCATCCGAAGTCCCAAAACTCGGCCATTTCCATGACCCCTGACAAAAAACGATTGCGCATCGGCGTCCTGTTCGGCGGCCGCTCCGGCGAACACGAAGTCTCCCTGGCCTCCGCAGCCTCCGTAATTCGCGGCCTGGACCCCGACAAATATGAGATCCTGCCCATCGGCATCACCAAAGAAGGCCACTGGCTAATCGGCAGCGGCGCACAAAAAATGCTCCCGGAAGTTCTCCGCACCGGCCAGCGCGTCACCATGAGCGCCGATCCCACCGACGCCGCCCTGGTCCGCCTCGATGGCAGCGGCGGCGGCCAGCGCATCGACGTAGTCTTCCCGGTCATGCACGGCACCTTTGGCGAAGACGGCACCATCCAAGGCCTGCTGGACCTCGCCGGCCTCCCCTTCGTGGGTGCAGGCGTCCTCGGCTCGGCCCTCGCCATGGATAAAGACGTGGCCAAAAAACTTCTGCAAGCCGCGAAACTTCCGGTAGTGCCGTGGGTCTCGATCCGCCGCGACGAATGGGAACGCAACGAAAACATCATCACGCACCAAATCGAAAAAGA